>JFJP01042742.1_pt1 | contig 11339 bp, 11 predicted proteins | sample 431651 | NCBI WGS metagenome assembly JFJP01 (sample SAMN02602958, study PRJNA72255) | Microbial mat metagenome, whole genome shotgun sequencing project. | biome: fresh water; feature: sink hole; material: water; isolation source: purple microbial (photo- and chemosynthetic) mats found in... | reverse complement strand
TTATCCTGCACCTCGCCCTGACGGTCAATGAGTGCCTGCATTTCATCGTCAGTCATGGGTTCGGCGAATTTTTCATTGATGACGTTAAACTCATTGAGAAGATCCACCGTTCCCTGCACGCCTTCTTCAACAATCTGACGAACGGTTTTATTCGGATCAAGGGTGGGCTCCTGCTCCAGATAATCAACGGTGAGCCCTGGCGAGAGAATGGTCTCGCCGTTAAACTCAGTGTCAATGCCTGCCAGGATGCGCAGCAGGGTGGACTTCCCGGAACCGTTCAATCCTAAGACCCCGATCTTGGCGCCATAAAAATAGGAAAGAGAGATATCTTTCAGGATGGGTTTACTATCGTAATATTTACTTACTTTGATCATCGAATAGATAATCTTTTTATCATCTGTGCTCATGAACAATACCTTTAAAAATGAAGAGGGAGGAGACCGAATTGTTACTCTGAAAACCACCGGCACATTACTCTGAATTCTCTAAAATTGAAAGAGGATGTCAGCGCAGGATAGCGGGAACACCATTACAAATGAGCTTTACATATTACTGAAGAAAATTATATACAATGAGCGAAGGCAGGGTAGGGGATAGCAACGGTGATCAACTACTACCAGCCAAATGCAACCCTGTTTTGTTCGTGGAGATAAATCAAGAGGAGAGAGTGAGAAATGAATAGAATTGAATGTCGATTTACAGGGGTATTGATATCATTTGAACAGGCAAAAAACGTTGCCAGGCTTTTAGCGGAACAAGAGAATGACTTGGCATTGTTGATTTCTTGGTGTGATCGGGAGAAAGGCGTTCACTCGCCGCAATGTCTCCAGTGTGAGATTAAAGGGGAGCCAGGCTGGGAGGTTTATGGCCGGAATCATGAGGGCCGTTTGCGGATAAGCATTGATGATGATCGCTTTGTTTTTATTTATTCGTAATCTCAAGTTGTTGGAGACGTTGCTTCTTAAGGTAAAAACAGGGCCGATCCTACCTTCAGGCTCGGCCCTGTTTTTAAAATAACGTCTAAATTATTTCCCGCCCTTTTGAATGCTTAGTTTTTTTGAAATACTTACCCATTTCTGATTATTGCCGGGATCTTCTTTTTTACCGTATGGCAGATACGAGATCTCAACATCGACGACAAAATCATTGGCAATAATATTTCGCACGGTTTTTCCATCTTTCGTTGTTTCAATATACACAGGAATCTCAAACTTTTCCTGGGTCGTCTTGAGAGGAGGCAGGCTTGAATCATGGATCAGGCCGCTCTTTTCATACGGGCCTCTGCCCATTTTATCACCACGTCCCATCTGTTGCGGAGTTGGCATATAAATTACCTGGTTCTTATAAAATTCTTTTCCATCAGTAGTTTTCGCGGTCACATCCAGGACCACCCGGTTGGGGGTCGGTCAGCCGTCCGGTATGGGATGACCGGCTTTATTTTTGATATCCACAATAACCGTGGCAGCTGGGGTCATGATGGATCCATCACGCCACTGGTATGCCTTGGCTTCAACCTCGACATCAAGGGCCATCTTTGCCATTTCCGGTGAACGATAGCTCTGCATGTTGTGCCCAAGGCCACTCTTTTCCATATGACAGTGCTGACAGGTTTCCCCGCCACCTTCAGGAATGTAAGTATAGAGATGCGCTCCATAGAGTGTTGCGCATTGAGTTGGGTTCTCGAGCTCAAAATTAGGTCCCAGTCCATGGCACTGCCCGCAGAGAATTGATTCCTTCATAATCTTGCTCTGCTTCATCACTGGACGGTCTGGATCGTCATGTTTGCCGTCAGTGGTCCCATAGACGGCATCTTTCTGAGGCATTCCGTCTGTCCATTTATGGACGATGGCATTTCTATTATGACAAATCAGACAATCAATATTCAGGCTTTGCAATGTTTTACCAGCTGCTTCATTTCCCTCATCAACAAAGGCGTAAATGTTTTTGACAATCTCCTGGGCAACACTGTCTTCGGCATCTTCCAATTGAGGCAAATGACATTTTGTACAAATCCTCAGATGCTTAACACCAATATCCTCATTCTTTTTTACCCCGGAGTAGGGCCATTCCTTCAACCCGTTCTCAATGGCGGTTTTGAATGTTGCTGCCGTTCTAGCAGTGTTCTCCGGACCGAAGATAGAACGGGCATGGAGTGATTTCTGCCATTGTTCATGGGCTTCTGGGTGACATTCTTGGCAAGAAGTCGAATCGTACATGGCCACCAGTTCTGCAATGGTTTTCGCTTTTTTTATATCCTCTGCCTGAATCTGGGTACCTGACAGCATCAACGGCACCACCGTGAGACCAAGTAGGGCAAAAGATTTTTTAAATAGTTTCATTTCCATCTCCATTTTTGATTGTTGAAATTGAGGACTATTTTTCTGGTTTTTTCTATTTTTTCACCCCCTTAATAATGAATGAGTTTTTGGTAGAAAGAGCCACGAGATTGCAGCCCATGCTAAGCCATTGCAAGTCATTGAAGCAGAAAGAGATTATTTTGATGAAAGAAAATGTTTTCCCTGAAATCTCCGTGCGGTGAAATTGACAAAATAATATCAGCAAACGTAGAAGATCCCCCTGATGAGGGTATGAAATTATTAGAGATAATAAAAAATGTTATTCTATCTATACCTATCCGTCAACTTTTGGCGTGGAGAATATGGGGCAGAGCATGAGAGAAATACTTAATCAGCCACACAGCCGCTACTTTTTTCACAAGAGCTGGAGCAGCTGTTTGTCAATGAAGACTTGAATCGTCAGGCCTTGTTCAGTATAATCTTTTAATTATTGTGAAGTAGCATAACTTCCTGAGACTCGGTTGGCATTGCAGTATTCTTGGTATAAAGGCATGTGCAGTTTGTTTCTAAAGCATTTTACGCTCTATACGTACTGTTTAATGTCTAACATTTTAGCTCACTGATTTCTCCAATGAGGCTTGAAGAAAGACAAATGAAAATTAAAGGATTTAAAACAGCGGCCGTTGCTGCTGGTATCAGATATGCGGACAGATTGGATCTTGGCCTGATTTTTAGCGAGACACCGGTTGTTACTGCCGGAGCATTTACCACGAATCAGGTGAAAGCGGCCCCCGTTATCCTTGATATGGAGCGTCTTAAACAGGGGAAAGCTCAGGCAATTTTAATTAATAGCGGGTGTGCCAATGCCTGCACTGGTGAGGATGGTATGGTCGCCGCCATCGCTACCGGGGATTGCGCAGCAGCGGCCCTTGGTATAGCTCCGGAAATGGTTCAAATCTCTTCCACCGGTGTTATTGGCGAACAGCTGAACGTAGAGGCCATAGTCAAGGCCATGCCGGAGCTTGTAGCCAACCTTTCTGCTGATAATTTTGATCAGGTTGCCAAGGCAATCATGACCACGGATACGGTTTCAAAAACGGCTTGCCGAACTGTTATGATTGGAGATCAGGCGGTTCATTTGATGGGCATGGCGAAAGGGGCCGGCATGATCATGCCCAATATGGCAACCATGCTTGCCTTTGTACTGACTGATGCGCAGATAAGTTTTCGGCAACTCCATGGCGCCTTGCTCAAAGGGGTGGAGCGCACTTTCAACCGGATTACCATTGATGGTGACACCAGCACCAATGACATGGTTCTGGTGATGGCCAATGGTGCCGCCGACAACCCATGGATTGATGAAAGTGCTTCAGACTATCAGGAGATTTTTCAAAAAACTCTTGAGGATCTGCTTAAGGATCTCGCCTTGCAGATTGTTGCAGATGGAGAGGGAGCTACCAAATTTATAACCATACGTGTATGTGGAGCTCGTGAAGAAATGGATGCTGAGCAGATAGCCAGGACTGTGGCCAATTCCAGCCTGGTAAAAACTGCTTTTTTTGGTGAAGATGCCAACTGGGGGCGAATCATTGCTGCCATGGGCAGGTCTGGGGTGCGTTTTATTCCGGAACGAGTTGATATTGCTTTTGGTGATGTTGTTATTGTAAAAAATGGGCTGGGGCAGGGGAAAGAGGCAGAAAAATCAGCCACTGCCATCCTGAAAGAAAAAAATATTCTTGTGAACATAGATCTGAAAGATGGAAGAGGAAGCGCCGAGGTATATACCTGTGACTTTTCCATCGACTATGTCAAGATCAATGCTGATTACCGGAGCTGAAGAGTCGGCTAAGAAATGAACGAAAACTGCCTCGCCTATATTCTTCCCGGCCCAGTTGAGCTTGCATCACTGTTATCCGGACTTCCAGCAAAATACCATATTCGTGAGTGCGGCATATCGGTTGCTACCATCTGTTATCTGGACACCTTTGATTGGCGACTTTACAATAAAGAGTTACTCTGTCTTCGGTTAGGAAAGAGTAGCTTTGTGTTGACCAGTTTTGCCGGGGAATTCAAGCTCCAGGAAGAAGGCCCTGCTCAGGAGACACCCCTTCCCCTTCATTTCTCAGGTAGACCACTGAGTGAAAAGCTTCTGTCTGTGGCTGGCATCCGGGCACTACTTCCTCTTGCAGAGATTACCCGGAAGTCGCAATGCTTTCAGGTTATGAATCGCGATCAAAAAATAGTCCTTTCCGGTTCCCTTGAGTTAAATCAACTGATGGATTCCAAAGAAGAAGGACTCCAGCCAGTTTCCCTTGGTGGATCTTTGCGTCTGCTCGGAGTTCGCGGATATGACAAGATCCTGACTAAGGTCACAGAAGGTCTCCAGGCCCAAGGTCTGGAGACCGGATATTCAGAAAAAAGAACCTTGCAACTCGCCCTTAAAGAGCTTGGGAAAAATTCTCCCCACTACAGCTCTCAGTTTTCCATCAACCTTGATCCTGCACAGACCATTATCCTTGCCGCACAGAGTATCTTTCTCCAGTTACTTAAAGGGATGGAACAAAATATTTTTGGCATCGTAGCAGATATTGATACGGAATTTCTTCATGATTTCCGGGTAGCCTTGCGCCGAACCAGATCTTTATTGGGAAGCATTAAAAAAATAGTGCATCCTGATGATATTGTTCGTTTTCAACAAGGATTGAAGGAAATTGGTACATTCACCGGTCCTGTTCGTGATCTGGATGTCTATCTTTTAGCTAAGAAAGACTATCAATCCATGTTGCCGGAAGGGTTGCAGGAGGGGTTAACTCTTTTTTTTCAAGGACTCAGCAAGCAACGGACGAAAGAACTTCAACGGCTGAGAAAGGCTTTGCAATCGAGAAAATTTCAATCTTTTATGGCCCAATGGCAAGAATATCTTGAGAATTCCATTCTCTCATCCTCGCTTGCTGCCGGTCAGAAACCTTGCAAAGAGGTGGCGAGCAAGGCCGTCAGAAAACGATTGCGTTCTATTCTTGAGTCTGGGGCTCAGATAGGGCCTCAGAGCCCTGATACTGAATTGCATTGCTTGCGAATTCAAGCAAAAAAACTTCGCTATCTGCTGGAATTTTACCGCTCGTTATTTCCTGAATCCGAAATGGAGATTCTGGTTAAATCTCTTAAAAAGTTACAGGATAATCTGGGAAATTTTAACGATCTTTCCGTGCAGCAAAAGATGCTCGGAGAGTATCAGAATGCACTGGCAATGAAAGAACAGAAAAATGCACTCAAGGTCGCGGCAGCACTGGGCGGCCTGATTACCCATTTACACGAAGAACAGATCGATGTCCGGAATAAATTTGAACAAACATTTGAACAGTTTACCGCTGTCGAAAACAGCAAACTGTTTACGTTGCTTTTTCAATAATTTTTTTTTGCCCCCCCTTGATACAAGCGTACAGACCCAACTGACTATATAACACCTGAAAAATTCAGCTCTTTCATTTCCTGCATACAATGAAAATTATCGCTATTTACTCAAGCAAGGGTGGTGTAGGGAAGACTGCAACGGCGGTCAATCTTTCCTACGACAGTGCTCATAGCGGAAAAAAGACTCTGCTCTGTGATATGGATCCTCAAGGAGCGGCAGGATATTATTACCGGATTCGGGCTAAGGATAGTTTTAATCGGAAGCAGTTTCTTAAAGGAGATCTGGAGCCATTTATTAGAGGGACGGATTTTGAAAATCTTGACCTGCTGCCGGCCCACTTTTCATTTCGTAATCTCGATATCGCCCTTGATGATCGTGGCGGATCCGCAAAAGAGTTAAAGAGAATCTTTGCCGGCCTCAAGGATGAGTATGATGTTATAATTCTTGATTGTCCGCCCAATATTACCTTGCTTTCTGAAAACATTATAATGGCCGCAGATCTAGTAGTGACTCCGGTTATTCCCACAACCCTTTCGATTCTCTCTTTTGCACAATTGATAAAATTGGCTGACAAGCTGGAAGTGAATCGTAAAAAACTGGTCGCTTTTTTCTCCATGGTTGATAAGCGAAAAAAAATGCACACTGACATTATTACAAAATTCGGCAAGAAAAAACTTTTCTTGGAGTGTGAGATAGCCTATCTTGCTGACGTCGAAAAAATGGGCATTTATCGGCAACCAGTAGCGGTGTCAGCTTCCGCCTCCTCTGCTGCCATTGCCTATAAACGGTTATGGCAGGAAGTCTGGCGGCGAGGAGTTTTAATATGAGAACACTCTATCTTGTCCGACATGCTAAATCCAGCTGGGCGGATTCATCTCTGGCTGACCACGAGCGCCCTTTAAATAAAAGAGGCCGGTGTGACGCCCCGGCCATGGGACAAAGACTTGCAGAGAAAAAAGTCAAAGTTGATGCAATCTGGAGCAGTCCGGCACTGCGAGCCGTGCAGACGGCAGAGTTCCTGGCTCCATCTCTCAAAGTTTCCAGGAAATTAATTGAGCGACACGCGCGACTGTATACCAACTCCATCGAAGACCTGTTCTCAGAAGTCACAACCTGTTCTGATAAAATTAAAGCCCTGATGATTGTAGGCCACAATCCCGTAATTACTGAATTTGCTGATCATCTCATTGATCATAATCACGCCTCCGAAATCATCCAGATTCCCACATGCGGAATTGTGGGGGTGGAGTATCAATGTTCTTCCTGGCAACAAATAAAATACAACACTGGCCAATTACTTTTTTTTGATTATCCCAAAAAAAGCTTCTCCTGAAGAATTCCATTACCTTGGTTTGCGCACATCGCATTTCATTGGCGACGTTATTAAGCCGGAATAACTTTGTAGTGTTTTTTCTAATCAACATAACCTTCTGATTTTATGGTTTTCTTATTCTTGACCTGGCAAGAGTTCAAGCCTGTCCCTCTCTACATTCCTAATCACTTCCGAATGAATTTCCTTTGTTGAAATCAAAACATGAAAAACAGCTCTGCCTGGAGGATGTATGGTGGTTTGTCGCTTTTGACAGCACTGTTTTTCTTAAATTTTACAGCTCGTGTCATTTTCTCACCACTTCTGCCAATTCTCGAAAGAGAATTTGATCTCGACCATGCAGCCTCGGGGTCATTTTTTCTGCTGATCTCTGCCGGCTATTTCATCTCCATTCTCAGCTCAGGATGTATCTCTTCCCTAATCAATCACAAAATGACCATTGTTCTCTCCACCGTGGCCACTGGCGCGGTGTTGTTTCTTTTGAGTTTGTGCTCTTCCCTGTGGTGTATATGCCTGGGTCTTTTTAGTCTGGGGCTGGCAGCAGGGCTTTATCTACCCTCCGGTCTTTACTCCATAAGCCGACTGGTTCCACCGTCCTCTCTGGCTCGCGGGATGGCTGTTCATGAGCTGGCTCCGAATTTTGGATTTATCGCTGCCCCTGTTCTCGTTGATATGTTATTGAGGCATAGCACCTGGCAGCAAGGTTTAATGTGGTTTGGGATTTTTATGATAAGTGTCGGAGTATTATATGCTGTCATCGCCGCCGAAAGCAATGAGCCCGCTGACGCACCCAATTTTTCAGATGTACATGCAGTCTTGTCACAAACAAAGTTTTGGATGATAACGCTGTTCTTCTCCTTGGCCATCTGTTCGAGTCTTGGCATTTATGCCATGCTCCCTCTCTATCTGGTCTCTGATCAAGGCCTATCCACAGAACAGGCCAGCCGCGTACTTGCCTATTCAAGGATTGCCGCCCTCATGATGCCTCTGGCTGCAGGCTGGCTTGGAGACAGGTTAGGAAATAAAGCAATCATGGGCTGTGCTTTGATGTTTGCCGGGATTTTTACAGCATCTCTGGGATTAAGCAGAGCTTTACCATGGGTCATTACCTTTGTAATCTTACAGCCCATGGCTGCTGTCTGCTTTTTCCCCTCTGGGTTTGCCGTCTTGTCAGCTATGGGACCGGAAGGTAAAAAGGGACTTGCGGTTTCCCTCTGTATCCCTGTGGCTTTTCTTGGAGGGGGTGGCTTATTACCCTCTTTGATTGGAAGTATTGGCTTTGCCTCCATTGGGGTTGGATTTTTAGTTACCGGAACGGCCATTATGACTGGAGCGGCCCTCTCTTTCTTTGTCTCTTTTGAAAAAAATGCTATATTAGCAGACAATGAAGCTGTAAAAAATGATAGCAACGGTGATATCGCTTAACGTTCTCCCCAGAGAACGATTCACAGTTTATTCTTCCGCACAGGATTCAAAGGGTATCTTTGCCAATGTCTCAGCACCCTGTTTGTCAATTATGTATTCACTATTACGTTACTCATGAACCAGAGACACCTTATGGCTGTCGGGCCATGCATTTCAAGTCTGCTCAAAACCCGGCCAGGGTGGTCTACATCTCGTCTGGACTGGAATGTCAACTATTTGTAAAGAAAACTAATATTGATCAGGAAGTTTCAAGTCGTTCGCCTAAAAGAACGGCTTGATTCCTGTTACAAGTTTGTGCTGTCAGGCATTGTTTAGCAATTAAAAAAACTCAAATATTAGAGGCACGAAAAGGATTATGCGTTGGGGATATAAAACTATACAATATGGATTAAAAAAAGAAGGTCTGCTAGGCAGCTCTTTTCTGGATGAAGCAGAAGTTGAGCAGTCCTTAAATGAATTTGGCTCAGCGGGCTGGGAACTCGTGACATTATTCTGCCTGCAGGATGGATTGATGGCTGTTTTCAAACAACCTCTGGACGCAAAGCCGGAGATAGTCCATGAGCCAGCCCTGAAAGAGACAGCCTCACCGCACCGGTTTTTCCTTAACAGCCGTGAACGGCACGCTACGGATCTTGTGGCAGAACAGACACCAGTGTCCAGAAAAGCCACTGTTTCTAAAGGGATCGAAGAAGAGGACGAGGGAGTAGGTTCCATCCGCATAGAATGATATGCGATCATCAACACAATGAGGCCACAAGCCAACTTTTTTAAAAACTGATTTATTACTCCCATGGTGGTGAAGAATATGGATAAAAAATATACACACAGACAGCCTCGTGGATAATAATGTAGCAGACTGTTGGGGGGAAACGACCTACTAGTTTTTCAACAAGCAAATAAATTCAGGCAGTTACATGTTTTTTATTTTCTGGCACAGTAGTTGTAATATAGAATGCAAAGTGAAATACTTCATTTTCCCCTCCCTCCCCCTTAAGCGCCTGCTCTTTAGAGCAGGCGCTTTTTTCTTGCTTAATCCACTCACAAAGTTATCGGGAAATTTTCTCATATTTTCGTCAAATAATTCCTATCACTATGCAGCATTACGATCGCCCCATGAACTGTTCGCAATGCTGGCAAAGGTTAAATTCCGGATAAATCCAACATGAAGGAATTTTTTATCCATATACTTGCTCTTTAGGCCGGAAAAAGTGGGTAAAAATTCCTTATTTGCTCTGTCTCAAAAGTTAGAGACAAGGCGTGTAATCATATTTTACTATCAATATTATGCACTTAATACGAAACGAGGTGTTTTGGCATGGTACTTGCTAAATAAATTACAAATAATGTTGATGGTCAATATCATTTATGAACGAACGTTGTTGTATTAAATTTTTCCCCAAGGAGAAGCAAAATGAAAAAAGTACTCGTTATTACAGCATTAGTTGCTGGTTTAGGATTTTTTGGATTCCAACAGGCATCTGCAAATTGGGGGATGGGAGGAGGCCACGGAATGGGGCAGGGCTGTCCTAAAGGACTACCATGCTATACTCAGCTAGACGCTGCCTCTAAAGAAAAAGTTAACAAGTTTTTCAATGAAACTAAAGATCTCCGCAAACAAATGGTGATGAAGCATGCAGAAGAGTTGGCAGTGTTGCGTTCTGACAATCCTGATCCTGCCAGAGCAGCCAAGTTGGCTGGTGAAATGTTTGACCTGCGAGCAACAATGGAGACCAAAGCTGACGCTGCAGGCGTATCAGGATTGTTAAATTGCGGTAATTTTGACGGTCCTGGTCTTGGAATGGGACCTCATGATGGCAGAGTAATGAAAGATAGGCCTTGCCGCCCTGGTTCTGGCGCTCCAATTCCTCCTGGGGCTGATGCTCAATAAAAAGTCATTCATTACTAACAGATTCACACTCAAGAATGGTTGTGGAAAAATTGTAATGCTGCCAGGTCCATTACCTTGCAGTTGTTGGTAAAAAAAAGGGTTCATCGGGTAATTGCCTGATGAACCCTTTTTTTGTTGAGTCAGATTCTCGCTATACTTCACCGAGTGTTTAACGAGGATGTTTCACACATAATGGAGTGTCCTGTGGCTTTTGTTGGTTGACAGTACATCATTTATTCATTAGAGATAAAAGTTCAATTTCAGGTGTCCTGCAAAAGGACTGAAAAAGGGAACTTCGTGAAAATCGAAGATGGGCCCGCCGCTGTGACCGGGGACGAATCGTGCAAACAGTCACTGTCATATTTCTGGTTGATGCAGAATACGATGGGAAGACGTACGAAGAGAAGGATCCGGAAGTCAGAAGACCTGCCTGAAAGGTTCACACGGTTCTGTTGAACCCTGTGGAGTCGCCTCCGTCGTGGATTATCGGGAGCAGCTATGGTCTTGCGGATACAATGGGACATCCCCGGATCGGTAATCTTGATGGTTTTGTGTTGTTTGCGAAGCCATCAACTCTTCGGTTCGGGGCTTTTTGCCTCAACCTTAACCTTTTTCAAGGACAGGGAGGTTTAGCATGATCCTGCAAGAACGGGCTTTAACCAAAATGATGATGTTGGCGATTAAAGATTGGGACACTTTTCAGCGAATTATGTACTTATTGCGTCGCCACATGATGTGATTTCCTGGTACTTTTGACCGTTACTCTTAGCCCAACATGGCAGGACAGCTTTGCCGGACCGTCCTGCCATGTTGGGTTGTTGCATCTGGGGACATAAAGGCTGAAATCCTCTCACTTATCAGATATCATTCCTGCAATAAAATCCTTTGGGTGTTAAAAGGGGAACAAAGTGCTTATGTTCCTGGATTGGAACTCACCTGAGAGAAAATCATCTCAACAGCTCTTGTAGATCATAGCTTCTGCCTGGC
>JFJP01027542.1_pt1 | contig 11339 bp, 14 predicted proteins | sample 431651 | NCBI WGS metagenome assembly JFJP01 (sample SAMN02602958, study PRJNA72255) | Microbial mat metagenome, whole genome shotgun sequencing project. | biome: fresh water; feature: sink hole; material: water; isolation source: purple microbial (photo- and chemosynthetic) mats found in... | reverse complement strand
ATAATAAGGAGAATGAAGAAAATGATGGATGGGAGAGAAATGGGGGAAGGAGGAGTGGGAGTTTATGAAGAAAGTGTATAATGAACAAGTTTGGAGGAAGGTTTACAAGGGTTTATTATTTTTTTTAATAATAAAAAGGATTTTTTAATTTTAAAATAAAAAAAAATGAGTAGTATTTTTTTGAAAAATTGTAATAAAAATTAAAAAAAATGAAATTTTCTAATATTTTTTTTTTGAAAAATTGACTGTTAAGAAAATGAAAAAAATCTGAAAATTTTATTGAATAAAAACACAATGGAATAACTAGACTTTTCTCTCTTTCTGATTGATGAAATCGAAAGTTTTCATCTCGAAATTTGTGATATCCTGACTGAGCAAGTCTTTTGTCATAATCTTTAAATCCCTGCTTCTTTTCTTTAATTTCCTCATATATTTGCCTTTAACAAATTTCACATGATTGGCACTGATACCATTCCCGATAAATTTTGCAATTTTCTTATTATTGATGGAATTATCGTAATATTTGGTCAATCCCTCAAGAAATCTCCTATAGATATTCTCAGTCCATTCCCCTCTTTCCTCAGAATGGAACTTATAGGCTCTTTTCTTCTTCATAGTTGGAGAATTAATAATCTCCTCATAAGAAGCCAAAGCCTCAGTGATTTTCTCAATAGAACTAAAAGAACCGATCACATTATCGTTTTTCTTCAGGAAATTCACGTTTAAATACAAAAATTGATGCAAAGTCTCGAGGTTTCGTTCATTTATCGCCTTTTTTTGCTCGATTTCGATAAGGAAAAAATCGATCAGTTTATCGTAGATTGTAACATCTAATTTCTCATAATCTTCGAGATTTTCCAGGATTTCTTTGTAGAGAAACTCAGATTCCAAAGGATGAATTTGGGACTTTTCGGCTTTTTTCTGGAGGTAAAGACGGCCGAGGATTAAAACGTTGGTCATGAGAACTTTTTGCTTGATTTTTAACTGATTATCGGTAAAAAAGACGTTCTCGACGAGAAAACCCTTTATAGATAAAAAAAATGTTAAGTTTTTTTATTGATAAAAATAAATTCAAAAGAAAATTCTTGGTTTTTTACGATAAAAATGAATTTTTTACCATAAAAAATCAATGAACTTTTTTCTAATCCAAATCAATGATTTTTTAAGAAAAAATCAATGAATTTTTTACAATAAAAATCAATGAATTTTCCACAAAATAAAAATCTCTACCTCATTATGGCAAAACGTGTAAAACTCTGCTAAAATCCCTTCTTCCTGTATGGAATTCTCATCATTTTTCTTCAGGATTTCCTCCTTTGAACCAGGTCCGTTCTCGCTGAACAGATTTTGGTTAATCCTGAACTTTTTCCTCTCTTGTTTCTCCTGTAAAAGCAGAAAAAAGAGGAAATTCTGAAATAAAAACTCCTCTTCTTCATTGAATTTTCTTTGGGAATTTCTCTTAAAAAACCGAAAAATATAAGGAAAAGCTTGAAATTCTATTTTTGGGTATTTTAGGAAGCGATTTGGCATAAAGATCGACTTCATGAGTTCTTCTTCTTTTTTTTTATGAAGAAATTGGGATTTTTGGCATAAATAGCTACTCATATCCTGAGAAGTGTTCGAATTGTTCATTATACAGTTCGAATCATCATATAACCGCTTTTTCTGATGTCTGGTTAGTCTTTGACTATCGTTTAATTGAAGGAATTTCTCGTAGATTTCTTGATTTGTAAAGGAATCCTGAGGGAAATTATTGATGTTTTTATCGTGATTTTCACAAATATTATCATGATTATTGATGTTTTTATCGTGATTATTGATGTTTTTATCTGGTTTATTGAGATTATTTGAGGTTTTATCTATAAAATTTTCAAGAATTTCGATTTTTTTCTGAATTTTATTTTCATTTTCTTCATAATTTCCATCTTTTTGCTTTATATAGCGATATTTCCTTTTCAAATTGGAGATATTAGCGATATATTGTAAATAAGTGTCAATTCCTTCTAAATCCGCGTGTTTTATGGCAGAGTTTCCTTCCTGAATTCCCAGCGAATTCTTGATATTTTCTGGGAATTTCTCAGAGATTTCCAAATTCGCGATTTTCTCCAATTTCTCATTGATTTCTGAATAAACATCAGAGTTTTTGATCCAGAATTTCTTATTATTGCGTATTTCCTGAAGAATTAGCTCTTTTATTGTGCGAAATTTAGTGATTTTATTAGGAATAAAACAAAGTTCAATGATATGATTCTGAAGCTCATATTCATTAAGACAGCTGTTTTCTAAAGGGGAAAGCTCTGATTTTATACAGGTAAAGACCTGAGGAAGTAGGTTTATATTGAGAAAAGCCTTAAATCCTTTCTTTTTGCTTTTATCGACCTGGAAGATGTTGGATTCTAGCTGTTTTTCATTAGAAAGCTTGCTTTCCATTATTTAATAAATCGTTTTATTTATAAATAAATCGCTTTAAAATTTATAAAGAAATTTATTAAAAAACTTTAAATTTCATTAAGGAATAAATTATTTGAATTTTTTGATGATCTATTCAAGAAAAAAAACAAGCATTTTAAATGAGAAATCATTAAAATTAGGCAAGTATCGCAATCCCTTCTAATAATATTATAAACCCAAAAACGTCAAATCCGCAATATTTTCCTTTAATTAAAAATCAAAATATCCTTTCATTCAATAAAAATAAAATTAAAATAAAACCTTAATTTTCCTCAAGATCCCTCCAAATGGAGTCTTTAACTTCCATAATTACCTATATCCAAGCCAATTCCACCTCTTTTATCATCCCATTTCTCATCATCCTCTACGTCTTTTATTACAGAAAGTACAGCTTTTTCAAATTAGTGGTCGCTGATCAAAGCAATGGAGATCCAAAAAAGCCTCGTGGCTCCTGTCCTCCTTTCTTTCCTAATGGTTGGTATCGTATTTCAACCTCTAATGAAATAAAGGCGGGTGAGGCTCGCAGCGTTGATTGTGTTGGAAGAAATGTGGTCTTATTCAGAGGAACTGACAATATTGCGTATGTTTTAGACGCTTATTGCGCTCACATGGGTGCGAATTTAGGCGTTGGTGGAAAGGTAAAATATTGCATTTCTTCATTAAAATTTAGAACTTTTTTAAATTAAAAACTGTTTTTGAAAGAAATTATGAATTTTTTTTTTTTCTCAAGAAATATGCAAGAAATCATTGCTTTTTTCATATAATTTCTTTTTTTTCAAAAAAACTATTTTTCATTCAATTTATCTCCTTTTTAAATTAAAATCACTTTATTTTTTCATTAACTCATTAAAATTTAATAGGTTAAGCACACAAACTGTGTAGAATGTCCTTTCCACGGCTGGACTTTCGAAGGTTCAACCGGCAAAGCCGTGTTAGATTCCCAACACACCTACCGTTCTACCGACTTCTACGATTATAACAACGGTGTTTTCGACCCAAAAAAAGATGAGAACGGTTCATTCCTGAAGAAATGTGGTTCAGGTGAGGCTTCAGTCCGCAAATATGAGGTTCGTGAGATAAATGGCTTTATAATGGTTTATTTCGACTGTCGTGAAGAATATCGTAACAAGCCTCCTTTCGAGCCATTGATTTACGAAATCGACTTGAAACATCGTGGAGAAAGTGCTCAATTTGTGAACTGTCACGTACAAGAAATTCCTGAAAACGGAGCCGATGTTCGTCATTTTGACTATGTGCATTTAGAGCCAGTGCCTGGCACAATGAGTTTCATGAAATTTCGATGGGGAATGAAGACTAAGCCAGCTAATGATCCCGATCTCTACGGATATATGAAGCATGAAAGGAAATTTGTCAATGATTTTAAACAGGAAAAAATGAAGAAATACATCACAGAAGAGAATAAAAACTATTCAAACGTTATTTCACTAGATTGCTTTTTGGTTTTCTTTGGAAAATGGGAGTTTTTCTTCTTTAATGCAACTGGACTGCAAACAGGACCTTCACAAGTGCTTTTGTTCCTGATCTCGTCTTTATTCGAAGTGACGTTTTTACAACATGTGATCCCTATGGAGAAATTTATGCAGAAGGTTTATCATAATGTGTATAGTAGCAGTTATTTGCCTTATTGGTTAACTGCTTTGATGTTGAGGCTTGAGGTGCAACAAGTGCTGAATGATACCACAATATGGAATAAGAAGACTTTTGGCATGAAATTGAGCTATAATATGAAGAATGAAGCCGATAGATTTCTAATGAATTGGAGGAATTGGTATGCACAGTTTTATGCAGGAGGGAAAGAATTTCAAGAGAAAAACGATAAATTAGGATGGTGATTTTTTGAAGGAAAAAGTTTTTTTTTTAAAGTCAAAATTTTGTTTTTTTGTCTAACAAATTTAAAAGAACAAATCAAAATTTATCAGAAAAATCATTTTTTTATTAAAATTTTAAAAATAGTCATTTTTCTTTTTTTTTTTAAAAAAATCCACTATAAAAACAATTTCGTTTGAAAATTTTATGAAGAAAAAATAGTAAATAAAAAAGCAATACATTTCAATTTCTTCTCATTCTCTTTCTTTTAATAGTCCTCCCGCGTCGCCCAAACACCAACCAAATCATTCAAATCATGAGGAGAATCAATCAGAATCATCGTCTTTTTACACATTCAATAATTTACAAGACAATTTCTACAGTGTTCCAAGCGAAATAATATCAATGGAAAACAATGAAAATAATAAAAATAATGAAAATAATGAAAAAATACCAAAATCAATAAATGAAAAATACAGTTCTTTTCAATCTTTTGATCATATTGACTATCTATTCGATACTTCTTTACAAAGGGATCATGAGGGGAATGAGATGGTGATTGTTATGAAAAAAAACGTGCTTGGTTCTGATGATCTTTACCTTGAAAATAATAGGTTTTATAAGAAACCAAAAGAGTTGAAAACAAATGAAACAACCAATGTTTTGTTTTGTTCTTGTTTTCGAAAAAAAGGAAAAAATCTTATAAATCATAGCAATCAATTCAGCAATGGAAAATTGACTGAAAAATTGGTTGAAATAGAAAATTCTAATCAAAATACTGATGAAAAAACTTGTGTTTTGATATAAAATACTTTTTTTCTTTTGTTTTTACCATTGATTTTTCATCTAGGTCTATTTCTTCAATAGATTTTAAAAAAATGTCGAAAAATTCATCAATTCATTTTTTTTTTATCACAAATTATTTATATAGAAAATTTTATAGATCAGTCTTTTCTTTTGTTTTTTCTTCAATTATTTCATCATCAGGAATCCCTTCACTCGTGATACTCTCATGTTTTTCTTCATATTTCGCCTTTTGAATCGCCTCCAAAACGTTCTAAAAACCATCATTTTTTCCTAAATTAAAAATCTCTTACTTTTCTATCTTCTTCTTCCATTAATTCCATCGCAATTTCTTCAATCTCTTCTTGTGTAAAGGCCGGCAGCTCGATTTGTGAAGAGAAATACAATGAGACGAATTTCCACATTTTCAAGAGCTCTATCTCATCAACATAGAACTTCGGCTTCTTTTTATCTCCTTTCAAATAAATCCTCATATGCGGAATTCTCTCAATGTCTAGCCCATCAGCCTAAAAAACATAGAAAAAACGAAAAAAACACTTAATAAAAAACTTGAATTTATCAAAAAAACCTCATTTTTATCAACATCAAAATAAGCGAAATTCACGATACTTCTGCTTCCGATATCAATTTTTTCTGCGATTTTCTCGAAATATTTACGAGCTCCTTTACAGAATTTCTCATTCATATCAGAACAAAACAAGATAATGTAATTATCCCTGCTTCTGATCACTTTATTCACAAATTCAGAGCCGACAAGTGACAAAGGCCATCTCCCTGTATTATCCACGATTTTCTCTGATTTGAAATATAACGGCAGTTCTTTTCTTCTAAATTCCTTTATAAAATCCTTGATAAATTCCTCATTAATTTCATCTTTTGCATACAGATATTTGTTCAATTTCTGCTGTTTATTATCGGTTTTTGTTAGGAAAATCCTCGCATTTTCTTCCTTTTCCTCATGATTTATCCCGAAAAACTCCAGAAGCTCTTGGTTTTCTTCTTCGTAATACGCAATAATGAACATAATCCTCTCATAATACAATTCCTCTTCGAAATTATACTTGGAAGCCTTCTTAAACTCTTCTATCTCTTTTCTATTATCTTTTTCCTTTTTGAGTAACAAAAGCATTTGTACCTCCACTGGCCCTGCAAACAGCCTAAAAGAGGTTTCTTCACTAAAAACAGTGACAAGTGGAAGACTATTTAACTGACAAAAACTTAAAATTTCTTCTCCACTTGTAAATTCCCCTTCATATTTAATCGTATTTTTCCCCTCTCCTTCTTCAAAATCATTATAAAGGATTAAAGAAGGAAGCTCTATATCAGAAGGAATTGGGATTATTGATTGGTCAGATGTCCAAGCGATAAGAAAAGAACCTGAATCAGAGAAGAGGTCTTTTGTGAGCATTTCTTCTAGTAGTTTCTTCTCGTTTTTCATTTCATTTGTGTAAAGGGCTAATAATTTCGTTCGATTAGGTTTATTGAAGAAATCTTGGAAATCTGATGGGGTTTTAAGGATTATTAGGTCTCTTGCGAGAAAATCGATGAGAAATGAACGGATTTGTGTTAGATTGGTAAGATTTCCATTATAAAGGTGTTTTTTTGTTTTTTCGATAAAGAAAATGCTAGGCATTTTATCAGTTTTGAACCTTTGGAGAATTTTTTGATCTTTAAGTCCTATCGTGCAAACTGCGAAGATTAATTGGTATTTCTTCTTCATATTCTTTGCTAATTTCTCAAAAGCATTGGTTATTTCTGATTGGTTTTCTTGTTGAAAAAGGATAATTGAATGAGGAAAGCTGATAAGAAGCTCTTCAAGCAATGGTTCTGTTAAATTAACGATGAATTGATCAGTAAATTTCTTATTTTGAGGTAATTTAAAGGGGTCAGGGGTTTGTAAGGAGGGGTCTTCTTCAAGATCGGGAACTGGCACCATTTGAGTGCTGATAGAATTAAGAAGGAGAATAAGGAAAAAGAAAATTAAAGGCATTTTGGGGCGGGAAGGAAATGACATTGGAAAGGATTTTATTAGTTTTTCTTTGTTTTTAAATCTTGAAATTAAAATTTATGTCGATAAAAAAGGGGAAAAAATTCATGAAATATGAAATGGGAAAATTCCGGTTCAACACGTATTTAAAGAATATTAATGAAAATTGTCAAGAGGATGAGAAAATATTGAATAGACACGTATAAAAATTAAGAAAATTGGAAAATTTGAAAAATTAAAAAAATTGCTGAAAAAGTTAAAAATGAAAAATATTTAAATATTTGATTTTTTTGAGCTCCCAAAAAAATTGCAAGCCAAAAATTCCAAAAATAAGTTTTCTATGATTTAAAATTGAATTAAAATAAAACTTATAAAATTATCAAACTGAAAAAAATTGTCATTTAATTAATATTTACAAAAAAAACAAAGTTTTCAATCTTATTTAAAATTTACAGTTTCCAAATGCAAGCCGAAAAGCCCATTTGTCCAAACAGAAAACCAATGGAAGTTCCAGTTGAAGGAGGAAAAGTTTATTGGTGGTGTACATGTGGAAAATCTAAGAAACAGCCATTTTGTGATGGTTCCCATAAAGGAACTTCTTTTGTCCCATTGAAATATGAGCCAGCACCTGGAGATAAGACTGCAGTGCTTTGTCAATGTAAGAGGACAGGGAATAAGCCATTTTGTGATGGAACTCATACCAATGAAAAACTTGATTGGTAATACGATATTAATAAGTTCTTCCTCTAAAGACTAATGAAAGATCTTACTTTATTCAAATTTATTTAATTTCTGAAAAATTAAAAAAAAAAAAAAAAAATCGATAAAAAAACTCAGAAATTAAAAGAAAAATTAAAATATTGAATTAATAAAACTAATTATATTTGTTACATTAAATCAATAAAATATGCTCCCTAAACTCAAACATTCTCTTCCTCTTGAAGAATCTCTTATATTGGATGATCATCTCAAGGATGAGATGCTCCGCTACAAAAATGAGAACTATCGCAAAATTAAAGCGAAATACGTTTCAAAACATTTTGAAACACCATTTGGCAATTTTCCAAAGGAATTTTGCATAAATAAATCCCTTGAAGTTTCTCCTACTAAAAAACGTATGATTTCCGAGCCTTCCCTAAGAATTTCGGCTTTAAAACTTCCGAAAATTCAATCAAAAAGTCCAATTTGTGGTGCTTTTTTTCCCAGAACTATCACAATTTCAGAATTTCGCAGGTTTTATAACAGTTTTCAATGATTTTATTAGATTTAATTTGTTTTTAGAGCTTATGATCAAAATGATTTGCCGTTTAAAATCGATTATCAAGGAAGTATAAAGAGAATGATATGGAAACAAGATATTAAATTTGTGGATTACCACCACTATTTACCTATATTTTTTGATGGGCTGCGAGAAAAAATGGATCCCTATCGTTTCCTCGCAATTGCAGGAACCTTTGAACTTATTGAAAAAGGACCAGAAAAAATAGTTTCTGTAATTCCACAACTGATAATTCCTTTGAAAAGTAACATTTTTCTTTTAAAACATTGAAATGAATAAATTTTAGTTAATTTGAATACAAGAGATCATGAGATTATAAGGATAAATTTGATAGTAATGATGTTTTTTACATACAGTTTTTCTAATTTATTTTTGATTAAAAGGCTTTACAAAAATTGATTCTTGCCAATAAAATGATTGGAACAGTTCTTGTGCCTTATTATCGACAATTATTACCGATAATGAATCTTTTCAAGAATAAAAACGCTAATATAGGGGATAAGCTGGATTATTCGCAAAGAAAACAACAGAATTTAGGCGATCTTATTGATGAAACGTTAGAGATTTTAGAGACTTATGGAGGTGAAAACGCTTTTATTAATATAAAATACATGATCCCCACCTATGAAAGTTGTCAATTCGGATAACTTTTGTTTTTTTTATTAAAATTCATGATTTATTTTAAAAAAAATTTTGATAATTTTTTTACTAAAAGAATTTTGATCAAAAACAAAAACCTTTTTAAATTTACAAGTTTATGAAATTTCTAAAACTCGAAATTTTTCAATGGACAAAGGCTAAGACTTATTTTATTAAAAAAAACCATTGAGGATTTACGCAGGAGTTATCTGAGCCAAAGCCTTCAGTGTTTCCAAATATTGATCATATGGCTTCTTTAATCTCCTAATGCAAGGGCCTTACAATGAGAGCTTCTTCAGAAAAGAGCCCGCTTTATCCCAATAGGAATGAGAAATCTGAATAACTATAAAAAATTGCTTTTAGAACGTTTGGTTGAATTTTTAAAACTTCCTTAATCTAAAATAAGACCTTATCATCAAATATATTTTAAACCTCTTAATGAGAAATTAATGCCTAGATATCAAGAAATCTTTAAAAAAAAGCTCAACTTATTTCCTTTCTAATACAAGTTTTGTGCTTCATTGACTTTTTTATGACCTTTTCCAAATAAAAAGTATGATGTGCCTCTTTTCAAACTGATAAACGAATTAAAAGAAGCTGTTGTTTATATGATTTCGCAAATTATGACAATGATCTGCAAAACTAAGAGTTTTCTGAGTTGAAACCTCAAGAAATAGGTTTTAAAGATTAAATTTGTTATTGGATTTCAAAGACAATTGCTTGATAATTCGGAATTAAATTTATGATGATATTTTCTTTTTGTTTTCGAACCAATTTTCAAAGGCTCTTGTAAACTTTTTTGAATTTTTCTTTGAAAATCTCTCAAGCCTTTTAAGCTTATTGAAGTTTATAGTTAATTTTTTAAGCAAAATTTAAAAAATGAAACAATTTTAAACAATTTTTTAATTTAAATTTCAAAAAAAATTTGGAATTTTATTTTTAAAGTCAATTTTTTTGCAAACAAAAATTTTCATCAAAAAAAAATGAACAAAAAATTAAATTTGAACCTTTCTCCTGATAAATATAAACGAACCACAAATACGAAATTCCCCACTTCGCTTTCCAGCAAGCAATCCTTACAGATTTTCAAGCCAAAAATTTGTGTTGCTCTAAATGACTTCGAAGAAAACAATGAGTTTTTTCACAAGAAAACCAGTGAAGCAGAAGAATATAAATTAGAAGAACCCAACAAACTTCAAACAACAAGACCCACAGATTATCCTTTGGAACTAAATACAAAGGCAGAGATAACCGAACAAGATGAAAACCATCAAATAGATGAAGACGTTCTCAAATTAGAGCAAAAACTAAGCCAAACACACAATTCTAAAGCAGTCTATATGTAAAAGAATTTCATTTTAAACCTATAATTTTATCAAAAAAGCTCATTTTTTGTCAATATTCTATTCATGACAGTGATATTGGTTGAATATCGGGTCCATGACATTTCAGATGTTTCATCTGCTTTTAAATCAGTTTTCATCGAAAGAGCTATTGATATTAATAATATATACCGAATGGAAGATGTGACAATGATGAAGGACCCTGAAATAATTTATTCCATTTTTTTGTCAAAATATTTATTGGAAGTGATATATTTCGATGATATAGCTGTTGGGGATTTATTTTCAATACCCTCGTTTTTCAAACCTCTTTCTTTAGTAACTGAAACAACACAAATGCATTTTTTGAAGTTCAATAATTATATAATGGGGGCCTCGTTAAAGATTGTGAATATGTCAAAGCAAGATGGCGATTTCCAAATTTTGAATACGATGTATAATTTTTTGCAGGCAGATCTTATTATAAAAGCTAACGATACAACAAATGTGAGTTCAGAAGATTCGAATACGAGTCTTAATATTGAAGAGTTAAAGAATATGTACCCAAATGATTCGTTTATACAAAGAGAAAATGCAGAAACTGTTACATTTTTGCTACCTGGAGATATCAATATAACTGTTGCAGAATATATTGTGGGGAAAGCAAAAAATTATCTGGTGGATCATTCTAATTATATCAAAGAAATTTCGTTGACATTATATATGTTCAATCCAATCAATGAGATTGCCTTACAGGGAACCTTGACTTATACAAGAAATCTTCAAGGAACCCTATCGTTTACTAATACGATTATGGGAGGCTTTCCAATGCTCTATTATAGTCATCAATTTGATAAAGGGTTATTGAATTTCTATTTCGTTGTGAAGATTGTTTTCATGATTTGGACGATTTGCATGTTTCTTTATGAATTTTTGACAGTAATTTTTTTTATAGATATATATATATAAATCGGAATATTTAATTTTATATAGACAATTTTTTTGATGGTGGATAGATTTATGAACAGCT
>JFJP01012461.1_pt1 | contig 11339 bp, 8 predicted proteins | sample 431651 | NCBI WGS metagenome assembly JFJP01 (sample SAMN02602958, study PRJNA72255) | Microbial mat metagenome, whole genome shotgun sequencing project. | biome: fresh water; feature: sink hole; material: water; isolation source: purple microbial (photo- and chemosynthetic) mats found in... | reverse complement strand
CTTCGGAGGTGATGTCATCTTCCCAGTCGCCCAACATGCGTTTGGCGGTCAGCAAGCCAGACTGGATGGAACTTCCCAGGCGGCGCAAAAGCAGGGTTTTGAGGAAGCCCGCGCCCTGCATCCGCTCGCTGAGAACGGAGCAGAATTCTTCCGCCAGTTCATACGCATCGCGCAGGTAGGAGGGGAGCAGAATCGCGTCGCGCTCTTCTTCGCCAAGCAATTGCACTTTGATCGGTTTGAGCAGGGGTTCGTGTGTTTCAGGATCAAGCTGCGTTTCAAGCTGCTGGCGGGTGCGGCGGATGATGCGCTGGATGAAGGGGTTGTGATCCGTTATCAGCGTGGGGAAAAGATCGTTGACCCGTGCCCTGTCTGGGGCGCGGAGATCGGCGTAGCGGTCGCCAGGCAGAACGGATACATCATCGGTGACATTCAGGTTGCGGCGCAGGATTTCAAATCCCATGCCTTCGCTTTTGGGCGGAAGGGGATTGCACAGCCATTCCCAGCGGGTGACTTCACTGGCGGGGAAGTCGGCGCGGCGCATGACCAGATCGAGCGCGGCGGAGGAATCATGCCAGCGGCTAAAGCCATTGCCGATGACCGATTCGTCGTTTCGCGCCAGCACATCGAGCAAGTCCCAGGCTTCGACGGGGTCGAGTTGCACGGGGGTGGCGGTTGCCATTAAGAGGCTGCGCGTGCGGCTTGAAATTTGGTACATGAAGTCGAGCAAATTGTTCGGGTCGGGATTCTCTCCCTCGTGTGTGGAACCCAGGTTGCGGCGGCGGGCGCGATGCGCTTCATCCAAAATCACGCAGTCGTAATCGAGGCGCAGAAGATATTGGGCGGCTTCCGAGCCTCGGCTGATCAATCCGCTGGAGACGATGCCCACTTTGCGCGGACATTTGCGGATGCCTTCGGCGCCCTGCGCGGGATATTCAACTTCGTTTTCATCCACCCAGCGGCGACCATCCCAGACGGCGGAGGGCATGTCGAGCAGGTCGAGCATTTCCGCCTGCCATTGCCAGATGAGGGTTTTGGGGCAGATGACCAGAATGGGTTTTTCGCCTGTGAGCGCGATCAGTTGCGCCGCCATGGCGAGTTGGACGGTTTTGCCCAAGCCAACCTGATCGGCAAGCACGAAACGCGCCCTGCCAAGCGGACTATTGTGGGCGTCGAAAACGAGTTTGACAAAATATTTTTGATGCTGCCACAAGCCCACTTCTTTGCGGTAGACAGGCGTTTCGATGATGGCGGAGGCGGGGTCGGGCGGAGATGCGGCGGGCGTTTCCGCTTTCCATTCGTCGAGGGTGTGAAAAACGCGGCGTTTGGAGAGACGCTCAAAATCTTCCACCACGGCGTCGGATAATGGCACATGCTGCGGATGCGACCAGAGCGCGTCGGCTGTCGTCTTCCCAGACCAGTTCGTAGTTGAGGCGCCAGGCGGATTTGGATTCGTTGGCGCTGCCCATGAAACTTGTCTTTGCGCCGTCGGCAAAGGTGATGACGCCCGCTTTGCCGTGAATCAGCCCAAAGACAGAATCAGGCAAAACGCGCACTTCCAGTTTTCGGCTGGTGAGCAGTTCGTACAGTTTCCAAAAGCGGAGGCGCACAGGTTCAGCATCGCCTTGTTTGGCGCTGACATCCAAAAGGGATTCGGGCTGTGAGCCTGCCCAGGATTTCCAGACGGCGATCTTGGCGGCTTGGGCGGTTTGCACATCTTTGGGATGCAGGTCTGAATTGCAGATGACGCGGATTTTGCCCGTGACGCTTTCGAGTTCTTCGCCGACAATTTCAAGTAACGAGGAAGAAAAGTAGCCCGCGATGCGGTCATAGGATTGAGCGCCTTTCAAGCGGTCGGCAAGGAAGGTGCGGTCGAGGCGTTGGCGGCGGGAGGAGTAGCGGTTCATGGGAGGGGGAAATGATGAGGGATGAATTATGAAGGATGAAGTTTGGGGCAGTCCTGACAGGTTTTCACAGAAATCTGTCGGGGCTTGTTTGGTTAGGCGGATTCTTTCAATGCGCGGTCGAGCAGGTCTGCCACTTTGAGTTCGATTGCCCATTTGCGTAAATAATCAAGATCGAGTTCGCCTGCCCTTGTTTTCAACACGCCGAGGATGTCGCGCCATTGACGTTCTGAGACTTCGCCGCCCATGCGATACCATTCCAGTTTGGAGAGGATAACATCTTCGGGACTGGTAACGTACACGCTTTGTTCGGGGTCTGTTGCAATGACTGACGATCTGCGCCGCTCCAGTTGCATCTGGTCGAAAGCGCGTGATTTGCGGATGAAAATATCCACTTTGAAGGCGGTCTCATAATGGATGAGATTGAAACTGCTTTTATGCTCGATGGCATCCCTCATCATCTCATCGTCGGCGTAAAACTCTTTTGAAAGCGCGGCAACCAACGGCTGGATATGTTCGAGGCGCATATCTGCCACAATATCCACATCCAGCGTGGAGCGCATGACGCCATGCAGGGAACTGGCTAGAGATCCGCCGATTGCATAGGAAATACCGAGGTTTTCAAGCGTTTGGGTAACAAGCAGGGTTACACGAGTTGATTCACCTTGCATGGTCATATACCTTTCTGGCAAGTTCCTGCCCCAGCATAAGTTCCGCCAACATGCGGTGGATTTGTTCGGGCGTTGCGTTGGGATTGCGTTGTTTGATGCCCGTAACAGCCATCAATTTGACGGTTTCGTTCAACCCATCCACGATGGATATTTTTTTCCAGGAGGTCATGCGCCGAATGAATTGAATTTGCAGGGCTTCCATTTTGGGATGAGTATCAGAAGATAACGCGCTCATGGGGTTTATTTTAGATGGGCAGTGTGCGAATGCGGACTTTTTGTTCGGTGACGCTTAACACTGCGCCGTTGTTCAAGGATTGAGACTGTTGATTGATGACGCTAAAAAGGCGCTGGCTGACATTTGGGGCGCGCATGTCTTTCAGGCGAAAGATGATGACGCTTGGTAAATTTCCACCACACGCGGCGAGATGCCCATGTCGGCAAGGAATTTCATGCCGCCATTTCCAGCGCTTGCACGGTTTCATCTGCCAGCCATGCGGCATATTGCAGAGATTGGCGAATGTCTTCCTCTTCAAGATAAGTATATTCCTTGACGATCTCGGCGGCGGTCATGCCGTTGGATATGAGGTTGAGAATTAATGAGACGGTGATCCTCATGCCACGAATACAGGCGCGCCCACCCATTTGATTTGAATCAAAAGTAATACGGTTAAATTGGGTCATGGCTTTACTCCATTCTGACTTGATTATATCGCAGGGGCGGGGGAAAGGATGAAGGATGAAGGATGAAGGATGAATTTTTGATCCAGACCTGACAGGTTTTATCGTGACCCGAAGCGATCAGGGTTCTATGAAAACCTGTCAGGTCTTAGTATGACATGTTACACATGGTCATTCCGCACCATGCCCGTTAGCAGGGATGCGGCGTGGGCGTCTTTTTGCCAGTGTTCCATGCCTGTGACGCCGCGCAGGGCGGTGAGGTAATCTAAAATGTGGATGATGCGTTCGCGTTTGATCCAGTAGTCGCTGAGTTCGGTTTTGAGGTAGGTCAGCCCTTCGCGCGGATCTTCGGTCTTGGCGGCGTGCGCTACGGCAAACAGGCATTGACGGACGAGCGAGCCGCCGAAGCCGTCACCTGCGAGGTTACGTTTGCCAAATTCGCCCGCGCTTTTGAGGCGGGTTTCGTTGGCTTTGGTACTTTGCAGGAGTTCGGTGTATTCTGCCGCGCCGAAACCGCGCGCCAGTTCCTGATAGACGCCTGAGCGATATTCGCCGTGACTTTCCACTTCCAGCCCTTTGAGGTAGAAGCGTTCCATGGCGTTGAGTTCCTTCCACAGGTCGCCATCCAGATGACGCGGGACGAGGTGGTCGCAGGCGATTTTGACGGCGCGGCGGATGAGGTCTTCGATGGGATTGGCTTCGCCCGAACGCCGCTCGCGCAGAATCTCGCGCTCGGGTTGAATCTCTTCGATGGGCTGGTTGGTGAGGACGCGCAGGGCGGCGGCGTAGGCGGCGAGTTGATAGTCTGAATCGCCAAAGTTGGGGTCGCTGTCGTCTTCGAGTTTGGTCATTTCATCCAATTGACGGCGGACTTCGGCTTCCACTTTCTGGTTGACTTCATCCAAAAAGAGCGGCTGGCTCTCGATGCGTTTGCGCAGGACGAGCAAAACTGTGCCTTGCACGTAATTGCCTTGTTTTAACCCTGAACTCGTTTCGGTTGCAATTGTCCAAGCGGCGGTGACGCGCAAGCCTGCCGCCCAAAGGATGGTTGTGAGGTCTGCCCAAACTGTAGCATCTTGATGGGTAAACATGACAAGTTGCATACCATTTTCAGGCATGTGCTTAACCAAATTGGTATATGACGCCACCATGTTTTGCTGAAACTCTTTGTGCTCGCCATCCTTAATTGCCAAGGCACGTTTAGAGTCTGAGTACCAATTCGAGAATAATTTTTTCAATAACTTTTCATACCATGCCAGAAAAAATTCACTTAACTCATGGTAATTTACAGCGTCGGCATATGGCGGGTCGGTTATCCAAATATCACACTGTTTTTTTATGCTGTCAGCGGTGGAAGGCGTTACTTCATTTTTTGCATGAATTGGTACTACGGGCAAACTATTTGCGAAAGTGCTAAGAAATAGTAAGCCTGCTCTTGTGCCGTAATTGAACTGCGTATTTAGCGCTTGATTGGCAAAAGTCTGCTCCGAAACACCTATGCCACCGCCTTTTTGAATATTGCTATTCCAGATACAAAGCTTTGAGTTCCAGTTGCATGAGGCGCCAACCATTAGCATTGCTGCTGCCTTTGCTTCTAGACCTGCAACGCTTTTATCAATATTCATAAGAAGCAATGCGTGCATTAATAATTGACGTGGCGTAAAAAGATGATGCCAATACATCCAACCTCGTTCTCGAATGGGCTGATTGGTGTTGTATCCTGATTCAATCCGCTTTGATGGCAAATAACCACTTCTTTGCCATTCTACAAAATGTGTACGAACAATCTTAACTACTTCCTCTTCTTGTTTTAAATCTTCTATAGATGGTGCGCGGAAATGGCGAGTAGTCTGTTCTACTCCATTATCATCTTTGTATTTTTCCACCCAGCGAATACAGTAGAGTTTTTCTTGAAAAACATCATCAGAACGAGGGGCAATATCTTCATTTTCCCAAAGACGCAGGTTCTGTCTCACAATTTGAATAGGAGTAGAGGCGCGGCAATTGGGACATTCAAGGCGGGAATTTTTAACAGTACCTTTTTTTGCCATTTTCAAATCTTCGTCAGATGCGTTTTCTAAAACTTCCACATCAAAGCGATGATTTTCGGGGTCTGATTTAAGTTTCCCAACTACATTATTTTTTTCTGCAATTATCCAGGAAGGGGCTAATGGAATTTTCCAATGGCAATCAGGGCAGGTAGTTTCCACACAATATAAATAAGCATCCGCACGCCAATTGCGGGAGTTATGTTCGATGCCCCATTCTGTAATCTGGCTATCTACTGATTCAACGACTGTCTTTTGTAAATCTTTTAGGTTATTAGATAATTCATCGGTGCCGCCAATTACGTTCAAAGATGCCCATGTCAGCAACGCCGCCGCTGGATTCAAGTCAGAACCAAAGGCTTCGCATCCAATACGCGCCGCTTCAAAAGGAATCGAACCACCGCCAGCAAAGGCATCGCCCACACGCGGGGTATGTCCAAAGCGTTTTTCACCAAGTTCCTGTATCAATTCAGGTAAATTGGTCGCATCTGTGCCAAGATGAGCGTTGATTTCCGTCCATGATTCAATAGAAAGTCCCTCACTATGCTCAGGACGGTCACAGTAATCCATTTTTTCAACATAATTCATGCGCTCAAAAACCAAACGCTGAAGTTCAGATTTTTCTTCTTTGGCTAATCGTTTCAACTTATCCAAGTCGTCTGGGTCAAGGAAGCGTTTCTTCTGGTTGGCTGAAAGTCCCTGCACCTCCTCCAGCAACCTTGCCTGTGAAATGGATTTGCTCTTTCGTTGCCACAAACCATCCTTATCCATCGTCAGCAATTTCAGGAAAATCTCGCGGTCTTTTTCTGGGTTGTCCGAGGCTGGCATCAGCAAACCAAGCAGGGTGGCGCGCACCAGAATCAACGGCTTGCGTCCCCACCATTTGCCCAACCCCGTCAAAGTTTGCCCTCCACCAGATTTGCGTTCCTTGTAACTCTCCATCGAAATTTTGGCGACAGGAAACTGCTGTTCCATGAAAGAAACGGCGTTATAAAGCGGCGGGGTGGAAGGGGGAAGTGTTTTCATAGGGGGAGGGGGGGAATGCAGAATAAGGGATGAAAGTCAAAGGTCGAAGGTCAAAGGTCAAAAGATGAAAGGCGAAGGGCAAAGGATGAGGGATGAAGGATAAAGGATGAGGAATAGGAAAGTCAAAAGTCGAAAAGTGAAGGGCGAGGGTTTTACCAATTACCAATTACCAATTACTAATTACCATTCACCATTCACCATTCACCATTCACCAATTACCACTCACTCCTCCCCACCATCCAACAACTCCCACATGGGGCCAGCGGCGGCGCGGCGGAAGAATTCGGGAACTCTGGCTTCCATGCCGCCCTGAATCGGGTTCTCGGTCAGCGCGTAGCGGACTGCCTTGCGCCAACCCAATCCACGGTCGTTAATGCCGTGTCCCGTAGCGGCGGCGGTCTGCGTGTACAGCCACCAGCGTTCCTCGGGAACCAGTCCCTTCCAATTGGCAAGCGCAGTGGGAATGAGAGCAGGGTCGGCTTCTTCGATTGCCCAGGCGAGCAAAACCAACTCCTTGCCCAACTCGCGGCGCACCAGGTTATGTCCCACGCGCCACGCACCCGTCCGTTTGGCGGCTTTCTTGAGGCGCTGATTGAAAAAAGCGCGGACATCATCGGCGATGGCATCCCATTTGGAACGCGCCAACAGCACGCGGATCTGTCCATCCTGACGGGCGGTCGTCGTCACCTCGCTGACGCCTGATTCATCGTCCCAGGTGAGGTGCTCGCTGATCTTGATCTGCGCATCCGCCCCGCGTGAAATGTCCACAAGAAAGCAATGAGCGCTTTCCTGCGGGTCAAATCCAAAGGAGTTTTTGACGAGGGCGAGAAGTGATTCTTTCATTTTATTATTTTACAGGCTCAACTGCCACCGATTCAATATTAACCGAACATTGGGGCCAGTCGCCATCTCCGCGCAGCCCCACCCAAAGGGTATCGTAATTTCCAGCATAAGTATTGGTTCCGAAAAACTTATCAACTTTTTGTCCTTCGACAAAAAAAGTGGCTTCCACGCCGCGTATCTCGACAGACGCCCTGTAGGGAATTTGGCTTTCAAACCAGGGCCAGTCATTATTCTGGGAACAATCATGACCAAAAGTTTTGGACAGCCCTCCTGCTGGCACAATGGTGGGGCCGTTTGTGGGACATCCGCCGCCGAACCAGCCGAACCCAATAATAACACCCTCGCCAGCCTGATCGCCAATCCCCACCTCGCACATGCAATTATTTGTCCACGAATTAATCTGCCCGATGACCGAAATTCGAAAATCGCCATTGAACACGGGAATCGAGCGGTAAACAAACTGGTCACCGCCGCTGCGCGAAACGTTGCAATTCACCTGATCGCCTTCGATATAGACATCGGAACTCGTTTGAACAAAATCAGCGGGCGATGAAAACTCCTCGATCACGGGGGGAAAGTTGGAGGTTGTACCTGGCGAACTAAAATTACCTGGCACAACCACGGTAATGGCGGGCGGCACGACGGTCACATTTGGCTGGGATGGAGCATCAAAAAATTCTCCCAGTCCCACCGAAACCATGCCCAGGCACAGAAAGAAAAAAAAGCCAGTCCAAATGATGTAATGCTTCGCGGCTGGCGGTCTGCCTGGCAGTGTTTTCCCAAGCAAAGCAGCCCAAAGATGGGTCAGCGGCGATTCAAGCCGATTGGCAAATATCGCAATGGCAATTGCCGCAACAAAAGAGATGACAGCGAGAAGGCTTAACGCTATTCTTGAGAACATGGGATATTATCCTCGTAGAAGCAACTCTCTCCGACATATGTCATTGCGAGGCGTTTTTTGCCGAAGCAATCCGCAGTCACGGGAGATTGCTTCGGCGGGGAGAGCGCCCTCCTCGCAATGACACATATTACTACTGCTTCACCTCGCCAGGCGCAAGGGTGGTTTTAACATCCTCAACCCAATCCAGCAAATCCTGACCTGTCTCGAAGAAAACGGCAACAACTTCCAGTTGAACCTGTCCGCTGCCTTGCAGTTTCCGCAAAACCGCCAGCGTCTCCTCGATCATCTCAGGCGTCACCTGCTTTTGCTCGTAGGTCGTCAGTTCGATCCATTCCTTGTTGCCGCTTTCGCCCGAAATGGTCACACGCGGCCCAAGCAATTTGGCGCGGTACTTTTTCAACTGCTCAATAAATTGATAGGAATCCTTGGTGCTTTTGAAATCGAATTTCTTCAACCAGGTCGCAGGGCGTTTGGCGTCCACTTCCTGAATGGTCTCTTCCTTGTCCCAACGAATGGCGATGCGCTCCACTTCCGAAGCGACCCCGTCGCGCTCGGCATACGCCAGCACCAGCGGCGAATCCTTGGGGATGACGAAATCGCCGTCATAGGTTGCGCCGCCCACCTTCGGGTCTGATCCGTCGGTAGTGTAGTAGATCGCCGCTTCAGGGGCAGCCTGCAATTTCATCTTCTTCTGCCTGCCGCTCTGATAAAACTTATGCTTGAGGGTGATGCGGTTCTGCCAGGTGACCGTCTCGCCTGTCTCATGCTCGCGGGTCGAATCCACCACCAGGAAGGAAACCCGCAACTCGCGTGTTTTGAGCCGCGCCCCATCCAGTTTGGCTGAGGCGGTGGTGGCAGGCGCGCCAAAATCGAAATAGATCGTGTCGCCATGCACGGCATTGACTTGAAGTTCGACCTCGCCCGTATCATCATTGCGCGATTTTTCCTGCAAGGTGGCGCTGGTCTTCGGCTGTGGGAAGGGCCCCTTGTCCACGTAGCCGCCGTTCTCACGCCAGACATCCTTCTGAATGTACTCCGCCTTCAAATCGTCCAACGCGGAGGGGTGATGCCACTGCCACTTGGTCAACATGGCGGCGCGCTTGCGAATCTCGCCCCACGGCATGGATTGAATGGTAAACAGGCGCTGCTCGCATTTCTTGCGGAAGATTTCGCCTGTGATCTCCTCCTCGAATTTTCGCTTGTCTTTCAGCACTTCGATGATCTGCTGTTCGCCGTTGTATTTGTTGCCCTCGAACCTCATGCTGAAATCCGCCTTGGCGAGTACGGCGTTCCCGCTTTCGTCAATCGGATACCAGAGCGTCGTGAAAGTCTCGCGCACAGCCGAATGGAAATTGCTACGAATGCGGTCGGACAAATCCCTGGCTTGAACCATCTGCGGGTCGCTGTCCAACACCTTGTCAGTTTTCAACTCCGCCAGAATTTGCTGGATCGCGCGCAGGCGTTTGCCCGTATCGATCAACTGGTCATAGGTATTGCGCGCGCCCGTCAAAAACGCCGCGCGATTTTTCCAGGTGGCGTTCTCAAAGAAAGCCTTCAACTCAGGCTTTAATCCCGTCCCCGAATATGGCTCGGTAATCACCAGCGTAATACGATCCTGCTCCAGTTCGATCTCGTCAATCGCGGGCAGGGCAAGCACATTTTGATAGCACCAGCCATTGGTCGGCTTGAATAATTCCGATAAATGTCCGCGCAGTTCCTTCACTGCCTGTTCGGGCAAATAAGCGCGCACCAATGATTCAAGTTTGGCGTTCAGGTTTTGGATGTTCTTGAAATACAATTTGCCGTCGCGGTCGCTGTGCAAATACCATGCCGCCGTTGCCAGTTTTTCAAGCACATCCGATTTGAGGCGGGCAAGGTCGCGCCCAGGCTCGGCAAGGTAGGCGATCAACTCAGGGATGGTCAACCCCAGCACCGAGTTGGGCACATTTGCCAGCGAAGCCATAAAAAGCAGGCGGCAGGTATCGCGCGCGTCATTGTTACCCAGGTTGGCATCCATTAACTCGGCAACCGCTCCCCCATCCGAGGCGATGTCATGCGCGATGGCATTGTCGAGCGTGCTGTTAATCTGGCTCAATTCGCCGCGCGTTTCGCGGTCATTGAAATCCAGGTCATGCGCCGAGATCAGGTAACGCCTGTCCGCCTCACCCGAATCCCACATGCGCGAAACGATAATCCGCATCAAGCGGATCAACCCGCGCGTTTGTTGGAATCCAGGGTTCTCGCGGAAGCGGGCGTACAAATCACGGATGGCGGGATGGAATGGATAAGACGCCTCGACCCGCCCCGCAAACTGTTCGGGCGATTCGTTGGTGATGTCCATCTGTTTGGCATCGCGCACCGCCCGCGCATATCCCTGCGCCACCTCGGTGATCTCGCCCGCATCGGCTGTCAAGGTAAAAACGCGCTTGCGCAGGATGTGATACAACTCGTCGGAAGTCATGCGCACGGGTTCGAGACTCATGGCTGAACGGTTGGTCTCATTGGCAAGGTTGGTCAGCACCTGCGAGATCTGCTGTCCGCCGCTTTGATACGCCCCGACCAGATCGGTCATCACCAAACAAACCCGCGAGCAGGACTCGCGTCCAATCGCCACCAGCAAATTCGACAACGCCGTGGCAGTCACCTGCGCCAGGTCAGAATTTCCGATTGACTTGGCTTTTGCATTTTCAAAATAGGGAGGAAGTTCATCCAGCAAAATCAGAATGGTCTGCCCCGCCAGTAACGTCTCCCACGCCGTTTGCCCTGGCGCCTGGAGCGGCGAATATAAATCCTTGAATAATTCCTTTTTGCCAAGTTGTTCGGCAATCGAACCCCAAAGCCCAAGCGGCGCATCGGATTCGCGTCCAGAGAACGCAACCACCTTCACTTCGCCCAGTTTCGGGTCAACCTTGTAAATATTGCCCAAAACCTTCTTGCGAATTTCAGGATGTCTGGCAAGCAAACCAAGCGTCAACAAATTGTGAGTCTTGCCGCCGCCCATTGCCTGTTTCAGCAAAAACACACCCTGCTCCGATTTCCCCTCCATACGGCGAAAGCCCTGCTCCAGCAAAGTTTTCATGCCCTCGGTAACATAGTTCTCCTCGAAGAAATCATCAGGAGAAATCTTGTCAGCGATCAAGTCGGATAGATCCAGTACCGTATCGCGCTTCTGAGAATCAAAAACGCTGTCGCGCGGAGTGCAAAGTTTTTTGAGTGATTTCATGGGGTATGGCTCCTAGCTTTTGCCCCCAGAGGCATGGGCAAAGTCAAA
>JFJP01036381.1_pt1 | contig 11340 bp, 8 predicted proteins | sample 431651 | NCBI WGS metagenome assembly JFJP01 (sample SAMN02602958, study PRJNA72255) | Microbial mat metagenome, whole genome shotgun sequencing project. | biome: fresh water; feature: sink hole; material: water; isolation source: purple microbial (photo- and chemosynthetic) mats found in... | reverse complement strand
TGATCTCGCATACGGTCCAATAGGTTTTTTCGGAACGACCTATTCCAAGGCAGCGGTAACAATAACGACCCCGACCTCAAATTGGGACACAACGGCCCCCGATATCGCCGCGTATCGAACCCTTACAGGTTGGGATCAAGGCGATTCACCGATATTGTTCTATGAATCAAGCCCGCTGGATAACAACAATGACGGTTTTATGAACCGGATCGAGTTTCATGCTTTCGACAACCTTCCGTCCTATGATGACCTCGAACAGGAACAATGGGTTACGACCCGAGGCTGGTATACACTTACCGATCGGACGACAATAACTTCAGCCGCCCCCAACACGCGCGGAGGCATCCGCAGTTCCTCCGTCATGAAGGACAGTCTGTTTGGCATGACCACAACGGCGTTCAGTTTCGGACCGGGGGCCCTGACTTCGGCCAACAATACGTCCTTCAGTACGAGCGTGTCCGGAAACCTCTTCGATCAATCGGTAATCAACGTTCGGGACGACCCGTACTTTTCGGTGCTTCTCTCCGACGGCATCTGGCGTATGACCGAACAAATGTATTTTTCCTATGACGATACACAGGGATTCCTTACCGATCTTGCCGGAAACAGGCTGAAGGGCTTCGGTTCGCGAACCTGCAGCAACAGGATACCGCCCCAATTTACATTCACGATCCAGCCGATGGAAACACAGAAGCTGTACATTCTGTTTTCGAAACCGGTCGATATTTCCAGCTTGCAAACGCAACTGCAAGTGCTGGTCGGAGCGACGAACATTATCGATTCAAGTGTCGATGCGATTTCAAAAGCCGGTATCGAGGATGGGGTGAGTTGGGATGCGATTGTAGAATTGACCCGACCGTTGACCCTGTCGGAAATCCAGTCATTGACGGTCAGGCCCATCGAACAAGCTATTCTTGATATCGATACAGGAACTTTGTTTTCGCTCTCTGATATAGTTGATATACTTAACAACCGTATGGAAGGTTCCGAATCCCATCGCATAACCGATGTGGGGATCAATCTCGTCGAGCCGCTGTATGCATCAGACGGAATCAACACTGACGGAACGTTCGGCGTCGGGGAAGGAGCTTTGAGGCCTCCTTTCGACGGAACCGGCAGACTGCTCGACAAGGACATCACAATCGCCACCCGGATCAATACGGGAACGACCGCAGCAACGGCCACACCCGCTACGATGCTGATGTACTTCGATGTCGATCCTTCGACGACGACCTTCCCTGTTCTCTACAACGATCTCTTCGATGCCAGCCTGAAATTCTGGCTGCCGGTCGTAATACCGTCTTTCAATACGACCGCAAACTTCGAAGCGCGTTCGCTGAATCCAAAAACGATCGTGGATACAAATCAGAATTTCAGGAACTTCCTCCTCACGTCGAACGATTCGGAAATCGAAACGGGTGCGAAGGTAGAGTTCATCTTCAAATACGGAGATCTATTCTGCGCACGGCTTACGGATCCGGAAGACATCACAAGCATCGATCCATGGAGCTTCAATATTTCCGCGATCAAGCTGCAGCGCGGCGGCGTGACCATCCTGAACAACGTCATCGATTCGAACAAGCGCGAGCAGACCATATTGAACATCGAAATGGCCAAGTCCGGAAATCTGGTAATCCAGGTATTCACGATGGACGGGAATTTGGTGCGAACCCTCGAACGGGCAAAGAAGGGCGCAGGAACCTATACCTACACCTGGAACGGCACCAATCTCGGCGGCGCCGGAGTAGCACGCGGAATGTACTTTATCAGGGTAGTGGGACCTGACATGGATGAAATCAGAAAGGTAATGGTGGTAAAGGAATAATTGCGGCGGTTACCGGAGAAGTTCAGTAACCGTCCGGATAGCATCGAAGCTCGGGCTGTGCGATCAGCACCCGCCCGGGCAACGAGTCGTCCAGGTTGACGATAAGTTCGAGGACCGGTTGTTCCGGATCGACGGTAAGAAACTGCAAGTTGCCGTTATTTACTTCGACTGTCATTTTTGTCCAACCGGTCGAATCAGGGTTATAGTCATAAGTATATGGGTCTGTAGTCGTTGATAAGGTAGAATTATTCAGCACCGGCTGCATGTCAGCCTTCAATGTATCCAGATGATACGGTGAAGTATAAGATCCAACTGAAGGATCCTCGTACACCCAGAATGAAAACCGGTATAAAAGGCTTTTTAACGGCGGAGTAGTTTCTGAAATTTTAAGTAGAAGGCGTAGCTGTGCAAAGATGTTTTTTTTGATCGTAATGTCATCTACTGTAAGAATAAGACCCTGAGCAGAACTTCCTAAATTTAGATAATTATCGGTAATTGCAGGAAAGGACAAAGAAGCGGTCAAGGTATCGGGGTTAAAGCTCAGTAATGATGCTTCTTTATTCATATAAATATTTTCAGGATTAACGGTGTTATCCTCGGTTTTCCATTTAAAATCTATCTGGTAATTTTTACCGATTTCAAGGCCATACACAGGATGTAAATAATCATACCTGACAAAATGCAAAAAATTAGTAAGGTTCATTTTCAGGGATTTATTGTTTATCCCTTCAGGTGCTCCCGGTAATATTGAAAACGAAGAAACAGGAGATGCTACGGCATCCTTTGTCCAATCAACAAAAGGTGTAGCCCCCTCAAAATCCCCGCCATTTATCAAATTGACAAGCTCCAGTCGATACACGGGGGCGGTTGCAGAGAGCCCGGACGGCACGGTAGGATAGTCACCTGCTACTCCTGCCGGGGTACGGGTCATATAGGAATAACCGTCCCAGTCTGTATACCTGTACGCAAAATCCCATTTACCCGTAACCGGATCCGAACCAGCCGCAGGAATGGTCGAATTGTCACCTTCGAACACGTCGAAACCGATCGCTTCGATGAAATTATTGTCGTAATATGCGTCAGGAAAAGGTTGCTTGTACGCGAACAGGTCGCAGCCGGGCAAAAAGACAGCACTCGCGGTCAAAACCGACGATAAAATGAGGATTGTCCGGTTCTTTTTCACCTGATTTTGTATCTTTTTCATGGTCTTGTAGTTTTAATATACCCCATTTTCGAGTGATTGACAAAGGGTGGAAAAAAGTGAATGCTCGAGTCACCTTATGAGTATTGACAACAGGCAAACACAGCGGTTCAGAGATTTTGCCCGCGCCCGGATTAACGAGCTTTGCCAGCTCCCGGGATTTCTTGAAGACGTAAGCAAAACCGGCTGCAGGGTTCGCTTTACCCATGCGTTCGAGGTCGATACCGACCGCGAATATACCCTCACCGTTCTGCCTGCCCTGCGTTCGGGGCTCAAGGAATTCGAGCTCATCGTCAGGCCCGAATGGGTCCGAAAAACGAAGGACTCACTTGATGTGGGTTTTTGCATCCTCCACTCGCCCGGTATCCGTCAATTCCTGAAATATGTCCACATTCTCGCGCAACTTGACGACCAGGTGCCGCAGGAAGCATGATTTGAACGAACTTTCCGGCAAGGCTTGGCTTGCTGTCCGTGATTACCAACAGAACCTGTTTGACGAACTTTCAATAAACCCGGCAAAACCCGACAACAAAACATCCATTTATGGTGACCTCGTATATTGCGAGGGAGCCAAACCCGAAGCATTCTGGCACCGGAACATCCTCGAAAAACCGTTTATCGCCGAATTCAAGACCATCCGTGAGGCCGCGGACATCCTGCGCGGCCTCCAGCGGAATTGGGCGCACCATCCCGTTGCCTGTTTCAGGCGGGCGGAACTGATCAAGGAAAAACTTCCTTTCATAAATGAAAAACCGCGCACTTTTCCGTTCACCGTCCCCCTTGTTCCTATGGGAATGTGGAGTCTGCTGGACGAAAACACACTTTTTGCCTCGGCGGTAACCTCGAATCCCTTTCCTGCAGGCGAAATCCGCTTCGAGGAAGACCATGTGAATCCCCCGAGCCGGGCGTACATGAAGCTGTACGAGGCGCTGACCTGGGCGGGATATCTTGAAGAAAAAGATCGTGAATTGAAGTCGCGTTCTATACCTACCGGTAGGTATAATGCAACCTCTTTCCTCCCCGCCCCCGGCTCCCGCTGCATCGACGCGGGCGCCTGTCCCGGCGGCTGGACATGGGTGCTCAACAGTCTCGGAGCCCAGGTCACCGCGATCGACCGTTCGGAGCTCGATCCGCGGCTCATGGCGAAACCGGACATAACTTTCCTCAAGCACGACGCCTTTACCCTGAAACCGGCCGATTTCGGGCCGCAGGACTGGGTTTGTTCTGATGTCATCTGCTATCCGCCCCGCCTCCTTGAGTGGGTCGAGGAGTGGCTCGCATCCGGGCTGTGCCGGAACATGATCTGTACGATCAAAATGCAGGGCAAAGCCGACCACGAAACCACCCGCGCCTTCGCCGCCATCCCCGGCAGCCGTGTCGTCCACCTGACCGCCAACAAGAACGAACTGACCTGGATGTACCGCCGTCCCTGACATGGGGGTGCCGGAGAAGCCCGGAGGGCTCGTCGCATCCCCCGTGTATACCTACCGGTAGGTATACTGGATACATCCGCGGCAAGCCCGGAGGCTTCGGAGGCAGGGGGAGCCGCGTCGTTACCGCTTTTAAAAGGGTATATACCTAGCAGGAGAAACGGGACAGAAATTGCCAAAGGACAGGCGTTCGTATACGAACGCACGGCGCGCAGAGAAATGAACAGTCCACGTGTCCAAGACGCCAATTCTTGTCCGCCGGCTTTCTGTCGCGTTTCTCCCTGTATGCTGTTCCCCCTCCCCTGTTTTTCTGGTATCCTGCACAAAATCCATAACCTGGCAGCCTTTTGGCCGGGATCCTGCGGAGGCGTCCATGTCCGATGTCGTTTCGATACTTGCCGAATGCCGGGCCATGCTTACAGGCCACTTCTTGCTTTCCTCGGGGAAACATTCTCCGCAGTATTTCCAGTGCGCACGGCTCTTGCAGTATCCGGACCGGGCTGCGACCGTCATCGGAACCGTCGCGGAAAGGATCAAGAAAATGATGGGCGAAGGCAAGCTCGAAGTCGACGCGATTATCGGACCGGCAATGGGCGGGATCGTGGTCGCGTACGAACTCGGCCGGCAATTGGGCAAACCCGCATTTTTTACCGAACGGAACGATGAGGGAATCATGACCCTCCGGCGCGGGTTTGAAATCACACCCGGCGAAAAAATCATTATCGCCGAGGACGTGGTCACCACGGGGAAATCGACCCTCGAGACCGCGGAGCAGATCAAGAAGATGGGCGGAGTCGTCGTCGCATCGATCTGCATCGTGGACAGACGGCCGGGAGACACGGTCGAACCGTTCCCGTGGCCCCTTTACGCCGCTGCGCGTTTACCTGCGGTCCTCTGGGAAGCCGACTCGTGCGAACTGTGCAGGGACGGCAAGTCGCCTGCGGTAAAACCGGGATCGCGCAAGATTTTCTGAAAAGGTAAGCACCGGAGCGCCCTTTATTTTTTTGCGGTTTAGTGTTATGAATTAATTGTATGACAAAACAATTAACCCCGGCACAGCTTGTCAGGGCCATGAATATCAGCATTTTTTCGGGAGCCGCCGGCGTCGTCTGGCAGCTTGTCTGTTCGATCCAGCCGCTTTTCAACGTATTTTTCCAGAACTATCTGGGCGCCTCCGCGGGACAGCTCGGTCTTTTGGTGACGATAATCCAGCTTGCGGGCGTCTTTCAAATCCTCGGTATCTTCCTGTACGGCTGGATAGGCCGGCAAAAACCCATTTTCATCATCGGACACGTCATCCACCGGTCGCTCACGGCGATAATAGCCTTCGTAGCCTTTTACGTGGCGCGCGGCGGGTCGAACGAGCGCGGTATCGTGGTCATAATCGTCGCAATGGGGCTTTCCTGGTGCATCGCAAACGCGACGAGCGCCTGTTGGTGGGGCTGGGTAGCGGACATTTTTCCGGAATCGATGCGGGGCGAGTTTTTCATGCGCCGTTCGTCGATCATCCAGATCGTCAATATCGTATGGTTTTTCATCGCAAGCACCCTTCTCGACATTTTCCCGAAAGAAAACGCGCTCACGGTGTTCGGCGTCATCATATCCGTCGGGGCGATCTCGGGCCTCGTCGACATCCTCAGCCAATTGGTCACTCCCGAACCGCTCCCGGACATAAAGCCGGTCCTCGATGTCGCGACCGTTTTCGAACCCCTCAAGAACAAAGAATTCATCAGATACGCAGTCGCCATCGGCATGGCGATTTTTTCGATGAACCTCGTCGGGCCCTTCCAGTCGCCGTATATCGTCGATCCCGCCCATATCGGCGCCCCGAACACCTGGCTCGGCATCATGGCCATGCTGACCCAGTTTCTGTGGGTGCTCTGCGCTCCCTTTTGGGGCACGATCATGGATCGCTGGGGCCGCAAACCCGTTGTCATCACCGGGTCCCTCCTGGTACTCGGATGGACCGGCTATCTCTTCCTCACCGCGGCGAATTATTTCATCATCCTGCCGCTGATCGCGGTATTCATCGGCGTGCTCGCTCCCGCGTTCTGGGAAGGGTCGAACCAGATGATGCTGTCGCTTGCGCCCGAGAAAAACCGGGTATCGTACGTTGCATGGTACCTCGCCATCGTCGGTCTCGTCTCGGCGCCGGGTTCGCTCGTCGGCGGCCTTTTGAGCGACGCGCTCGTCAATGTACGCATCAGCGCAGGCCCTTTCACCATCCTCAATTTCCATTTCATCCAGCTTCTTTCCATTATTATGGGCTTTTTCTGCGCATTCCTCATAAGCCGGGTCAAGGAGGGCTCGCAGAAACCGTTCGGCTTCGTTATCGGCCAGCTCGCCAATCCGCAGATCATCCGCACCTTCCAGCACCTCGACTCGCTCGGCCGCTCGCAGTCACCGGAATCGAACAACGAAATCCTCCGCAACTTCGACGGTCATTCCGCCCAGTTGGCGCTCCGGGACATAATCGAAAAGCTCGACGATCCCGATTCGTCGGTACAGGAGGAGGCGGCGCGTGCCCTGGGCCGCATTCCTTCCCCCCAGTCCGTGGATGCCCTCATACTGCACCTTTTGGACCACAATTCGGACATCCGCATCCAGGCTGCCCGTTCGCTCGGCAAGATCGGCGACCGCAAGGCCGTCGGCGCCCTTGTCGGCTGTCTGTGGGAATCGAACGAGGAACTGCAGAAAGCCTGTCTCGAAGCCCTCGCGGACATAGGAGACGAGGTGTCGATCCAACAGGTCATGACTTTCCTCCGGGAAAGCCAGACAGAACGCATGAAACAGATCAGCTCGGCGGCAGCGGCACGGCTCGGGGTGTTCGAAGCTGCCTGGGAGATATTCCCCAATCTGCTCGCCTCGCGTACGAAGACGGCGCGAAAGCAGTACGCGATAGCCATGGCCAACCTCCTCGGCAAGCCCGACGAGTTCTACCAATATATGAGCGGCAAGACGAATCTCGTCGAGGCGCGCCAGAAAAAGCTCATCGAACGGTTTTCGCAAAACATGCAGGAAGTGTACGCCCGCCAGCAGAAAAAACGCCGGCTCAAGACCGATGTGATCGAAAAAATCCGGTTGGCGCTCGAAAACGACCAGAACGACGCCGCGCTTGACGAGATGATCCTGTTCGTCGACCGGCTTTTTTCGGATATCTTCGGAACCGACCGGCAAACCGAGGTTCTGGTCCGGATCGACCAGAAACTGGGAATATTTTCCTGGATGATGGAGCAGTCCCGTCTGTTTCTGGCCGCTCCTCCGTCGGTGTATTTTTTGTCCGAATACTGAATTTTCAATTGACGGTTTTTACAAACAACCGCATACTGGTCGATATGATCAACATCGATTCCATCCAGGACAAGCCGAACTTGCAGGAAGAATTCGCTTACCGGCAAATCGGCTCGATAGCATCACAAGTCGATCCGGTAGATGTCAGTTCTTCGCTCGAATTCGTCATGGATTATTTCAGGTCCAATCCCGGCCAGACGGCCCTTCCCATAGAGAGAAACGGGGTTCTGATCGGCATCCTCGACCGTTCCCAGGTCGAAAAGATGAATGAATCCGCCTGGTCCCGTTTCTGGCAGAAAGACCTCGATGCCTACATCCAGTCCCCGCTCCTGTCGCTTCGGGCGGATGATTATATCGAAAAAAATATCGTCAAGGTTACCGAGCTGAACAACGAAAAAGGAGCACGCTTTTTCGCGGTGTTCTACCGCAAGAGTTTTTTCGGCATCGTCGGTTTGCGCGAGATGCTCACCAGGGTGACCGAACTGCGCAGCCGCGACATGGCGAAAGCCCGCCTGGTGCAGCAGCACCTGCTTGAAAGCGGGGAAACGAAAAAAGACCCGCGCTACAGCATACTCACCTGGAACCGGATGGCAAGCGAGGTCGGCGGAGACTTTTTCAAGGATTTCTGTTTCGAGGACGGAAACAGGCATATCATCGCCTGCTTCGACGTATCCGGAAAGAACGTCGCAGCCTCGCTTTCTACCATGGCAATCGGATCCTTCTTTACGAGCCTCAAGTACTTCGACCTCGGCGGCCGCTTCGGCGAGGCGACGACCATCCTCATGGATAAATACGTAGAAAACCTTACTCCCGGCGACATGTTCATCACGGCTGCCCTCTGCTACATAGATCTCGCGGAAAAAACCCTGCTCATCCAGAATTGCGGCCATACCCCCATTTATCTCTTCATTCCCGGCGAAAACAAGAAAATAACCGGCAAGACGATGAATCCGAACATGCCGCCGCTCGGCATGGGCATAATCGAAGCCGAAGACAACACCGGATATCGCATTTCCATCACAAAAGGGCTCCGCATCGTCCTGTATACGGACGGAATTACCGACATGGTCACCCCCGACGGTGTTCGATTCGACGAAGAACGGGCTCGTGAACTTTTCACGTCGACACAGGGAAAGAACGAAACCGAGACCAGGGAAACCTACACGAAGGCGATCGATTCCTGGATTACGGAAGCCATGCTGCCGGACGATATTACCATAATGGATATCCGTTTCGGCTGATTAGTGGTATACTTTCTCCCGTTATGTCAACCAACGATACCGTTTCCCTCAGGCAAGCCGGGAAATATCTCAAAAAGACCGTCTATACTCCGAAAATTCCCGTAAAAACGCACCGGTCGAATTACGACTCGGTGTTGGGTACCGTGCTTCTACCGAACAACATGGACCGCAAGGAATTTGAAATCGGCCCCATAACAGCGGATATGCTGATACCGGAACTGGCGATAGGCAAACGTACGATTCTGTACGCGCATGGAGGAGGTTTCATAGCCGGTTCGCGCCTCGCCTCGCGCAATCTGTGCGCTTCGCTCGCCCACGAATCCGCAAGCCGCCTCCTTCTGCCCGAATACCGGCTCGCGCCGGAATATCCCTTTCCGACCGCAATGGAAGATCTCTATAAATCCTACTCCTGGCTCCTGCACCAGGGGCTTGCTCCGTCGGACATCCTCTTTGCGGGCGACGGCTCGGGCGCGAATCTCGTACTGTCGCTCATGCAGTATCTCGCCTCCGAAAAAATACCACTGCCGACGGCGACAATCGTGCTCTCGCCCTGGGTCAATCTTGCGTGCGACACCGCATCCTGTACCGCACGAAAAACATCCGATCCCGTCCATTCGCGCGAGGAGCTCGCGGCCCTCGCTCTCCAGTATACCTATCAGAGCAATTTTTCGAATCCGAAAGTTTCCCCTTTGTTGGGGGATTATGCGGGTTTCCCCCCGATGTACATCCAGTGCGGGTCGGAGGAAATTCTCCTCGATGACGCAAGACATCTGGCCTCGAAAGCCGGAAACGCCGGTGTCCGGGTAAATCTCGACATCCGCGACCACATGTGGCATTTGTTCCAGGCGATCGATTCGCTCACCCCCCAGGCGCATCTTGCGGTACGGGAGATCGGACGATGGGTGCGTGACGGCTCGGGCCGCGGGGACGCGCGCTCGGCGGATGCTGACGGTCCGGAAAGACGCTGATGGAACTCGTCTCTCCCGCGGGGAATATAGAGAAGCTGACTTATGCCTGGGAATACGGGGCTGATGCCGCGTATATCGGGCTCAAGAAATTCTCGCTTCGCGTCAAGGCGGACAATTTTCACGCGGACGAGTACGGGGACATCATCCGGCTGAAACAAACCTATGCCGATGCGGGAAAATCGAAGAAACTGTTCTGCGCGCTCAACATAACATTCCACAATCACGACCTCCGGAACTTCCTGGAGGAAGCCGGTTACTTCCGCCAATACCCGATAGATGCGTTCATCATCCAGGACATCGGCATGGTCAACCTGCTTAAGAAGGAATTTCCGCATGTTCCGCTCCACCTGAGCACCCAGGCGAATTGCGTCAATTACGAGGCGGTCAGGATGTACCGGGATCTCGGCTTCAAACGGGTCGTTCTCGGCCGGGAGGCCTCGCTCGCGGACATCGCCGAGATAAAGCAAGCGGTTCCCGAGATGGAGATCGAATGCTTCGCACATGGGGCCATGTGCATCGCGTATTCCGGCCGCTGTCTCATTAGCGCCTACCTGACGGGCCGCAGCGCGAACGCGGGTTCCTGCAGCCATTCATGCCGCTGGGATTACCGGCTCGTCGAGGAAAAGGAACGTCCGGGGGAATATTTTCCGGTCGTCGAAAGCGACGGGTTCACCGCCCTCTTTTCGTCGAAGGACCTTTGCATGATCGACCACCTGGAGGCCATGAAAAAAGCGGGTGTCGATTCGCTCAAGATAGAGGGTCGCATGAAAAGCCTCTACTACACGGCGCTCGTCACCCGCGCCTACCGCAAGCGGATAGATGCCGTCGAGGGAAGGATCCCCGCCGCGGAGGCGGAACCCTTCGTCGCCGAACTCTATAACGCAGCCCATCGCGAATTCGGGACGGGATTCTATTTTTCGAAGGAAGACGCGGACAAGACGACGAGGGGCGAGACGAAATCGCCCTATATGCTCGCCGGTACGATAGGAAGGAAAATAGAAGGAACGGAATGCGACCATGAATTCATATCGATGAACAAGATCGACGCGGGCATTCCGCTCGAATACATCGGACCCGATCTCTGCTCCATTCCCGATACGGAGTACCGGCTCGTCAACCCGGAAACCGGCGAAGACAGGTCATGGGTATCCCACGGACATCCGTGCGTCCTGCGCACGGCGAAGCCGGTACGCGAACGGTTCATCGTACGCGCACGCGGCCCCGCATCCGCCGGAACGGAAAGCGCGTTCTAGTCCGCGGTCTTCGAAGTACGGTTGAGGTCTACAATCTCGCCGCTTATCGTAAAGATGACCCACTCGCATATCGTGGTGATATGATCGCCGAGGCGCTCGAGATCCTTGCATATCGACAGGTAGCGGTAGAT
>JFJP01020586.1_pt1 | contig 11341 bp, 4 predicted proteins | sample 431651 | NCBI WGS metagenome assembly JFJP01 (sample SAMN02602958, study PRJNA72255) | Microbial mat metagenome, whole genome shotgun sequencing project. | biome: fresh water; feature: sink hole; material: water; isolation source: purple microbial (photo- and chemosynthetic) mats found in... | reverse complement strand
CGCCGCCCGCCTGACGCGCATGCTCGAGGGCCTGCGCGCCAGCGCCGCCCGCCACGGCGTGCCGGTGCAGTTCAGCCAGGCCGGCACCATGTGGGGCTACTTCTTCACCAACCAGCCGGTGACCGACTGGACCACCGCCCAAACCCAGGACGACGCCCGCTGGCGCGCCTTCGTCACCGCCATGTACCGCCAGGGGGTGTACCTGGCGCCGAGTCCGTACGAGGCCGCGTTCTGGAGTTCGGTGCACACGCAACGCGATGTGCAGCAGACCATCGCCGCCGCCGAGACGGCCTTCTCCGCGTCCACCTGACTCCCCGCACAGGGCGGCGCCGGCCGCCCTGTGCGAGATCTGTCTGCTCAGCGGATGATGCGGATCCAGCCGCCTACGCCCTTGGCGCTGGTGCCGAATGGGGCGAACGGCGGAGTGCCCTGCGGAGTGAGCAGGTCGGGGTTGAAGGTGAAGGAGCGGTCCGGGGCGACATAGGACGCAGGGACCTTGTTCTGGGTGCCAACGCCCCAGGTGGTGCCGGAGCTGTTGAGTCCCACTGCTGTGCGCCAGGAATCCAAGATGTAGCCGAAGGGGCTGGGGCCAAAGGTCTTTGCCGCATCCAGCTGGAACGAGGCCGTGTAGCGGCGGCTGTCCATCACGACCAGGCTACCGGTGTAGTCGAACTTCTTCCCGCCCCAGTTCTCCAGGTAGAGCATCGTGCTGATGATGCTCGCACTCTCGCCAAAGCGCACCGACTCGCGCGTCGTCGGCTGGTTGTGGGTGATGACGGCGGCAATGACCGTGGTGTCGGCCGCCGTCGGCAGCGGCAGCGTGCTGTCGTAGCCGCGGGCCAGGCTCGAACCTGCGTTGATACAGGTCGTGGTGACCTTGTCAGCATCGACCGTCATACCCGGCGTCTTCCAGTTGGCATCGCTCCACTGCGTGGACAGGAAGTTCACCTGGTCGCCGACGATCGCCACCGGGACATAGGCCTGGGTGTTGGAAATCCCGTTCTTGGTCACATTCTGCTTGGTGGTGTTGAAGTTGCCTTGCACGTAGAGCGGGTTCGGCGTCACGATCATCGTCTTGCCGGTACCGAACAGAGGCGACCCGCCGTTGAAGGCCCAGTTGATGTTAGCGCCATTCTGCAGGCGAACCCCGTGGCTGAACTGGGTTGGCTTATAGGCGGGCGCCTGGTCGCCGATCAGGCCGGCGTAGGGCTGCAGGTGCTTGGTTATTGTCGCGGTCGCGCCGCCATTATGCAGTTTGATCTGGTTGCTGGTGGCAAGCCCGGCCTGGGCGGATGCATAAGCGGCGGCCCGCGCTGTGGTGCCCATGGCCATGAGGTCGGAATTGCTGTCGCCGTTGCTGGTGGTGTTGGGCAGGGCGACGTTCCAGGGATTGGCCCCATCAGTCCGCGGATTCCAAGGATAACGGTTGGCACGGGCGGTATAAATCAGGCCGTCGAACTTGTCCGCCAGTAGACCGGCCGGAGGTGTCGGTATGGTGTTCGGACCGGCATTGGCGATGCGGCTGGCCACCGCCTCGGTCAGGCTCCTGGCCTTGACGTATTCTTGCAGTCTCGCCATGTCGATGTTGAGCAGCGTCGTGCGGGCGATGAGTTCGCGGACGGTCGGGGTCAGCCCGGTCGGTTGCAGGTTGCTGGGGTCCTTGCTCTGCGCGGTGCTGGGGGTGCCGCTGACGTAGGTGTTCCACCAGGGCGACTGGCTCCAGAATTCACGATGCTGGTAGATCCAGTTCTCGCTGGCGACGGACAAGCCCGTGGCGTTGCGCCAGGTGAAGAAGTCCTCGGTGATCTCATAGGGGCCGAAGAACACCTGGTACTGGCCGGCCATGTACAGGTCGGTGTCGACCGGTTCGGTGGTCGCACGTTCCTCCCAGTCCTCGAAGTTGAGCTTCGTGTCGGGGGTCTTGGCGGCGGCGACCTCAGGATCCGCCTGGGCGGTATGGAACTCCACCTGCATGTCCGAGATCTCGGCCGTGGCGGCGGTCGCCTTGCTGCCGCTCTGCAGGCATGGTCCGATCAGCAGATCGGTCGACCAGGAGTCGATCGGCCAGGTGGCGGGGACGCCGGAATAGGTCGTCACCGGCTGCCAATCGGTGGCCGTCGGTGCCGTGGCGGTGAAGGCGTAGAACATGGTCAGGTAGTCACTCGTCGAGCGGTCGATGCGCAGCCAGACCGGCTTGGTCGCATCGAAGGTGGCCGGCTGGTCCGAGGTCCAGCGCGGCGATCCGACCTGGGTTCCCGCCGGGTCGGTGACGGTGTCGGTGCCGCCACTGGTCACCCCGCTGCGGCGCGGGAAGTAGCTCGGATCGGTCAGCACGCCCCGGGTGTAGTTCCACAGATCAGGGCGGAACGAACCGGTCACCGGCGGACTGCTGATGTTCTTCCACAGGGTGGTGTTCCACGGCAGCACCGACATCGGCTGGCTGCCGCCGAACCACCAGGTGCCGCGGCTGGAGACGTAGGGGTTCTGGTCGAACATCACCCAGCCGGTCCGGTCAAGGGAGAAGGTGCGGGTGGTGGTGCCGTTCTGCCATGCGGTCGGGTCCGCCGGGGGGGCGTAATCGTTCGGGCCGGGATCCGCCTTGGGGGTGACAGTGAAGTCAGCTGGCACCGGCGGACTGTTCGACAGATGGATGACGATGTTGTTGCTGTCGAGCGCCTCAATGTTGGCCTTGAACTTGTCGTAGGGGACGGTGGTGCTGGTGCCGTCGTACTTCGGTTTGTCGTTGTCCCGGTACCAGTAGGTGTTGGCATTGCCAAAGGTCCATTCCTTCTTCACCAAGCTGCCAGTCACCGTGACGGTGAGGTTGCCGGAATAGCTCTTCTGACCATCGGCCAGGCCGACCACGATGTTGCTGTAGGCCTCCGTGCCAGTGGCCCATCCGGTCATGTTGCCCCATTCCAGCCACCCCACATTGTTGTCGTTGGTCCAGGTGGCGTCGAATTGCGTCCCGGTCCAGTTGGTGATCCGGGGATTGGCTCCATTGTCGGTGTTCATCACCAGGGATAGCGGGTTGAGGCCGGCCTGAGCCGTCAGCAGCGGGTCGGTGTAGAACTGCAGCGTCTTGTCCTCATCGTTTGGTGTGCCAGTGGGCAGGAAGATCTGGGTCGCCGGCACAGACGTGCTGCCGAGCACGAAGTGCCAGGCGGTGGTCAGGCGACGGCGTACCTCAATCTGCGGCTTGCGGCTCTTCCAGCGCGACCAGGGGCCGTAGCGGACGTTGTCGTACTTGCCCTCGCTGACCGCCAGGTCGTTCTTCGTGCCTGGGGAGGTTCCGGTATTGCTGTCTGCGCCATCGCTGCGATTGATGACTTGCGTCATGCTGTCGACGTTCGCGCTGAGCTGGGAAGGGGTCAGCAAAGCGCTGCGCGTGGCGGAATTGATCGCCACCGCCTGTTCGCCGTTGTTATCAGTCTCGGTCGAAGTGCCGGTGAAGAACCGGCTGGGCTGCCGGCCGTCGCTGGACGCCTTGGCGCCGCGGAACTCGGCAAACACGCCGCGGGTCGGCGAGTAGGCCAGGGCCAGATAGGGGTCGGTGCCGTCGGCGATGACCGGCAGGCCGCTGGCAGCGGCCGGCGTGCCTGGATCCTGGTAGACGCCCTCGGGGCAGGTTCCTGTCTCGACGCCAGCGCCATCGATGCTGAAAGCCGTGCCGCCAGGCACCGTGGTGGCGGCGGCGCTGTTGTTGGTCAGCAACAGCTTGTCGATCTTGGTGCCGTCTTCACGCATGCGGATGATGACCTGATGGGTGCCGGCGCTGGGCACGGTTACCGCTACGGGCTGGCCCCCATCGTTCCGGGTGATCCACCGCCACGACGTGGTCATTGCGCCACTGCTCGTCTTGTAGACCCAGGTGCCATTGTTCGCTGTCGCCTCCACACCGGCGGCGGGCTTGAAGCGGACGTGGATCGAATCGCTGCTCCCGCTGGGGCCCAGGGCCCGGACCCACAGGTAATACGTGCCGGCCACCGGGAAGGAGATGTCGTACACCAGGGCTGGACCGGTGTAGGAGTTGGCGCTGTCGTTGATGCCGCCGTCCGGCGAAGCCACCATGCACTGGCCGCCGCTGGCGTTCGTGTCGGCGACCTGGGACCAGCTGCTGGAGACGAAGGCCCCGGTGCCGGCCGAACTGGACGTCCGGTTCTCCGCCTCGCGCACGATGGTCACCAGTGTGCCGGGCACGCTGGGGGCCCGCGCCGCCAGGGGCCGCACCATGAGGCCGGCCTTGCTTGCCGCGGCCATCGTCTTGGCGGTGATCTTGGCCTGGACCGACTTCCAGGCTGTGCGGGCGAAGGCGCCGCCATTGGCGTTCTTGGGCGGGGCGCAGCGAGAAGCCGGCAGGACCTCCTTGGTCTGCGAGGCGCTCTCCCATTGCACTTTGAGCCAGTCGCCGCCAGCGCCTTCATAATTCTCGATGACGATCGGATACCAGTGGTCCTTCTCCAGCAGGATGGTGGCCACCTCACCGCGGGCCTTGTTGCTGCCATTCGTGCCGACCCCGGTGACCATGTTTTTGTTGAAGTACAGCCAGCGTTCGGCCAGCCGCTTGCCGTCGACCCACAGGCGCACGCCGTCGTCGCCACCGATCCAGAAGGTGTAGGCCTCGGAGTAGCGCGGCTTGATGAAGCCGGTGTAGCGTCGCGAGTAGTATTGCCCGCCATCGCCGAGGTCGATGCCGGTGCCGGCGAGGAGCGTGGCGGTGCCCGCCTTGGTCTCGTCGACACCATCGCTGTCGATGAAGCGCTTGACCGCGGGACCGCCGAACGGACCCAGCCAGCCATTGGGCAGGTAGGTGCGGCCCCCGTCGCGATCATTGAAGTACGTCACCACCAGGCCTTGGATGGTTTCATCGGGTTCGGGACGCTGCAGATGGAACATCCGCCAGTTGGAGCGGTAGAACTTGGGCTGGCGGGCCATGCCGTTGGCGGTGGTGAGGCCGCTGACCACATCGTCCTGCGCGCCGAAGGATTCGTCCGCTGCAGCCGTCATGGTCACGGTCCCGCCATCGGCGTAGGCCTGGGCGGATTTCGCGCTGTCGATCTGGCCGCTGCTGTCGTTGGTGGTGTAGACATGCTCAAGGACGGAGCCGCCGCCCCGCAGGCCGGCCACCATGTCGGTGCCTCCCTTGGCCGTGACATCGATCGCCCACAGCGGCCAGCGGCTGACCCGCATGTGCTTGCCGTAGGCGTAGGGGACGTAGTCGGGGCCGGCGGACGAGGTCGCTGGCTCATCCAGGTAGTTGAGGTCGGGCTGCATGCGCTCACGGATGATCAGGCCCATGGTTTCGGGGGCCGCCGTCGAGGCCGCGCCGGACTTGTCGGTGACGATCCAGGCGTTGTAGCCGGCGCTGATGTCGGTCGAAGTCGTGGTGCTGCTGCGCATGGCACGGGTCAGCGCCAGATCGGATGAGCCCAGGGCATAGGAGAGGTAGGCGCCAGGGGATTCGACCACCGGGCCAGTCGCATCGGGATGGTTCGTGGTCTCGCCGGTGGCGGTCAAGAAGAGGGGGCGTGCATATTCGTGGTTGTCTGTGGTCGGATCCCCATCGACGTCGTCGTATTGCAGTTTCTGGGCCTCGAAGGCGCGGTTGCCCATGACGGTCGGCAGACGGACGATGCGGCCGCCGTTGTCGCTGCTGCGGGCGTGCTTGTCGAAACCATTGGGTGAGGCGCCCAGCGAATCTGTCGCCCACTTCAGGCCCGACGCCGAGCGGTGACGGTCGCGGCTGTCGTTGGCCTGATTCAGCCCCTCGTCCACCCCGCGCACGGCCACGCCGTTGATCTTCCGCTTGGTGTCGGTGGTCTCGAAGGTGGCCAGGCCACGCCCGTCCTTGACCCGATTGGGATTGACCTCTGCGCCGGAGAAGGTGGCAGCAAGGACGGCCGCACCGGAGGTCGGCGTGCGGTAATGCGTGACGGCGCCGGTTTCGCCGGGATAGGGGCCGGCGTCACTGGCGTACCAGTCGGTTGAGAAGCTCGCCGGCGCGTCCCCGGCGATGGGGAAGCTGTTCGCGCGGTTGTACAATACCTGCTTCGACAGGCGGAAGATGCCGTCATAAGCGTTGACCAGGACCGGGCTGGTCGGCGCCGACGCACCGCCATACGGGTCCTGGTACGGACCGAGGAGGGTCGAGGACATCAGGCCGGATTTGAGCGCATCCCACGAGGCGGTGATCGCGGCTCCGCCGAGGTAGATGCTGCCGTTGGTGTGGACGCTGCCCTTGGCGCTGAATTCGGGACCGTGGGCGAACTCGATATCGCCCTTGGCGCCCTCCTGGGAGTAGAAGATGATATAGCGGAACAGCGGCTCTTTGCTGATGGCGCTGTAGCGGACGCCCTGCACCACCGCCCGCGATTCACCCGCGTCACCCGGCAGGCGACCCTCGGCCTCGACGCGGAAGAGGAAGGTGTTCGGCAGTTCAAGCGCTGCGCCTTCGCCATCGGCGCGCGGGTTCTGCTTCCACGTCCCGGCCTCGCGCGCCTTCACCGGCTGGATGCGCCAGCGCACCTGGACGCCGCCAACGAAGTCGACGCCATAATTCTCGCTGCCGACGAAGCCGACGGTGTCGAGGTCGTAGTCGTAGGCGGGATCGAAGCGGCGGACGAAACCTTCGGCGCCAAGTGTGGCCGCCTGGCTGAGCATGCGCTCACGCCGCACCAGGGTGGTGCTGACCGCCGCGGTCACCTCATTGTGGTCGAAGTCGCGCCGGGCATTGCCAACCGCCACCACCATGCTGTCGGTGGTCGAAACGATGATCGCGGCGCAGATCGCCATCACCCCGACGGCCAGGACGATGGCGTTGCCGGAACGGGCGGAATTGTTCGTGTAGGTCATGACAGTGTCCATCAGCGCGGGAAGCCTGGGCGATCCGGACCCAGCAGGGTCAGATCGTCGGTCCGCTGTGTTTCCGTGTTCTTCGCACGCATGGTGAAGGTGGCAGCGGCGACCTTGGTCAGGACGGTGCGCTTGATCTGGTCGGGGCGGGCAAGATAGATCCGCACGCGCACCTGGTTGACGTCCAGCCGGCCGTCGTCGGCATTGAACATGCGGTCGGTACGGTAGGTGTCGAAGGTGATGCGGACGACGTTGTCCGAAAGCACGCGATCGACCACCAGCGCGTCGTTCCCGGCGACCAGGGTGGTGGTGGAGATGGTCTGGCCGGGCTCGACGCCGACCGTCGGCAGTGGCGTGGCCAACGTCTCCTTGTGGGCGCGGACCAGCCGACCCAGCCGGCTGTCGAACGGCGAGCGGACCACGGTGTAGATATACTCACGCCATTCGTCCTCGGTCGCCGGCGCCGTGTGCGTGGGCAGGCCGAGGCTCTCCCACTGCGGCTGGATGCGCAACGCGCCATCGCTGCCCGTGACGATGAATCCGGATTCAAGGGAGACGCCATAGGCTTCCGTGTCATCAACTCCGGAGCGCAACGACCAGTTGCCGGGTGAGGTCTCATAGATCGAAGACGCATAGAGGATGTTGAGCGTGCTCTGGTGCCCGGTGGTTTTCCAGTCATCCAGGTCGGAATCATCCTTCTCACCGAAGCGGAGGCTCGGACCCGGGCTCTGCAGATACTGGTTGTACATCTGCTGGCGCGTCGCGACCGGCAGGGTTTCATCGAATTCAGAGACCCCATCAAAGGTGAACACGCGCAGGAAGAGCAGCGACTGCGAAGGTCCGGTGAACGAGCCATACCATGCCGCCGCAGCGGCGGCATTGGTCCCGAGGCTGGTGACATCCGCCGCCGGAGCCACGTTGGTGTTCAGCTCGGCAGCGACAGCGGTGGTGTCGATCACCACCGAGGCGTGCTGGGCCGCATAGGGGAAAAAGGTGGGATTAGCCCTTGAGATGGTCGTGCCGGCAGGGGTGAGCCCATTGCCCGAGCCGATGACGTAGGGGAAGTAGCGACGCGTCCGGTCAGTCCCCGGGTCGGAACTCAGGCGGCCCGAATCGACGCCGCTGACTTCCAGGGCGGTCTCCAGGCCGGCACTGGTCGTCTTGTCGGGGATATGCCAGCCCGACAGGGTCAGGTCTTCGCCGAGGCTGCGCAGGCAGCGCTCGGCATCGGCGGACAGGTCATCCTGGGCGGCGGCAGAGGCTTCGAAGGAACGGGCCGAGACCGTCACCTCCATGACGGCTGCCATCACCGAAACCAGGATGGCCGACGCGATGATGACCTCAACCATGCTGAAGGCGCGGCGTGACATCAGTTGGCCCCCCTGGCCAGGATGAATTCGCTGTACTGCACGTCGGTGTTCGGGATCCACTTGCCCCCGAACACCGTCTTGTCTCCCCAATTGGACCCACTTCTCCACACCAAGACGACGCGAATGGCCAGCTGTTCCTCAAGGCCGATGCTGGCGGTCGGAACGGTGGTGAAACGCTGGGCGACCGCGAGATTGGCAGCAACCCCGGCGCGGCCTTCAGCCTCGCTGGTGAAGGGATCGAAGACGTTGTCCGCGTTGCTGTCGACGCCCTTGTCAAGCAGGCCTCGCTGGGCGGCGCTCAGGGTCTCGGCGCGATAATACTCGACGTAGTAGCACAGGTCGGTGAAGCTGCTCGCCTGGGCCGCGATACCCGCGCTGATCAATTCCGCCCCGGTGTGCACGCCTGTTCCCGTAAACGGAGTGGTCAGGGTGAACCGTCCCGGAGTGCACCAGGTCGCGACGCCCAGCCCACGCACCGGAACGGTCGTCGTCTGGCTCCATGGTTCGCTGAGGATCCGCTCCTTGAGCCCGGACATGATATCCGTCATCCGCTGCGTCGCTTGGACACTGTTGCGGCCCGCCTGCTGCGTGAGGATGCCGCTCAGCATGGCCGTGGTGCCAATCGCGAGCAGCGCCATGGCAACCATAACCTCTGCGATCGTGAAGCCGCAAGTTGGTCTCCGGGAGTTCATGCGCATAGTATGCTCATGGGGGGCAGCTTGACCGCGTCGGATTTTCCTACAATGGCCCTACCGCACCCCCGTAATTAGCCGCCAATCACCGCTGTGGTCTCTAATCCATTGCCACAAATAGCCTTGTGGTGATTTCCAACACGCGCTCCTTGGCCTTGCCGGTAGACTTTCCACCAGCCCCGCTCTACAAGAGCCGGCGTAGGGAGAGCCACATGGCCTGGATCGACAACTTGTTCAAGATCATGTCCGAGCAGAAGGCCTCGGACCTGCACGTCACCTCCGAGCACGTGCCGATGATCCGCGTCTCCGGCGACATGGTGCCCCTGCCAGGCGCGCCCAAGCTGAACAAGGACCAGCTCCAGCAGATCCTTTTCGAGATCTGCCCGGAACGGAACAAGAAGCAGTGGGAGGACTGCTCCGACACCGACTTCGCCTACGCCCTGGAGGGGGTCGGCCGCTTCCGCTGCAACTACTTCCGCGACCGCTTCGGCATCGGCGCGGTGTTCCGCCGTATTCCCGACAAGATCCTCTCGGCCGAGCAGCTCGGCCTGCCGCCGGGCGTGATGCGCCTGTGCGACTTCAAGAAGGGGCTGGTCCTGGTCACCGGGCCGACCGGCTCGGGTAAATCGACCACCCTGGCGGCGATGATCGACCACATCAACGCCACCCGCGCCGAGCACATCATCACCATCGAGGACCCGGTCGAGTTCGTCCATCCGGCGAAGAAGTGCCTGGTCAACCAGCGCGAGGTGCACACCCACACCAAGAGCTTCGCCGCCGCCCTGCGCGCCGTGCTGCGTGAAGACCCGGACATCGTGCTGGTCGGTGAAATGCGCGATCTCGAGACCACGCGCATCGCCATCGAGACGGCCGAGACCGGCCACCTCGTCTTCGGCACCCTGCACACCTCGACCGCCGCCTCGACCGTCGACCGCATCATCAACCAGTTCCCCGCCGACGAGCAGGAGCAGATCCGCCTGATGCTCGCCGGATCGCTGCGCGGCGTGGTCGCACAGACCCTGCTCAAGAAGAAGGGCGGCGGCCGCGTCGCCGCGCTGGAGATGCTCTTCGTCACCAGCGGCGTCGCCTCGCTGATCCGCGAAGGCAAGACCTACCAGATCCCCTCGGCGATGCAGACCGGCGCCAAGTACGGCATGCAGCTGCTCAACGACGCCCTTGAGATCCGTATCAAGGCCGGCGAGGTCGAGCCGATGGACGCCTACGACAAGTCGATGGATAAGGAGGACCTGGCCAAGCGCCTGAAGCTCCTCGGCGTCGACATCGACGTGCTGCTTGAGGCGAAGTCGAAGGAGGAGAAGGCGGCCAAGGCGGCCGAACTGGCGGCGCTGAATCCGCAGCCCAAGGCGCCGCCGCAGCCCGAAGCGCCCAAGCCGCCGCCCGGCTCCAGCGTGCTCGGCGGCCAGCAGGGTCCGGCCTGGAAGCGTCCGGGGTCGTAGCGCGCAAGCGCGCGCCACTGGCGCGCCCGGACGGCGTCCTAACGTTGCCGCCCCATGACCACGACGCCCGAGCAGAACGAGTACCGCGCCGCCCGCCTGGCCCACGCGCAGCAGTTGCGCGGACTCGGCCAGGACCCCTACGGCAGCCGCTACGCGACCACCCATGGCTGCGTCGCCGCGCGCGCCCTCGCCGGACCGGCGCCTGACAGCCCGCATTCCGAGCCGGTCCGCCTCGCCGGCCGCATCGGCAACCTGCGCAACTCCGGCAAACTGGTCTTCGCCACGCTGTACGACCGCTCGCGCGCTGACGCCTACCGTCAGCAGTCGCTCGCCGGCCGTGCCGACATCGATACCGCCGAGGGCAAGAAGGAGCGCGGCATCCAGTTGTTCATCGACCTCAAGAGCGTCGGTGAGGCGGGCTGGAAAGTGGTCGAGACGCTCGACCTGGCCGACTGGGTCGGGGTCGAGGGCCGGGTCGGACGCACCCGCCGCGGCGAGATCTCGCTGTTCGTCACCGCCCTGACCGTGCTCGGCAAGGCCATGCTGCCGCCGCCGCACCAGGCCGGCGCCGACGCCGGCGAGCTGTCCGAGGAAGTGCGTTCGCGCCAGCGCTACCTCGACCTGATGCAGAGCGACGCCTCGCTCGACGTCTTCGTCACGCGCAGCCGGATGGTCTCGGAGATCCGCCGCTTCTTCACCGAGCGTGACTTCCTCGAGGTCGAGACGCCGATGATGCAGCCGATCCCCGGTGGTGCCGCGGCGCGGCCCTTCGTCACGCATCACAACGCCCTCGACATGGACCTCTACCTGCGCATCGCGCCGGAGATGTACCTCAAGCGCCTGCTCGTCGGCGGCCTCGAACGCGTCTTCGAGCTGAATCGCAACTTCCGCAACGAAGGCATCAGCCCGCGGCACAATCCCGAGTTCACCATGATCGAGTGGTACATGGCCTACGCCGACCACCGTCAGC
>JFJP01044791.1_pt1 | contig 11343 bp, 15 predicted proteins | sample 431651 | NCBI WGS metagenome assembly JFJP01 (sample SAMN02602958, study PRJNA72255) | Microbial mat metagenome, whole genome shotgun sequencing project. | biome: fresh water; feature: sink hole; material: water; isolation source: purple microbial (photo- and chemosynthetic) mats found in... | reverse complement strand
ACTATGGCATGGTCAGTTCTCTAATGACACCACCTCCATTCAAATCAGGGCATCTGCTGAAGCACAGAAGTTTGAGACCAGAATTTGTGGTGCATTTTCCAACATTCCTTTGATCTACAAAGGTTTAGCAATGGAGACTTGGTTGAAAAGACTTTGGGTGCAATTTAAGCAGTCAGATTATACACATCTCTACCTCACTTCCTGACATTCACCCTCAACAGCAAAAAGACATGGAAATTATGTGACTTTTTGCTCAACAGGGATATCAAGGCCAAGAGTTGGAGTTACTCAACCATTGTTGCATGTATTTACATGCCATTTGGTTGTCAGATCTTTGCACTGAAAATGGAGTGGAGGTGGGAGTGTCAGTGTGGCAAGGGGAACTAGTCCTAGACACATTGTTCAACTGGCTGGTTGTAAGCAAGCCAACCAAAGCCAAATGGAGTCAGTGGCAAAGGGCTCTCACTTGGACACTCAGTCTGGATAGGTGGCAACAATTGGCACATCATTTAGGTCCATGGTTTCTGCAGGAAAGTCCTTATGGATGGTTCTTTGAACCCAATACCAGTGTCTATGGCACTGGACCTCTACACAATGGGAATGCCATGGCTGTATTCCATGGCACTCATGTACTTTACAGTTTCATCTCTTGGCAATCCCAGGGAAACAAAACCCATTTTAAACAAACCCAATTGAGCTAATGTGTCCTTGAATGGCTTGCAGATTATACTTATGAGTTTTGCCCCAATTCTTTCTCCAACCAACAAGCATTCATCTGGTATCACTACATTATTCCAGCAGCCCTTTGTGCAACATTGGAACCTACAAATCCACATAACAGCAAAACTAAGTCAACTCTGGCAAGAATTGGCAGAGGGGAAAGGCTTTGTGGTAAGCAATGGATCCTTTCAGGATTTTGTAGAGGCAGTGGCTTGGATTATCAAAGGAGCTACCAGTACCAACTGCATACAGGGATCCTATTTAACACCTGGTGCACCAGAGGACCACAGTGCATTCAGGAGCAAGTTGATGGCTTTATTTGGAATCCTGTTCACCCTTAGTTATTTTGTACCAGAGTCCAGCCAGGAGGTTTCTATCATGATGGCATGTTATGGGAAGAAGTCTGCTTTGCAATGGGTGCAATCTACCAATCCTCTTTTTCCCAGTGAGCCACATTATGACTTAATCTTGGTGGTGCAAAATCTGGTGGTGTGGACCCCATTTCTCATCCACTGGCAACATGTAAAAGGTCACCAGGATGGCAAGACAATCATGGCCCTTTCCCAGGAAGCATGGCTCAATATCAAAGCAGCTTTGGTGGCTAAGCAAGCTCTCAACCAACCTTAAAGACTAACACCCACCAGGTATGACATTCCCTTTAGTGCATGAGTATGTTATCTAGGTAGCAAAAGGGTTGTTAAGCAATTTGCATGGACCATCCAAATGTACTTAAGCAGCCCAGACGTGGAGAAGTATTGGAAGGAAAAGAAACACCTCTCCAATGGACTATGGGAGACAATAGATTGGGAGTCTCTTGAGCATGCATACACCAAATCATCTATGGCTTGAAGGCAATGGGCAGCAAAATACTCAAGTGGGAACTTCAGCCATGGGGAAAAATGGCTCAGTGGTGGTTCCACTCCACCATGGAATGTCCACAATGCAAGGCTCCTGTCAAAGACAAGGAATGCATCATTCTCTGCCCAGACAACTTGGCTCAGGAGACTTGGACACAGTCTTTAGCCAGTCTCCAAAAATGGACACGAGAGCAACAGACAGATCACACAATTATTAGCACTCTTATCTTGGGTCTACAACACTGGCATGACAATAGAGATATTCCAGATAGTGAGTTGGTCTCACTGCTTATACAAGCACAGGCCCAAATAAGCTGGGAGTTTGTGTTAGATGGATGGCTCACAAAGCAGTGGCAGTACCACCAGGAGCAAACCTGGCAAGTAGTCCAATCCTTTCATTCAAGCAGGCAGTGGATGACAGAGCTCATCAAAAAACTCTGGAATGTGGCTTGGGATATGTGGGTGCATCACAATTACATCCTACACTCCTTGCCCCAAGCTAAGGAGGCTATCCTCAAATCTAAGGCCAATCAACAAATTCAGGAAATTTATGCTGTTGGACCCCAAGCTCTCCCTTGGTCTTTTCTTTATCTTCTGTGGGACCCAATGGAAGAGATATTGCAGCTTCTGGTAACAACAAAACAACAATGGGTCAAATCCATTGCCATAGCTTGACAGAAAAAACATTGGCACAAGTACAGTGCTTATTTCTGCTGGGCAATGGTTTATGGAATGATGGGCAATTTGGCATTAGCCAGGAGGCTGGGGTGCCAAACCCCAAGCAGAATGAACAATAAAGACAAGGAAGAAAAAAAGAGTTTTCACAGAGAATTTGACTATTGGCCCTGGCAACTCTGACTGCCACAAGATGGGTGTATAGTTCAGAGATTTCCATTAAAAATGGGCAATAGTGATGCCAACAATCTCCCATCAATCTGCCTCTTGGTGAAGCCCAAAGAGAAGTAAGGCAACATAAAACCCCTATTGGGATAGGTCTAACCTATAATCAGTAAGTTATTTATTTATTTACATTGAAGGATACTCTGTGGACTCCCTCCTGTGTGCTCCTCTCATGGACTGCCGACACTGGCTGGCTCACATTGCCCTTGCCCATCAAGCTTGTCATCAGCAGCATCACACAGGGATCCAAGGTATGCAAGCTGCTCTCCATTCCTTCCTTCACCCCCCACCCTCCCTTAAGAGTTGAACTTCATCTGGACTCTGGCCTTTTCTCTGCCCTACAGAGACAGATGAAATACTTCTCAGCATCATAGTCAGTGGCCCCTGGCACAATGTCATCTTCCCTAAGGTTTGATGTGTTGGAAAAGTTAGCAGTGACCTGTAGATTTGTAATTTAATCATCTTTAAAATCCCTGTGATAGCAGGCTGATTTTGGGAGTCTATCACCCTGTCATAGGCCATAGACTGTGGGAATGGGGTCTGGAAACTCATACAATGAGTGATGCTACATGAATGCACATCCAGAAACATGCAAAAGACTGACAGGGCTGTCTATCAATGGCAGTTTGTGCATATCATATCATGATTATAGGCTGAATCATTATTCAAACATTTCATGGACAAGTAGGTGCAAGTAGTATGACTAAGATGATACATCAGATTGAAAATGTCAGGAAGATATACATTGACATATCAGGACATGCTCATAAGAACCTGTATCCTGTATACTCTCTGTTAAAGGTTATAGATGATTTGCTAGTAGGCAGCAATCACAAGCATACCCTAGCAGAAGACAAACAGTCACAATATAATAATAGCAGCCATCCTAGTTTGTAGCATGATGATATTGTCTATTATCAATCAGGATTAGTTTAATTTTTGATAAGCTTCATGGAAACATTATCAATATACCATTGTAAATTGGTGTTGGATCTCAAGTAAAAGGCAAGTGGAACATCTTGGGTAGCAAGCTGGCCAGATATAGTCACAGCCCCCTGAAGAAGTTGGAAGCCTTCTGAACTCCTCTGACTTGCAAGCATAGCAAATCTTTCTCTTCCCCATGGTCCCATGATTCCTGCTTCAGGGCAGACTTCTGTCATTGGATCACAAGCATAGGCAATACCTTTCTTGTCCACAAGCTTCACCCAAGCAGTAATCTCATAGGAATTCCCAGCCATTGAATGCATGCACCTGTTGTCAATGAACTGTACAATTGTATTGGTAGCATCAGGAGAAGTACTTGTTAGTGCATTTGACTTCCCAACTCCAGCACCTTTTGCAACCCCAACACCACCAAGTTTATGAAGCCAGAAAATAGGGTGCATTCCATCTTCCAAGAACTCAATGTTCTGGTTTCTTATCAGCTGAGAGCAAACATTAGCATCTGGTGTTGGCACCTCCATAACTACATCACCTTCTTTTAGTGCAGTTGGGCAAAGTTCATCTTGCTGGTATGCAATTTCAACAAAAGATGGCCATACTTTCTTGCCACTTTCAGTAACAAATACAGCACTGTATTTCCCACTTGGTAAGTATGCATCAAACATTCTTGTTTTGTCAGAATTTGTAGGATCATCTCCTCTGTAATAACCATGGTACTCCATACAGTTTGTTGGATCCAAAGCTTTGCAAACTCTCAGCAGATAGTCTTCAGTACCAGCTTGATCAACATTAAATCGAATGCCTCTGAAGCAGGTGTTCCTGCAATGTAGTGAGCAGCTTTCAGTCACTTCTGTGCACCTACTCTCATCAACAAACTGTTTCATCATGACATCATTGCTCATTATAGTGGAAGGCAGTGTTCTGCGGAGATATGATGGTCTGGGGTCTAAACTCCCATCCAGATCAGTGAAAAATGCAGGTACATGCTTATTTTTTGGTGCACAAAAGTTTATCTTTTCAGCACCCTCCTCAAATTGAATCTGCTGAAATGTTGTAAAAAGATCAAAGAGGGGCACCTGGATCTGAAGCCACACAAAACATCAAAATAAATGTAAGAAAATAAAGATATCACTGTGTAGGATCATGAGGAAACAATTTGCACTTACTCTGTCATCAACTCTAATAGCAGCTGCTCCAAGTTCACAACCTGTCTCCAGAAAACCAGTGAAGGTCAAATTCCTGATAGAGCTGCCATCTATAGTTGGATCATTTTTCCAAGTATGGTGTTCAAGTCCAGTAATTGTTCCTTGTCTGCAAATACTAGGAACCTTTTGTACAGCCTGGAGTCTCCTGTAGTTTGTTGAGACACCAATAATAGTAGTACCCTGCAGATCTATGTTGTCTGATCTATCAATGTCAATGCCCTCATGGCTATCAGCAATAATCCCCCCATCAACCTTGATATTCCTACTGAGATGAAAAAATACACCTTTGATGTTCATGTATGCTTTCAAATTTTCAATGTGAGATACTTCCTCAGGCCTATATCCAGAGGGATAGAAACGAACTCCAATCTAAAAGGATCATAGTGAAGTTAAGAATTTGTCAGACATACACATTCAATAACAGCACAAATCAGTCATCAGGATACTCATGTTCTTACCTTATCATTGCTGTGGGCAACATTATCTTTGAATGTAGTCAGCATTACTGTTCTAGGATCCAGATTGGGAAACCAGCTTGCTCTCTCACCCCTCAGCAATGGTTCAAACCAAAATCCAGAGTCTGCTGACCCAGCAGCAATATTACCAATAAAGATATTAGAGGGACTTGTTATCCAAAATGTGGCAGGGCTTCCATCAGTCTCTTTTCCATTGCTGCCCATATTAGGGATCACAGTTGTTGGAGGAGCAGTCAGAGCCCCTAAATTTCTGAGGAATACATTTCCACTCTCAAAGCCATCTTCCAGCATAAAGCAATGACCTTTGGTATCAAAAGCAATGTTCTCTTGAATCAGTAGGTTGTGGGTTCCATGGACAACAATGCACCTTTGATTGGACTGTCTAATTGTGTTCTTGGAGATGATTGATCCATCTACTTTGTCACAGTGGTGAAAATGGATAGGATACCTTCCTAGAGATCCCTGCTGTCCAAAATTCCTCAATTCTACTCCTTCCAGTACCTGAGAGACTTTAGAGGTGTGGAAAACCACAAAATGCCCACCATGCTTGTTATTCTGGTCAAAACCACCTTCAAAAACAATGTTTCTTGATAAAAGAGCAATTTCCACTGCAAAATCTGGGCTTTCTTTGTATGTTGTTGGTGGGACTATGGCCTTTTCTAAATGGATTTCAACAAAACCAGGTTCATTGAGATGATCAACAATACTACTGATTCTGCCAACTTGCTGTCCAAACCAGTCCATTGTATGAGATGTGATCAAAATTTCAGCACCTGGAGCCCACTTGGTTGTGACAGATTTATCAACAATCAAAGCTGTTGTTGCATCTTGATTTCCAAGCTTGCTGTAAAGATGGACCCATGTGGGTGTTTCCTGTGGAACACCATGGACTGGACATTTCAACAGTGTGGAAGAAAAAGGTGTTAGCAAAACAAAAATATTCAAATACATGCATAAGCACAGCCAATCATATTCATACCATTGATCTTTCCACCTGCCACTGCAATCACTTTCTTGCCAACATTGCATTTGGCTTCTTGGCACACTCCAGAATTATTGTCTATGGGTTGTAAGTGGGTGTCCTTCTCACCAGTCAACTCCAGCTTGTAAGCAAAGTGTCCATCCACAGCCTTATTGGTAGCATGCATGTGTAGTTCTCCCTGAACAATGATATGAGGAGTTTGTATTGTTAGTGCCTTGCTGCTATTGCTTTCAGGGAACACCAGCTTGCCCTGGATGTCAATTCCTTGTTCAAAGACTAGCAGATCACCAGGATAATCCATTTCAATACAACTTCCACAAGGAATTGTAATGGGAGCAGTATGGATAGAATCCATGCCAAAATGCTGGGACCACATCTTGCAGGGAGTAGCATCAAGGGCATGATTGCATAGTAGGGGAACAAACTCCATGACTCCACTATGGTGAGGCATTATAGTTCCAGTAGTAGGAGGTGGGGAAGGGGGCAAAGCAGTAGGAGAAGTGGTAGGGCTGGGAGCAATTGAGGTTGTTGGAGGGGGTGGAACAGGAGTAAATGGTGGTAGCAGAGGACCACCTGACACCGCCTTTGTAGCCAGGATGATGTGTACAATGAGGGCGGAAACACAGAGCTTCATGATTGTTCAGATAATGGTTACGACGGTGGCCTACTGGTAGTTATTTAGTTTTGTGCTTCGTAAAAGCATGTATTTTAAAATTGTGAGAGATCAGTGAATCTGTTACTCAGCACAAGGGTTGAGTTTCATTCTTGCAAAGTCCGGTTTTCGAGGACCGTTTCTCTTCTGGATCGGTCCCGTTCCAACTCACTAGCAGCGAAACGTCAACACTTCGTTCGTGAAACAGTTTATAAGCCCCCACAACATACCGACAACGGTCTTTCTGTCTTTGTATGAGGGAGTCGGTCGGTCACATTTTCTCCGTTCTGACAGTTATGATTATAATCACATCGTTCGCATATTCGTCGATCGCCATTCCATCGATCGAACAGAAGCTTCTATGATACATCGACCCACTTCATTCGATTCGATACTCCATTCAAACTCTAAGCATACCACTGCAGCGGATCGATTGCGCATTGAAACGTGCGCTGCAGTACCTGGTGCAACAACAGCAGTACCGAGTACTCGTGATAAAGTACACCAGGGACAGTTCCTACAAAACAAACCTTTTGTGCGTTTCGACTGGACGAAGTAATGCGCTACTTCTGTGTCAGGGGTGAGCATGATTGATTGGCGGAGGAGCTTTGTATCAGCGACCAAAAACAAATTCCGCGATTACCCAAGGTCGTCAAAAACTGAACGGTGTCGGAATGTGCAGCGGTAGCCGCGATGTCCATCTAATATCATTTTGCGACACGACGAGCGAAGCGTCAATGGACGAATAGATTCTTAAGATGCTGGACATAGCGTTGAAGGTCTTGCTGTTCCATCACAGTACGAGCCCTACCACAAAGCATTGAGTTAGCAGCATCAGCAGCATCTTACACATTTCAGCTTTCTCCTGCCAACATGGTATCGGAATAGCGTATCTTTTCAAGGGCGATGTGCCTTGGTTATACATCGCACAACAGAAAAGTGATAACGCATAAGCAACGATTGCGCATGCTTTTACTGACGCGGCGTTCGGATAACCTTTTCTGCTTCATGTGAAATGCATCAAAACGAAGAAGAAAACTGAAAAGCTTGTATAAAAAATCCGTCCCATTCTGCCGTACAACTTTTGCTAAGCATGTCGGAAGTTGGCAACCAAATATAATGCAACACTAGCAGTTCATTAAAATGTTCGATAAAGTTAGGAACGTTTATGTCTGCAAATTTGCCAGGCCTGCTTACCTCGTTATATTCACGGATCGGATACAAGGGCTTAGGGGGGAAGCTTTTCTGCCGGAGAGGACAAGCCCAAATGTGCAACGTGCCGATTGTTTTCGAATGTTTCAAAAAAAGACAAATATCAAACTTGACTATGGTCAGTACTACGGCGAGGAGAAAACCCTGCTCGAGGCCTCGGACTGCCAGATGGAGCGGATTCAAATATTATTAAAAGCGTTTCGAACTAGTTGAGTGTGTTATGTGGACAAAAGCGAATGCCAACGCCTCAGAGAGCGATAACCGCTCCAGTATAAGCAGCTATTTTGGTGGCTTGTCGCAATTTTTAAAAAGAAAGGACAAGGACTTGTCGCGAGTTCCCTCAACTTGTTCGGATGCTGCAGTCGATGTCTGAAGAAAGATCCCAAGGTGCTTTGTGTTACAAGCAACACGTCACAATTGTTAGGTTACAGTTTGGTTCAACTAAAGGTTATCTTTAGTTTTGCACGTTTTCCAATTTTCTATATTTTTTCTTCAACTTTATTAATCTTACACCAACTCGACCGTGGCACCCACTGCTTCTAATTGCACTTTGAGTTCTGCCGCCTTCTCTGGTTTCAAATCTTTTTGAATCAATGCCGGGACACTTTCCACTAGTTCTTTGGATTCTTTCAACCCCAACCCAGCAATGGCACGCACTTCCTTAATGACTTTGATTTTAGCCTTTTCATCAAAAGCAACCAATTTTAAACTTGCGACCTTGGGTGCGGCCGGTTCTGCTTCGGCAGCTGCCGCCGCTTCAGTACTGCCACCACCACCACCCAGCAATCCCGTTCCCCCCGCCAGGCGGGCATCCAATTGTCGTTCCAGTGCAGTCCGTTGTGCCAGTGTCAAATGCAAACCCAATTTGTAATTGATGCTGGCAGTCAAAAGTGCCGTTTCCATGCTATCCAACCACAGGATTTTGTGAAAAATAGAATCGACCTTGGCAATTTGTTCCTTGTTCAATCGATGCCTCGTCCAAACAATCTCATTACTCACGGCGGGGGGCGGTGCTTCCAAAGTTGCAGTAGCAGAAGTTTCCGTCGCTGGTGCCGTGGATAAGTCTTCTTGCTGCCATCTCGCTGTTGTGTGAAAGAGAGACGATGATGATAATAGCATGCTTTCGGCGATAGAAGATAGCTGTTCTATTATGCACGCAACCACATGCTCTTTGCAAATGTTGTCGGCTTAGTTGAAGCATTTGTGTAGGTTCATATGCTTTGAGAAGTCACGCAAAGACAGCTGGCATGACACACGATCTTCAGCAGATTTGCCAACCAGAAGCAGAGTTGTGGGAGGAAATAAAGTGGGCATATCAAACATACAATAGGCTCAAACACACTGACAATCACAGAGATACTTGGCTTGGTCAGCTAGTTGAAGCCCAAGTGGTGGCATCCAATCAAAAGAAATCCACAATACGGAAGCAAATTAGGTCAACAAAATGGATCCAAGTAATGGCACTACAGGTCAAACATGCCCAGGGCCAAGACACGCATTTCCAGGCATTATTTGTGGTCAATGCTCCAAACCAATATGGCAAAAGAGAAGATTTTACACAAAGGTAGCCTTAGAGAAGGCCTGCATGGCAGAAGCCAGTCTTTGGTTCACACAAGCAAAGAATGTGCCTTTTCTTCAAACCCCACTTTTAGAGTTGTTTGGAGAGACAGGCTTTCAATCTTATGCCTTTGACCAGGTTCTCAAGGGAATGTTAGAGATTCCTTCAACTTGCAATCATATGCAAGAAAAAAACTGATGGCATTGCAGACACCCACCTCTGTTGTCCCTTCCCCACTCCTGTCCTGCCAGGATTATCAGGGAAGATGGAAAAATCTCAAGAAACCATGGCATCTTCACCCTCTCATTTGCACTTTGGTCATTATATCATGCATGGGGATGGAACATTCCCTGATTTTAGAGCTCAATGCTACACTTGCAGAAATTCCACTACTCACTGACAATTCACCAGCATGTTGGAAACATGGTCTGAATGTCATGCTAGAAAAAGTCCAGGGAACTACAATGTGGAAAACTATGGATAATCTTACTTTTTGAAGTGTACTGCAATTCAAACAACAAATGGCTGGGATGGGCCACAATGTCCCAGGTGGAATGGCTGGAACTTATTGTCAATGAGCAGTATGACAGCCAAAAATAAAAGGGCATGATCACCCAATGTTTAAATAAACAATTATGGTATGACTATGTCTGAGCATGAACCTGCTGCCTTGTGCTCTAACAATGCAAAGAGCTGTTACAATTAGATTGTTTTACTCATGGCAGCTCTCTGCCTCTGCCATTGGGGGGTGCCAAAACCAGCAGTTTTCAGCATGATTAACATGATTAATGGGCTCAACCATCATATCCAATCTGTATATGGCAATTCTCAACATAGCACAAACCAAAAGCAGTGGGGAAATCCAATTGTGGGCATTGGTCAAGGCAATGGGGCTGGACCCCAAATATGGGCTGCAGTTAGTTTCCCATTGTTTGACATTATGCCACAAGATGGGTTCTTAGCCATGGTCCATTGTACAATGTCTGTGCTCTGGGAAGATATTGTAGGTTTCACCTTTGTCAATGATACTGACTTATGCACTTCCAGTCCCACCAGAGATGACAGCATTGTGATTCAGATGCAGCAGTTGGTGACTAATTGGGAAGGTCTGCTGCTTCATGTCACCAGGGGTGCTTTGGTGCAAGATAAATGTTTCTGGTACCTTATAGACCAGCAGTGGGACAAAGATCACTGATGCTACAAAACAGTTCAACAACATCTATAGAAGGGCATTTTTCTTGTAGGAGTCCGGATTTCTGTCTGGGGCTTATTTTTGCCCTGTATAAATCCTTTGATGTGTTTTCTTGTTTTCTGTCCATATAACCTCTTGTAGAATATATTTTTCCTGTGTCAATGTTGGGTCTGGGTACATCCTATATATGGAGAAAATTTCCAGGGCTATTGCAATATTGGCTGGAAGAATTATTTCTTAAATAAAATGTCTTAGACAGTTCAAAACAAATGTCATGACATGTGTTAGATAGACAAATACTGTATATGTAGTAATTTTTTTGTTGAATATTCTTCATTATCACTGATTTTTTCCTGGCATATAATCAGTTCATGGGTTTTTGTTTACTGAATTCTACATGGAGAAATTTTCTTTCCCCAGTAATATATATACATGGTATTTTTGTTTGCTGCAATGTCTCTAAGTGGTATTTTTGTCAATGCTTTACTTGATAAATATTTTTTTATAAAAAAATGTAGTGAAGAAGATGTCCATTGACTACAAACAATGCAAACACTATTACTTTATAGCAGTAACATACTTTATGGTAAATTCCATTTTGTAGTTTGTGTGGAACAGAAATTCTCATTGAAGTAGCAATTAATAAC
>JFJP01036298.1_pt1 | contig 11343 bp, 8 predicted proteins | sample 431651 | NCBI WGS metagenome assembly JFJP01 (sample SAMN02602958, study PRJNA72255) | Microbial mat metagenome, whole genome shotgun sequencing project. | biome: fresh water; feature: sink hole; material: water; isolation source: purple microbial (photo- and chemosynthetic) mats found in... | reverse complement strand
GCACGATGATGGTCGCGATGCCCGGCCTCCCCATGTTCGGCCACGGACAGATCGAGGGCTTCGAGGAAAAATACGGCATGGAATACCGCCGCGCCTACAAGAACGAGCAGGTGAACCAGGACCTCGTGAACCGCCACCGGCACGAGATTTTCCCGTTGATGAAAAAGCGGTATCTCTATGCCGGCGTCGACAACTTCCTCCTGTACGATTTTTACGGCAACGGCCACGTCAACGAAAACGTATTCGCCTGGTCGAACCGCGTCGGCGAGGAACGCTCGCTGATCCTCTTCAACAACGTATACGGACAGACCGCCGGCTGGATCAAGACCAGCGCCGCCTTCGCGGTCAAGCAGGAGGACGGAAGCAAACTGATGGTCCAAAAAACCGTCGCGGAGGGTCTCGCGCTCGAAGACAGGAACAACCGGTTCTGCATCATGCAGGAACAGCGTTCGGGCCTCTGGTACATCAGGACGACGCGCGAGATCATCGATTCGGGCATGTACGCGTCGCTCAACGGCTTCCAGACGCAGGTTTTCGTCAACATCCACGAAGTCGACGACAACGAATGGGGCCACTACCGGACCCTGTACGAATCCCTGAACGGGAGGGGCATCAGGAACGTCTTCATGGGCATCCAGAACATCTACCTCAAGGAATTGTATGCCGCCCTCGCGGCATTCGCCTCCCCCGCGTACTTCCGCGGAATCCGCACCATCGTCGACTCGGCCCCGGTCAAGGGCCCGGTCACCGGCAGGGACCCGGTCGCAGCCTTCATCGCCGAAACGGAAAAAACGGCGCGGGAATTCTTCGCGGTGTGCGGAAAGTGCATCGACGGAAACTACCGGGCGGACAAAATACCCGCCATCGGCAAGCGGAAAAAAGCCGCCGATCCTGACCTGGTCTGGTCGAATTTCGCCGTACGCCTCGAAAAACTGCTCCGCTCGGACGAAGCATCCACCGGCAAGCCCGCCGGCATGACCCCCGCGTCGATACGCACGCTCGAAGCCCTGCAAAAAGCCCGGCTCGCGAAACCCGTGCTCCTCGAGGTTCTTTCCGCGGCCGTCGTACTGTATTCGCTCGGCGACCTGATCGGTCCGAAAACGGCGGGAGCCACCGTGCAGGCGCTTGCGAACCTCTGGAGCCTCGACCTCAAGATGGCGGATATCCTCGCCGATACGGGACTGGATCCCGCCGCCGCTCTCGAACTGCTGCAGGTTCTCAAGGAGCTTCTGTCGGTCGCGGATACGGGCATTACGGCGAAACTCCTGGAAAGGGAAAAAATACGGACACTCCTCGGAATACACGAATGGGACGGAATCCTGTGGTACAACAAGGAGATGGCGGAGGAACTGGCCGATCTGTCCGTATACGCCGCGGCCCTCACTGGGCTGCCCGGCAAAAAACCCTCTGCAAAACCCCTATTTTCCCCTGCCGACTGGAACGCGGATCTCGCATCCATCGCAAAGTTGCGGAAAAAGATGACGGAAGCGTTCATAGAATCGCGCTACCAGGTGGACAAGCTCTCTGCCGCCTTCGCGCCAAAGGTTCCGGCCAAAAAGACCGCGCCGGTCAAGAAAGCCGCAGGAAAGCGGATCGCGAAGGATGCGGGGTCTCCGGTCAATAAGGGGAAGTAAACGGCCGTCAGGCGAACTCCCTGAGTATCCGCTCGATGGCGGATTTTTCAGGGGCGATGCAGGAGGCGCCGGATACCTTTTCGCGCGCGGCCATGATGAAATCCGGCAGGTCTGGAGCGACGCCGCATGCACCGCGGATTTTTTCGGCTTCGTAGGCGGGATGGTCCTTTGAGACCAGCACGACGGTACCCTCGTCGGAATTGATCCGTTCCTGGATCGAGTCGATGGCGCCGTAGGCGGATGCGGCCGCGGAATCGCACAGGACTCCGTACTTCTTGTAGAGGGAGAACATCAGGTCGGGCACGGAGGCCGGGTCGACGGACGCCGGATACACAAGGCCCCGGAGCATCGCGGGATTGACTTCGAAGACCTGCTCGAGCCGTTCCATGTTCGACGGACTCGCGGGATCCGCCGAACCGCGCCGGTTGAGGGGAACCATCGAATCGAGGCACACGCAGCGCCCTGTGGCGTCGCACGAAAGGGACGGCGTCGCATCCGTGACGAAGCCGTTGACCGGAAGCGAAAATTTCCAGGCATAGAGTCCGGCGACGAGGTTTCCGTAGTTTCCGGAAGGAACGGCGTAGAAAATATCGCCCCGCACTTTTTTCCGCAGCCGGGTGAAGGCGTACATGTAGAAAAACACCTGCGGCAGGAGCCTGCCTATGTTCATCGTATTCGCGAGGGTGAGCCCATACCGGGTTACGAGATCCCGGTCGGAATACACGCTGCCGACGAGCTTCTGCGCGTCCTGCAGGCTGCCGTCAACCTCGACCGGCCAGATGTTTCCGCCGTTCCAGGCGAGCATCGCGGGGTCGAGGCCCGAAAGAGTGCCCTTCGGGTATACCAGAATCATCTTGAGCCGCTTTTTTCCGCTGAAGGCAGCGGCCATGCTGCGGCCCGTCCGGCCGGCCGTAGCGGCGAGCACGAAGGCAGTCCGGTCTTCGATGGTCAGAATGTGTTCGAGCGCCGAAGCCAGCCATAAAAAACCGAAATCCTTGTGACAGCCGGTAGGGCCGTGGAAAAGTTCGAGGGAAAAAAGTTGGCGATCGAGCTGACGGAGTTCGGGGCTGTAATTTGAAAAGGCGGCAGCGGCAATCCGTTCGGATACGACGGGGCTGAATTCTTCTTTGAGGAGGGCGGAAGTCAGGGTGCCGGCTATCGCCGCGAATCTGGTCGACTCGTCCATGTACATGATCCACGGACGCAGGTCTTCCTCGTTCGCGGGAACATACAAGCCGCCGTCACCCGGTATGCAATCGAGTACCGCATTGCGGAAACTGACGATTTTAGCGCTGTTGCGGGTACTGACCAATTCCATAAAACCTCCGGTACGCGATGCTCTCAGTATACTATAACTATACCCGAAATTACCGGAAACTCATGAATAATGGAACCAGAAAGGGCACCAGGAAACTGAGGATGACCCCATGGGCGACGGCCAGGGGTATTACGCGCGCACCCCAGGTATCTTCGATGACCGGGAGGGTGACATCCATGCTTGTCGCCCCGGAAATGCCTATGCCGCTCTCGCAGCGTCCCGAGAACTTGAGGAGGGGCACGCAGAGGAAGGCTATCGTTTCGCGAAGAAGGTTGGAGATGAATGCGGCCGCCCCGAGCATGGGATCGCCGAGATCCGCGATGAGCACCCCCGAAAGGCTGTACCAGCCGAAGCCCGATCCGAGGGCGAGCGCGCGACCGGGGGTCATTCCGTCGAAAACGAGGGTTCCGAGCGAACCGGCGAGAGTTCCCGCAATTGTCACCGCGGGAAGAAGAAGGACCGCCGGCTGGACGATCATTTTACCCAGGCTGCTCCCGCTGCCTGCCATCTGTATGCCGATTATGAACAGCAGAAAATATAAAATCCAGGTTGCGACCGAACCGTCGCGCAATACGGCGACGGGCGGCAGAAAATAGCCGACGAAGGAGCCGGCGATCACGAGGACCAGCAGAAGGAGCGGTTTTTTCAGGTTGTAGAAAAGTATCGCGAGCCGGCGGGAGCCGGTCAGCGACTGCGGCGATCCGCCAGGGGCGATCGTTCCCGCGGATTGGCGATCGGCGGAATACAGGCCCGCAGGGTCCATTTTACGGTACACGGGAATCATGAGGACATGCAACAATACCGTTCCGGCGCAGGCGAATACGGCGCTGCTCACCGCAAGGGCACCGACCAGCGAAAGATTGGAAAGAACCTCCTTGCTCTGGCCGAGGCGCAAACCCATCGAAAAAAGAAGGAGATAGAGGGCCGCCGAAAAGACCGCTTCGACCTTTGGGCTGAACCGGACAAGATCGAATCGGGCGAGAATGAAGCCTCCCGACAAAAACACGAGGAGAAGCAGAAGCGAGGTGATTGTTCCCATTTTTTATTTGACTACCTTGTATTTTTCGACGAAACCGGCGGGCCGGTACGTCATCTTGGCCTGACGCATTCCTTCATCCCCGAGGTCCTGTTCCCTGTTGATGAATTCGACGGTTTCGGGCAGGGACTGCGCGAAAGCGTAATTGATGAACTGGTAGGATCCGCGAAATTCGACCCGAGCCTTCTCGAAATGCACCGCCACGATCCGTCCGTCCGCGACGAGCTCGCCGAGACACCAGGCGACCGGCGTATGGTCGACATAGAGGACAAGCCCCGTCATCTCGAACTCGTCGAGCAGTTCCAGCGCTTCCTTCGCCGCCTTGTAATCGGTATTGGAGGGATTTTCCTCGCCGGCCACCCAGGCTTCAAGCACCGACAGGGCGTCCTTCCTGGTTTCGGTGTCGAGCTTTTTCAGCGAATGGTCGGGATACGCGAGCAGAAAGCCGTTTACATGGTTCTTTTTCTTGTGGAATTTTTTACCCGAAAGAACCGCGAGTTCGGTCCTGAGATACAAATAATCGAAGTTGTCGCGGTCTTCGAGGACTTCGTACCCGGAAGCCGCCAGTTCGCCGCGGTGCTTTTCGAGGAATGTGGGGGAAATCAGCTTCCAGAAGTCATGGCTTGCGAATACGTCCCGAATTGTCGAAATTTCGGTAACCGTGCAGGGAGTGATGAAAAACCGCTTTCCGGCAAGTTCGCCCGAAATGACGAGGTGGTCGTCCTTGAGCGAAACCCGGTAGCCGTAACGGGCCCGGAACAGATACAGCCCGGCGAAACTGAACTCGGAAATCCCGTCAGGGAGCCTGACCAGATGGGGTGAAATTTCCCGGGCCATTTCGAGGGATATCGGCGCAAACTCCGGGTAGGAAGGTATGGAACTCATCCGTCTATGTTACTGCTTTCGACCGGAAACGGCAAGTTGACCTGCGGGTACAAATATCGTACTCTGTTTTCCTATGAAACAGACACCGTTATCACAGCCGCTGCTCGAGCGGTTCACCCGATATGCCGCGATCGGATCCCAAAGCAACATGGAAAAAGCCGACGCGGGAATCCTGCCTTCGACGGACTGCCAAAAAGACATGGCCCGACTCCTGGTCGCCGAACTCGAGGGAATCGGCCTTGCCGACGTTACCCTTGACGAAAACTTCTATATTCTGGCAAGGATACCCGCAAGCCCCGGACTTGAAGGAAAACCCTCGTTCGGACTGTGCTCCCACATGGATACCGCGAGCGACGCTCCCGGCGACAACGTCCATCCCCGCATTCATGCGGACTGGGACGGAAAAGCGATCATGCTCGAGGGCGGTTTTTCCATCGATCCCGCCACGGATGAGGATCTCGCCGGCTGCGTCGGGGACACCATCATCACCTCCGACGGCACCACCCTCCTCGGCGCGGACGACAAGGCAGGGGTCGCGGGCATCATCACGCTCGCCGACCACCTCCTGAAGCACCCTGAAATCCGGCATGGTCCCATCGAAATCCTGTTCAGCCCCGACGAGGAAACCGGCCACGGAATGGACCGCGTCCCCCTCGACAAGCTCGAATCCAAGGCTTTCTATACCTGTGACGGCGGTCAGGAGGGCGAAGTCGAAACCGAATGTTTCAACGCCTGGAAAACCGAACTCGCCTTCACCGGAGTCTCGGCCCACCTCGGCGCGGCCCGCGGAAAGATGGTCAACGCCATCACCATGGCATCGGGTTTCGTTTCGTCCCTGCCCGCACAGGAAAGTCCCGAAGCCACCGACGGCTATTACGGCTATTTCTGTCCCCTCGAACTCCGCGGCACGACCGAACACGCATCCGTCACCGTCTTCATCCGCGACTTCGACAGCGACAACATGGCCCGCCGCCTCGATCGCATCGATGCGCTGGCGAAGGGGATCGAGGCGCGATTCCCCGGCGGTACCGTCACCGTCAAGCGCACCTGCCAATACCTCAACATGAAACGGAAACTCGACGCGGCGCCCCATGTGCTCGCCCTTCTCCAGAAAGCCGCCGAGCGGGCCGGGGTCGCGACCTTCATGAAGCCGATACGCGGCGGCACCGACGGGTCGCGTCTCACCGAAATGGGCATCCCGACGCCCAATCTCTTTACCGGCGGACACAACTACCACTCGCGCACCGAGTGGGCTTCCCTTTCCCAGATGACCAAAATGGTCGAAACCCTGATCGAACTCGCGCGGCTTTGGGGGGAATGACATGTACGAATATCATATCGAAGGCGGTTTCCCGATCAAGGGAACCGTAAAGGCAAGCGGAAACAAGAATGCGGCGCTTCCCTGCATCGCGGCCGCGCTCCTCACCGACCAGCCGGTCATCCTGCGCAATCTCCCCGAAATCGAAGACATGCAGGTCATGCTCGACATCTTCGCCGCGCTCGGCGGGACGGTGGAAAAGCTCGCGCCCAACGACTACAAACTGCACCTGAAGGAAATCGCCAGGACCGACATACCCGAAGCCCTGTCCAAAAAAATCCGCGCCTCCATCCTCTTCGCCGGTCCGCTCGTAGCCCGCGCAGGAAAAGCCGTCCTGCCCCCGCCCGGCGGCGACGTCATCGGGCGAAGGCGGCTCGACACCCATTTTCTCGCGCTCACCGAGCTCGGGGCCCGGGTAGACATCGACGGCCAGTTCACCTTCACGGCGAATAAATTGAAAGGTCAGGAAATCTTCCTGGATGAAGCCTCGGTCACCGCCACCGAAAACGCGGTCATGGCCGCCGTCCTCGCCGAGGGCACGACCGTCATCACCAACGCGGCCAGCGAACCCCACGTACAGGATCTGTGCAAGATGCTCAATTCCATGGGAGCGCGCATTACCGGTATCGGCTCGAACATCCTGACCCTCGCCGGAGTCGAAAAACTCCGGGGTACGGATTACCGCATCGGACCCGATTACATGGAAATAGGCTCGTTCATCGGACTCGCGGCCGTCACCCACGGCTCGATCACGATCACCGGCATCGAACCCGCCGACATGCGTCCGATCCGGCTCGCCTTCGGAAAGCTCGGCATCCGCTGGAACATCGAGGGCAGTACGCTTACGGTCCCCACCCAGCAGGACCTGCAGGTCAACTGCGACCTCGGCGGCATGATCCCGAAAATCGACGACGCTCCCTGGCCGGGATTTCCGCCCGACCTGACCAGCATAATGACGGTCGTCGCCACGCAGGTCGAAGGCACGGTGCTGATCCACGAGAAAATGTTCGAGTCGCGGATGTTCTTCGTCGACAAGCTGATCGGAATGGGTGCGCGGATAACCCTGTGCGACCCCCACCGGGCGGTCGTATCGGGCCCCAGCGTTCTCCACGGCTCGGATTTGGTTTCGCCGGACGTACGTGCCGGAATGGCGATGGTCATAGCCGCCCTCTGCGGACGAGGGGACAGCGTCATCAAGAACGTCTACCAGATCGAACGGGGATACGAAAACCTGACGGAACGGCTCCAGTCGCTCGGCGCACGCATCGAGCGGCGCGACGCCTGCAACTGATCAGGCCGTTCCCGAACGCTGGGAAAAGAAATATACGGAAACGGCCGCAAAACTGAAAGACAGGAACAGGAGCGTCAAAAGCACCGGGTTTTGCGGTACGAGTTCGATAAAAACGGCGATGCACAAGCGGGACAGATACCGGACGGTACCGATGGCAAACAGGGAAAGGACAGGAAACAGCGGAACCGCCAGGATCCACCAGGCCTTGAAAAATGCATTTTTAGCAAGACTGTATTTCCAGCCCAATGCGAGCGCGTATATCGACAGGATCAGCATGAGAAAGGGATCCGAAAGGCGGGCAATAAGTTCCGCCAGATACAGGCCGCGGGAAAAGCCGTACACCTCGGCCTTCTCGATAAAACGGAACAGATCGAACAGGGGGAGCGTCCCCGCCCCTCGATTTGCCGACACGAGCAGGCTGAAGTCCGCATACGGCATGTCGAGAACCATCATGTTTTTTTCCTGTTCGGGAACCGAACCTGAAATGACGGTCGGGACGATGTCGAGAGAGGGATCGCTGCGGCTTACGGCGCGCAAAAAGAGCTGCGGCATCGCCTTGCCCCTGTTCCCGGCAAAGGGAAACAATTTGGCGTAGGGAACGGAAATCTGGTACAGAAGGGCATTGTCCGCGTCGAAGCGTGCGATCTCGAGCCCCCGGAGGTAGGCCATGTCCTTTCCTGCCGAACGTGTATAGGTAACGCCCTGTATCAGGACGGAATCGCTCGAACCGCCCGGATGCCGGATGACGAAAAACACATTCCTGGCTGACTCGAAAAGCCGCATGTTGAGCGTCTCGTCTATGAAGAAAAACGAATCGAGAACCCCCTTCCGCGACACTTCCAGAAACCGGGCCACATCGGGATCGATCTTTCCGTCGCCCGAGGCCGTTTCCTTTTCCTGCAGTTCGAGAAAAATATAATAGGCCTTGAGATAGTCCAATCGCTGTATCGCGTCGTAACCGTCCTGCTTTGTCCCATACAGACGGGCGTCGTCTTCGGCCCGGGCAAGATCCGTACCCGTCGTCATCCTGTTCCAGGCGCGAGCCGCAACCTCGAGGGCGACGGCCTTGTTCGGATCCAGGTCGCCCGCGAGCCGGGAGGCGAGCACCGCATAATAATGCATGTTGTAAAAATCCAGGATCTTTTCGGATTCGTATGCCTTGTCGAGAGCCTCCAGCACGGTGATTCCACCCGATGTTCGGGCTATCGCCACGGAGTCCGCGGCGGTATTGTTCTCCCGTTTGCCGGTTTCCTTCACCCCGGTTACCGCCGCTTCATATTGTATCTTCCCCAGAAGGAAATCGGCGTCCTTGCTTGCCTTCCATATCTGAAGCGCGCCGTTTACCTGGATTTCAGCCTCGACAAGGGATCCCGCCTTAAGCGATTCCGCCGCGACGGTCATATAATCATGATAATCATCGGTACGTTCGGACACTTCCATTTGCCTCGCGGCGAAAAAGGGAGAAAGGCCTTCCGAAAGCACCACATACAGCGAAACGCAGAACAGGCACAGTAAAAAAGCTCCGCGCAAATGGGAAAACAGTTCCTTGGACCAACGGTCTACCTGTCCTCCCGTCTTTTTCCCGAAGGCAAGGGCATACCCCACGAGAAGACCGCTTATCTGCAAGGCAGGCATATACTGCACGAAAAGAAGGATGCCCGAGCGGATCCGGTACCCGGTAACGAACGGAGCGATAAGATCGACATCAAGCTGCCGGGTAAAAGAATAGACGAGACATAAAATCAGACCGAGCAGAAAATGGACCGTAATGACCGGAAAAACCCTTTTTGCCTCAGTCATTATAGGCCTCCCTGCGGTGGCGCGACAAAAGACGGCGAAGCAGGACCACCGCACCCGCAAGCATGATCAGCGAGGAAACGGAAACAATGAGAAGCGGCGAAACAAGCGGGCTTTCCACCGAATCGGGCAAAAAACGTCGAACCGTATCATACGGCCAACCGGCGAGTGTATATGGATAGAAGGCGAACAGAAGGCGAAAACCGGTAATCGCAAGGAGCATGTTCAAAAGCCGCCAACCGGTCGCATAGGCCAGAATCCACAGCGCCGTTATCCCGACCAGAAAACCACCGGCACGATACAGATATCCGTAAAAACCGGCATCCCACACCGAACGGAAATCATCCAGCACTCGGGCCGCATCCACAGCCGCCGAGGCAAGATACAGCGGAAGATCGAGGCTCGCGGAAATCAGGGGATCTTTTCCTCCGGCATTTTCCACAAGGACTGACGACCCGGCGATAAGCGTCCCTGTGGCGCTCGAATATCGGGCCGAGGGATGGATGACAAGAGCGGATTCGCCCGATGGCGGCATATCACGGGCTGTTATCACCGGATAAACCAGACTTCCGGACTCATCGGAGGAAAACCAGACCACCCTGTTCTCTCCGGTATAATTCCTGATATACCCGGCCGCATGCAGATCGGATTCCACAGCGCCCTGGCCGATACCCGCTGCGACGATACGGAGGGCAAACCGGTCCGACAAGCGATATGAAAAGGGAATTATAAAAAGGACAGAAAGAACCGTGAGCAGCAGCACGAGGGGAACCGAGATAAAAACGAAGGATTTATGACGCATCAGGAACAGATATACATTGATAAGGGCGCACATCAGCGCAAACGGAACCAGATACAGGAACCGGCCGACCAGACTGACGAAGAAAGGCAGGTAATTTCGTGAAGCAAGTGTTTGAAGCGATTCATAGGTACATAATTGCGAAAAAAACGAAAGCAGGCATCCCCATACGAGAAGGTTCGAGATAAACACAACCGGTACCAGCAAGGAATTTTTCATATGCATAAAGAGTAACATGCACGAAGTCCGATTACAAGAACTTTTCTATACTGCATAATGAATTCATGGCTTAATAAACAGTTTATCCACAGGTTATACCGGCTTCTTTCCTGCAGTATTCTGCATTTCTATATATTATAAGAACTTCCCAAAATGATACAACGAACTGTATACTTTACTCGACAATATAATTAAGTTGTTTATGGATAAAGACTTAGATCGTCATTCGTATATGGGGAAAAGTTCCGGTACTTCAGGCAGGCTATACGCTGCAATGAAATGACATTGAAGGGCTGTTTTGTTCGGTGGTTTTGCACAAGTTATGCACAGCCGTAATCAGATACAGAAAAATCACCAAAACCAAAAAGTGTCAATAAAAAAAGGGCCAGAAAGCAACTGCTTTCTGGCCCGGTAACTGAAAAAAAATCAACCCAGGAAGACCTGTCCGGTATTGTCGATAGCCAGAATGGTTTTACATTCGGAACAACGGAAACGGCCGGCTTTTGTCGCCTTGAGCTTTTTGGAACAGATGGGACAGGCAAAAATCTTCGGAAATACTTCGGATTTGATCTCGATTCCGCTCGATTTGAAAAAATCTATCGAATCCGCGAGTGAATCCTTTATATTGAAAAACTGGGAAAACCCGAGCAACTGGAATACTTCGTATACTTTCGGCTGGATTTCGAGGAGGACCACATCGCCGCCCTTCGGTTTGACGGTTTTAAGGAAGGCGGTAAAAGAACCGATACCGGTGGAGGAGACATAATTGAGCGCGCCACAATTAAAAATCAGTCTGTTGTAACCGGCTTCAACTACTTTTGATACGCGTTTCTGGAAAAAACTGGAATTATAGGTATCTATATAGCCGTTCAAGAATAATACTATACAACTTTCGACATTTTCAACTTTTTCCAGACGGATTTTCAGACTGTCATCTTTTTCTTCGTCGAATCCCGGAATAATGCTATTATTATTCATATCACTCCTGCCGTCTAGAATATCGGTATTATCTCTAATATCATTACTATAAACATATTAAAAAAAAT
>JFJP01033142.1_pt1 | contig 11343 bp, 12 predicted proteins | sample 431651 | NCBI WGS metagenome assembly JFJP01 (sample SAMN02602958, study PRJNA72255) | Microbial mat metagenome, whole genome shotgun sequencing project. | biome: fresh water; feature: sink hole; material: water; isolation source: purple microbial (photo- and chemosynthetic) mats found in... | reverse complement strand
AAAGGAGAAATCAAAGAATTATCTGAATTAACCAAACAGCATCATGAACAAATGAAATCTCAACTTCAACAGATTTCAGATGGTTTGGAAACAGGAGCTTTAATAATCGGTGCAACTAATATTGCAACTACGTTGATTTCTACCTCTGCAAATTTATGGGGCATGGCTAATTTAATCCCTACTCCAAAAGAAAATTTTACCATTTCTCCAAGTTTGGGAGGAATAACTAACTCAATAAAAGGAAACTTGACCATTTCTCCAAATTTGGGAGGAATAGCTAACCCAATTTCTACGCCTAAAGGAAATACTACTATAAATTCTACACCTAAAGGAAATACTATTACAAATATATCAAAGTCGAATCCTTATTGGAGAACGATAACAACAGGCGTTTGTGGTGTCTTAACAAATAAAGTCGTGAACACTGGAATGCTTTTTATTCCAGCAGGAGCAACCGTAGCTGGAATAAGTCGATTAGCCTGTAAATTATTACCCATTGCATCGGTTTATTTTTTATCTTAGAAAACCAGAGAATGAAGGAGAACATTTTATGAAAACTCAATCTATTTTATTAATGGTAGTTTTTTTGATTTCTAGTAATAGTTTTGCAGGAGAAGGTGGGTATTTGATTAAATCAACGCCCACTGATGTGAAAGTTTATATTGACGATAAATTACACGCAGAGCAAACGCCTTATACCGTTATATTGCCAGAAGGAAAACATCTTGTAAGAATAGAAAAGGAAGGAAAGCAAACTATTACAAAAGAAATTTTGATTTCTGATAATGGAACAACTAAAGATGATTTGAAGTTACTTGATATTCCTCCCCCTTGTGCGCAACCTGCTAATTTTGAAGAACTTTTATCGCCTAAAAAGGGAGCATTTGAAAAACAAAATGAATATTTAAGTCGCCTCCAAGTAAGCGTTAGAAGACATAATGAGTGCGCAAGATTGGCTGATCCTCGTTATATTGTGGGTGCTGCTGTTTTAGAAGAAAAAAATTATAATATTGATACCCAAGAATTCCAGATTACAATCAATTGGTATAACGGAACTATTAATAAAGAAATAGGATTTTGTAAAACGGGTGTATTTAAAGCAAATCGTGATGATGCAAAAACTTTATATGAAGCGGGTAAAGAACGTCCTATTTATCTCTATTTTTCATTTAATGATGGGACAGCAAAAATACATGTAAATTCAATTTTTCTTAAAGGGGAAAAACAGAGTAAATTTTATAAGACTTCTATAAAAAAACTTTGGAGTGAAACTTTAAGTGGTGAACTTTGTGTGGCAAAAGATTTTTAGAGGAAAATTTTATGAAATGTAATAGTTTTATTTTTGTAATTAGTTTGATCATGGTTGCTCAAAGTTTTGCAGAAGAAGGTGGTTATTTGATTAAATCAACGCCTACTGATGTAAAAGTTTATATTGATGATAAATTACACGCAGAGCAAACGCCTTATTCTGTTATATTGCCAGAAGGAAAGCATATCGTAAGAATAGAAAAGGAAGGAAAGCAAACCATTACAAAGGAAATCTTGATTTCAAATAAAGGAATAATTAAAGATGAATTGCCATTACAAGATATTCCCCCACCTTGTCCTCAAGATGCGAATTTTGGAGAAATTCTCTATCCGCAAAGAAATTCTTTTGAAACAGAAGAGGAGTTTCTAAATAGAATTAAAAAAAGCGTTGAACGCCATAACGAATGTACAAAATTAAGCGATCCTCGTTATGCTGTTGCTGTTGGAGAATTACATGAGGAACAATATGATATTAAAACTGCAGAATTTCCTATTACGCTACATTGGAGCAATGAGGTAATTAAAGAAAAGTACCAATTTTGCTCGAGAGGGCTATTTAAAATAGCGAGAGATGATGCAAAAGCATTGCGAATCAAAAATAAAGAACATCCTGTTTTTTTACATTTTGAATTTGATGAGAAAAATAAAAAAGCAACTTTAGATAGAGTTTTGATCAAAGGAGAACAAAGATTCTATTATGTGGCTATTATCAAAAAATGGCACAACGTTCGTTGTTCGGGAAAGGATTTTTAAAATAATTTTTTGGTTATCAACTTTTCTATTTAGTAATGCTTAGTAGTAGATTGTAAGTGAAACACTATTGGGAAAAAAGTGAGCCATTTTTAGAAACAAAAGGAGTTGAACTTTTATGTTAAAAAAACAGGTTGATATGGTCGATGCGACCGAAGAAAATTTTGAGGAAACGGTTTTAAAATATTCGTTTCAAAAGCCCGTGTTAGTGGATTTCTGGGCGGATTGGTGTCATCCTTGTCGTGTTTTAACGCCAATTTTAGAGAAATATCTCGAAGAAAGTGAGAGCAAGTGGCGATTGGCAAAGGTAGAAGTCGATGACAATATGAAACTCGCAGGACGTTACAAATTACGAGGATTTCCAACGGTTTTATTATTTCAAAATGGTGAAATGATTGGGCATTTCAGCGGCGCGAAACCGCTGCATTGGATTAAAGAGTTTATGGCGAACCATGTTTGTTTAGAATAGGGTATTTGTAACGAATGGCGTGACCAAATAAATAGGTACATACTGGCACGCCTAATAATAATCCCCAAAAGTGAAATAATTTTCCTCCCAACGTCAAGATAATTAAGACAATTACTGGATTTATATGCAAACGTGCACCATAAATATTAGGATTTAAAAGATACCCTTCAATGAAATGAATTACAACTATAAAAACCGCTGCAACACTCATCAATTGTAGACCGCCTGTTTGTAGAGAAACTAGAAAGATAGGAATTGAACTAATAATAAATCCAGCGACTGGTATGAAACTACAAAAGAATACAATCACCGATAAGAAAGCAATATGTTCTCCCATTCCCATTGCATACAAACCCACCGCCGTTAAAAAAGTGTTCACCATTCCTATAAATAACTGTGCTTCAAAAGATTCTCCCAGCACTCTTGAAAAATCCAAAATACTATCCGCTACTTCAATGTAAATAAATCGTAATTTAGTATTCGCTAAATTCGCCACGCTGGCGCTTAAATTCGGTAAATCTAGCACTATCAAAAACGAAAACAATAACGATAACAAAAATGCTGATGCAATAGAAAGAACATAACTGCTAATATTCTTTAATTTATCAATAATAACTTTAATGCTTTGTTGGCTATTGGCATCGGTATTTGAACCATCGCCCGAATCTAATAAATGCCCTAAGATTTTACCCGCCACAGAAACAGTGGGAGAAATAGTTTTATCGCTGGTTTCTGCTAAAAGGTTTCTATCGCGAAGGTTTTTGAGTTCTGGGACAATATCATAAAGGGCGGGAAGTTTGTTACCAACTTCTAATAAAACTTCATCGATTTTTGCGGTATAAGTGCTAAATTGGCGGGCAAATCCCTGTGCTTGATTAATTACTTGAGGAATCAAATAAAATGCCGCCGATGTAAGTGCGCCAAATAATAAGGTTGCAACGATAACAACTCTTATTAGACGTTTCTTAATATAAGGCTTTAAACGATACACGCCACTTTCTTGAATATAAGCAAAAATAAAAGTGAGGAAAATTAATAAAAAAAACGAACTTAAAATATATAAAATCCCAAACAACAACCCCCACACCACAATTCGAGAAGATAGTGCAAAAAGATAATCCCAAGGGGGAGGAAAAGTCGGTGTATTTGTATTTGAAATAGTGTTCATAATAATAAAATCTTAATCAAGTGTTGGTAAAAAATCATTTTACCGCAAAATAGTGTGATGCAACATTGATAATAAGCAACGCCGATACCTTTTATTAAATATCGTTGTAATTCAACTAGTTATAGTATATTTTATTTATTGAAACGGTTATTTTGTGGGCATTAATTGGGGCATTTTCGTAAAAATCTCCATCTTCCGCTTTGATTGTCCATTTATAGCCTAAAAAATACAGTAACTCATTCATTAATAATTAATTTTAAATTTAATGTTAGAAAAATGTTCGGTTTAATGCGGCGGTCTTGAAAACCGTTGTGGGCTTGTACCCCACCGGGGGTTCGAATCCCTCTCTCTCCGCCAATTTCCCCGCCTTTTGAAGCACAACATGTTGAAAATACTCGTTATTTTATTATTCTCTAATGTGTGGGCTATCGATCAAGCCGCCACACCCTTTTCTGATCCACAACAAGAAACCACTTACCAAAAATTAATTGAAGAACTGCGGTGCGTTGTCTGTCAAAATCAATCACTTGCCGATTCGAACGCCTCATTAGCTCAAGATTTACGCAATGAAGTTCGTTCAATGGTTCAACAAGGCAAAAATGAGCAACAAGTGAGCAACTTTTTAGTGGAACGTTATGGCGATTTCGTGTTATATCGTCCGCCTTTAAAATCAACGACTTATTTGTTATGGTTAGGACCGATTGCATTATTATTGATTGCCTTTCTTAGCGGTTTGTATTTTGTTCGTCGTCAATCCAAAACCATTTCAACGTTAAGTGCTGATGAGCAAGATCAGTTAAATAATATCTTGAATAATAAGGAAAAATTATGATTTTTTGGTTTGTTGCGGCGGGTTTAATTGCGTTAGCATTAGCCTTTGTATTACCCCCCTTTCTCCGCAAATCTTCTTCTTCTCAAACAACAACTTCCTCTCGTGATTTGAACATCACCATTTATCAAGAACGATTAGACGAGTTAAAGCAACTTAATTTATCAGAAGCCGACTTCGCTAAAGCAAAAATCGAATTAGATAAAACCTTATTAGAGGATATTCAAACTGAACAAACGATTTCTCCAGAAACTCAACCGCGTGGACGGTGGGCAGCGGTGGTTGTTTTAATTATGTTGCCTATTTTAGCAATGGGAATGTTTTGGAAAACAGGTCATTTTGCTGTTTTAGAAACGATCCAAAAAGCTCCTTCTCAAACCAAAGAACAAGCTGAACTGAATTCCTTAGAAGAAATGATTGGTCGTTTGATCGAAAAGATGAAACAAAATCCAGAAGATTCAAAAGGTTGGGTCATGTTAGGGCGGTCGTATGCAGTGTTAGAACGTTATGAAGAAGCCGAACAAGCCTATTTGAAAGCCGTTGTTTTAACTCAAGAAAACGATCCCGATATTGTATCTGATTATGCAGAAGCAGTTGCTTTAAAAAATGACGGTCAAATTGCAGGAAAACCTTTAGAATTAATTCAAGCAAATTTGAGCAAATTCCCCGATCATCCGAAATCATTGTGGTTAGTGGGTTTAAATGCGGCACAACAAGAAAACTTTAAGGAAGCCGTGCAAAATTGGGAGAAAGTTTTAGTGCAAATGCCGCCTAATTCTGAAGCGTGGAAAACAATGCAAAATCATATTCAAGAGGCAAAGAAAGCGGGTAATTTACCTGAAATAACTTCGGAGCAACCACAGCCCATTGCTTCAAATGTGAAATTAAATGTTCAAATCGACATTGATCCTACTTTGCAAGCCCAATTACAACCTGAACAAACTTTATTTATTTATGCGCATCCCGCTCAAAATAAAATGCCACTTGCAATGGTTACTAAAACCGCGAAAGAGTTACCTTTGAATGTCACTTTAGATGATTCGCAAGCAATGTTACCAACCGCAAAACTTTCGCAATATCAAGAAGTTATTATTTCTGCGCGGATTTCTAAAACAGGTAATGCTGCTCCTCAAACGGGTGATGTATTTGGAGAAACGGGTGTAATTAAAATTAACGAAGTTTCTCAACCGATTAAAATCACCATTAATCAAATCGTTCCTTAACAGGATTCACCATTAATGCGAGCCATTTTTGCGTAGTTTTGTTTTAGAATGTGTTTAAGCAAAATTAATGCAACTAGGGCTTTCTGTTTAAAATGATTAATTCTTTTCAATTTGCGTGGCGATTGCTCAAAAAAGACTGGCAATCCAAAGACATTCGCGTGTTAGTAGTTGCTCTAATTTTAGCGGTTACAGCACTAAGCGCGGTGAATTTATTTACGTCGCGTTTGCAGAACAAAATTCTTTTGCAAGCCAGCGAAGTATTGGGCGGCGATTTGGCAGTAGTTTCTTATCGTTTTCCTCTCAATGAATTAGAAGAAAAAGCGAAAAGTTTAGGTTTGAAAACAACGCAAACCGTGAGCTTTCGCAGCATGGTAATGACTGATAATGATGATACCTTATTGTGTGAAATAAAATCGGTTTCAAATCATTATCCTTTACGCGGAAACTTAGAAATCGAAACTGGCATTACAAAAACTATCCCCGATAATGGAACAGTGTGGGTTGAAGAAAAGCTCTTAAATGATTTGTCATTAAAGATTGGTGATGTATTACATTTGGGAAAGAAAACCTTTCAAATTGCTCACGTTTTGAAATATGAACCCGATCGTGGAAATGATTGGATGCAATTAGCTCCGCGTGTTTTAATGAACGAAAATGAGTTAAATAATAGCGGGTTATTAGGTTTAGGTAGTCGAGTCGCACGGCGATTATTATTAGTTGGTGAGAAAAACGCTTTAATTTCCTTTCAAAAATTCCTCGAAGAAAAAAATCAACCCGACTTTCAACTTCAAACCTTTCAAGATACCGTTGGTCAATTAAAAACTGGCTTAACGCAAACCGAGCAATTTTTAAGTTTTGCGGCTTTGTGTACCTTATTATTAAGTGGTGCAGCGGTTGCGGCGAGCGCGCGTTATTTTTCGAGCAAACAAATCGATAAAGTTGCTTTATTGCGTTGCTTAGGAATGACAATGCCCATTTTGAGAAAAATTTACTTTAATTATTTGATTATATTAGGTTTTTTGACAGGGTTTGTCGGCATTATTTTGGGGTTTGTTGTTCAAGAAAGTTTGGTTTTAATGTTAGGCAATTTGTTTTCTAAATCTTTACCTGTTCCTCCGATTTTTCCTTTTATATTGGGATTTCTCAGTGCGTGGTTAATGTTGATTGGGTTTGCTTTGCCTGCGTTGTTAGGAATTGCTCATATTCCCCCTTTGCATTTATTGAGAAGACAAGCCGATAGCACGCCCAATCATTTTTTGAGCATTTTTTTAGGATTAATGACGTTAATCATCTTAATGTTTGCGCAGAGCAGTTCTTTTAAAGCAACGTTAATTATGCTCATTGGTTTGTTGGGTAGCATTTTGGTTTTATTAGCGATTTCATGGTTGTTAATAAAACTCTTAAATCCGTTGCGTTTTAAAAGTGGTTGCAATTAACCAGTTTTGGATTGAGTTTTATGGTGTTGTTATTATTGACATTTGTACAGCACGATTTATTGAAAACATGGCAAACCCAATTGCCTGAGAAAACGCCAAATTATTTTGTTGCAAATATTCAACCCGAAGACATAGAAAATGTTAAGAAACGCTTTGAGGAAAAAGATTTAAAAATACCTTTTTATCCGATGTTGCCCGCGCATTTAACGAAAATAAATAATAAACCGATTTCTTCGGAAGATTTTAGTAATGTTAGAGCAAAACGTTTGGTGGGTCGAGCTTTTAATTTATCATGGACAGAGAAACTCCCGATTGGAAATGAGTTAATTCAAGGGGAATGGTGGTCAAATCAAGCGGCTGAAACTTCTATAGAAAGTGGCATTGCAGAATTATTAAATATCAACATTGGTGATTCATTACAATTTAGTAGTGGCGGTGAGGAAATTTCTTTAATAGTTAAAAATTTACGCAAATTACGCTGGGATTCATTTCAAGTAAATTTTTTCGTAATTACCAATCCCGACGCATTAAAAAATGTCCCGACGACTTACATTACAAGTTTTTATTTACCCGCAGAGCAATCGGCATTTCTAAAAGAATTAGTTAAAACTTTTCCCAGTATTTCAATAATCAATGTAAATTCAATGTTAGAACGGGTAAGAAGTTTATTAGAACAGGCGAGCCAAGCGATTGAATTAGTGTTTTTATTAAGTGTGGCGGCGGGGATTACAGTTCTTTACGCATTATTACAATTAATGCAATTACAACGTCGGCAAGAAAGCGCGATTTTACGGACACTTGGCGCAAGTCGTTGGCAAATTTTATCGGGAACATTATCGGAATTTGCATTGATTGGAAGTTTGGCGGGTTTCTTAGCGGCAAGCCTTGCGGGAAGTTTAGAATGGGCGATTGGAAAGTGGTTATTAGAAATTCCTCTAATTCCTTCATTTGAACTGTGGATCATTGGGATTTTTGGCGGCGCATTTATTGTAAGCATTGCGGCATTGCCCGCCTTATTTCATTTGTTAAAACAATCGCCTTCTGTTCTTTTAAAAACATTATAGAAAAGGATAAAAGAAAATGTCTGGAAATACGTTTGGAAAGTTATTTACGGTGACGACGTTTGGAGAAAGTCACGGGGTGGCGATTGGCGGGATTGTCGATGGGTGTCCGCCCAATTTGAGTTTGTGCGAGGCGGATTTGCAAATCGATTTGGATCGCCGCAAACCAGGGCAATCGCGCCACACCACCCAACGCCGCGAAGCCGATGAGGTCAAAATATTGTCGGGCGTGTTTGAAGGCAAAACCACCGGCACGCCGATCGGGTTGTTGATCGAAAATACTGACCAAAAATCAAAGGATTACGGTGACATCGCCGAGAAATTTCGCCCCGGTCACGCCGATTACACTTATCAACAAAAATATGGAATTCGAGATTATCGAGGCGGTGGACGTTCTTCGGCTCGAGAAACCGCCGTTCGAGTGGCAGCGGGCGCGATTGCGAAGAAATATCTCTTTGAAAAATATAATATTTTAATACGCGGCTATTTGTCACAATTAGGATCGATTAAATGCGAATTGCTCGATTGGGAGGCAGTTGAAAAAAATCCGTTTTTTTGCCCCGATCCACAAAAAATCCAGCCATTAGAAGTATTTATGGATAATTTGCGCAAAGAAGGCAATTCAGTTGGCGCACGAATCAACGTGGTCGCATCAAACGTGCCCGTCGGGTTAGGTGAACCGATTTTCGACCGCCTCGACGCGGACATTGCCCACGCGATGATGGGCATCAACGCCGTCAAAGCAGTGGAAATTGGCGACGGTTTCGCCTGTGTCGAACAAAAAGGCACGCAACATCGCGACGAAATGACCCAACACGGCTTTTTAAGCAATCATGCGGGTGGAATTTTGGGCGGCATTTCGACTGGTCAAGACCTTTTGGTAAGCATGGCTTTAAAACCTACATCAAGCATGAGAATTGCGGGAAAAACCCTTAATATTCATGGAGATGAATGCGAAGTCGTCACGCTTGGTCGTCATGATCCGTGTGTGGGCATTCGAGCAACCCCAATCGCCGAAGCAATGTTAGCCCTTGTTTTAATGGATCATTTATTGCGCCATCGTGCTCAAAATGTTGAAGTTAAATCAACGCCATATTTCAAATAATTTCTAAACAAAAGATTACTTCATTTGAGGAAAAAGGTATTTCTGAACAAAATATCTTCTATTTGTATCGTGAGGAACTTTGTTTGATTTTTAAAAAAATACTTGATAAACCAAACGAACACCTAATAAGGAAAACATTACTAAAAATAACGGTCGAATTAACGGCGCACCATATTTTAAGGCAGAATGCGCCCCCAAATACGCACCAATCATTAATGTTGTTCCCAAAGTTAAACCCAAAATAATATCAACATTTCCAACCATTAGAAATGTCATTAATGCAACCAAATTGCTCACAAAATTCATTAAACGTGCTAAACAACTCGCCTCAATCAAATTCAATTCAAATAACGTTACATTTGCCATTGTCCAGAAAGAACCTACACCAGGTCCCGCAATTCCATCATAGAACCCTAAAAAATTCCCTAAAAGAATGCTTTTTCCAATCGGTGCTTTGCTTAAATAAGTCGAGGACTTGTTTTGAGATTGAGGACGCATTAATAAAACATATCCCGCCGCACAAAAAATAAGCATCGACAAACCTTTCTTTAAAACCTCTGCGGATAACAACCATGCCGTTAATGCTCCTAAAAATGCACCATTTAAAGTTGAGAAAATCATTAATACCCAGAAACGTGGTTTTACAATCCCTTTGAAAACACAAATTCTCGATGCAGTGAAACTCCCAAATGTTGCCGCTAATTTGTTTGTTCCTAACGCCAAATGGGGAGGAACGCCGCTCGTTAATAATGCTGGCAATAACAACAATCCACCACCACCCGCAATTGCATCAACTAATCCCGCAAAAAACGAAATTCCTAATAAGAAAATTGTATTTAAATCCATGATCTAATTTAAGAAAAGTTCTAATAATTCATTTAACCATCTTAAACCCAGTTCCGTTGGAATAAGACGTTGATTTTTCTCAATTATCCACCCTTTTTCAATCGCCTGTTGCAATGGTTTATCTATAATCCTTAACTCTAAACCCGTGCGTTGATAAAAAAGAGATTTTTCAAATCCTTGAAATAACCTCAACGCATTCAACATAAACTCAAATGCTAAATGTTCATTGCTCACTTCCACTCGGCTTAATCTTAAAATCTTATTGGGTGCAAGCGTAATTTTGCTATGTGCACCCGCCCCAATTCCTAAATAATCCCCAAACTTCCAATAATTCATATTATGTTTGCAATATTGCTCATGTTTTGTAAAGGCGGAAACCTCATAATGCTCAAATTTTCTTTCACTCAATAAACGTTCTCCCGCCATTTGAATATTCCAGATTATTTCCTCATCTGGCAAAGGCGGCGGATAATGATCAAAATAAGTATTTTTCTCTATCGTTAATTGATACCAAGACAAATGCGTTGGATGATAATGTAAGGCAGTTTTTAAATCCTCTAATGCCATTTCTAAGGTTTGATTTGGCAAACCATACATTAAATCTAAATTAAAATTCGTGAAACCTGCTTTTTTAATCGATTCAATCGCATGAATCGCGTGTTGTCGATGATGAACTCGTTGAAGAAGTTGCAATGATTGATCATTAAAACTTTGCACCCCTAATGATAAACGATTAATTCCAGCTTCATGAAAGCCAGAAAACTTAGAAATTTCGGAAGTAACGGGATTTGCTTCTAAAGTAATTTCCAAATGCTTTTCAAAAGGAATTTTTAAACGTAATTGCGCTAATAATTGAAAGATACTTTCTGGAGAAAATAAACTCGGCGTTCCTCCCCCAAAAAAAATGCTAGAAATGCTTCTATTCTTAACAAATGGCAAATCATGAGAAATGTCTTGTAATAGAGCTTGAATGTAACGTTGCTCTGGTAATTCGCTTTTCAACGGATGCGAGTTGAAATCACAATACGGGCATTTCCGCACGCACCAAGGGAGATGAATATATAAACTTAAAGGGATCATAATGTTTTATAATAGGGCTTATTTATTTCATTATGAAGGATAACTTAGATGAGTGTCAAATCTGATCG
>JFJP01027541.1_pt1 | contig 11343 bp, 12 predicted proteins | sample 431651 | NCBI WGS metagenome assembly JFJP01 (sample SAMN02602958, study PRJNA72255) | Microbial mat metagenome, whole genome shotgun sequencing project. | biome: fresh water; feature: sink hole; material: water; isolation source: purple microbial (photo- and chemosynthetic) mats found in... | reverse complement strand
TTTTAATTTCCTTTTATTTTTTAAAAAATTATTTGTGAAATTTTTTTTAGAGTTTTTTTAAAAAAAATATTTAAATTTAATTTTTTTTTTAATATTTTTAAAATGGAGAGTTTAGAAGAAAACAAAACAAATTTACAGGTTTTAAAAATAAATACTCCAGAAAAGAAGGATGATGGTATAAAACATAATAAATGTTGAACAAGTTTAATTTAAAAAAGAAAAAAACAAAGGAAATAAAGAAAACCAGCAGCCGATCATCATGCCTGACACAAAAGAGAATGGTAGATACAATATTTCTTTTAAAAAATAATATGATTCTATTTCAATAATTTCAAAAGTTTTTTTAATTTATAATTTTTCAAAGAACAGAAGGATGTTTTTGAAAATGAAGTAAAACGCGAAGACAACCTTGAACAAAACCATCTTTTCACCAAACAAAAGCCAAAGCATTTGAATAAAATGCCTTCAAAAACGAGCGACAATCTTCGGTATTCTTTTCAAATATCTCTCTCGAAGATTTCTTCAACAGAAACTCTTGACAATGTAAAAGGCTTTCAATAAAATATAAAGAAATTTTTGAAAAGGGTGTCAAAGAAATAAAGGAGATTTTTGAGAAAAATAACTCAAATACTGATCTTTCAATCTATTTTCCCTTGCTTTTCGATGAGAAGAAAACCTACAATCTTCTTTCCAAAGAGGCTCTTTTGACGATATTTTCTCTATTATTCTCAATATATAACACAAGACTAAGTTCTGAAGCCTTAGAAACTAATAAAATGATGATAAAAATTCGTGATTTTATCATAAAACAATTCGAAGTTCATTCTTTTTTAATTAAACCTCCAATTTCTTGATTTATTTACAAAGGAAAATACCAATGGGTTTCAAATAGCATGTGCTCAATGCCTGATTTCTTTATATCACAACTGTTTCAAAGAAAAGTCTTTTGATCTTAAACTGAAAATGTTCATTGAACCTTTTCTTGACTTATTCCAAGGCAAAGGCAATCCAAAAACACATCAAACGACCTCTATTTATTTCCAAGAATTTATCATTTACTTACAGAATATCAATGAAAAAGATATGATGAAAGGTGCTGGCGAGAAAATTCTCCAATTGTTCTTTGTAAGAAAAAAAAATAGAATTAAAAGAAAATTTTGTGCAGAAATTGAAAAAAACTAATATATTCTATGAATTATTGGCAGCTTTGAAAACTTTATTCAATGGAGCTGATAATATAGTGCTACTGAGAGATTTTGAAGAGAAATTCGTCAAAAAGCTAATTGTATTCTTGAAAGCAGAAAGTGCGAAAAATCAAAATATTAATGAATATATGGTTTGTTTTATCAGAAAACTATCTTTAAATATTTTTTTGCGTTTTATTACAGTGTAAAGTGATCAGCTGTGAAATTTTGGCTCTTTTACCTCAGCAAAACCCGGAGTTTTCTATTTCTCAGACTTTGGTATTTTTAAATTAATTTTTTTTGAATAAAAAAAAAAGTTTTCTTTATATTTTTTTAGAAAATTGAGGTTTTAGACATTTTAAAGAAAAATTCTGCAAATCGGATCATAAAAGTTCAGAAATCCGCTCTTCTTGCTTATAAAGAATGGCTCTTTTTAAACGAGCCCGAAAAGAAACTTTTTTCCAAAGAGAATCCTTTTGAAAGCTCCCTTTTTCCTCAAGAAATCTCCCTCATAAATCCAACAGATCCCACAAAAGATGTTCAAGGTCCTAACCAATATGAAAATGTTGTTAAAAATGAAGAGAATCCTTTAAAGGAATTTCTTACAAACGCTCCTATGAAGAAATTACAAGAAGCCCGAGATCAATATAAATTGAATAAAGGTGAATCGAAATATGAGAAAAATTTTGTCAGTTTTTTTGAGAAAAAACGAACCAATTTCATGAAGAAAAAAACTGGGTTAGGAGGTGGTTTTTACCCGATTTTTCCGAAAAAGAATCCTGAAAAGCAGCTGCTGGTCAATAGAAATGAAAATAAAGATGTGAAGAAATTAAAGGAATTCATTGTGAAAACTAAGAAAGATATGAAAAAAAATGAGAAGGTTGCTTTATTAAACGAAGAAGGGGAAAAAGAGAAAAAGATCAATACTGTTCTTACTGAATTGCCCAAGGAAAATGAGATTTTAGAACGAAAGGATTCAAAAGAAAAAATAAATGAAACTATAAGTGATTTGCAAATAATAGCAGAAAATAATAAAAACGATACAAATAAAATTGAAAACAATGAAATCAAAACAAAAGAAAACGAAACTCCTTTTGAAAATAAGAAAGAAATTGAACAAGTACAATTAGAAAACCTGAAAGAAATTGATCAAAAACAAACAAAAAGCCTTAAAGAATCTTTGATAAAAAACGAACCCTCACCTGAAATCATTGAGGAAAAAGATGAATTCTTTCAAGAAGAAGCCAATCTTCAAGGAGATGAAGCCTTAGCTCCCATTTTAAAGCAAAAAACTAATGAAATTATAAATTCTTTAATTCCCCCATCAAAAAAAGAGTTTTTTCCTCCCCAAAAATATCAACCCCCTCAAAAGAACACAATCTTTGATTTAAGCCAGCAAGAATCGATCGACAATATATCAAAAGAAACAGGGGCTAAACAGATTCATATATCAAATGATTTTAGCAACATAGAGTTCGCACCTTCATTGAATAACATAAATCTTGGAGATTTTGAAAATATACAGAAAATTAATGGAGAAACAGAGCAGAATTTAACACATGAAGTAATTTTGGAATCGAATGAAGATATCGTATCTTCTAAAAAAATGAATGGTTTTAAGGAAGTTATTGATGAAAAAGATAAGGTTGAAGAGAAAAATAATGGAAAAAAGTTTAAAAGTTTAATTAAAAAAAATCTGAATTTTATTGAAGAAAATAAGGAAATTGAGAAAAATTTGATAATTTTGCAGAATATCAAAGGAGAAGAGGAAAAAAGCGAAAAAAACGAAGTTAATGAGGAAGAAAACCAGAAGAGTTTGAAAATCAATAGAGAAATTAATGGAAAAATCTCAAAAAAAAATCAAGAAGAAGAAATCAATAAAAAAATTCAGACAAAAATCAATACAACAGAAAAGAACAAAGAACTTCATGCGGAAATGAATAACGAGTTCAATAATAAGGAAAACAACAAAGAAATCAAAAAAACTATGAGTAAAGAAATAAACAAGCAAATGAATCAGGAATTTAAGACTTCAATGGAGAATTTAAATTCATTGAATAAAGAGATGTATAAATCAAATGAAATGAATAAAGAAATTGAGAAATCAAATGAAATTAATATTGAAAACATTAAAGAATTGAATGAGAAAATTAATAAGTCAAATGCAAAAAATAAAGAAACTATTAATGAAATCCCAAAGGAAATCCATCAGGAAATAAATAACGAAATCAATAACGAAATCAAAAATAAAATAAATAAGGAAATGAATAAGAAAGTTGATAAAGAAAACAATAAAGAAATCATAAATAATGAAAAAGATCAAAATAAAATAAATAAGAAAATTATGCAAAAAATCGATAACGAAATCAAAGAAAATCTTTATAATAAAAAATATCAAAAAATTGAAGAATTAGATGATGATGATGAAGATGAGAGTTTTCAAGAATATAATGAAAATAAGTTTGAAAAATCTTCTAATGGAATAAATTTCAATAATTATCAAATAAAACTCAGTAATCTTCTTGAAAATCATCCGAAAAAGACCTTCTCAACAAATCAAAAATGTGAAGAAATTGATTTTTTTGACTATTTTCCTCAAAGACCTTCTAAAAAATCAAAGAAAATTGATAAAGCTCTTCCAGAAACATGGAATAATGTTTTATTTTCTTTAGAAAATTCTGATTTTGATGAGGCTTTTTCGGAAATTTTATCTACAGGTCTACTTATCTATATTTTTCATAGAATTCTTATAGAATAAATATATTAGGAGATGATGTTTATTTGATCAGATTAATGAATTTAACAGGCCCTTGTATAAATAAAATGTCAATTAAAACAATAAAAGAGTTCTTTCAAAGGATTTGTGATATAATGCAAAGTAATTTTATGGAGAAAGTTCTATTAGATTTTCTGGATGAAACGTTACAAGAAGAATCAATTGTTGATGAACTAAATATTGAAGAGCAAAATCAGATTTTAGAAGTTTTGGAAAATTTCAATAGTTCTAATTTTAAAAAAGAAAAATCTGGAATTATTCTTGATAAATTTAAAAAATATTTAAAAATATAAAAAAAATTAATTAAGAAATATTTTATTTATTTTTTGTAAAATTAAAAAGAAAACTCTTTAAATTTTTTACGAAAAGAAGAAGATTTAAATTTTTTTTTTAAAACAAAAAAAACATTTCTTAAAAATAATTAATTTATTTTTTATTATCTAATTAATTTTTTTCTAAAAATTTTGTTTGAAAAAAAAACCCTTGAAATTTTTTGAATTTAATTTAAATTAAATTAATTTTTCATCATTCACAATCCTAATCCATCAAAATCTTTAATTTCGTGTCATACTCTTCCAAAAACACCTCCAAAGTTCTCTTCATCTTATACAGCATCTTAATGATCTCCTTATTTTTATCATACCCCTGTTTCTTCATTCTTTCTAGCAACTCCACATGATCTCTCTTCGAAATCTCTTTTAAATTCTCCACATTCTTCTCTAATTTCAGCAATTTGACCAATTCTACTCCAATCATCAATTCTGCGAATTTTAATCCACAAACAGCATGAGTATAATCGAATTTATCATCATCAATAAGCTCAGTCTTCATCATTTCTTGAATCGAATCTTCATTCAGCAATAAATAATAAATAAACCCTTCTCTTTTATTCTTTTTGAAGATCAAATCACAGAAATTCACCTTCATCTCCACTTTCTCAGAAATCTTCTGAGCTTTTATATTCATATATATTTCTTTTAATCGGTTTTTCATCGCTTTTGAAAAATCAGGTCTTGTAAACCCTTTCAATTCGTAATATTCTTTGAAAAGTCTAATGAATTCTTTATGGCATTCTTCGAATTTTCCCACGAAAGTTTTGTTAATAAATTCAGCTTCTGGCATTTGTAAGATATTATTTCCATGTTCTTCAAGATTTGTTTCAAGGAATTTATTGAATTCTAAAGCATTCAAATAAATTAACCCAAAATTCTTTGCTAATTTATTAATAGTTTCAATTCGATCTTCATCGGTTTTATTTTCCAAGAAGAAATCTTCACCAAAAACCTTATTGAAAATCGCTACGAAATCATATTTCTCTATTTTTTCACATTTGAGCTGATAGCACCATTTAGCGTGATTTAGATACTCCTCTATTAGGTTTCCTGATTGAAAACATATCATATATCTTCGTTCTTGTACTTCTTTAAAGATATAATGCAATTCTGAAAGGATTTCCTCTCCTTCATGCGAAATAAATCCACCTTTTTCCTTGTCCTTCATGATGTTGCTATGTAAATAATCAGCTATTTCGATCAAAGTTTTAAAACACTCAGTTTCTCTACAATCAGAACAAATCTCTCCTTTATTGATACAAATTTCCTCATCAACAGTATCAAAATGATCGTTTTGTCGAATAAAAAACGTGTTATTTTGATAATAATTGGTTCCATAGACCTCTCTAGCTTTTTTGCGATGTTCTTCAACCATTTCTATCAGTTTTTTGCCTTTAAGTTTTTGTTGAGTGTTCTTCCGAAGCGTTATTAATTCAGTTTTCTTATTCCAAACCCTCAATTCTTCAGTACAAGTCTTTACTTCTTTTGATTTCTCTTTCTCCTTCATAATTCCATTCAGCTCAGATTGCGAAATCTCTTCAAGATTCCCTTCATAAAGAAAAAAATGAATGTCACTTATCAAGAAAAGTATATAAAACAAGGAAAAATAAAGAAATTTCCATTGTTCTCCAGTTCTTTTATCGTTGCTTCCCTGCAAATCCACTAATAAAATAGATCTTTCATCATCTAGTCTAACAATAGTGAGGTCTAAACCATCTGTGGTGCCATGAGCACCATCTCCTACTTTAAAAACCTCATAGAATTTGAACTCATATGCTTCATCTTTTATATGATCATATTGTGATAAAATACTTACAAGCATGTTCAATGTTGTGCTTTTGCCTAAACCGCTTTTACCAGAAATCGACACAACTATGCATTTTTTCTGGCCTTTGAGAACATCCATTAAAGTAGGGTTCACCTCAAAATCAAAGAATTTGTTCCATTTGATAAATTTTATTGCAATTTTTTCATAAGAATGCTGCTTTAATTTCTTTAAAGTATCACTTCCTCTTTTTTTTTTATAATTTATATCGAAAACTTTATTTATTTTTACATATTTTTCGCATATTCTTTCATATCCTTGCGATCGCCTCGAATAAGTTCTGTGATAGAATAATCATCATTATCCATAATTTCCAATTTCCCTTTCTTGACTCCAGTTATAGATTGATCGTCATCAACCCCCCTTTTTTCTTCTTCTTCATGCACTGATTCACCTAAGCCTTTCTCTTTTTTAGGATCCACATTAACAAAATAATTTAATTATATTTTTTTAAAAAACCTGTAGATGTGGGCTTAATTATTGTTTGTTCTGGTGAAGATTTCCTGAGTTTCGCATCATAATCATTGAAAATGGCTTCTAAAGTCCTGAAATCTGGACGAGTTTCATGATCTAAAGCCAGCATTTTAGCTATTAAATAGCAGAAATTCTCATCACAATCCAGTTTGAGCTTCATCAACAACTCGCTCAAATCCTTGATTTTAAACTTCGGATCATCAATAATTTTCTGCTTAATATTTTTCAAATGCTTCTTCGAAAACCCGAAATAAACTTCTAAAATCAATAAACCTAGCGAAAAAACATCAGTTTTTTCAAAATTTATCCTGATTTTCTGTTTATCATTTCTGACCCCTCTGACCGATAAATTAATATCTCTTTCAAGAATCTCTTGTAATTCGGGAGCCATATACAGTAAAGTCCCAACAATGCTTCGACTAGACCCCACAGTTTTAGTGCTGCCTGCACCATAGTCTTTCAAAGTAGCCGTTCCCCAATCAGCCACTTTATAACAATTCTCGAATTTTAAGATATTTGGTGGCTTTACATCTCCATAATTGATATTCATTTTAATAGCATAAGCCAAAGCACTGGTCACATCCCGAATAATTCCTAAAGCTTGTTTAAAATGGAAGATTCCTTTCGAGTTTTGCATATGATCTTCCTCTTTATATGGCTCCGTTAAACGAACTTTATCAATTTCTTCCTTTAAATTACAAAGACCTAACTCCATTATAAACACAAATTCATCTTCTTTTTTCTCGTATTCAAAGACTTTCACGATATTGGGGTGGGATAAATTATTCGCAACAAGAAGAAATTCGTTTAAGGCTTGCTCTAAATCGTCTTTTTGAGAGATTTTAACTTGTTTTGCTGCAAAGAGCTCATTAGTTTGCTTGCTTCGAACTTTGTAGACCTCACCAAAACCACCATGGCCTAAAACAGAAAGTATGTCATATTTTCCTTTTAAAAGACTGATAGAGGCATAAACATTGTTGTTATTGTTCATGTTTATATTATATATTAAAAATTGGAAGTTTTTATTTTTTTTTGTATTTTTTTATTTTTGTTTTTTTGTAAATTTTTTGTTTTTTTTGCATTTTTTGGTTTTTTGCAAATGGATTTTTTTTAAATTTTTTTTGTTTATTATTTATTTTTGCTCTTTTTTTGTTAATTTTTTATTTCAATTTTTCACAGTTGGGTTTTTAAATAATTTTTTATTAACGCAAAAATTATTAATTTTTAGTCTGATTCTGAAAATAAAATATGTTGAGAGTCTTCTAAGTTTATTCTTACTTACTTAATCAATCTTTCTTTCTCTTTCAAGCCCTTTGATGTGTTACAAAAAATACTTCGCTTCCAAGCACATAAAGAAATCAAAATATTCTCTAAAAATCAAATGCAAAGTGAAAAAACACCAAATAATTTCAAAGGAAAAAGTCAAACATTACAATTTTCCTCATTTGGTAGATTTTAAATCCAAGTGTCTTATTTTCACATTGAAAAAATCTGCTGAATTTCTGGAACCCAACAAAAATTTTGCACTTTTTCCAAAAGAAATACAAAACATTATATAAAATGGGAAGTTCTCTGAAGAGATTTTTTCGAATATTTTGAATTTGAAGACTCCCAAAACGCTTTTTTCCTTCAAAAAAAAATTAGATAAATTAAGACTATTGACGCTGGGTCAAGAAACTGTTATAAAGAATTTTCTTAGAGAAAAATATGCTATATCAATGAAGCTGAATGATTATAATTATTATTTAAATTTTATGAATCGAAAGCATTCAATGCATATTGTTTAGAAGAATGATTTGGTGGAAAAAAAACAATTCTTTTTTAATTTTTTTTTATTCAATTGATTTTATGGAAAGGATGTGAACATTTTTTTATATTTTAAATAAAATCGTAAAAAATATTAGAAAAGAACATTAAATTAGAAGAATGTTCATTTTCAAAAGATAATAAATATTTTTTTTCAATTTTTATTCTGCTTATTAAATATTTTGTTTAATTAATGTTAAAAAGCGGAAAACCAGAGCAATTCCAACTCTTTTTTTTAAAAAAATCAGAAGGAAGAAAACTGCAATGAAATGGAAAACTGAATAAATTGCTAGTTTATTCATTTGAAAATTTGAAAATAATATTTAATTATAAATTAGTTATTTTTTTTCTTTCACATTTTCATTCTCTACCTCAAGGTTTTCTTCTTCAAGAGGAGCATCCTTTGGAATGTTAGCCAAATGATGGTTCAATTCTCTATGAACAGCTTCATCAGCTCTAACATTAAGCAGAACATCTCTAAATTTAGCTCCTTTAGGTAAATGCCAATATTCAACTGCCACATCAGAAGCTGCCAAATCACTCCATTTTTTCAATTTTCCATCATCTAAATCCTTTAGACAATGGCTATAGGTTTTGACGGCTTCATCTTCTAAATATCCGACCATTCGATGCGCAGTTTTCGCTGAAATTAGATACAATAGCAAGAAATTGTTAAACACAATTCCTTGAGCTATTAAAACCAGGGTTCTGAAAAAGTAATTTGGTTTTTTCATGTTCAAAAAGACGAACAAGTGCATGCGTTCATTCTCAGCTTCTTCTAGTAAATGATGAATCCATCCTGTGTCTTGTTTCATCAATCGAAGACTTCTAGTATGTCTACACATAGCTGAAACCATTCCTGTTTAATATAAGAAATTAAATAATAAATATTAAGTTGATTTTTACCAGGAAGGCCAGCTACAGTTTCTAAAAGAATGAATCGAAAAAGAAATTTGTTCTCGCTCATGTTTTTAGGATCATAACGAGTGAAATAATCAAAAAACTTCCTGAATATTTGAATCATTACAAAAGCGAATCGATCTGAAAAACCATTAATCGGATGATGGTTCAGACCAACTTTCTCAATGTCTTCAAGGGCGAAGATCGGATGAACCATATGATGAGTTTCTTCTTTCAGATACACCATCATTTTATGTTTAGGGATGGTGTTGTACCATTTTTCGCTTAGATAAGATGGTTTAGAAGGAGTTGGAGTCTCAGGCTTGATAGTGCCGAAACAGAAAGGAATTTTTCTGAAAAAAGGAGATGAGATTTTTTGAAGATTTCGAAGCATTTTAATGAATGTACTAATTAAATTTTTAATATTTATAATCAAAGATTTTCAAAAAACATGATGTCTCATACGATTTAACAAAAAAATAATTAAACCGAAATTATGATTACTAATTAATCATTAATCATTCCCTAATCTTAAAATTATGAGACTAAAAAATTTTCTTAAATTTAAATGAATTTTGCAAATTTTCAAACTTTTTTTTTAATAATTTTTTTATCATAATATCTAGATCTTGTGTCCTCAGCTCCTTCCTTTATTTAAAATTAAACTTTGATTTTGATTTCTGTATTAAAAACATTTAAAAAACAAAAAGATGATAGTCTCTCTTAAAAATTTCTGCATCACAAAAACTAAATTCTTTTAAAAGAATTTTTCAAATTAATTTAAAGCGTAAGAAAAAAAGAAAAAAAAACATAACAAATGCCACCCACCTTATTCGTTTGAAATTTTTTTAATTCTTTTCAAATTAAATTAATTTAAATAAGACAAATAAAATTTTATAAATTATTTTTCCGATTTCCAATTCTCTCCAACCTCAATGATGCCTTCTTCAATAACAGCATCCTTTGAAATACTAGCAAAATAATGGTTCAGCTCTCGATGAACAGCCTCATCAGCTCTAACACTAAGCAGCACATCTCTAAATGTAGCTCCTTTAGGTAAATGCCAATAATCAATAGCCATATCAGAAGCTGGTAATTCGCTCCATTTTTTCAATTTTCCCTGATCTAGATCCTTTAAACAATGGCTATATGTTTTCACAGCTTCATCTTCTAAATATCCGACCATTCGGTGAGCAGTTTTTGATGAAATTAGATACAATAGCAAGAAATTGTTAAACACTATTCCTTGAGCTATTAAGACCAAGGTTCTGAAAATGAAATTTGGTTTTTTCATCCCCAAAAAGACGAACAAATGCATGCGTTCATTCTCAGCTTCTTCAAGTAAATGATGTATCCATCCAGTGTCTTGTTTCATCAGTCGAAGACTTCTAGTATGTCTGCACATAGCTGAAACCATTCCTGTTTAATAAAAGAGTAAATAATAAATATTAAGATGATTTTTTATTTTTACCAGGAAGTCCTGCTACAGTTTCCAATAGAATGAATCGAAAGAGATATTTACTTTCGGTCATATTTTTAGGATCATAACGAGAAAATACATCGAAAAACTTCCTGAAAATTTGAATCAGAATATAAGCGAATCGATCAGAAAAACTCTTGACTGGATGATGGTTAAGACCAATTTTCTCAATGTCTTCAAGACGAAAAATTGGATGCATCATATGATGAGTCTTTTCGTTGGGATTCACTGTCATTTTATGTTCAGGGAGATTGTCAAACCATTTTGTTTTTTCAGATGATGGTTTGGAAGGAGTCGCAGTAGTCTCGGGATGGATGGGGTTTGTAGAAGCGAAACAGCGAGGAATTGTTCGAAAGAATGGAGATGATATTTTGTGAAGGGTGCGAATCATTTTAATGAATAGGCTAATTATATTTTTAATAACGACAATTTATGATGAAAAAAAAGTTATAAAGAAATGAATGATGTCACAAGCGAAACATCAGAACCTTAACCAAAATTATTTGAGAAAAAAAAGTAACTTTCTAAATTATTAAAATGATAAAAATAAAAAATTTTCGTGAATT
>JFJP01022113.1_pt1 | contig 11344 bp, 8 predicted proteins | sample 431651 | NCBI WGS metagenome assembly JFJP01 (sample SAMN02602958, study PRJNA72255) | Microbial mat metagenome, whole genome shotgun sequencing project. | biome: fresh water; feature: sink hole; material: water; isolation source: purple microbial (photo- and chemosynthetic) mats found in... | reverse complement strand
GCTCCAATTCTACGGATGATATTGCCTGCTGGTTCATTGACACGGCATATAACGAGGAAAGTTTTTTTGTCCGACATGCGTATTTCACCGGTGCGGACAAGCCCTATGAAAATCTGAAACGTGCGCTTTTGGCGGAAATAGACAAAGATGCGTGGGAATCTCTCTACGCCACGGAAAGCAGAGCCTTTGCTCCGCCAGCCACGGGAAAAATTGCGGTGAAGCTCATCAATCACTACGGCGATGAGGTATTGAAAGTTTACGAAATTTAGGATATTGTGTTTCTCGCAAAGGACGCTAAGATCGCAAAGGGTTTTAAGAATATTATTAAATATTTTTTTAAAAATCTTAGCGTTCTTAATCTCTTAGCGTCCTTAGCGTGCTTTGCGAGAGAAAAAAAATTCTCGCAAAGAACGCAAAGAGCGCAAAGATTATAAGAAATATATTTAATTAAATTTTAATATGTTATATTTTTTATCTTAGCGCCCTTAGCGTACTTTGCGAGAGATTATTTTTTTTCTCGCAAAGGCGCAGAGAACGCAAAGATTATAAGATATTATTAAGTTATTAATCACTTTTTTACCTTTGCGTCCTTGGCGTGCTTTGCGAGAAAAAATAATGTCTCGCAAAGGCGCAAAGAACGCAAAGATTATAAGAGTTCAGATAAGGAAGAATAACAAAATGTTAAGTCAGATTTCAGACACTTATCCGAAGGCAGAAAAGATTCAAATCGCATTGCTCCGCCGCGCCGGCATCGCCGAAAGATTTTCAAAAATACGCTCGCTTTCCCGGACAGTCATTCAGCTTTCACGACGAGCAATATCGCGAGCCAATCCCAAGTTAAGTAAAGAAGAATCGAATCTGCTTTTTATAAGGCATCATTATGGCAGAGATATAGCCGACTGTATTCATAACTATCTGAGAAAAGAAATAAATATGAAAGATTCTGACATATTGGCAGCCATAAAACCTGTGGCGGCGGCTTTTGAAAAATTAGGCATATCTTACTATATCGGCGGTTCTGTAGCCAGTTCCGCTTACGGCACCGCGCGCGCCACTTTGGATGTGGATATAGTATCAGATTTGAAAATCCTGCATGTTCATTCTTTGGTCAAACTGCTTGAATCAGCTTATTATATTGATGAAGATATGATTTTGGATGCCATCCGAAGGTGTTTTTCGTTCAACCTTATCCATCTTGAGACAATGCTGAAAGTAGATGTTTTTATTCTCAAAGACAGTTCATATAACAACGAGGCATTCCGACGAAGAAGAAAGGAGACATTGGACGAGGAACAGAAGTCTGCTGAATTTTATCTCGTGTCTCCTGAAGATATTATTCTCAACAAATTAGAGTGGTATCGTCTGGGCGGCGGCGTGTCCGAGCGTCAGTGGAATGATGTGCTGGGAGTCATTAAAGTGCAGGAAAATTCATTGGACAGGCATTATCTCCGACATTGGGCATCCGAGTTGAAAATCAGTCATTTATTGGAACAGGCATTTTGTGATGCAGGAATAAAATTTTAATCTCCCGCAAAGACGTAGCGGTGTAATCTACAGGGATTGTGTGTAAGCAAGGATTACGGGATCGCCAAGTAATCCCTGCTTATACACAATCCTTGTAGATATGACGGATGATGCGCCCTTGGCGTGCTTTGCGAGAGACTATTTTTTGTTTCTCGCAAAGTACGCTAAGAACGCAAAGAACAGATGAACGGCGTGTAGGAGGTATTGTATGGCAACTCACCTTATAATAGACGATAATCTGATTGAAAGAGTTCTGGCAATCGCAGAACAGAAAACAAAAAAAGCGGCTGTGACCGAGGCTTTGGAAGAATATATCCGCCGACATGAGCAGATCAAAATTATTGACTTATTCGGAACCGTAGATTTTGATCCCGAATATGACTATAAAATTCAAAGGAGTAAAAGATGAGGGTGTTGGCAGACACTTCTGTATGGTCATTGGCGCTGCGGAGAAAATCTCCCCCTCAGAATCCTTTTGTTGCAGAACTTATTGAGCTGATTCGAGAAATGAGAGTGCAAATGATCGGGCCTGTCCGTCAGGAACTTCTCTCGGGAATCGCTTCCCAATCTCAGTTTGAAATACTTCGTCATCGTCTGGCTGCGTTTCCGGATACGGAAATCAGCACATCGGATTATGAACTCGCCGCCGGATTTTTCAATATCTGTCGGGGAAAAGGAATTCAGGGGTCGAATACGGATTTTCTGATCTGTGCAATTTCAAGCGCACACAAAATACCGATTCTGACAACAGATAATGATTTTAAAATGTTCCAGAAACATGTTCCGATCCGTTTACATCTCCATCGTTTTAAAGGGAAAGAAGAATAAGATGATTTATTTATAAGGATTGCGGCGTATATTTTCAGGGATTGTGTGTAAGCAAGGATTACGGGATCGCCGAGTAATCCCTGCTTATACACAATCCTTGTAGATATGACGGATGATGCGCCCTTGGCGTCTTTGCGAGAGACTATTTTAGCGAGAAACTACATTAAGGAGAAAGGAAAAGTGACAAAAAAAGAAAAACAGGCGGTTATCGTGTATTGCTCACCTTCTGGAAGTACGCGCCATATTTCGCGGGTGGCAGAGAACAAACTAGAGGAAATGAAGATTCCCGTTTCCATGTCCGATTTGGGAAAAAGAGAAGATATGTCTCCGATTTTTTCGCAGATTCGGGAAGCAAAAAACAATGTTTGTCTTTTTATCGGTTCGCCGGTATATGTCTCACACGCGGTGCCGCCGGTGATGAAGTTCATCTCGGAACTTCCCGAAAATACAGGTGCTTATGCGGTTCCATTTGTGACTTGGGGCGGCGCATCCAGCGGCATTGCGCTTTATGAAATGGGAACGGCTTTAAAAGCAAAAGGATTCCGTCTCTTGGGCGCGGCAAAAGTGCTTGCCCTTCATTCTATGATGTGGCAGTCAGAATCGCCGCTCGGTGAAAGTCATCCCGATGCTCAAGATGATAAAATGATTGAAGAAATTGTCGCAGGAGTTATGAAAAAACTGTCTGAAAAATCGCCGAAAGAAATCGCTTTGTCGGATTTGGCATATCAGCCGAAACAGGTTCATGCGGAAATGGAAAAAGTGACGCTGGAACTTGCCAAAGCACACATGCCACAGCGGAAAGTTGTCGAGGAACTGTGCAGCAAATGCGGGGTCTGCGGAGAAGTCTGCCCTGTCGGCGCGGTGAGTTTTTCGCCCTTTCCCGAATTTGGCGGAAACTGTATTCTCTGCTTCAGTTGCATGAGAGAATGCCCCGAAAATGCCATCAAAGCTGATTTCTCTCCCATTGAAGCGCGAATCAGAGCCAGAGCCGAAAAGCTTTCGGAACGCCCCTTTACGAAAATATTTCTGTAGGGCATGAAATGCCCGCATTGCTACTACAAATATCTCGCCCCTACGGGGCTTATTCATAATATTTCTGTAAAAATATGCAGGTGTTCAAGGAGCAATTTCAAAGCCCCGTAGGGGCGAGATATTTGTAGAAAAAATGCTGTCTTCCCGGAGACGCCGAACTCCGCAGGAGTGAGATATTCATAATATAGTATCTCGCCCCTACGGGGCTTGAATACCTATCAGCTATAAAAATATACCATGAGATCAACATCTTATAAAAATGCCTTTCGCCTTGAAACGCAGGCGGAAGACGTATTTGAACGACTTTATGCGCTTGATCCGGAACTGACAGAATGGACTTTGATGCAGGAAGCCGGTTTCGGCTATGCTGTTGCCGAAGGCTGTCTTGAACTTGCTGAAAACACAGACCCGGCGCATCTCCCGAATCATCTGCCGAGTCATCTCAATGACTACTGCCGTCTGGTGCGTGAAGCCGCAGAAAACGGCCCCACGCTGGGCAAGATCATGGCAACATATCTCACTCCGGTATTCAGACACGGAACAAATGGCTTTCTTGAGCATTTTTTGCACACAGTTGACATCATGCTCACCAAGGGCATCTATACCCTGAACCGCCCTTTGGAGGCAATGGCGGCGATTTTAGACGCTGGAGACACGGCATCCGGCGATGTCTATCTCAATCTGCTCGGACAAGCTTTTTCGCATGAACTCAGCTACAACCAGAGCCTGCATCTTTCTTACAATCTGCCGACTGCCGTGCTGTCTTTTGCGCCTTCAAAACGCCTGTGGCAGACCGAGACACTCCGGCGAGTCATAGAAAGGGATTTCCGTCTTGCAGAGCCTTTTCTGGAAGGCATGGAAAAAGGTCTGCACCTGCTTTCAGAAGCGGCGCTGCATGATTTTGTCTCGTCAGGATTGGAAAAATTTCAAAAAAGCCCGGAACTGTGCAAAAATTTTCTGTCTTTGGACTCAAGGCTCGGCATTGAGACATACACGGAAATGTTAGTAACAGTTTCTTTGTCTCAGGTTCGGCAGCAGTTGAATCGCTATTTACAGGCGAGGGGTAAGGGGTTAGTGGCCAGGGGTCAAACATCCCCGAACCTCGAACCTCTCACCCCGAACCCCATATCCGTCTTCTCGGACGGAAAGTTCATCTACCTGCCCGATGAGATCAGCCTCTTCGAGAGCAGAACGGAAAATATCAATCTTTACAAATGCCTGACAAAACTTGAATCTGCATATTATGAATTCGGCACCTTTGACTTTGACCTTGAAAAAGTCATTGACTCGCTGGCTGAGAAGCAGACAGTGAGAGAATCCCCTGACCTCTCACCCCTTACCCCGTACCCCGGATCCGACGCCGAGCAATTCTTCCGCCTTTTTCCGATGCAATCGCTCGCTGCGGATTTGTTTACGATTTTCGAGCAGGGACGCATTCGCAAAATGCTGAACCGCTTTTATCCGGGTATTGTCAGACAGGCATTTCCCCTGCTTCAAAACGAAGCCCGGCGTATTTTCAGAGAAGAAGAAACCCTTGCGCCGGTCTTTTTTTTATATGAAGCAACAGTGCTGGGAATGTCTCCTGATGCGGAGTTATTTTCTCTCAGCCATGCCGTAAAAGAACAGATAGAGAGAATAGCAGAACTATTTGAAATGATGCTTGAAGCAAAACCTCTTGTTGAAACTGCTGCGGAATTGGTTTTCCGAGTTTACGGAGACATGGAAAATCTCATTGACAAGAATGACTACAAGCCATTGAAAACGCCTTTCGGCTGGAATTTCCGGCATGATCTTTTCTTTTCTGTGTTCAGAGATATTGAGGAGAGCGCAGAGACAATAAAAAAAAGGCTTGAAGCAAAAGGCATTAAAGCTTATAAATCCGATATAAGAAAACATCTTATCGAAAAAAACGGCAGGATTTCCGCCGAAGATATTCAGAAAATCGTGCAATGCAGAACGCAGAACAGCGATGGTGAAGCCGGGCAAGTCGGCATTTCTCTTGAAAGTCTCAGAGAAATTCTCGGAACCGCAGAAATGCCGCATCTTGAAATTCAAATGCCGGATGAGTCAAATGTTTTCTGGCATAAAGAATGGGATTGCCGTCTCGGAGATTATCTCCAAGACCATGTGCGGGTGCTTGACAAGTTTATAAACGGCGTGGAAAGCGATTTTTATTTATCCGTGCTGACTCGCCAGCGGGGATTGGTGAAGCAGATCCGTCATGCCTTTGAACTCCTGAAACCCGAAGGCATAACGCTTTTGCGGCAATGGATAGAAGGAGATGAATTTGACTACCGCGCCCTGCTGGATTTTGCCATAGACAAAAAAGCGGGTGTCACGCCTTCGGAGCGTTTGTATATCAAGCGTCTCAAACAGCAACGAGATGTGGCGGTATTGCTCCTGACTGATCTTTCCCGTTCTACGGCAAATCTGGTTCCCGGCACGCAGTCAAGCGTTTTGGATATTGAAAAAGAAGCAATCGTTTTGTTTTGCGAGGCGCTGGTCGTTGTGGGCGATGCCTTTGCTGTCGCGGGTTTTTCAGGAACCGGCAGGCTCGGTGCCGACTACTTCAGAATCAAAGATTTTGACGAGGAAATGAGCGATGCGGTCAAGGCGCGGATCAATGCCATGTCGCCCCAGCGAAGCACCCGCATGGGCGCTGCTATCCGTCATGCCGCATTCCGATTGGAAAAAGTCCCCGCAAAAGTGCGCCTGCTGCTGATTCTGAGCGACGGCTTTCCCAATGATGCGGACTACAAGCGGGAATATGCCATTGAAGACACGCGGCGGGCAATATTTGAGGCGCAGGCGAAAAACATCCATGCCAGAGCGATTACGGTGAATCTTGTGGGAGATGCGAAATTAGATGAACTTTACGGCGCGCTTCACCACAATGTCATATCGGATGTCCGGGAACTTCCCGACAAGCTTCTGCGGATTTACAGCTCGCTGACACGGTGATAGTTTCTCGCAAAGTACGCAAAGAAGAAAAGCTAATAAAAAAGTTTTCCTTTGCGCCCTTAGCGTTCTTTGCGAGAAATAAAATGCAACCATTCAATAATATAAGGAAATACAATGAAATTCAAAGTAGTAAATACCATCAAAGAAAATCCGATGCTTGATATGCCGAATGTCATTCTCACGGGACACAGCGCGTGGTATTCTGCGGCGTCAGATTCGGATGCGGAATTTTGGAACAAAGCAACGGAACAGGTGATTCATGCCCTGAAAGGCGAATGGCCTCTTTACTCGGTGAATCCGGGCGTAAAAAAGAAATGGCTTGAAAAATGGGCATAGCATGACAATTACTTTTCAAACATCCTGATAGGTGACAAATGGATAACTTGCTTACATTTCTGATTGTCGGCGCGGCAGCAGTTTATGTTGTCAGAAGTTTTTACAGAAGTTTCAAAAAAGGCGGAAACTGCGCCTGCGGATGTTCATCCTGCGGCAGTAAATCCGCCTGTGAAAAGCCGCCGGAAAAGGCAGCGGTGCAAAAGCAGTGATTCGGAAATGTCATTCTGAGCGAAGACAGCAGAGACGCAAGGCATTGCGTCTCTATAACCTTAACGCCGCCGTCTTGTTCCTATTTTCAAATTGACAAATTCAAGGAATAGGTGTAGTGTTTCTATTTAAGACAGATGTGGATGGCGATGCCGTTCACAAATAAATTTACAATAATTTCATATAGAAACGGATTTTCTCCGCTATGATCTTATCTTCGAAAAGATTTTTTTCATATTTTCTCATTCTTTATCTGACGCTGCTCTGCGCGTGTGTTGCAAAAGAAAAAGATGAAAAAAAGCCCGCGCAGAAAAACAGAGCCGCGCCGGTACGTGTTGCCCAAGTTTTGGAAAAGACCGTTCCCGTGGAAATACGGGCTATCGGCAATGTGGAAGCCTACACGACCGTGGCGGTCAAGCCCCGTGTCGGCGGCATGATTGTCCGGCAGTTTATCCGTGACGGTCAGGATGTGGAAAAAGGCGATCCGCTGTTCAGCATTGATCCGCGTCCCTTTGAAATCGCGCTGAAAGAATCACAGGCAAGGCTTGAAAAAGATGCTGCCCTGCTCAGAAAAGCCGAAGCAGATGTGGCTCGTTATAAAAAGCTGATTGAGAAAGACGCGGTGACGCAGGAGCAATATGACCAGACGCAGGCAAATCTCAGCGCGCTCCGGGCAACCGTCAGGTTAGATGAAGCCGGCGTGGAAAACGCACGGCTGGAACTTGACTACGCGGCAATCAAATCGCCTGTTTCCGGAAAAGCGGGCGCGATATTAGTGCATGAGGGAAATATCATCAAGGCAAACGATGACCGTTCCTTAGTCATTATCAACCAGATTCAGCCGATATATGTGAGTTTTTCCGTGCCGGAACAGCATCTTCCCGCTATTCTCGATTATATGGCTGAGGCAAAGCCCCGGGTCTTTGTTTTTATCTCAGAAGATGAGACATCGCCGGAAAGCGGAGAATTGGCAGCGGTTGACAACACGGTGGACAAAAGCACCGGCACTGTACGCCTGAAAGGACTTTGCGCCAATTCAGACGGTATGCTGTGGCCCGGGCAGTTTGTGCGGGTGATTCTCAGGCTTGCGGATATTGAAGGCGCACTGGTTGCCCCATCGCAGGCAGTACAGACCGGCATTGAAGGGCAATATGTCTATGTCGTAAAACCCGACTCGACCGTAGAAATGCGCCCCGTAGTCATCGGAAAGGTCACGGAAAAAGAAACTGTGATAGAAAAAGGCGTCAGCGCAGGTGAAACGCTTGTTACCGACGGACATATCCTGCTGGTTCCGGGCGCAAAGGTGGAAGTCAAGGAAGTGAGAAATGAGAAGTGAGAAATGTAGAGAGAAAAGGTTCTCGCAAAGGCGCAAAGTCCGCAAAGAAGATATGACAACTTTTAAACCTTTGCGCTCTTTGCGTGCTTTGCGAGAGACTTCATCGCTTATTTCCGATATAGTCTTTTATTTTCAGTCTCGGCACAACATAAAGAAGATATGACAACTTTTAAACCTTTGCGCTCTTTGCGTGCTTTGCGAGAGACCTCATCGCTTATTTCCGATATAGTCTTTTGTAGGGAGAAATTATCATGAACCTTTCCCGCATATTTATCACCAGGCCCGTGATGACAACACTCGTCATGTCAGCGATTCTGATTTTCGGTATCATGGCATATCGCCTGCTGCCGGTGAGCGATTTGCCCAATGTGGATTTCCCGACCATTGAGGTCAGCGCGTCCCTGTCCGGGAGCAGCCCGGAGACTATGGCGGCATCTGTTGCCACGCCTTTGGAAAAAGTCTTTTCCACCATTGCCGGTATAGATTCCATGACTTCCGTGAGCAGTCAGGGCAGCAGCCGGGTTACCTTGCAGTTCAGCCTGAATCGCAATATTGACGCCGCCGCGCAGGATGTTCAGTCCGCGATTTCTTCGGCATTGCGTTATCTCCCTTCGGATATGTCCAGCCCGCCCTCGTTTCGGAAAGTCAATCCTGCTGCCCAGCCCATTCTTTATCTCGCGATCAGTTCGCCGACCCTGCGCCTCTCCGACGTGAACGAATACGCGGAAACCCTGCTGGCGCAGCGCATTTCTATGGTCAGCGGCGTGGCGCAGGTCATGGTTTACGGCTCTCAGAAATACGCGGTGCGGATTCAACTGAATCCTGATGCAATGGCAGGAAGGGAAATCGGCGTGAATGAGGTCGCTGATGCGGTGCGCCGCTCAAACGTGAATCTGCCCACCGGCGTAATATCGGGTCCCATTCGGGAATACACCGTCAGAACAGACGGACAACTTACAAATGCCGAGTCATACCGCCCTCTGATTGTCTCATACCGCAACGGCGCACCGGTGCGGCTTGAGCAAATCGGACGAGTCATAGACAGCGTGGAGGAGAACAAGCGGGCAAACCGCTATAACGGCGTTCCGGCAATTGTCTTAGCCATTCAGCGTCAGCCCGGAACCAACACGGTAAAAATTGTTGACGACATCAAGGCATTGCTGCCGCTTTTCGAGAAACAGATTCCCGCGTCCGTCAAAATGGAAATTCTTTATGACTACTCCAAAGCTATCCGGGACTCGGTGGAAGATGTGAAATTTACGCTTTTTCTCACGATTTGCCTTGTCATTCTGGTGATTTTCCTTTTCCTGCGTAATGTCTCCGCCACGATTATTCCGGGGCTTGCGCTGCCCCTGTCCGTGATCGGCACTTTTGCGGTGATGTATCTCATGGACTACAGCTTGGATAATATCTCGCTCATGGCGCTGACGCTTTCCGTAGGTTTTGTGGTGGATGACGCCATTGTTATGCTTGAAAATATTGTCCGGCATATTGAACAGGGGAAAGCGCCGAGAGAGGCGGCGCTTGCCGGCGCGGCAGAAATTAGTTTTACTATTCTATCCATGACGCTTTCGCTCGCGGCGGTCTTTATTCCCGTGCTGTTCATGGGCGGCGTTGTGGGACGGCTGTTCAACGAATTTGCGGTGACCATTATCGCCGCGATACTGATTTCCGGTTTTGTCTCACTGAGCCTGACGCCCATGCTCTGCAACATCATGCTGCGCCCCTCGTCAGAAGTGCGGCACGGAAGGCTTTACAAAGCTTCGGAACGGGTCTTTGACGGAATGCGCTATGTTTATCAGGTTACACTTAGGCAAACCCTGAAACACCGCTTTCTCACGCTGTTTTTCTCTCTTTTGCTGGTGGGCGCGACGGTCTGGCTTTTCGGCATCGCGCCCAAAGGTTTTCTGCCTTCTGTTGACAGCGGACAGATTCAGGCAGTCACCGAAGCGGATCAGGGCGTTTCTTTCAATGCCATGTATCAGTATCAGAAAGCGGTGTTGGATATTGTCTCCAAAGAACCCGATGTGACCGCGGTGATGTCTCTTGTCGGCGCGGGCGGACCCAACCGCGCCGGCAATTCAGGCAGAATGATGATCCGCCTGAAACCGAGAGAAGAGCGAAACCTCAGCGCTGATGACCTCATTCGGAAGCTTCGTCCCCAGCTTTCCGGTGTGCCGGGGATTCGGACCATTCTGCAAAATCCGCCATCCATCAACATCGGTGCGAGAAACAGCAAGGGGCTTTATCAGTTTACGCTGCAAAATCCAGACACTAAAGAGTTGTATCACTACGCAGCCCGCTTTGAAGAAAAGATGAAAGAACTTACGCTGCTCCAAGATGTGAACAGCGACCTTCAACTCAAAAATCCGCAGGTGAATATAGCCATTGACAGAGACAAAGCCGCCGCGCTGGGCATTACCATGCTTCAGATCGAAGATGCGCTGGGGACAGCTTACGCGTCCCGGGATGTCTCCACGATTTACGCGCCGAACAATACTTACAGCGTGATGATGGAGCTTGCGCCGGAATACCAGAAAAATCCATATTCGATTTCAATGCTTTACGTGCGCTCTGCCAACGGCAAACTCGTTCCGCTTGAAACCCTTGCCAAACTTTCACTCGGTGTGGGGCCGCTTTCCATCAATCACTCAGGACAACTGCCCTCTGTGACGCTCTCGTTCAATTTAAGCCCCGGCGTTTCTCTGGGACAGGCCGTGGCGGCTGTGGAAGATTTGGCGAGAAAAAATCTGCCCGCCGCGTTCAGCACGAATTTTCAGGGAACCGCGCAGGCATTTCAGGATTCTTTCAAAGGCTTATGGATACTGCTCATCATGTCGGTGCTTGTGATTTACATCGTTCTCGGCATTCTTTATGAAAGTTTTGTCCACCCCCTGACCATTCTTTCGGGCTTGCCGTCCGCGGGTGCGGGCGCGCTGCTCACGCTGATTCTGTTCAAAGAAGATTTAGGAATTTACGGGTTTATCGGGATTATTATGCTCATCGGCATTGTGAAGAAAAACGCCATCATGATGATTGACTTTGCGCTCGAGGCGCAGCGCAGCAACGGGAAATCCGCAGCAGAAGCGATTTACGAAGGCGCGCTGATCCGGTTCCGCC
>JFJP01020585.1_pt1 | contig 11344 bp, 6 predicted proteins | sample 431651 | NCBI WGS metagenome assembly JFJP01 (sample SAMN02602958, study PRJNA72255) | Microbial mat metagenome, whole genome shotgun sequencing project. | biome: fresh water; feature: sink hole; material: water; isolation source: purple microbial (photo- and chemosynthetic) mats found in... | reverse complement strand
GTGACGGTCTCCACCTCCTCGGGCGACAAGTCGTCGATGATCGCCATGGGCAGCGTGGCCTCATGGCTTCCTGCCGGGATGGTGACCGAAGTGCCGAGCGGGACGAAATCCGCGCCGCTCGTGGCCGTGCCGCTGACGGTGAAATTGACCGTCACCGTCCGGCTTAAGGCGGACCCTGGATAGGAGATAAGGAAGGCGCCGTTCGTGGATGGCTCGGCGGCATTGATGGCAGCACTGATCTGTACCACCGGCTCATCATCGGCCAAGGTCATGGTCGCAGCCTGGCCAGCAATCTGGTAGGCGGAGTCGGACACCAGTGTCAGCGTGATAGTTTCGGTGGCCTCCTGCTCGGAATCATCCACAGGTATGACGGTCAAAACGGCACTGGTGGCACCAGCAGGCAGTACGACAGTGCTGCCCAGCGAAGCATAGTCGACTCCGCTGATCGCCGAACCGGCCGCTGCAAAGCGGATGGTGACCGGTTGACTTGGAGGCGTAGGACACGTGATGGTGAATTGTCCATTCGTGCCGGGTTCGGCTGCGTTGGTCGTGGCGGCAACGGATAGCACCGGCTCATTATCGGCAATCTGAAGGGTCGCGCTACCTGTGACGATTCGATAAATGCCCGTGTTGGCCAGCGTCATCGTGACCGTCTCAGTCGGCTCGGCGATGAGGTCGTCTGTGGGCGTCAAGACGATCTCGACGTAGTCAGCGTTGGCCGGCAGGGCGACCGTTCCGGACATGGACAAGTAGTCGACGTTCGGATCTACCGAAGCGCTGCCCGACAGGGTGTAGGTGACGATGAGTTCCCGATTCAGAACCACGGAAGGGGTGACGCGGAATAAGCCAGTCTGTCCGGCTTCGGAGCCGTTCCGTACCGCAGATACACTGAGGCCGATCTCGTCATCACCGAGAGTCAGGGTTGCACTGGTGGTGCCGCCCAGGTGATAGGCGGCATTGGTTTGCAGCGAGACCGTGATGGTCTCGTCGTTTTCCACGACGAAGTCGTCGATGACCGGCACGCTGATCACAGCAGACGTCGCTCCGCTGGCCAGGACGACGGAACCGCTTAAGGCAACATAATCGGCTGCTGCCGTGGCTGTTCCGCTGACCGTGTACAGGATGGTGACGGGGTTGTTGGGGGCTGGCGACGCGGTGATCGTAAACGTGCCCGCGGTAGCCGGCTCCCTGGCGTTGTTGGTCGCCGCGATCGTGAGGGTCGGTTCGTTGTCTGTTATTGTGAGCGTTGCGCTACCGGTTCCGATGTTGAATTGGCCGCCATTGACCAGGGAGGCGGTGACAGTCTCGAGCGGCTCTGCAATGAGGTCATCGATCGGAAGGACGGTGATGTCGACCGAGGTGGCATTTGCTGGCAGGGACACGGATCCGGACAAGGCGCTGTAGTCGCTGGATATGGCTGAGCCACCAAGCGAATAGGGAATGTCGAGCACTCTGTTGACGGTCACCGACGGGGTGATGCGAAAGATGCCGGTCTGGCCGTTTTCGGCCGCGTCCCGGATAGCCGCGATACTCAGAGAAACCTCGTCGTCGACGAGTCTCATGACGGTATTGGAGACGGCACCGACATGGTAGCCACCATCTGCTGTCAGAGATAAGGTGATCGTCTCATCTGCCTCAACGAGATTGTCATCCACTGGTACGATATCGATTACGACGGAAGACGTATTTGCCGGCAGTTCGACCGTGCTGCCAACAGCCACGTAGTCGTTGACGGACGTTGCTGTTCCGCCAATAAGGAAACGGATGGTGACGGGGTTGCTCTGGATTGGAGAGGCCGTCAGGGTGAAGCGGCCAGTCGTCCCGGGCTCAGTGGCATTCGTCGTGGTGGCAACGGTTATTGTCGGCTCATTGTCGTATAGAGACATCGCGGCGCTGCCAGACTCGATGCTATACAGCGGTGAGGTCGATAGCGTTAGACTCAGGGATTCGGTGGACTCAGCAATCAAGTCCCCGATCGGTGTGACGTCGATGGTGACGGAACCGTGCCCCGATGCCCAAACGACGGTTCCACTCAAGGCGGAGTAGTCGACGCCTGGTGACGCTGTTCCCGAAACGGTGTAGACGATCGTCAAGTCGGTCGTCGGCAGAGGCTGTGCTGAAATGGTGAATTGCCCCGTTGCACCGGATTCGTAGGCCGACGCGGTGGCCGCGACCGACAGTCTGGGTTCGTTGTCTGCGATGGAAACCGTGGCCGGACCGCCGCTTCTAAGATAGAGGCCGTTGTCGCTCAGGGTAAGGATCACGGTTTCGGTCGACTCTGCTTCCGTGTCGTTCGTTGCGATAACCGGGATGTCCACAAAGCCCGCATTTGCTGGCAGGGTCACAGAACCGCTCAATGGCGTGTAGTCCCCTCCGCCGTTTAAAGAAGCTGTGCCGCTTACGGTGTAGGCAATGGCCAACGCTGTGCTGGTGACGCGCGAAGTCGTGATGCGGAAGACGCCGTTGTTCGGGCTGCCTTCGGTCGTGTCCGCAATCGCTGTGACGCTCAGAGTCGGTTCGTTGTCGGCGATAGTAACGGTTGCGTTCCCCTGAGTATTCGAGATTTCATAGACGGACGCGTTTACCGAGATGGAGAGAATGACGGTTTCGTTGCTTTCGGCCAAGGCGTCGTCGATGGGCGTGATATCGATGAGGGGGGCGGAGCTCTGATTCGCAGGAATGGTGGCAGAGAACGAAATGTCTGCATAATCAACGCCAAACCCAGCCGAGCCAGTGATCGTGTAGTTGACCGTCAGAGGCGAGGTGGGCGCCGGGTTTGCGCTGATGGTGAACTTGCCGCCTGCACCGCCTTCGCTGGCGGACGGCAGACTGGCGACGACGGAAACTACGGGCACCTCGCCACCCCAAGCGAATCCCGCTAGCAGCAAGGCGACAAGGAAACGGCAGATCGGCAGACCGCCTTGGCTATATGGTGGAGGCACGGGTATCTTCCGGGTGGGAATCGGGGTCGGACTGCGTGCGCAATCGGTCGTCATGAGGGCTGGCACAATAGTTGCGCCAGATGCCAAAACCAGGGAGCTGCGTCGGGTTGACGCAAGGTGGTACGCCGATCGTCAACACCACCGGCACCGTCAGGATGCCGACGTTGCTCGAGCGCGTGGCCGTCAGCATCACGCTGCCGGCCTCGGTCACGCTGGCGGCGCTGGCGGTGAGGTTCACCTCGACCGCGCCCAGGCCGGCTATCGTCAGCAGCATAGCGAGAGCAAAGCGGGGCATGGCGGAGGACATGATGGTATCTGAATAACAGCGCACCAGGGGCTGGTGCAGGGCCTGCCGCAGTGATACGCCCTGCGCCATGCGATGTTGGCTCGCTGTGCTGCTGTCGTTCCTCCTGATGCTGGCAGGTTGCAGTATCCGTCCCGTGGCCGGCGCCCCCGGCCCGACTGTCCATGTCATCCAGGAGGACATCCACTCCGGCCTGCTGGTGCCCGCCGACTGGCTGTGGCCGCAGGCCAGCGGTGTGGTCGAGGTGTCCTTCGGCGATGCGATGTGGATGCAGGGCCAGAGCCGTTCGTCGTGGCGCGCCTGCCGCATTGCGCTGTGGCCGAGCCCGGGCGCCTTCTATCTCAAGCGTGTCGGCGATGACGCCGGACGGGCGATCAGCCAGCAGCATTGGCGGGCCCTGGCGGTGCCGTTGTCGCCGACCGGCGCGCGGCAGATGCAGGACGAATTGGCGCGCTGGCTGCTGCCCGGGCCGGACCTCGCGTCGTGGGCCGATGGCGCCAGCTTCAGGCCGGCTCCTGATTTCCACGTCTTCAGCAACTGCCACGACCAGGTCGCAGCGGCCCTGCAGGCGGCCGGTGTACCCCTGTCGGGGTCGTGGTTGCCCTGGCGCAGCGTCGATCGCTTCCATGACGAGGTGGAAGAGGCCTTGAGCGATATGCGCGAGCGGGGGATCCATTTCGTGGAGCGAGGCGACTGAGAGTAAGTCGAAATGACACGAAAGTGTATTGGCATGACCAATGCAGTGATCGGTCATGCTCGATCCCAACACCCTCACCGAAGCCAGCCGCCAAGCCGTGGTCGCAGCCACCGCGTTGGCCGCCCGCCTGGCCCACGCCCAGGTTGAACCGCTGCATCTCGCTGCCGCGCTGCTTGAAGCCGCCGACGGCCTGCCGCGCCGCCTGGTGAGCAAGGTCGGCAGCGACCCCGTCGCTCTCGCCAGCGAAATCAACGAGGCCCTCCAGGCCCTGCCGCGCCAGTCGCCCGCTCCGCCGCAACCGCCGCTGAGCAGCGATGCGATGCGTGCGCTGACCACTGCCAGCGAGGACGGCAAGAAGGGCGGCGACGGCAAGCTCGCCGCCGACCGGCTGTTCCTCGCCCTGCTCGACCAGCGTGCGGTGGCGCGCGCCGCCGCCCAGCACGGGCTGAGCAAGGCCGGCCTGGCCAAGGCGATGGCCGAACTGCGTCAGGGCCGCACCGTCGATGATGACGGCGGCGAACAGCGCTTCGACGCGCTGGCCAAGTACGGCCGCGACCTGGTCGAGGCGGCGCGGGCCGGGAAGCTCGATCCGGTGATCGGGCGCGACGACGAGATCCGCCGCGTCATCCAGGTGCTGTCGCGGCGGACCAAGAACAACCCGGTGCTGATCGGCGAGCCAGGCGTCGGCAAGACCGCCATCGTCGAGGGTCTCGCCAGGCGCATCGTCGCCGGCGACGTGCCCGATGGGCTGAAGGACCGCCGCGTCGTTGCACTCGACATGGGCGCGCTGATCGCCGGCGCCAAGTTCCGCGGCGAGTTCGAAGAGCGCCTCAAGGGGGTGCTCGACGAGGTCTCGGCCGCCAACGGCAGCATCATCCTGTTCATCGACGAGCTGCACCTGCTCATGGGCGCGGGCAAGACCGACGGCGCGATGGACGCCGCGAATCTGCTCAAGCCCAAGCTGGCGCGCGGCGAACTGCACTGCATCGGCGCGACCACCATCGACGAGTACCGCAAGCACGTCGAGAAGGACGCCGCCTTCGAGCGCCGCTTCCAGCCGGTGCAGGTCGGCGAACCCAGTGTCGAGGACACCATCTCGATCCTGCGCGGGCTCAGCGAGCGCTACGAAACGCACCACGGCGTGCGCATCGCCGACGCCGCGCTGGTCGCCGCCGCGCAGCTCTCGGCGCGCTACATCCAGGACCGCTTCCTGCCCGACAAGGCGATCGATCTGGTCGACGAGGCCTGCGCCAGCGCGCGCGTCGAGCTCGACAGCCGCCCGGCCGAGATCGACGCGCTGGAACGCCGCCGACTCCAGCTCGATGTCGAGGCCACCGCCCTGGCGCGCGAGAAGGATGCCGCCAGCAAGGCGCGCCTCGCCACCATCCAGGCCGAGCTGGCCGAGGTGCGCGAGCAACTCGCGGCGCTCACCGGGCGCTGGGAGGCGGAGAAGAAGCAGGTCCAGGGCAGCGCCGGGGCCCGGCGCAAGCTTGAGGACGCGCGCCAGGAGATGGCCGCCGCCGAGCGCCGCTACGACCTCGCCAAGGTCGCCGAACTGAAGTACGGCGTCATCCCCGAGCTGGAGAAGCTGGTCGCGGCGGCTCCGCAGGGCGATCGCATGGTCTCGGAGACGGTCGGGGTCGAGGACATCGCCCGGGTCGTCTCACGCTGGACCGGCATCCCCGCCGAGAAGCTCGGCGAGAGCGAGAAGCAGCGCCTGCTCAAGCTCGGCGAACGCCTGCGCACCCGCGTCGTCGGCCAGGCCGAGGCGGTCGAGGCGGTGGCCGGCGCCGTGCTGCGCGCCCGCGCCGGGCTTTCCGACCGGCGGCAACCGCTCGGCAGCTTCCTCTTCCTCGGACCCACCGGGGTCGGCAAGACCGAGCTGGCCAAAGCCCTGGCGCGCGAGCTGTTCGACGACGAGACCCACCTGACGCGCATCGACATGAGCGAGTACATGGAGCCGCACAGCGTCTCGCGGCTGATCGGCGCGCCACCCGGCTACGTCGGCTACGACGAGGGTGGCCAGCTCACCGAGGCGGTGCGCCGCCGGCCGTTCAGCGTCATCCTGCTCGACGAGGTCGAGAAGGCGCATGCGCAGGTGTGGAACACCTTTCTGCAGGTCTTCGACGACGGCCGCCTGACCGACGGCCAGGGCCGCACCGTCGATTTCACCAACGCGGTGATCGTCATGACCAGCAACCTCGGCGCCCAGGCCATCCAGGAGGGCACCACGCCGGGCGGTGACTTCATGGAGGGCACGCGCGAGGCGGTGATGGAGCAGGTGCGCCGGCACTTCCGTCCCGAGTTCCTCAACCGCCTGTCCGACGTGGTGGTGTTCCGGCCGCTGCAGCGCGGGCACATCCGCACCATCGTGGTGGCGCAGGTCGCGCGCATCAGCGAGCGCCTGGTCGACCGGCGCATCACCCTGCGGCTCACCGACGCGGCGCTCGATCGCGCCGCCGCGGCCGGCTACGACCCGCTCTACGGCGCCCGCCCGCTCAAGCGCTGGCTCGACCGCAACCTGGTCAACCCGCTCTCGCTCAAGCTGGTCGCCGGCGAGATCGCCGACGGCAGCGAGGTGCAGATCGACGCCGACGGCGCCGAGGGTTTGACGATCAGCTAGGCGTGCAGGACTCGCCCGAGCGTATCCAGCGCCGCCTCCTTCACCGCCTCGCTGACGGTGGGGTGGGCGACGCAGGTGCGCGCGATGTCCTCGCTGGATCCGCCGTAGACCATGTGCGCGGCGATCGAGGAGATGAGATCGGCGGCGCGCGGCCCGATCACCGCCGCGCCCAGCACGCGGTCGGTCTTGGCGTCAGCGATGATCTTGACGAAGCCGTCGGTCGCCCCGGCGGCGCGCGCGCGGCCGTTGGCGAGGAAGGGGAAGCGGCCGACGCGCACGGCCAGGCCGCGCTGGCTGCAGGCGGCCTCGTTCAGGCCGATGCTCGCCACCTCAGGCTCGGTGTAGACCACGCTGGGGATGAGGTCGTGATCGACATGCGCCTTCTGGCCGGCGATCAGCTCGGCCACCGCCACGCCCTCCTCCTCGGCCTTGTGCGCCAGCATCGGGCCGTCGACAAGGTCTCCGATCGCCCACACCCCGGGCAGGCCGGTGCGGAAGTTGCCGTCGATCTTGACCCGTTTGCGCTCGGTCAGCGGCGCCGGACCGGCGCCGTCGAGGCACGGTTTGCGTCCGACCGCGACCAGCACGCGGTCGGCGGTCCACGACAGCGGCGAGCCGTCCTTGGCGGTGCCGGCAAGCACGACCTCGTCGCCCTGGCGCGTGGCGCCAGTGACCTTGGCCTCGAAGACGAACTTCAGACCCTGCTTTTCCAGGGTCTTCTGCAGCGCCTTGGCGACGTCGCCATCGAGGAACGGGCACAGCTGCGGCAGCGCCTCGACCACCGTCACCTCGGCACCCAGGCGGCTCCACACGCTGCCCAGTTCCAGGCCGATCACGCCGCCGCCGACCACCACCAGGCGCTTCGGCACACTCGGGAAGGAGATCGCCTGGTCGCTTGAGACGATGCGATCGTCGAACTTGAGGAATGGCAGTTCGATCGGCACCGAGCCCATCGCCAGCACAATGTGCTGCGCTTCGTGCTCGACCTTCGTGCCGTCGGCGGCGGTGACGCGCACCTTGCCGGGCGCGAGCAGTTCGCCGCTACCGGCGAGGACCTCGACCTTGTTCTTGCGCATCAGCCCGGCGATGCCGCCGACCAGGGTGTCGACCACGCCCTGCTTGCGCTTGAGCATCTGCGCCACATCGAGGCTCGGGGTCACGGCGATGCCGTGCTCGGCGAAGTGTTTCTTCGCCTCGTAGAACTTCTCTGAGGTGTCGAGCAGCGCCTTGCTGGGGATGCAGCCGACGTTGAGGCAGGTGCCGCCGAGGCGGGTCTTGGCCCCGTCGCCGCGCCTCTCGATGATCGCGACCTTCTTGCCGAGTTGGGCTGCGCGGATCGCGCAGACGTAGCCGCCGGGACCGGCGCCGATGATGATAACGTCGTAGTTCATAAGGGTTTACTCCAATGCGGCCACGGAGGGACGGAGAGACGGAGGGGGGACGGAGGATGATTGAGAACTGATGATCCGACGGACGCCATTGGTCAGGCGGGAGACCTTGAAGTTCAGCAACAGGCCGACTTCAAGGTTCAGGGCACGAAGGTAGCCGATGACCTGGGCGTTGTGCACGGGCAGCAGATCGTCGACCGATTTCAGCTCCACCACCAGAAGGCCACCTACCAGGAAATCGAGCCGTGACGTGCCGACGGGGTGATCCTTGTAGCGGAGTTCGAAGGGATGCTGCCGTAGGTTGGGGATGGCGCGGAGGGCCATCTCGTGTGCGAGTGCTTCTTCGTAGACAGATTCTCCGTGCCCAGGCCCTAGGTGGCGGTGGATCTCAATGGCGGCCCCGATGACCTGCTCTGCGAGCAGGATCACTCGCGGATCCCCGTTCAATTGCTCCGTCCCTCTCCGTGCCACTCCGTGCCTCCGTGGGTTGTCTTTGGCCTTACACCCCCAGCAGCATGCGCTCAGGGGCCTCGACCAGCTCCTTGACGCGGACGAGGAAGCCGACGGCTTCGGCGCCGTCGACGATGCGGTGGTCGTAGCTCAGGGCGATATACATCATCGGGCGGATGACGACCTGGCCGTCGACCGCGATCGGACGGTCCTTGATCGTGTGCATGCCGAGGATGCCGCTCTGCGGCGGGTTGAGGATCGGCGTGCTCATCAGCGAGCCGTAGACCCCGCCATTGGTGATGGTGAAGGTGCCGCCGTTCATGTCATCAAGGGTCAGCTTGCCGTCCTTGGCCTTGCCGGCGTAGCCCTTGATCGCCTTCTCAATGTCGGCGAAGCCCAGGTTCTGCGCATCGCGCAGCACCGGCACGACCAGACCCTTCTCGGTGCCGATGGCGATGCTCAGGTGCACGCCGTCGGGCGTGATGATGTCCTGGCCGTCGATCTGCGAGTTGACCAGCGGGTATTTCTTCAGCGCGTGGACCACCGCGGTGGCGAAGATCGACATGAAGCCGAGGCCGGTGCCGTGCGCCTTCTCGAAGCCTTCCTTCCACTTCTTGCGCAGCGCCATCGCCGCCGACATGTCGACCTCGTTGAAGGTGGTGAGAATGGCGGCGGTGCGCTGGGCCTGGACCAGGCGCTGGGCGATGCGCTGGCGGATCGGGGTCATGCGGCGGCGCGTGGCGCCGCCGTCCGCTCGTCCGCTCGTCCGCTCGTCCGGTCGTCCCGCAGTGGGAGCGTCCGGTCGTCCCGCAGGAACGGTAGCGGCCAGGACGTCGCCCTTGGTGATGCGGCCGTCCTTGCCGGTGCCGGCGATCGAAGCGGGGTTGACACCGGTTTCGGCGAGGAGCTTCTGAGCGGCAGGGCCGCCCTCGGGACGACCGGACGACCGGACGACCGGACGATCGGACGCCGTCATCGGGGCCGCTCCGGGCTCGATGACGGCTGCGACCGCGCCGATCTTGATCGTCGCGCCCTCGGTGGCCTTGCGCCGCAGGACGCCAGCGGCGCCGGCCTGGATCTCGGTCGTTATCTTGTCGGTCTCGAGTTCGAGGATCGGCGTGTTCTCGGCGACGCCGGCGCCGTCGGCGACCAGCCACTTCGAGATGACGCCTTCGGTGATCGATTCGCCGAGGGTCGGAATGATGACGTTGTGCATGGGTGGTGCCTAGTGCTTCACTTTGGTGATTTTCTTCGCCGTGACGCCGAGCGCGGTCGAGATCAGGGCTTCCTGCTCAAGCGCGAACAGCATCGGGCTGCCCGGGGCCGGGCTGGCGGCGGCCTCGCGACCGGCGTACAGCGGCTTGCGGCCGGCGATGCGCTCGAGGTGCGGGGCGAGGAAGGACCACGCGCCCATGTTCTGCGGCTCGTCCTGGCAGAACACCAGTTCGGCCTTGGCATAGGGGGCGAGGACCTCGGTCAGGAGGGTTTCGTGCAGCGGGTAGAGCTGTTCGATACGGACCAGAGCGACGTCGTCGCGGCCCTCCTCGGCGCGGCGTTCGACCAGTTCGTGGTGGACCTTGCCGACGCTGACGACGACGCGTTTGGCCTTGGCGCCCGGCACCGTCGGGTCGCCGAGCACCTCATGGAAGCGGCCTTTGACGAACTCGTCGTAGTCGCTGCTGGCGGCCTTGCTGCGCAGATGGCCCTTGGGCGTCATCAGCACCAGCGGCTTCCTGACCTTGCGGTGCAGTTGCCGGCGCAGGATGTGGAAGTGCTGCGCCGAGGTGGTGCAGTTGGCGACCTGGATGTTGCCGTCGCCGCACAGTTGCAGGAATCGTTCCAGGCGTGCCGAGCTGTGCTCGGGGCCCTGGCCCTCCTGGCCGTGCGGCAGCATCATGACCAGGCCCGACAGGCGGCCCCATTTCGATTCGGCCGAGGAGAGGAACTGGTCGATGATGACCTGGGCGCCGTTGGCGAAGTCGCCGAACTGAGCCTCCCACACGATCAGCATGTTCGGCTCGGCCAGCGAGTAGCCGTAATCGAAGCCCAGGACCGCAGCCTCGGACAGCGGCGAGTCGTAGACGCACAGCTTGGCCTGGGTGCTCGCCATGTTGTGCAGGGGGCAGTAGCGGGCGCGGGTGTTGACGTCGTACCAATAGAGGTGGCGTTGGCTGAAGGTGCCGCGGCGGCAGTCCTGGCCCGAGAGGCGGGCGGGGATGCCCTCGAGCAGCAGCGAGCCGAACGCCAGCACCTCACCGGTCGCCCAGTCGATGCGTCCGCGGGTACTGATCAGCTTGGCGCGGTCCTCGGTCAGGCGCTTGATCTTCGGGTGGATGGCGAAGTCGCCTGGCCACGTCGCCAGCGCCTTGCCCATCTGGTCGAGCGCCGCCGTGGTCACGCCGGTCTCGACCGGGTCGTGGCTGTACTCGTTGGTCTTGCCGGCCCAGGCGCCGGTCTTCTGGCCGCGACGCAGGCGGGCGGGTTTGGCCTTGATGGTGTTCAGCGCGTCCGACAGCTGGTTCTGCATGATCGTCGCGATCGCGTCGACTTCCTCCTGGGTGATCTCCTTGCGCTCGAGCAGGCGCTTGGCGTAGGCGCTGCGTACGCGCTCCTGCTCGGCGATCTTCGCGTACATCGTCGGCTGGGTGAAGTTGGGCTCGTCGCTCTCGTTGTGGCCCCAGCGGCGGTAGCAAACCACGTCGATGAAGACGTCGCGCTTGAAGTGTTGGCGGTATTCCAGGGCCAGGCGCGCGACATGCACGACGGCTTCGGGGTCGTCGCCGTTGACGTGGAAGATCGGCGCTTCGATCATCTTGGCGAGATCGGTGCAGTACGGCGTGCTGCGCGAGTCCTGCGGCAGGGTGGTGAAGCCGATCTGGTTGTTGATGACGATGTGGACGGTGCCGCCGACGGTGTAGCCCTCGAGCTGGCACAGCTGCA
>JFJP01027680.1_pt1 | contig 11346 bp, 7 predicted proteins | sample 431651 | NCBI WGS metagenome assembly JFJP01 (sample SAMN02602958, study PRJNA72255) | Microbial mat metagenome, whole genome shotgun sequencing project. | biome: fresh water; feature: sink hole; material: water; isolation source: purple microbial (photo- and chemosynthetic) mats found in... | reverse complement strand
TAATTCAAAATTTTCATTTTTTTTTAAATTAAAAAAAAAAAAACACTTTTTTTTTTAAATTTAAAGAAATTTACATTTTTTAATAAATTACAATGAAATTACACAGTATTTCTTTAAAAACCCAACTCTTTTAAGATTTTTTCTGATCTTCATCGAAAAACTTATAAAATCTCTTGAGATTTTTTTCATTCAGCAAATATTTAATTAAAATATAAGCAAAAACTAAAGTTGTGGCTATGGCAAGCACAATTTGAATAAGAACATAACTTGGAAACCCACTAAACAAGACACTTTCAATTTCTAAAACCCAAATTTCTTTATTTAAGCCCTAAAAAAATAAAATAGAAAATTACTAATGAAATATTCTAAATTCTCATAGAGAGCTTCTTTATTTATCGGATAGGCGTTTTTGTAGCCAACAATGCAAAAATAATAAAATGTTTGATTATCATTAGTTAAAACACTTTCTTCTTTGATTTCTTCATCCTTTTCAATAAAAATGCAAAATAATCATTTAGAAAACAAAAATTCATTAAATTTTTTTTTTTTTTTGTTAATTTACTTCAATAAAACCTTGTGCATTAGTCGAAAAATGCAATTTTTCAGTGTCCAAAAACCTGAAAGTTTTCATCAACATTTGTTGTTTCTCCGTATTTCTCCATAATATTTTAAAATCTCCACCTTTCTTCAAAAAAATTAATTTATTTTCTCATTGATTTTTTAAACTGTTCCCAAAAAAGAAAGTTTAATGTCATAGGAAGCAGTGGGTTTCAAATTTTGTTGTTTGATCGAAAAACATTGGAATTGATGAGGAATAATTGAATATCTATATGATTCATCAATGGTGATTGGGATTGGTTCTTGAACTGTTAAAGAAATCAGCAATAAAAGGATATAAATATAGGTGAACATTTTTTAAACAGAAAATTTATTTTTTAGAAAAAATAAAGAAAAAATCACGGACAAATTTATAGAAGAAATTCAATAAGTAATTATTCTTAAAATAATTAAAAAATAAGAGAACTTTTTTTTCTGTTTCATAATTAATATTTTTTGTAAAACGATACAAAAAAAAACGATTCAAAATTTTCAAAGGAAAAAAAATTAATAAATCTTAATTAATTAAGAAATACAAAAAAAAATTTCCTTATCTTTTTCGTTCAATGGCAAGCAAGCAGCCCGCTGAAAAAACTGAAAAAACAGCCCCCAAAAAAAAGGAGAAGGTTGAGGCCGTCAAAGCAAAGGCGATAAAAAAGGCAAAGAAATTAGCAAAGATGCATAAATCAGGTGACAACCGAAAAAAACATCACACCTTCACACATACCCGTTTCCACAGACCGAAAACCCTGCGATTGGATAGAAAACCGAAATATGTTAGAAATGTGCAATCCACTGTAGCCAATACAAAGAATTTTGATAAATGGGCCATTATTAAAAACCCATTATCCACAGAGAAAGCCATGAAGAAAATGGAGGATGAGAATACTATGGTCTTCATTGTTGATCAAAGAGCCAATAAATCACAAATCAAAGAAGCCTTTTCGAGAATTCATAACGTAAAAGTCAGAAATGTCAACACTGTGATTAGGTCTGATTTTTTATCTAATATTATAGAGATATAAAGGGTTTTTTTGCTGTTTAGATCTGATGGAAAAAAGAAAGCTTATATTAAATTGGTGCCAGAAAGTGATTCGTTAAAATTGGCTAATAAAATCGGAATCATTTAAACTAGAGGGTTTTAAGGGAAAAGAAAATTATTTCTAAGTGGAAACGAAAGAAAAAATTAAAAAAAGATTCCAATTAAAAAAAAAAAGTTTTTTGAATTAATTTTTTTTTTTTTATGAATAAAATTCGCTACTCAAAGGAAAGAGAAAATAAATAGGATTTAAATTAGAACATTAAAAATAATAAGCTTGATAATACATAATGCATAAAAAACAAATATCACAAATCAAAAAATTGAAAGAAAAATAAGAGCAAAATGCAAAATAGCAAAATGCTATTTTGTAAAAAAATAAATATTTTCATAGTATTATCATTAAAAAAACTATATTTTATAAATTAAACTGATAAAAACTACCCAAACGTTTAATTTATTCATTTAATTCCTTTCCTTTTTTTTTTACTTAAATAATATCAAAACAAATAAAAAAAAATTATATTGTTTTTCTTGCTTTATGACCACGAAACCTCTCCCCCGAGTCTCAATAAGCCCGAATCCGCATTCCTCTATCCACCCCAAAAAATCCCGCAAATCAAATTTTACATCCTCCCGATCCTCTATCACCCAATTGAACCCTATTCGCATCTTCGTCAGCAACAATAAATACTACAATTACGCATTAGAACGTATTTCTTACCCAAATACTGGTCATTATATCATAACAAATTCTATCCAAGAGGCTCCTAGTTTAAAAGCGAAGAAACGCGAAAGCATTGTAAAAGAGCCATTGGTGCTAAGCTATCAGAAAGTCAATATGATAAGCTATAAAATAGCACATACTGCATTCATTGAAGGAGAAAACTTGAATTTTGATCATATTTGTAATATTGATAAAGAAAATATGCGATGTTCCTTTTGTGGATGCTCAATGAACTGGATGTTTACTGTTGATAATTTCCTGATGAAAAAGCCTTTGAGAATCGATTATTTCGATTATGAAAGCATTTTCTTTGACGAAAATTTCAATAATGATCGTTTGATCTTATTCAAAGGAATCAGAAATCTAGTAGTTTTGAGGAAATTTTTCAGCTATATAGCTGAAAGACCTGCTGGAGTCGGTTTCTATGAATTATATGAGAAATTCAAGCTGATTAATATGTTTCCTATGCAGGTTTATAAAGAATTCGGGATTTCCTATCGAGAAATTCTCGAGAAAAATAATCAAGATTTTTTAATTTTTGCTGATTTTGAATGTGCTAATTTGCAGGCATATGAATATTTCTTTACAAAAGACGATAATTGTAAAATTCGATTATTAATGAGGGGAGACACCAATGTAATGGAAATTGAGAAAACCATTTGGTTTTATTTCAAAGTGCTTGTGAGAAGAAGTATGAAAATCGAGTTCGAAATCCTGAATTACAAGGAGAATTGTGAAGAAAAAGCTAGGATTTTTGTCTGTGATGAAAAGTTCGTTGACTCTGATGAGAATTATTTCCCAGGAAAAGCAAGATGGAGGGTATTAAAGGAGGAAGTCTTTTATCACATCAACGATTTTCGATCTACTCGATATAGAAGTATCACAATAGAGGAAAACCCTCAAGAAAATACAAGAGAAATTATGACTAATGAAATTAATAATGATAAATATTTGAAAGATAATCAGATTAAAAAGAAATTTTTCAGTTTGAAATTCAGTTATTTCTTCGAAAAAGCATCGAAGAATTCCCCTGAAGAAGTTCTTTTCTCATATGGAATTCCTTATACTTATAATGATTTGCTGAATTTCCTGAATAAACAAGAGAAGAAACTCTTTGCGAAGGCGATGCAAGAGCAGGATTTTGACTTAAAAACAAAGCGAATTCTCTTTCGAAATGAGCAGATTCTTTATGAGCGATCAATCATTGCAGAAACTCGTTGCGGAATCCCAGTTTTCCTCTTGCGAATTTCTTCAAGCATTTCAGCTGATGAAACTGATAAAAACGAGTATTTTCCAATAAATTCCAAGAAAAAAAAAAAAAACATCGTTTTGTTCGCAAGGCAGCATCCTTACGAAACAGCGAGTTCCTTTATAATCGAAGGAGTTATCACAAATCTATTAAGCGATACGAAGAAAATCAATGCTTTACGAGCTTTCTTCAATATATACATAATTCCTATGGTGAATGTTGATGGAGTTATGATAGGAAACAGCATTTCAGGGATCTCTGGAGCCAATTTCAATAGGATTTGGCATGAGCCTAATGAAGAAATAAATTGTGAAGTTTATCTTATAAAAGAGTATATGAAAAAATTACAGGCTTCTAATAATGAAATTCTGATGTTTTTCGACGTTCATGCTACTGAGAAAAAAACAGGCGTTTTTTTTTATTCGAATTCACCGAGTTTGGACTCAAAGACCTGCGTTTTAAATGAGGAAAATATAGAGAAATATCTCAATGAATTAGGAGAAGTTTTTGTCTTTCAGAAGATTTTCAAAGAAAATTCGAAGTTTTTCAATGAAAAAGAGTGTAGGTATCGAATAAAGGATAAAAGCAGAGAAAACACTGCTAGAAACGTTTTTTATGAAGAATTAAAGATAAAACACTGTTTTACGGTTGAAAGCTCACTTTTTGAGTTTATTCAGAGAGAGGATTCAGAGAAAAAAGAGATGAAAATCGAAGATTTTCGCACTGTTGGAAAGGATTTAGTAAATAGTCTATTTGATTTTTCGTTGATTTTAGCTGAAGAATGGTTAAGAAATTATATAAAAACTGAGAAAAATAAGGAGAAAAACAAGGAAATTGTGGTAAATGACTATGTAAGAGGAAGAAACTTGAAGAAAAATATGGGGAAAATCTCAAAAACAGCAAAATTAGAAGAAAAAGAGAGCTATTTTTACAAAAATTTGAAGAAAATCAGAGAGGAGTTCCCTGTGAAAAGCGGTTGGAAAGGCTATTTCAATAAAAAAGAGTTGGATTTCTTAAGGGAAAAGACCAAGAAAAAGTTATTTCCTTTAGAGGTTTCAACTACAATTCCAAAAAACTCACAAATTAACGTAATAAAAAACTCCAGTAGCCCCAAAATTAGCTCAAAGAACTCCAATAACCCACAAATTAGCGAAAAAAACACCAATAAAAAACAGGAAGAAAATTCCTTAGAACAAGACTTTCATCATAATTTCTTATTAATGAGCGAAATTCGAGAAAATAATGAAGACGATGCCCTCTCAAATTCTATTGATCTTTTAGGAAATTTGAGCATAAATTCAGGAAATTCAAATGAAAAAACCCACGAAAATAATAAAAAAAAGAAACAGATTTTGAAGATTTTCAGAGAAAACTCTAAAAACGATAGTTTTATTTTAAAAAAGCAGAATTTAATGAATAATTCAAATATAATGGGAAATTCGACGAATAATTCTTTGGATTATTCGAAAAAAGAGAATAATTCATCCAATAAACTCCTTGAAAAATCCATATCTTGTGAAAATCTTTCTCTTGAGAAACTATTGGAAACAAGCAAAAAAATAAATATTTTCAAGAGGAAATCAAGCTTAAATCTTTTGAAAAATAAGAAGGAATTGCCATTAGAAACAGCCATTATATTTGATAAATCAAATATTTATAATATGAGCAAAAACTCTGTTTTTAATCGCTCGGAATTAACAAGAAAAATCAACGAAAAAATTCAAGGAAAAAGCGCTTTTTCGCTATTGGAACTGAAAAAAAATAAGATTCCTTGGAAGAAAAACTCGATAAATGAAGAAAAAATCGATGAAAAACTCGAAATATTTGAAAGAAAAAGAAAAAAATACCAATGGAGATTGAAAAGACCTTGTAGTCAGGGAGTAATTCCTATGAATCCTTTTGTAAAACATAAGAAAGAGCTTATGAATATGTATTCGTTTCATTGTAAGTCACAATCACTGGATAATAACAATGGAAATAAGAATGAAAATGAGGGAAATAAAGGAAATTCTGTTAGAAAAACCGAATTTATGGAACAGTGGATTTATTAAAAAAATGAAACTTTTCACAATAATTCTGGTATTATGAGAAGTCTGTCTTAATAATATATGAATTTTTTTATAATCACCTTTTTTTTTAAATTAATTTTGTAAAATTTTTTTTTAATAAATTTTTAGTTACCGAACCTAAAACACTATATTTGTTAATTTTTTTAAAAAATTAAAAAATTTAATTACATGTGTTCAATGGATTTCAAAGATAACAATCTCACCTTAACAAAAATCAAAATATTCGAACGTGTATTGAGTAAAAATTGTAAATGGAAGCAGAAATTCCTAAAAAGAAACAAATTATCATTGAGCGAATTCTAAACAAAAAGATTGGCCTAATAACCAAAGCTTTTTTGCTTAAAAATGATCCTGATTTAGATAGAGATGTAATTACTGATTACTTAATCTTTAAAAACATTGATGTCATCAGAGATTACCTAAAACACCCAGAACAGTTTATACCACCAGCTCGATCTGCTTCAGAATGGTCAGATACAGAATTAGATTATTATTTGATTAGAGAACCAATTCCAGTTGGTGTTGAGGTGATGTTTGGTTCAAAAAAAGAAATCCTTTTACCAGAAAAAGTTCAAAAGTTTTTGAAGTTCAATAATGATGAATTGTTGGAAAATTATACTAGCAAAGCATCAGATAAGCTTCCACTTTCAAAGTTTGCTGCCTTATATTGTTCCTATTTTGAGAAACCTGCTTATGAAGCAAGAGTAGATAACATTATTACTTATTTTTTTCAGAAGATTTTTGGTAAGGAATTTCTTGTAGAATTCCAGGTTCCTTTTGACCTATATGTAAACAATTCTAATAAAGACGCTATTGCTGATATAGCTTTATCCGATATACCTCTCAAAAAATGTCAAGGATTGATTGTTGTTGAAGATAAAACATCAAAAAATGTCACAGGCAATCATGTAGCTCAAATGATTGCTGAGGGAATAGCAGTAGCTCAGCAAAAAGAATGGAAAGAACTATGGCCAGTTTATATGGTTGGCGTAGTAGGCATGGTTTTTAACATTTATAAAGCAATTTTTTCGAAAGAGTTGCTAAATAACGTTCAAAAGGGCATTAATTGCTATGAAGCGACCAAAATCTTAAAATTATCAGAAAAAATAAATTTGGAGCATGAGATTGGAAGGGAAAAGCTTGCAAAAATTTTGACAAGAATTAAAGATGACTTGAAAACAAGACTATAATATTTTGATTCATTAAAATAAGACAAAAAACAATGAAAAAATATATAAACATTGAAAAAGAAGTAAAATTTGTTGGGTTCTTCAATTATAAAAATAAAAAAACAAACAATTAAAAACAAAAAAAAAATTTTTTTATTCATGCAAATATGGATAAATCTGAAAATCTCTATATTTTAAAGCTCCGTGAATACTACATCAAATAAAAACTTATTAATATTTTTAATAAAATTGAAAATTTACTCATAATGAATGTTGTTATAGCAGTTTTCACAGAAAAATAAAAACGATTTATCAGATATTTGATCATTAAAACAGATAATCCTTTTAAAACATAAAATAAGGGCATTAAAGATCTAAAATACTTCGCGAAACAAATCTGGCAAACTGAGCATTTTTTCCTCTTTGTTTTGGCCACAAAAATATTATAAGGATAGGATAATTTATACATAAGATCTGTTTTATTTGTGAAGCTTAAACAAAAATAAAAGATTTTTTACATAAAAATGATAAAATTCAACCGTAAATCATTAAAAACTATCATATGATCACAAGATTCATTGTGTCGATATAAATAAACCTTCCCTATTTTTACGCTAAGATTAATGAATTTGAAATCCTCCATTTTTCTCTCCTCAAAATATGGCATATTTTCATTTGAATCGAATGGCATTTTTATGGATCTCTTTTGATTTTGTATTATGTTTCTTTTAAAAAAATTAAAAAAATTATTAAAAATTATTTAATTCTGTTATTTTTGAACCTTGAAAGACATTTATTTTCTGGTTTTCTTGTATCATTGAAGAAAATATTCTCAATGAATAAAAAAGAACCACATCCGTTATTTTCAATATCTTAAATAAAATCAAAATTTCTATTGAATATTTTTTAATTCTTGCTTTGAAGCTCCTTTATAAGACAGTAAATACTGTCAGATAAGTCACATAATGATTGTTCTTCATTCAAGACGATTTCCTTCATGAAAAAAAGTGAATTCCATAAAAAATACAAGAAAAAACTTGTTGCAAAGTTCCAAAAATTCCATGATAAACTGAAACATTGATTAAGAGATTCTTTGATGATAATTTCAAAACATTTGGAAAATTTTCTAATTTTTCTTCATTTTTTTTTAAATTCAACTATAAACAACAAATTTAATTAGAAAACTTTCTTTATTATTTGAAAAATGGACACTTTTGGGTTTTCCAACGCATTTGAAAATTGATTTTTAAATTTGTAATCATTGTTTTTTTTCCTTTAGAAAAGAATTTTTCCCACATTAATCTAATTATTAATTACTTAATTTCCATGGATTTCAAATGTATTTTATCGAAAATTGGTTCATGTTCTTTGAATCTACAAATCTCAACATCTTTTAACAGAAAGGCTAGGTTTAAAGGTTCTTTTCTGATATTATCGAGGTTTTTTTTTGCATCTGCCACTAAATTCAAATTCGATTTATAAGAAAGCGCGATTTCTTCTTTTTTTATCTCATTAGGAGTTTTTAAATAATCTTGTAAATAATCTTCTTTTTTCTGATTTTTTTCATGTGATTTATAAACAAACTATTGAAATTTACCTGGAATTCATCCAATAATTGTTCAATTCTTTGTTCAGGTGAAACCAATATCAAATCATCAATGCTTTAAATTCATTTGATTTTAATAAGATTTATTAGAAAAAAGACTTGATAGAGTTTTCTTTTTCGATTGTGGAGAAAACATTGTCTTGAATTTTCTCTACATTATCAAAAAGCTCTGTGATTTCATATAGAAAATCTTTCTTAAAATCTGAAATATTCACAATAATATTGAGATTATCGTTCATTTTTTATTTATTTTTATAAAATAAAAACCAAAAATGAAATGAATTTTGAAGTAAAATTTAAACCTTGAATTTAATTTGAATTTTCAAAGGAGAAAATGACCTCGAATTCAATTTCTGATCAAACAAAAGAAAACCTCAATTCTTCCTTTCAAATGCCTGAGCCTACCATTGTAGAACCCCACAAAATTCAAACTTTTGAATGGATAGACTTCCCCGAAAAATACCAAGAAATTTCATATATGTCAGCTTTTCTCAAAGAAAAACATGCAGAAGACCTCGATTATTTAGCATTAGACATTGAAGATTTCAATTTAGATCAGATAAAAGAACGAAATACTAGTATGAATGATATTATAAAAGACCAATATTTGCGTATTTTGAAATATGGCAATGTTTCATCTTTTCAATCAAAACAGAAAAAAACACCTGAAAAAAGCCAAGAAAATGAAAATATTTATGATTTAGATGATTCTTTTATTGATGATAGTGATATAGACCAAGGCATGATAAAGATGGAAGTTTATCAAGCACAATATACTGATTATTTATGCAATCAAGGAGGGGTTGGGGATATTTTAAGAACTGAACACTATAAAAACAGACTCAATGACCTTGAAAGCATCAGGAAATTCACCATGGAAGATAAAAAAGTTTATATGAAAAAACCCACGAAAAAACAAAGCAAAAAAAACAAGAAAAAAAATAACTTTGTAAAAGAAAAAAAAACACCGAAAAAAAGTCGGCAAATCGTCGAAATTTCCAGTGAAGAAGATGAAAAAAAACCAAAACTGTTCCGTTTCGAGAATTTGAGGCCTGAAGAAAAAAAAATGGAGAAAGACGAAGAAGTTTTGGAAAATAAAGGTGCTGAAGAAGGAAAAATCGTTTCAGAAACAACCTCTACTGTTGAAACAAATTCAAAAGGAAAAAAATCTGTGAATACCAAAGAAAAACCTTCTGTGAAGAAAGAAAAATTGTCTGTGAAGAAAGATGAGTCCAAAAGGAAGAGGGATTCGATGGTGAAGAAAAATGAGATATTCAATGCGAATCATCCAACACTTGGGAAGTTTAAAACGAGTGCCAATAAATAAAAAAATTTAAGGAATTGAGTTTTGTTTAGTTTTTTTTTAAAAAGAATTTTTTTTGTTTTTGTTCATAAATTTTGATTTTTTTAATTATCGAGAAAAAAAATTGCCAAAATTTTTCGAAATTAACATATATTTTTATAATCTAAATAAAATTTATTTCAATGGGAAATATTTGTTGTCTTCGTGAAAAGAAGTTTCAAATCTGCGAAAACCAAGAAGAAAAAGATCTATCAGCCCTAATCGCTTCCAAACCGACTTCAATTACTTTAACCACGATTCCTGAAGCTATCTTATTTCTTGAAAAAAATCTTTCCTACTATGATTTCCATTTAAAAATTCAATTTCCCCAATTAGAAGAACCTTACGAATTTTCGAAAATGATTGATGCTTTGCAATACTGTCATTTCTACAAGCGAATTTCTCTTGAATTAGGTCCTTTTCTAACAGGCGATTTAATGGATGCATTTATAACTTCTTTAAGTTGCCAAAATTCTCTTGAATTTCTCGAATTGATTTTAGGAGAAAACCAACAAATTACTGATAATCAATTAGTTTTTTTAGGTTCTTTGATAAAAAATTCAATTTGTTTCAATCTGAAGGAATTCCGTTTAGAATTCGTTAAAAGTAAGAAAATTTCAACAGTTGCCCCCTTGATTCATGCGATAAATGAAAGGAATTCTTTAACAAACATTGTATTGAAACTGGCGGATAATAACCTCAATGATGGAGATTTTGAAGTAATTTTGCAGATTCTGGACAAAAAAGCTTTGAAATTTTACGAATTGGATGTTCATGCGAATCATGCCAAGGAAAAAACTGCGAAACTATTGATTGAAGCTATTGAAGGGAATAGATCGTTGGAGAAGGGAGTGATGAATTTTAAGGAGAATAAATTCACGACAGGAGATATGAACGCAATCAAGGAAGCAGCTGCAAAAAAGAAGGATTTTTTTACTGTGGAAGTGTGAAAGAAGTTAAACAAAGAAAAAAAAATCGTTTTAATGAATTTGATGAGTTTTTTTTTAAGTGAAATTAAAAATTATAATCAGTTTTTAAAGAAAAAAAACAACTGTTTATAATATTTTAGTTTTTTTTTTAATAATTTCTTCTAATTTTATGGTATTTCCAGCTCCAGCGGCCTATTCCATTGGCAAATCGATACGCCGTACATTTTTCTTTATATTCGTTCTTTATTCTCATTTTATTTAGCGGCAACTACACCATTATTCAACAACCCAGGGCCAGGGGCATATAATGCAGCAAACACCCAAACCTTTAAACCAACTTCTAATCAATTTTATATAAAAAAAAGGCAACAAACTTCAAAAAAACACTTAGTTGAGACGAAAATCGGCCCAGGAGCCTATAATCTTTCACAGAAACAAGTAAAAATCATCATTAATTTTTATGTTTAATCATTGCAATAGTTGTGGAACGCACCGAAATTCACCATGCCAAAAGCCAATAACTATTATGAATCACATGTTCAAATAACCCCTGGACCTCAAGACTATAAAACTAACGAAAAACCCACGAAATTCAATAAATTCAGGTTTTTTTCATTAA
>JFJP01006057.1_pt1 | contig 11347 bp, 10 predicted proteins | sample 431651 | NCBI WGS metagenome assembly JFJP01 (sample SAMN02602958, study PRJNA72255) | Microbial mat metagenome, whole genome shotgun sequencing project. | biome: fresh water; feature: sink hole; material: water; isolation source: purple microbial (photo- and chemosynthetic) mats found in... | reverse complement strand
AAAGTAACACCGCATGCTGAATACAAGCGCGGTAGCCACGGTTTGGCAACACCGCGGCCTGCTTCGCGCGTTAACCGTGCGCGACATTCAAAACCGCTACGCCGGGTCGGTGGCTGGCTTGTTATGGGCCTTGGTGAACCCCTTGGTGATGTTGAGCATCTACGGTGTGGTGTTTGCCTATGTGTTCAGGGTTAGTGTGCCCAATTTAAACGCACAGCAGCCCTACGTGTTGTTTGTGGCGGTGGCGCTGTGGCCCTGGCTGGCTTTTCAGGACGGCTTGCTGCGCGGTACCCTGGCCGTCTCCAACCATGCGTCGCTGGTTAAAAAAGTGGCTTTTCCGCATGAGTTGTTGGTGTACAGCGCGGTGCTAGCTAGCTTTATTGTGCATGGGTGTGGTTTTATGCTGGTCCTAGTGACACTGCGGCTGTTGGGCTTGGATGTCAGTTTTTGGTCGCTGCCGGTGGTGCTGCTAGCGGTACTCAGCTTGCTGGTTTTGGCTGCAGCGTTGGCCCTGTTTTTAGGGGCTCTGCAAGTGTTTGTCAGAGACGTGGAGCAGTTGCTGGGCCAGGTGATGAGCGTGCTGTTTTACGCCTCACCCATTTTGTACGCCATGTCGTCGGTGCCAGACTGGCTTGCTTCCGTGATGTTATGGAACCCGCTGGTGCACGTGTTAGAGCCCATACGGCTGGCGTTGCTGCACACCGGTCCTGTTGACCTTCAAAACCTGGCGCTGGTGGTGGCCGGTACCCTGTGTGTGTTTTATGCGATGCGACGGTTTTTCTTGAAGCTCTCTCCCCACTTTGAAGACATGGTCTGATCAGCATGAGCCAAATTCTGATCGAGTTGCAGCATGTTTGCAAAAACTACCCGGTGTTTCAGCACGGCAGCCATAAACTGTCACACGTGTGGGCGCGGCTGACCGGCGCACAGCCAAAGCATGTTTTTGAAGCCCTCATAGACATCAGCTTTCAGGTGCGCAAGGGCGAGTCTTTAGGCGTGGTGGGTGTAAATGGCGCAGGCAAATCTACCTTGCTCAAACTGATCGCCGGGGTGGTCACAGCGTCCTCTGGCGACTTCAAACGCAAGGGCCGCATTGGTGCCTTGCTGGAACTGGGTGCCGGTTTTCACCCCGAATACACCGGCCGCGACAACGTGTTTTTGTCGTGTGCGCTGATGGGGCTGTCCAGAGCCGAAACGCTTGAACGCATGGATGGCATTTTGGCCTTTGCCGGCATTGGCGAGCATATCGACCAGCCCATCAAGCATTATTCATCAGGCATGGTGGTGCGCCTGGGCTTTGCGGTGGCCACCAGCGTGGTGCCAGAGGTGCTGATTACCGACGAAGTGCTGGCGGTGGGCGATGAATCATTTCAAAAAAAATGCATCATCTGGCTGGAAGACTACCTGGCCAATGGCGGCACCCTGTTACTGTGCTCGCACAGCATGTACCACATCCAAAAGCTGTGCAAACGCGCCGTCTGGATCGACGCAGGCCGCGTGCACCTGGAAGGCAGCTCCGCCGACGTAACACGCTCCTATTTGGCATGGCACGAAGAAAAGTCGCGCGAGTACAAAAAAGAAGACACGGCTCAGGCCGCGCAGCTTGCGGAGCATCTGGCCTCAGGCATTTACAAGGTAAAAAGCATGTTTTTGAACGGCAACGATGCCAGTGAAACAATGTGCCTTCAAATGGGCGGCAGCCTGACCGTCACCGGCACCGTTTTTTCGCCCGATGGGCGCACACCCAATGTGGCAGTGGGTATGGTCAGGGCAGACGGCACCCCCATCTATGGCGTGGTGAGCGAAATGGACAACTATGTGATGCAGCAAGACAGTGCCAATCTGTTTTCGTACAGCATAGTTTTCGAAAACCTGCCTTTGTTGCCAGGGCGCTATGTGGCACGCTCACACGCGCTAGACCCCGAAGGTTTCAGGCTGTTTGACCAGGTTGAAATGCCGTTTGATGTATCGGGCAGTTCACGCGAATTAGGCTATGTCCGTCTTGAGCATCGATGGCTGGGTGAGTAATGGGCGGGTCACGCATACCTCAATCAATCTATGTGACATTGGATTGACGTGATAGACTGAAACTGTATTTCATCAAGGTTAGGGGGTGTTTCATGTTACACGAAGCGAAGATTGGTTTGCCAGATACATTGTTTTCTGGCGCTATGGCGTATGCCTCAAAACACCACACAACGCTCACAGCCATGGTGATTGAACAATTGGAAGCTGTGACGAAAACAGCTGTAAATGATCCGTTGGTTCAATTTTCAAGAAACATTGTCACTAAAGAACAGGCAATCGAGGCCGCTGGGCTTCGTGACTACGCTCAATTGTTAGTTGCAATGGGTGATGCAGATTTGCCACTACCTTTTCAGCCAGAAGACAAGATTGCAGCCCAAGCAGAGGTTTTCGCACAACTATTGCTCGGATGAAGCGCTGTACTCTCATCATTCCAGATGCGGGGCCGTTAAATAGCCTGTGGGTTGCAAAACAACTACCGCTTCTTCTCGCGCTCGACATGAAAATTGTTGTACTTGATGTCATCTACGATGAGGTGACCAGCGATCCGGAAAACTATCCGAAAGATTTGGCGGTCAAAGAGTTCATTGACAGTCATAGGCCGCCATTTGTGCTTGAGTCGACAGAGAAAGGAAGTGCTGAGCGAGAGAAAGTTGCTGCTGGTCAGCGTCGTAGTAAGAATGCTGGTGACGTCGCAATTACAGACTTTATGACCTCAGAGACTGGCTTGGCGAAATACCTGCATACAACCGAGCCTGTTGTCGTTTTATTTGAAGATGCTGACATATCGAATGTAAGATTTTTCAGAAAGCCGCCAAATCTACATTTGCTATCCACAGTTGGCATGTTGCGAGGCTTGGAGAAGGCAAACATCATCGAGTCAGCGGACGCCATAATTCACGAGATGACCCATCCGTCAACTCCGGACCGTCGTGGGCGCAAGTTCATAGATATTCCAGATGGAACGGATGATCCCGCCAGCATTGGTAGCACTTGGGCGCCACTCGTACCATACAGAACCTCCTAATAATATATGAATGTTGACTTACAAACTTTCTACAAAAAAGCCATACATAAAGTAGAGATTAATAATTTACATGGTGCAAATAAAGAAATATCAAGTATTTTAGAAATAGATCCACTCAATTTGCAAGCACACAATCTGCGAGAAAAATACAAGCTCTCTGGCAACTTTTCTGAGTGGATGGGTGTAGAAGCTCAAATATCCGTTGACGATGACATATTTCAATTTTTCGCTAATCATCCAACCTCAAAAAATCCAATACGAGACTACTTGTCTGATGGTTGGCGAACCATGGTTGAATTGCAAGACGTTTTGGATGCATGTCAACTCTCGTTGCGCCAATGTCATAGTTTCTTAGAGTTCGCCTGTGGCCACGGCCGTTTTACGCGGCATTTGGCAAGAATATTCAAGAACAATCAACTGGTTGTCAGCGATGTGGTGGACGGTAGTGTAGACTTTTTAAAAGATACTTTAAAAGTCGATGGTTTCTATTCATCAACCGATCCTGATCAACTCAAAATACCAGGCCATTACGATGTGATATTTGTATTGTCACTGTTTAGCCATTTGCCTGCGAATGTGTGGCAGAAGTGGTTTAGAGTTTTGTATGAGTCACTCAGCACCAATGGTGTGCTTATATTCTCAACCCATGGTGCCAAATGTGCCACGCTGGATGGTGTGGACTGGGGTAATGAGCAGTATCGGTTTTTTCCATCGAGTGAATCCAGCGTGCTGGACGGCCAGACTTATGGCGCCACTTACGCCAGCGCCGAGTATGTTACGCAAGTGGTAAAAAAAGCGCTGGGGCCATCGGTCGAAGTGAGGGTTATTGAAGGCCACTTTTGGGCCAGGCAAGATGCCATTGTGGTGACCCGGCGCTAGTGTCAGAGTCTTGGGCGTCAACCATGCAGCGAAACAGATCTCAAAAATGAGAGCGGCTAGCGCTTTATTTATAAGGGCTACGGGCCTTTTTTCTTTAAATCGTATAGGTGCAGGTGTGGTAAAAAATGTTTGCTGCATCGCAATCTGGTAGCGCTCGATGGCAACCGGCAGAAACATTGGCTTGGATTATTTGCGGAGTTTGGCCATTCTCATTGTTCTTGCCAATCATTGTTTTTTCGGGTTTTTTCTGGATTCTTCGCGCATAAAGTTTGAAGGCTGGGTGGCGGCACTCAGTGCGTCTGCGGTGATTTCAATCGAATGGTTGTTTGTCTTGAGCGGGTTTTTGATTGGCACCATGATGATTCGCAGCTTTGAGAAACAGACCGGCTGGTTTCACCGTGCCAGGGATTTTTGGTTACGGCGCTGGTTCAGAACGATTCCAAACTATTATCTTTTTGTACTGATTAACCTGGTGCTTGTTGTACTGGGCTTGGCTGAAGGCAAGTTTGAGTTTAAGTATTTATTATTCTCTCAAAACCTGGCATGGGTAGAAGCAACGCCTCATTTTTTTGGAGAGGCCTGGTCTCTGGCTCTGGATGAATGGTTTTACACCCTGATGCCTGTGATGCTGGGTTTATTTGGTTTACTGTCAAATAACAAGAAAATCGCATTTATATTTACCTCGTGCCTGCTCATTCTGGCACCCATGATTGCGCGCGGATTTCATGTGCCACCCACTGAGTTTTTACAGTGGGATGCAGAAATAAGGCGTATCACCATTTACCATTTGGATGCGACGGGGTGGGGTGTTTTGGCTGCGGTTGCCAACAAATGGTTTTCCAGATGGTGGACCGGGCATGTCAAAATTAAGGCTGGCCTGGGTGTTTTGAGCATGATCACGGGACTGTTGCTTGTGATTTGTCTTCTTGACACTATCCGAATGAATCCATTCTTATATTGGATTTCAAACACATTTTCAATTACTTTGATGGCAGGCGGAACTTTTTTGGTAATGCCATGGCTGACATCATGCAACATGAGTTTGAATGGCCTTAACTGGGTGGTGGAAAAGCTCAGTCTTTACTCCTATTCAATCTATCTGGTGCACTTTCCGTTGATATTTATTTTCAAATATTTTATCTATTTTGACAAAAATACTCCAACATCGATTATGTTTTTAATCGTTACAGCTTGGTTTTTCATGATTTTCTATTTGTCTTCAAAGATTTTTCATTGGTTTGAAAAACCGGTTTCAGACATCAGAGAACGATTTACCAAACGGGTCGACGCGTCACCCTTTTAAGGCGGTTTATCAGCTATTGGCGAGCAGTTCCTTGAATCGCCTTGTACAGATAGTCAGAGCCATAGACCGGATTGTCAGGTGCAATCAGGAACTTGTCATGCGGGTTGGCCTTGTCGCGAAATTTGGCTGGAAACAGACTTATAAAGTAGGGTGACATGAAACTGGCACCCGCACTTTTGAATGACTCAAGAACCTGCGCCGCAGCCTTGGGGTTTTTCCAGTTTTGCGTGTGAAACTCGGGTACTGCAAAGGTTTCCCCCGGTGCCAGGTAGTGATGTTGCAGCAGTTCCACATTCAACCCACCGGCATAGAGGTTGATGCCTTTCCTATAGGGCTGTGGGCCTGTCAGGCTGGCGTCTGAAGCCGTTAACAGTGGGTTCCACGTGCCCACAATGGCAGCAGCAATTTGGTGTGAGTAAAGCTTGTCTTTAGGCAGACCGCTTTTGACCGCCACATCAAACCAGTGGCGGTAGGCCTGGGTGACCTGATGACTACGAAATTCAGCCCACGCCTTGGCCAGGGGGTTGAAATAGTAGTCTTGCATGTTGCGGGGCTGGTCGAGCCAAAAGCGTTGCCTGATGGGTTTTTTGCTGAAAGGCGCCTGGCCGACAATGGTAGGCGGCGTGTTTTGATCATTGCCCATCAGCACAATTTTTCGCTGGGCTAGTTGTCGGCTTTTGCCACCACCCACCAACAGCACTTGCACCGTGTGGATGCCACGGGGTACCGCTGAAAAATCCAGCCAGTACCTGAAGCCTACACCGGCGTTGGTAACAGACGGCACTGCTTCATAAACATCTTGTCGGCTCAGGCCGTATTCGGCATCGCCAAGCCATTGGCCATCCAAGTATATTTTGATGGTGTGTCTCGCAGGCAGGGCTGACAGCCAGCCCTCTACCGGTAACAAACCATGGGCATAAGCGTCAAAGTGCTGGCTGAAGTCGGTCAGTTTGTCGCGCCGAATGTTCAGTGCCGGGGCTTCAACCGCCTCAAAACTGGCAAAGTTGCCGCCCAGGCGCGCCTTCAATTCGTTCACATTGTTGTACTTGGCTTGCAACCAGTTTTGAAATGACTTGATGGATGCCGGGCTGTAGTCGGTGACACGGATGTTCTCAAAGCGGCCCAGGCCGTGGGCAAAGTCTGGAAAGAAATGGTGCAGCTCGCCCGCCAAGGTGATGGCAAGCACACGGGATTTCAGTGTTTCAGGCAGGGTGCGGTACCACTGCCCAAAGATTTGCAGTGCACCGAAGCGTATTTGGTTCACCTCTAGGCCTAGCGTCGTGTCGAGCGTCCAGGCGTTGATGCTGTTCACAAAGTAAAGGTCTCGGGGTATGGTTTGGTCACTGAAGGCTGCAAAAGAAGCCTTTGGCGGATTGACTTGTGGTGGCAACGCTGCAAATTGATTGCCCATCAAGTAAAGCACCAGTGGGCGGTTGATCGTCTCCATCATCGCTTGAATGCTTAGAAAGTGTGCACGTAAATCTTCGGGGCGCAGGTAGCCCAGCAGATTGATGCCCACGGTGTAGCCGACTACAACACTTCCAGCCGCACCACCAGGTTCAAGCTTGTTGAGCGCTGCCTGTATCAAGTTGGCGCTGGGGTTGGGCTCGTCCACACAAGCAGCAATTGCTGCGGCAAGGCTGGTGCTACTGGCACCCTTGGTGCAGTAGCCCACGCCCTCAATCATGGGAGCAATCACAAAAGGGGCTGTGGCTGCACTAGAGGGCAATCCGCAAAAAGTGGCGGTGCAGAACAACACCAGGTTGCGCCAGATCACTTGAGCCATGTTCAGTACCCAGCAAACTGGCGAATCGCCTTGTAAAACTGGTCTGACCCGTCTTTAGGGTTGTCGGGCCGCAGTTCCATGGCGTTGACACCATGCTGAGCCTTCATGCGAAAGCGATCAGGCATGATGGTGAAGTAATACGGGCTAATGAACTTGGCACCAGCCAGGTGTGTGAGCGCATGGCCGCCAGGTGAGCGCCAGCGCGCTTCCATTGTTGGGGGTTGAACTCTGGCACACCATAAGCCGTGAATTTGCGCTGTGCCATGTAGCGCCTTACCCAGTCGCTCTCGGTGGCACCGCCATACAGGTTGATGCCCGCCCGCCACGGCACATTGGCGGCCAGCGTCTGGTCTACCGCAAACAGTTGTGGGTTCCAGCTCGAATTGACGTGAGGCAAGACCTGGTGGGAATAAATTTTGTTGGCAGGCAGGCCCGCATCACGCGCGATGGTATGCAAACGCTCCAGGAAACGACGCACTTGCCAGGCGCGGTACTGATTCCAGTCGCGGGCCAGGCCATTAAAGTACACGTCAAGGTCCGCCTTGGGCAAATCCAGATAGGCTTTGACATTTGCCAGGTCTGACAGCGGTTTAACGTCGGCCAGGGTCGCTGCAGGCACGATTTTGTCGGCCTGAGCCCCCATCTTTTTGACGGTAAAGGTCGCTGAACCCAACAGGTAAAGACCAGACGTGCCCGCCCCAACAACCTGCGCGACGTGCTGGCCGGGCTTGAGCTTGCTAAAGTTTAAGTCGTACCTGAACCCTACGTTGGGGGTTGTCACTTCGGCAAGCGCGCGGTACACATCAAGCCTGTTAAAGCCAGTAGATACTGGGCCAACTTTCGCCCCATCAACATACAAGTCAACCCGCGTCAGGCGCTGCAGCGGGTCCCATAGCCAGCCCGCTATGGGCAGCGTGCCGTCTGCGTATGCGTCGTAATGGTCGAAGAATTTGGCATCTGCACCGCCTTTGCGCCAGTCAGCTGCGGGCGCGGGTACCGACTGAAAGCTGGCGAAATTAGTTCCAAGGGCTGTGTTGAATTTGTCAAGGTTTTGGTATTTGTCGCTTAGCCAGCGCTGGAAGCCCGCCACTGACGCGGCACTGTAGTCTGTGACCTGAATGCTGTCGTACCTGCCTGTGCCACTTTCAAAATCTGGAAACATGTGATGCAGCTCACCTGCCAGCGTCACAGCCACAATGCGGTCCTGCACCGTTTTTGGCAAGCTGCCAAGCCGCTTTGCCACATGCTTCAAAGCGCCAAAACGATAAAAGTTGACGCAGATGTTGTCGTCAGTCTCCAAGGTATACGGCACAATTTTGTAGCCAAAATAGCTCGACAGTGCCGGCTTGCCATTGCCAAGCAGCATCAGATTGCGCGGGTCTTGCAAGAGTTCGCCAGTCAAGGGCCCTTGTGAGTCAAAATGGTCGGCCGCCAGGTAAACCACCACCGGGCGCTTCACCTTGGTCAACAGTTGAAGGTAAACGTCCAGTTTGTTGTCATCAATGACCCATTTTGGGCCATCACGTTTGTAAAGGGCCAGCAACTGAAGCGTGGCCACAAAACCCAGTTGAACCTGGCCTTTGGGGCCACCAGGTTCAAGCCGGTCAAGCAGCCGGCTAACGCCTGTTGCAGCGTCAAGTTTGCGTTGAATGCAGTAATTGTTGACTTCTGCCGCACTGGTCAGGGCAGAGTTTTGCAGACCCTCATCGCAGGCAAACAAATCCTCAACAGTGGGCGTCAAATAAAATGTATCGCGCTCAGGCAAGCGCACTTGTGCATGAGCCGCTGCAAACATCAGTAGCAATACACCGGGCAGCAGGTACCGCATCAACCTCAGTGAAGCACCTTGGGGCAACGAAATGGATGGTTGTGAATTCATTGGCCTGCAAGCAGTGCTTTGAAGCTCGAAAAGAGTTGGTTAGAACCAAACTGCGGGTTGTCTGGGTCAATCGTAAAAATAAAAAAATTCGAAGCCGGGTTGATGCGCTGTGCTTGCCATTGAGTGTCCATGAAAAATGACAAAAAACTCGCCCCATGGTCCCGGTGCTGCTCAATCACAGCGCTTAACTGAGCAGAACTTAGCGCGCGTAGCGGATGAAATTCGGTGATGCCATAGTGTGGATGCGGGCTGAGTTGGAACCAGTCCGCAACAGAGCGCCCATAGCTGGCTTCGCCATATAGGCTGACACCGGTGCGCAGTGCTTTCTGGGGCCGTAGAGAGGCATTCACAGCGTATTTTTGGCTGTCCCAGCTCGGGTTGAACTGGGGCACGATCTGGTGGGTGTAGCGGGGCGTGTCGGCAAAGCAGGTTTGCGCCACCAACTGGTTGAAGTATCGCAAATAGGCAACAACCTGGGTGTCGCGAAAAGCCTGCCACTCGCGCGCCATGGGGTTAAAGTAATACGAGGCCTGGTCCCGGGGCTGGTCTGTGTAGGCTGTGATGTGTGCCGGCAATTTCTGCATGGGGGGCAGTTGCACCATCGGTTGAACAGTTGGCGTGGTTTGCTGTTTGCTCATGACAGAAACAGTGCGGGTTGCCAGGTGCACCAGATCGTGCCCGGATTGAGACAGCGCCATATTCACACGGTGCACCCCAACGGCGAGTTGGCTGAAATCAAGGTCGTAGCGCCAACCAACATCGGCTGTCTTGAACTCGGGGTGCGCCGCGCCGACATCCTGGCGACTTAGATGCACCGGTACAGTGGCAATGTGTTTCCCGTCAAGATAAATGTTGACGCTTTGGGATGCAGTAGGTCTGTCAGGTGCATGTACCCACCCACTCACAGGCAACAATCCGTGGGCATAACTGTCCAAATGCTCCTCAAACCGGGTAAGTGTCTCGGTTCTTATATCTTTGCTGGGGGGAGGGATGCTCTCATATGACGCGTAGTTGCTGCCAAGATGCTTGTTCAAAATAGCGATATCGGAGTAACGACTCACCAGAAATTGGCGAAAACCCGCTACGGACGCCGCGCTGTAATCGGTCACCCGATAAGGTTCATCAAACCCCATGCCGGCCTCAAAACCGGGAAAAAGGTGGTGAACTTCCCCCAGCAGGGTAATGCCTTGTATGCGGTGCCGTGTAAGGTTGGGCAGCGTGCATAAGCGCTGCAGCAGGGCGTTCATCACCAAGGCGCGGTATTGCGTGATGGGGTTGTCGGTTCGCGCAACGCTCCAGGGGTAGATGGGATCGCCGTAATAAGTGTCTTGGCCTAAGGGTCCGTCGGGTGTGAGCCCCAGGTTGTCCGGGCCTTGTCGCTGAAGTGGGTCGAAAAAAGGTACAGAACCAGCGGCCTAGGGTTGTCGCGCACAGTGCGCATGATGCGGTCGATGGCCTGCGTGTCAACAGTCCATTTCGGCCCGTCTTGCTTTAACAACGCGAGTACCGGCACTTTCAGGGTGTAGCCCAGTTGCCAGTCTTGGCGCATGCGCCCTTTTGGCTGCAAGTCTTGCAGGGTTGACTCCACCAGATGGCTGGCTGACCCGTTGCTGCCCACACAAGCTTGTTGCCAGGCGGGCAGCGGGGTTTGCGGACGGTCTGAAGGTGCCAGCAGGCACGCATCCAGCGACATCATTGGAGCCAACAAAAAGGGCGTGGTGGGCTGGCGCAACAGCCAGCATCCACCCAACAACAGCGCCAACAGGCACAAACCCAGTGCCAGCAACAGGCCATCGCTATGCTTTATTTTCCAAGCCAAGATTTAACCCGTCTTTGCAAGTGCGTGGGTACCAGCCTGGCCAGTGGCGACAGCGCGGCACTGGTTCTAAGGCGGGAAATGGTTCGCAATGTGGATGACTTTAAAAAATTGCCTGGCGATCTGCCCACGACCGCATCTTGCAGATGGGGCATTGACTTTTGCATGTTTTCAACTTCAAGGGGGCTGGACGCCGCTGGGCGCGGCAGTGATTGCAGATAGTTCCCCCGGTACGCAAATGCGCCCGCACTGATGGCCTCCCCCGCCGGTGATACAGGGGCTGGTTGTGGACCAACACCCGTCTGAAAATGACGCGTCAGAATATCGGCAAAAAACTCGACCCACTGCACGCCCGTTTGCTGCCAGTCGCCTAACCAGGTCCAGCTGCGTCCCTGCAACCGCTCTGCAAAAGCACCGATATCGGGTGCAATGATGGGCAGGCCGCTCGCCAGACTGGTGCTGAGCGTGTAGCTGTAGGTTTCTGGCCACACCGCAGGAAACCAGATCACATCGGGCTGCAGCCATTGCAGCAACTGTGGCAGGTCTGCGTCGTCGTAGGCACCATGCACGGTTAGTCGGGCATTGGGTTGTGTGCGCAGGCTGCGGTAGGCGTAGCCAATCAGATGAAAGTC
>JFJP01000079.1_pt1 | contig 11347 bp, 10 predicted proteins | sample 431651 | NCBI WGS metagenome assembly JFJP01 (sample SAMN02602958, study PRJNA72255) | Microbial mat metagenome, whole genome shotgun sequencing project. | biome: fresh water; feature: sink hole; material: water; isolation source: purple microbial (photo- and chemosynthetic) mats found in... | reverse complement strand
ATGGCCAAGCAACTTTTGGCAGCGGGCTTCTCGGATGCCAAATCGCTGTACACTGTCACGGTCGATCAGTTGCTCAGTGTGGACGGTATGGATCAGGATCTTGCCTTCCGACTGATTGATGCCGTGCATAAGCGTTTCGGAGAATAGGCGAGTCGCTGAATCTCTTCCGCACATCAACAACGATTGAGGTAAGCCCTTTCATGCTGCGCATCAACCAATTTGCCAAAGATCATGGCGTGAGCAACACCGATGTCATCGACGTGCTCGAAAAGCGTCTCGGCATCGCTGGCAAAAGCCATAGCTCCAACCTGACCGACGACCAAGCCGCCCTCCTACAGGGTGTGTTCGAATCCAAGCCGAAAGGCACGGAAGAGCCGGCCCCAGCCCCTCGAACCCAGGCTCCCGTCCGAGTCGTCAAGGCGCACCCCGCGCCTGCTTCGGCCGTCGCTTCTGCCCCACCGGCGCCTCCCGCCCACGCCCCAGCAGTGCTGGTGAAGAAGGCTGCGCTCCCGGAGGCTGCCGTTCCTCCCCCGGAAACGGTGAAGGCTGAGCCGACTGTGGTCATTTCTCCTGCGGTTGTCGCCCCAGCTCCTGCGCCGGTGCCGGCTGTGGTGGCGCCTGTGGATCCGTCCCAATCTTTTTCCCGACTGCGCGTTTCGCAGGCTCCGGCTCCGACACCCAAGCCCAGCGAACCGGCGCGCTATATTCAGCTTCCCCAGGCTCCCGCGCCGAGGCCCAAGGCCGAGCCGGGTGCGAAGGCCGTAATTCAGCGCCCTGGCCAGCCCGGACAAGCACCCTCAGGCCAGGTTCGCCGTTCGGGTATGCCGCAGCCTGAAAAGACGGTGTTGCCGATGGCAACAAACACCGGGAAGGGTGAAATCAAGCACGAACCCGTGCCAAATCCTGCCGTGCGACGGTTCTCATCGCTGCCCTCCATTAGCCAGCTTCAACCCGAGGGTGGGTTCACCAAGATCACGATGTCCGACACGCCTGCACCGGCTCCACGGGTTCAGCAGCCGGCTCGGTACATACAGTTGCCTCAGCCTCGGCCCGTTGGGGGTGGCCCGAGCCGTCCCAGCGGCCCTGGTGGTCCAAGCCGTCCGAGTGGTCCTGGCGGTCAAAGCCGTCCGAGTGGGCCTGGTGGCTCACGTCCCAGTGGCCCCGGTGCTCGCCCAGGCGGTGGTCCCGGTGCTCGCCCCAGCGGTCCCTATCGGCCGAGTGGCCCCGGGGGTCGCCCGAGTGGTGGGCCCGGCCGCGGTCCTGTGATTCCAAATACCGGTCCCATCGATCCCAATGCCCAAAAGGGTCCCGGTCGCGGTGCCTCTGCCCATGGCAAGAAGAAGAAGGGCTACACCAAAGAGCAGCAGGAGATGGATCTCAAGCTGCGCCAGCCCCGTTCCCGTGCTCAGCAGATTGCCACTGAATACATCGACGACGAAATCGGCATCGTCATGCTGTCCGAGGGTGTGACCGTCAAGGAACTGGCCGAGAAGTGCAATCGCGCCGCCAAGGATGTCATGGCCAAGCTGTTGCATCGTGGCATGTTTGTCACCATCAACCAGCCCTTGGATACCGATCTCGCTAAGGAACTGGCCCGTGAATTCGGCTTCCTGGCTGACATCGTTAGCTTCGAAGAAGATGTCCAGCTCACGCAGGAAGAGAGCAGCGAAGCCATTGGTGAGAAGCTGCCCCGACCCCCCGTGGTTACCATCATGGGCCACGTGGATCACGGCAAGACCTCACTGTTGGACGCTATTCGTTCCTCCAAGGTTGCCTCCGGCGAGGCCGGTGGTATCACGCAGGCCATTGGTGCCTATCACGTGGATGTGAAAGATCCCAATACCGGTGATATGCGCCAAGTGGTCTTCATCGACACGCCGGGCCACGAAGCCTTCACGAAGATGCGTGCTCGCGGCGCCAAAGTAACGGACATCGTCATTCTCGTGGTGGCCGCCGACGACGGTGTGATGCCTCAGACCATCGAAGCCATCAACCACACCAAGGCTGCGGGCGTGCCCATGGTCGTGGCCATAAACAAGATCGACAAGCCCCAGGCCAACGCGGATCGCGTTCAGCAGATGCTGTTGCAGCACAACATTCAAACCGAAACCTACGGTGGCGATGTGCCCAGCATTGGTGTTTCTGCCAAGACCAAGCAGGGACTCGACGAATTGCTCGAAACACTGCTCTTGGTTGCCGACATGAAGGAACTAAAGGCGGTCTACGATTGTCGCGCGGCGGGTAGCATCCTCGAAGCCAAGCTAGATCGTGGTCGCGGCCCCGTGGCTACGGTGCTGGTCCAACAGGGCCGTTTGGTGGCCGGAGACATCTTCGTCGCCGGTGCCACCATGGGTCGCGTGCGTGCCATGTTCGATGATCGCGGCAACCGCATCATGGAAGCCGGACCTTGCACGGCTGTGCAGATCCTCGGTTTCGAAGAAGTCCCGATGTCGGGTGATAATTTTCAGGTGGTTGAAGACGAAGCCAAGGGCCGCACCATCGTGGCGTTCCGTCAAGAAAAGGCCAAGGCTACAGCTCATGCCAAACAGCGGGTCACACTGGAGAATCTCTTCAGCACCCTCAAGGAAGGCCAGATCAAGGAATTGCCGCTCATCATCAAGGCCGATACCTCGGGTTCCGTGGAATCCTTGGTGGGCAGCCTCGAGCGACTGGGCACCGAAAAAGTGCGCGTGCGGATCATTCATTCCGCGGCTGGCACGGTCACAGAAAACGACGTTTTGTTGGCCGAGGCTTCCAAGGCCACGATCATTGCCTTCGGCGTCAAAGCCGAGCGTAAGACTGAGGAACTGGCCCAGGAAGAAGGCGTCGAAATCCGCTATCACGAGATCATCTACAAGGTGACGGAGGAGATCACGGCTGCCATGGTGGGCCTACTCGAGGCCACCGACAAGGAAACGGTGCAGGGCGTGGCTGAAATCCGCCAGCTCTTCAAGATCGACAAGAACATGATCGCGGGTTCCTTCGTCACCGAAGGCAAGGTCCAGAAGGGCTACAAGGTTCGCGTCAAGCGCGGCGAGGAAACCGTCTGGGAAGGCGGCTTGAAGAGCCTCAAACGATTCAAGGAAGATGTCCATGAAGTTAAGAATGGCCTCGATTGTGGTATCAGCCTCGATGGGTTTGATCACCTCAAAGAGGGCGATCTCCTGGAGTTTTTCACCATGGAGAAAATCATCGCGACGAGTCTGTCTTAAGTCCTTGATCATTCGCAGCAGAAGGCCGAGCCCACGGGTTCGGCCTTCTGCTTTGTGGTAAGGTGAGCCCATGGTTTCTTCGAAACATCAACGCGGATTCACGCTCCTCGAACTCATCGTGGCCATGACCATTCTGGCCCTGCTGACCACCGTGGGAATCGTGGGATACCGCAACCAAACGAGGGTCGCTCGGGAAGCCGTTCTGAAAGAGGATCTCTTTCAACTCAATCACGCGTTGGAACAGCATCGGGCCGATCGAGGGAAATACCCCGGAAGCATTGGTCGACTCCGTGAGCTCGGCTATTTGCGCGATATCCCAGTGGATCCCATGACCGGCTCTCGGGAAACCTGGACCGTTGAAAACGAACAACCGGACCCAGATAATCCCGATGCAGAGGTGGGGATCTTCCGAATCCGCAGTGGTTCAACGGATATTGGAACGAATCAAATGCCGTACAACGAGTGGAGTTACTGACGTCATGACGGAGAAGACTCTTCGCCGCCTGGATGCAATCTCCATGGGCCTGCTACTGATTTGGCTGGGGATGGCCCTGGGATTTGCTTTCCTGCAGGCTCCCACCACATTTCAGGTTTTGAATGATCGAGACACGGCTGGCCGAATCGTGGGTGCCACATTGGTGCGTTTGGATTGGGCCGCTTGGGGAGCCTTTGCCTTGGCACTGGGCCTTAGCTGGGTTCCACGATGGTTGGAAGAATTCAAGGAAATGGACGGCCTTGGCCCTATGCGCCTTTGGAGCGCTGCTGCGCTTGTGGCGCTCTTGATGTGCTTGGCCAGTTCCTTCATTCTGACGCCTAAACTCGCGGATATTCGGGAAAGGGCACAGGTTCCCATTCAAACCCTGTCAGAGAATCATCCTGATCGCATACTCCACGCCAAGGCCCATCGGATCTCTCGACAGCTTTTGGTGCTCAGAATGCTTTTGGCGCTAAGCCTCGCGTTGGGGATTGGCTTTCTGCCACGAAAGAAGGATGCGGAGCCCGCGTGATTTTTTTCGCAAGGCGTCTTGCGCATTTCGGGGCTTTACCATACCTTCCCCCTAGTAAACGGGAGCGCGCATGATGATCAGGGCAGAATGGCCAGGCACCGTGGTGGACGTATTCGTCCAGGTGGGGCAGGAAGTTGAAGAAGATGAGGCCCTTGTTCTCATGGAAGGCACGGATTCTGCGCGAACGCCTTTCTATATCAACGCTCCGGAGGCCTGTCGGATTAAGAAGATCCTTGTTGAAGAAGGGGATTTTTCTGAGGAAGACGACGATATTCTCGAGGTCGTCGAGGCCGAGTAAGCGCTAGGCTGCGCTCCCCGATCAGCAAATACCGGTGGGTAGCGATATACGCGATTACGTTTGGTAGGGATTGCCGCGAGGTGGAGGACCACCATCGCCAAATGACCGGGCCGGGCTAACATGGAGGTATCCATTGAGGTGCCCATGTCCTTGCTCATAAGAAATGCCCGTCTTCTGGATCCCGCCCAGAAACTCGATGAATCCGGTTCCCTGCTAGTGGTTGATGGAAAAGTCGCCGCAATCGGCGATGTTGCCGAGGCGCAGGCCCAGGGTGCCGAGGTGATCGATGCCAATGGCAGCTTGCTGCTGCCAGGACTCATTGATTTACATGTGCATTTTCGGGAGCCAGGGCAGACTGCCAAGGAAAATATTGAAACGGGTAGCCGGGCGGCTGTGGCCGGCGGGTTTACGTCGGTGTGTGCCATGGCCAACACCAAGCCGATCAACGACTCCGTTGCGATCACCGAGATGATGCTTACGCGTGCCGCTAAGGCGGATCTCTGCCGCTACTTCCCCATTGGAGCCCTTACTCGGGGCATGGAAGGCGAGGAGCTAGCCGATTACGGCACCCTCAAAGGCGCCGGTTGCGTGGCCTTCAGCGACGATGGTAAGCCCGTGATGAATGCGGCCATCATGCGGAGGGCTCTGAAATACACAGCCTGGATCGATGTGCCGATTGTGGCCCACGAAGAAGACACTAATCTTTCGGGTAAGGGCTACATGAACGAAGGCGCAGTTAGCGCTTGCCTGGGTTGCCTTGGCATTCCCAGTGCCGCCGAGGAAGTCATGGTGGCTCGGGATCTTGTGCTGGCCGAGTACACCGGCGGCCACGTTCACTTCGCTCACCTATCCACGAAGAGCAGCCTGGCCATGGTTCGTGAGGCCAAGCGAAAAGGGCTGCGAGTCACCTGCGAAGTGACGCCACACCACTTTGCACTTACCGACAAAGAATTAGGACGCTTTGACGCTGATTTTAAAATGAACCCACCGCTTCGCACTCAGGCAGATATCGACGCCATTCTCGAAGCGCTGGCAGATGGCACAGTGGACGCTATTGCCACTGATCATGCGCCCCACACTTGGGATGACAAAGAGTGCGAACTCCCCATCGCCGCCTTTGGTGTCATTGGCTTAGAAACGGCTCTGCCGTTGACTCTGGAACTGTTGGTGAATCGCAAGGTCATCAGTTTAACTCGCGCTGTGGAACTCCTCACCATTGGTCCGGCTAGGGCCTTCAATCTCGATAAGCAGGGCCTCGGCAGCCTGGCCGTGGGTAATCCTGCCGATTTTGTTCTGGTCGATCCCAACGGCAAAATTAGCGTCGATCGCGCCTTCATTCAGAGCAAATCCTTCAACACGCCCTTCAAAGGCTGGGAATTGCCTGGCAAGATCCAGGGCACCTGGGTTGCTGGCCGCAAGGTTTGGTGATTCGTTATAACTACCAACAAAAATGCCAGGCTATGCCTGGCATTTTTGTTGGGATGGGAGAGGTTTCTTATTTCGCAGCGGCCTTCAAGGCCTCCACCTTATCGGTGCGCTCCCAGCTGAAATCGGGGCGGCCGAAATGGCCGTAGGAGGCCGTGGCGCGATAGATCGGGCTGCGCAGAGCCAGGGTTTCGATCATGGCCTTGGGGGTGCAGCTGAAGACCTCCTGAACGGCTTTGACAATGGCTGCTTCAGAAACATGGTTGGTGCCGAAGGTCTCTACGCTGACCGATACTGGCTCGGCGACGCCGATGGCGTAGGCGAGCTGCAGCTCGCAGCGGTCGGCCAGGCCCGCAGCCACAATGTTCTTGGCGATGTACCGGGCGAAGTAGGCGGCTGAGCGATCCACCTTGCTGGGATCCTTGCCACTGAAGGCGCCGCCGCCGTGATGGCCAGCACCACCGTAGGTGTCCACGATGATCTTGCGACCCGTGAGGCCGCAGTCACCCATGGGGCCGCCGATGACGAAACGGCCGGTGGGGTTGATGAAGAGCTTGGTGTGCTTGTCAAGCAGTTCGGCGGGGAGGGCAGCGCGGATTACCTGCTTTTCGATCTCGGCGTGCAGCATCTCATTGCTGACGGCCTCATCGTGCTGGGAGGAAATGACCACCGTGTCGATGCGGGCCACCTTGGAGCCGTCGTATTCAACTGTTACTTGGCTCTTTCCATCGGGGCGCAGGAAGGGCAACAGGCCGTTCTTGCGAACTTCCGATAGCCGACCGGTCAGAGCGTGAGCGTATTGGATGGCGGCAGGCATGAGCTCTGGGGTTTCGTTGGTGGCGTAGCCAAACATTAAGCCCTGGTCGCCAGCGCCGCCGGTGTCAACACCCATGGCGATATCTGGGCTCTGTTGATCCAGGGTCACGATTACGCCGCAGGTATTGCAGTCGAAGCCTTTAGAACTGTGGTCGTAGCCGATTCCGCGCACCACTTCGCGTACCAGTTGTGCGACAGGGATGTAAGTTTTGGTTGTAATCTCGCCCGCCACGACCACCAGGCCGGTGGTGATGAGGGTCTCGCAGGCCACGCGACTGGTTGGATCGTCCGTTAGGGCAGCGTCTAGCACGGCATCGCTAATTTGATCGGCCATCTTGTCAGGATGGCCTTCGGTAACGCTCTCGGAGGTAAAAAGGTGTTTTCCGATCTTCATCATGATTTCTCCGTTGGGTAGTGAGGATTAGTTGCCGGTCACTTGGATCATGTCGGTGAATAGACGCATGCGTCCGTGAATATCGTCGAGCGTTACGGCTTCCAACTGAGTGGTACCGAAATTTTCGACGGTGAAGCTGGCCATAACGGTGCCAGCTAAGGTTGCTTGTTTAAGATTCTGAAAATCCAGGCTATCGACCGAGGCTAGGTACCCCAGGAACCCACCGGCAAAGGTGTCTCCAGCACCAGTGGGGTCGAGGACTTCTTCCAAGGGGAATGCGGGGGCCATAAAATAGCCTTCCGGCGTGAATAGCGATACACCGTGCTCGCCACGTTTAACGACCAGGATGCGCGGCCCGAGGGTTTGAATCTTTTGATAGGCCTTAACCAGGTTCCGCTCTCCACTCAGGCTTCGAGCTTCCGTTTCGTTCACCAGCAAAATATCGATTTCTTTTAAGACCGCGAGCAGGGCCTCTTTGGATCCTTCAATCCAAAAGTTCATGGTGTCCAAGGCGATCCAACGGGGCCGTTGGGCCATTTGTTTGACCACTTCCAACTGAAGCACGGGGTCGATATTTCCCAAAAAGAGAAAGGCCGCTGTGCGGCTTGTTTCGGGCAGCACAGGACGGAAACCGGCGAAAACATTCAAGTGGGTTTCGAGTGTTTTGGCTTCACTCAGATCCTGGCCGTATTCACCTTTCCAGTGAAAACTCTTGCCAGGCACCTGCGCGAGACCGCCCAGGCCGATGGGTCGACCTTCAAACACCTTGTAGTGTTCTGGACCAAAATCCTGGCCAACAACGGCCACAATTTCGACGGGTCGAAAATGGCTGGCGCTCAGAGAAAAATAGCTGGCTGACCCGCCCAGAATGTTTTCCCGGCGACCGAAGGGGGTCTCCAGGTCATCGAAGGCGACGCTTCCTACGGCGAGTAGGCTCATGGAGTCTCCGCGAGAGAAAGGGATTGGAAACCTAGGTGGTTGCCCATTAGTAGCGATAGGTTTCAGTTTTGTAGGGCCCGTCAACGCTCACGCCGATGTAGGCTGCCTGCTGATCGTTGAGGCGGGTGAGTTCGGCATTGAGCTTTCGCAGTTGAAGGATGGCAACTTTCTCATCCAGGTGTTTGGGCAAGGTGTAGACGCCGGTTGCATATTGGCCACGTTTGGTCCAAAGCTCGATCTGGGCCAAGGTCTGATTGGCAAAGCTGCTGCTCATGACGTAGCTGGGATGGCCCGTGCCGCAGCCAAGGTTCACAAGGCGGCCCTTGGCAAGCATGATGATTCGTTTGCCATCGGGGAAGATAACGTGATCAACCTGGGGTTTGATTTCTTCCCACTGGTATTTTTCGATACCCGCCACATCGATCTCACTATCGAAGTGGCCGATGTTGCAGACGATGGCCTGATCCTTCATGGCGGCCATATGATCGTGGGTGATGACATGGAAGTTGCCGGTGGCAGTCACGAAGATATCGGCCTTGTTAGCGGCATAGTCCATGGTCACCACGCGATAGCCTTCCATGGCTGCCTGCAAGGCGCAGATGGGATCGATTTCCGTCACCCAAACCTGCGCGCGTAATGCGCTGAGGGCCTGAGCGCAACCCTTGCCGACATCGCCGTAGCCACAAACAACAGCCACTTTGCCGGCAACCATCACGTCGGTTGCGCGCTTGATGCCATCGACCAATGATTCCCGACAGCCGTAGAGGTTATCGAACTTGGATTTGGTGACACTGTCGTTGACATTGATGGCAGGGAACTTCAGTTCACCTTTCTTGTGCATTTCGTAAAGACGATGCACGCCAGTGGTGGTTTCTTCGGTCACGCCCTGAATCGCGGCGAGTTGCTTGGAATACCAGCCGGGTTGACTGGCCAGCCGCTTTTTGATGGAGGCGAAAAGCACGCGGGCTTCTTCGCTATCGGGATGATCCAGAACGCTCAAATCGCTTTCGGCGCGTGCGCCCAGATGAATGAGAAGCGTGGCGTCTCCGCCATCGTCCAAGATCATGTTGGGAGTGCCTGCGGGAAATTCGAAGATACGGTGGGTGTAATCCCAATAGTCCTCTAAACTTTCGCCTTTGATCGCAAATACAGGTGTGCCGCCTGCGGCTATGGCGGCTGCGGCGTGATCCTGAGTGCTGTAAATATTGCAGGAAGCCCAGCGAACTTCGGCACCAAGGGCGACCAGCGTCTCGATGAGCACGGCGGTTTGAATCGTCATATGAAGGGACCCAGCGATGCGGGCTCCCTTCAATGGCTGAGTGGCGGCGTATTCCTCGCGGATCACCATCAGGGCCGGCATTTCTGATTCGGCGATGGCAATCTCTTTGCGGCCCCATGCGGCAAGGGTTAGGTCCGCAACAATGTATTGAGAAGATGTTGTCATGGCTGCTCCGAGATGAGGAATTAGAAACAATGAGAGGAGAGAATACCCTCACCACTCACCCATCAAACGCAATTGGTTTGTAGGGTGAGCGCCGTTGTTCCATCCGGTCACTGCCGGTCCCGAGCCTGGGACACCTTGGGGTGCCTCGCAACGCTCCTCGGAGAAAACTAAGCCTACCAGAAAGTCTAGAATTCGAGCTTTCTGGTAGGCAATTTCCTTTATGCCATGCCGTGTTTTTTCATAATGTTGGCGCGTTGGGTGTCGAACTCCACTTGGCTAATGAGCTGAGAATCGAAGAGATCCTTTAGGTCTGTCAGATCTTCCTTTAGGCTCTTCGCGACCGGGGCTGCAGGAGCTGGTGGTGCAGTCTGTCCCATTTGCCCGAAACCCTGGTTCATCTGGGCGGCAGCTTGGCCCATTTGGTTGCCCATCATATTGCCCATTCCGAGGCCAACACCCACGCCCATGCCCATACCGGCCATCCCGCCAGAATTCTGAGCGGCCAAGGGGATCGAATCTGCCACCTGCATCTGTGTATAGGCGCCCATAACGGGGGCCATCATGCCCACGCTGGTGCGCTTGTCGATCATGGCTTCGACTTCTTCCGGCAGGCTGATGTTCTCAATGAAGAGCTTTGAACACTCCAGGCCCATGGTCTGGAATTCTGGGTCCATCTTCTGACGCAAAAGATCTGAGATCTCGTCGTATTTTGCGGCTAGGTCCAGTGCTGGGATTTTGGCTTCACCCAAGGCATCCGTGAATTTGCTGATAAGGCTCTTGCGCAGCTGCTCTTGGATGTCGGCTACGGCGAAGACGCCATTGGTGCCCACGACATTCTTCAAGAAGCTTTTGCTGTCCTTAATTCGAATTGAGTAGATTCCAAAGGCACGAATGCGCAGCATTCCGAAATCGGCATCGCGCATCATGATCGGGTTTGGGGTACCCCAGCCGAGATCATTGAAAAGCTTGGTATTCAAGAAGTAGACATCGCTCTTGAAGGGGCTCTCAAAGCCGTACTTCCACCCTTTTAGAGTCGCGAGAATGGGTAGGTTTTGGGTGCTGAGTGTATGTGTGCCAGGCGTGAACGCATCAGCGAATTGCCCTTCGTTGACAAAGACCGCCTCTTGGCTTTCGCGAACGACGAGTTTGCCACCGTTCTGGATCTCTTGGCCTCGGAACGGAAATCGCCAGGCCATGGTGTCGTTTGAATCATCCAGCCACTCGACGATGTCGAGAAATTGGGCTTTGCCCCAGTCCATTAAACCCATGTCATCCTCCATGCGGTCTTCACCGCAGGACAAGTTTACGCGTTAGGTCAAGGCTGGTAAGGCACAGGCTGTGAAAAACGCTGTCTCTTCCGCCCACCGGCACCGGCGGCACGCCGAGCGGGGTTTAGCGCCGAGATTTGCCCTTTTTTGGATTTGGAATTCGATCTTTGGTGTGAACCATATGGGTGTCTGAGTCGATCAAGCAGCGCCAGCCACGATCTTCCTTGTGCATCTCCACATCCACTTCCCACCCACTTGATGCTCCGTTTAGGGAAACGCGCCGTGCGCTGACAGCCGTTCCGCCAACTTCCCGCTCCGCGATGTCTTTGGCTTCCTTGGCAGAGTTTACTGGCCCTCCGCGACGGGTTTGTTTTTTATGGAGTGTGCCGTTGGCTGCCAAGACAAGGGCAGGCACCAACAGCAGGGCTGCTGAACGCATCATGATTGGCCTCGTTGGGATGGAAGGCCATTTTAGGGCTGGGTTTCGGGTATGTCCAGGGCACGAAGCCATTCCGCTTGCTCGGTTGGGCGGGTGCTTCGAATG
>JFJP01020718.1_pt1 | contig 11348 bp, 7 predicted proteins | sample 431651 | NCBI WGS metagenome assembly JFJP01 (sample SAMN02602958, study PRJNA72255) | Microbial mat metagenome, whole genome shotgun sequencing project. | biome: fresh water; feature: sink hole; material: water; isolation source: purple microbial (photo- and chemosynthetic) mats found in... | reverse complement strand
CACGACGCACGCTCGCCCAGCTTGGAGCTTTGAGCTTCAAGCTTTGAGCCCGCAGGGCGCCTGAGGCGCCAGCTGTTCTTGCGCGAGTCCTTAACGGCGGCTGACCAGACCCAGCACCACCAGATCGTCGGCCTGCGCCCCGAGCTTGCCCACGCCAAAGACGCCGCCATTCGCCTCCAGACCAGCGAAAACGATGCGCAGTTCGACCGGGCTGGCCAGACGGCGCAGCGCCGGGATGGCCGAGAGGTCGGCGCTGGCCTTGATGCCGATATCGGACATCAGCCGGCTGCCAGTGTTTATCGGCCGGCCAGCGGCAAAGGGCGCTTCACCGACCTTGATGCCGCCCTGCCACACCTCGAGACGCGGCTGCAGATCGCCGTCCCCCCAGAATCCGCAATCGACGCGCGCGATGTCGAGGGCCATGCCGGAGATGGGTGTCAAGGTGATGGCGTAGTGGTGGGACTCGCTGGCCATCTGCCGCGGACCAACGCTCGTGCCCGCTCCGTCGGCATTGTAGTGGGCATTGTCGCCGAGCAGCTTGGCCGGCGACGCCCGCAGCGCGGTCGCCTCCATGGCCGGGATGCACACCGTGGGCGGGATCGGCAAGCCCTTCCAGTCAGACTTTGCCTGCCCCTCCTGCAGCGCGGCGAAGTTCCACGCCAGCAGGGGCAGCATCGCTCCGACCGGCAGGCGCAGGTCGAGGCCGCTGCGGGCACCGCGGATGGTCCTGCCATCGGCAGCGGCCAGATCGCCGACCGCCAGCTGAACCGGGCCTTCGGACACGACCTGGGTCACCGTCGCCGTCCACTCGAGCCCGTGGCTGCCCGGAACCATCGCCAGCGTGCAGCCCTGCGGCTGGGCACTGCCCGACAGCGTCAGATCGGCGGTGGTAAAGGCTTTAGGCGGGGTGGTGAAGGCGATGCGGAAGCGCAGTGGCAGGCCGCTGGCCGGCACCGCCTGGCCGGGCGACGGGTTGACCACCGCGATGGGCGCCTGCGCGGCGAAGTCGCAACCGGTGAACACCCAGCAGAACACCGAGGCGGGCGGCAGCCCCTGCGCAGCGCCACGCTCGGCGTCGAGGGTGAAATCGGGCGTGGCCACGGATGTTCTCTGCATCGAGATTGTTGGCCTTGGGATCGCCGGTCAGGGTGTGCAGCGTGACGCTCCGCGCGCTGCGGATCGGCAACCGCAAGGTGAGCGGCAGGGCGGCATCCAGGCGGCGGGAGATGGCGAAGACGGTCAGGCGGTCGCCCTTCCGGCTGGCGTAGGCGGCGACCTCGGGCATCTCCGCCATCGCCGCGCGGCGGCCGACCGCCGGCGCCTGGCGCACCGGCACCCGCTCGGTGACCACGCCCAGCACCTCGCCGACCCCGTGGCTGTTCCACAGACTCAGACCCAGCCAGGCCGGATAGGCCTGGCCGCCGTTGCGCTCGTCGGCATGCGAGGCCCAGTAGTTGCGCAGGCGGCGGAAGATGAAGTAGTTCTGCAGCTGGGCACCCTGGTAGGTGAAGCCGAGGAAGCAGTCGAGGGTCGAGCTGCCCCCGACCAGCGATTTCATCACCCGGTTCTCGCCCTCGACCAGCTGCGGGGTCATGCGGACGCCGTTCAGCCCGTTGAGGTTGTAGCCGGGCCCCGCCTCGTAGCTGCCGATGCGGAAGGGACGGTTGCCGGCAGCCGCATGCTGATCGGCCTCGCGACGCAGGCGCACGGCGGTGGGGATGCCGTCCTGGGCCGGATAGTTGAGGGTCTTGAGCAGGGCCGGCTCGAACTCGCCGCTCGGATCCTCGCCCGCGTCCCAGCCGCCGTTGTAGGCTGCGACCAGCACATGCCGGCTCGACGGCGAGCGCTTGGCCGCCTGATAGCCGTAGTCATTGACCGCCCAGCCGCCGATGACGAACTCGGTCTTGCGCTCCATCTCGGCCGACCAGTAGGGGCTGCGCTTCAGCACCTGGATGGTGTATTCCTGGAACATGCCGTAGACCGCACCGGCACTGTGCTTGTCTGTGGTCGCCGCATCCGGCATCTCCAGCCATGCCAGATTGAAGGGCATGATCGGATTCCAGGTCTCGTTGCTGAATTCCAGGATCAGCCGCGGGAACACCGCGCTATACGGCTGCGGCTGGCCATGCTGCACACGGCGCCAGGCCCACGGCTTGGATTGCGGCGTATCGGTGGCCGGGTCGTAGGGCGCCGCCAGGTACTCGACCAGTCCCAGCCACTCGTCCTCCTGCAAGGTGAACTCGAGCTGCAGCCACGGCACCACGCCCATCTTGGCGAACTCCTTGAGCAGGGCCGAGAGGTTGCCGCGCGTGAAGGTCCCCTTGCCGCTCGACAGCCCGGTGAGCGGGTGGCCCAGCAGGTTGTCGAGGCTGTAACCCTCGGATTTGCAGGTGTCGTGCGTCCGGATGGCGGCCATGCCGCTGGCCTTCAGCGCCGCGCGCTCGTCGGCATCGAAACGGACCAGGCCGCGGTCCTTGCGATAGACGCGGAAATTGTCGAGCCACACCGTGCCCGGACCGCTCCAGACCAGGCGCATCATGCCGACGGGCCCCTCGGACTCGAGCTTGCGCGGCACGGTGAATTCGGCGGTGAAACGCTGCCACTCCCCGCTCAGGGCGAAGACGATCGGTGCCACCTCCTTGGCGTAGGATCCGCTCAGGTCGAAGGTCAGGCGGGGGGCCGCGAGCCCCTCCTGACGGGCCAGGACCTCGACGACATAGGTCTGCCGGGGATCGAGCACCTCGTAGTAGTTCTGGGTGGTGTCGGCATGGTTGTACTTGGCCACCATCAGCGTCTCGGCCTGGGCGCTCTCGACGCGCAGGCAGGTCGATCCGGCATCGGAGACACCCGCCGGCAGCACGCCCGGATGCGGCACCAGGGTGAATGGGCGTTCACCGCCAGCCATGGCCTGAGGAGCATAGTCGGGCGGCGCGGCGTCGTAGGTGCCGTGCAGGCGTGCCGAGTAGTCCTCGCGGCGCAGACTGGCCGCCGTCCGCGTCAGCAGCACGAGGTCCCCGACCATGGAGGTGAAGCGATCACCGCCGCCCTCGCCGGTCAGTTCGAGGAACTGCCCCTGATGCGTGGCTGGATCGGTGGTGGTGCGATCGAGACGCCAGCCGGCGAGCGCGCCTGCGGGAGCCCGCCAGGACATGGTGATGAGCCCAGACGCGGGATCACAGACCGCCTGAAACCCCTCCGGAGCACCCGGCGCCTCCCCACCGGTGCGGTCGTCGCGACGCGGAGCCGCCTGGGTGAAGGGGTTCGCGGGGGTTGCCCGCTGGTTGCCCGGGATGTCCGGATGCACGATGCGCACCGCTGCCGAACGCGCACCGATGCGCCCGGCCGTGTCCACGGCGCGTAGCGACAACCACCAGGCCTGACCGGGCCGGGACCAGGGTTCCAAGACCATCTCGACCCGGGTCGTGCCGGCAGGTATCAGCTGCGCGGCGAACTCCTTCCAGTCGCGGCGGACATAGCGCTTGACCACCCCGCGCAATTTCTGCTGCATGGCGCCGTTCTCGGCGCGTAGCACGCGCACCACCGCCCCATCCCACCAGCCCTCGGCGAAGCTGTCGGCGTGATCGAGACGATCGGAGATCAGCCGCCCGGTCGCGGCCTCGCTGACCTGGTAGCGGTGATGTGCCCAGACCATCGGCTCGAAACTGAAATCGACGAGTTCGCGTTTGTTGACCGTGGTCGCGGCATATGGACCCGGGTCTGGCGCCACCACATGCGGCGTCACGCGCAGCACGGCCGGCGACGGCTCGACGGCACTCAGCACGGCGGTTGCGACAGCGGCCACGGCGAGGATGCGGATCATGGACGCATCCTCGCCTCTTCCTGTCCGCGGACGAGTTCCATGACGTAGGTTCGATCGCACCTTTTGTGGGAGACCTGCGACAGCTCCGCCGCATCACCGGAGCGTACCCCAGCCCGGTCGGTTGCGACGGCCTCGGCGTGGCCGGAGGGGCCGGTTGCGGCCCAGCGCCGGCGCGTCGCGCGGCGGAAGGTGAAGCGGTCGCCGTAGCCGAGGCCGCTGGCGATGCCGGCAACGATCTTGATGTCCGCCGACATCGACGTGCCAGCGGACGGACCGGCCATGCTGCTGCAGTTGCGCACTCCGAGGAAGCAGAGTCGTCATCCATGCGACGGTGGAGGTGCGTGGCGCAGTTCGGCCGCCAGCGCGCTGAACAGATGGCGGTAGGGCACGCCGCTGGCCGCTGACATGGTGGCGGCGCAGGTCAGGCTGGTGCACACGCCCTGCTGCGCGGCCGCCGCCGCCACCGCCGCCGCCTCGCGGGCGCTGGCGGCGCGCGGCAGGGCGGGGACCTGCCAGGCCTTGTCGCCGGCGGTGCCGCAGCAGCCCCAGGTGGCGGGAACGGCGGCGTCGGCCACCGCGACCGCGGCGGACAGCAGGCGCGGCGCCCAGCCGGCCTTGTGCTCGGAGCAGGTCGGATGCACCGCCCAGCGCGCCGTGCCGCGCGCCAGGCGGCCGCGCGCCACCAGCCGCGGGATCAGCACCTCGGCGGCGAAGCCGGCGGGGTCGTGGACGCGCACCCGGTTCCAGCCCTCCTGCAGCGCGGGCGGCAGGGCGGTGCCGTGCAGGAAGGCGGCGCAGGTGCCGGTGTCGATCAGCACATCGCTGCAGCCGGTCGCAAGCAGCGCCTGCACCGTGCGTTCGGCGCTGGCGCGCGCCTGCTCGGGGAAGCCCTTCGACGCGAAGGGTTGACCGCAGCACAGCTGCGCATGGTTGTCTGGCAGCACCACGCCGATGCCGGCCGCCTGGCACAGCGCGGCCAGGTCGCGCAGCACGGCGTCGGGGCCGAACATGCGCACCAGGCAGGTGGCCATCAGCGCCACGCGCGGGGCACCGGCCTCGCCCGCCGGCCAGGACGGCGGCGCGGCCGGGGCGGCGGTGGGCAGCGGCACGCTGCGGCCGGGCAGGCGCCGGCCGCCGGCCAGACGCAGGCCGAGGCGGGCGCCGGACACGACCCAGGCGATGCGGCCGGCGAGCAGCCCGGCCGTCCAGCGCGCCAGGGATCCGCGCCGCCGGGCGCGTTCGGCGCGCACCAGGGCGCCGGTGTCGATGCCGACCGGGCAGGCGCTGGCGCACAGGCCGTCGCCGGCGCAGGTGTCGAGGACATCGTAGGCGGTGCGCGGCTCCACCGCGGCGGCGGCGTGGCCGCCCTGGGCGCGGTTGCGCCACTGCACGATGCGTTGGCGTGGCGTCAGCGTGGCGTCGCGGCTGGGGCAGGTCGGCTCGCAAAAGCCGCATTCGATGCAGCGGTCGATCAGCGGGTCGGCCGCCGGCATGGCCTTGAGGTGGGCGAGGTGGGCCTGCGGGTCGGCCGACAGCAGCACGCCGGGATTGAGGATGCCCTGCGGGTCGCAGGCCGCCTTGATGCGGCGCATCAGGGCGACGGCGTCGGAGCCCCACTGCGCCGCGACGAAGGGTGCCATGTTGCGGCCGGTGCCGTGCTCGGCCTTGAGGTGGCCGCCGGCGGCCAGCACCAGCTCGACCAGGGCGCGCATGAAGGCGTCGTAGCGCTCCACCTCGGCCGGCTGCGCCAGGTCCGGGGTGAGGGTGAAGTGCAGGTTGCCGTCCTTGGCATGGCCGAAGATCACCGCGTCGTCGTAGCCGTGGCGGGCGAAGAGCCGGCGCAGGTCGCGCACGCCGGCGGCGAGGCCGGCGACCGGGAAGGTGATGTCCTCGATGACCACCGCCGTGCCCAGGGCGCGCACCGCGCCGACGCTGGGGAACAGGCCCTTGCGGATCGACCACAGGCGGGCCTGCAGCGCGGCGTCGCGGGTCAGCTGGCCGGCGGCGGCGAGATCGAGGCCGGCCAGCAGCAGCGGCGTGGCGGCGGCCAGGCGCTGCTCCAGCGCCGCCTCGTCGGCCTCCTGGTACTCGATCAGCAGGGCGGCGGGTTCGCCCGGCGGGGGCGGCTGCGGCAGCTGCCCGGCGACCCGATGCAGGCTGACCGCGTCGAGCAGCTCGACCGCGGCGCAGCCCGAGGCGGCGAGGCCGGCGACCGCGGCGCAGGCCGCCTCGACATCGCGGAACATCAGCCAGCCGGTGGCGCGGCAGCGCGGCAGGGGCAGGGTGCGGAAGGTGGTCGAGAGGATCACCGCCAGGGTGCCCTCGCTGCCGACCACCAGGCGCTGCAGGATGCGGCGCGGATCATCCTCGTCGAGGAAGGCGTTGAGGCTGTAGCCGACCGTGTTCTTGGTGGCGAAGGCGCGGCGCACGCGCTCGGCCAGGGTCGTGTCGGCGCGCAGCTCGTCGCGGATCGCGGCCAGCTCGCCGGCCAGGGCCGGCGGCAGCACGGCGGCGGGATCGCCGGTGTCGAGGCGGGTGCCGTCGGGCAGCAGCAGCTCCAACGCGGTGACGGTGCGGTAGCTGTTCTCGTGCACGCCGCAGCACATGCCGCTGGCGTTGTTGGCGACGATGCCGCCGATCTCAGCGGCCTGGATGCTGGCCGGATCCGGGCCGATGCGGCGACCGAAGGGGGCCAGCGCGGCGTTGACCCACGCTCCGACCGCCCCCGGCTGGCAGCGCACCGCCGCGCCCTGCTCGAGCACCGCGATCCCGCGCAGGTGCCGTGACACTACCACCAGGATGCCGTCGGTGACCGCCTGACCCGACAGCGAGGTACCGCCGGCGCGCAGGCACACCGGCACGGAGGCCGTCCGCGCCACCGCCAGGCAGTGGGCGATGTCGGTCGCGTCGCGCGCCAGCACCACGGCGCGCGGCACCAGACGGTAGATGCTGGCGTCGTTGGCCCAGGCCAGGCGGTCGGCCTCGGCGGAGAGCAGCACGCCAGCGGGCAGGACGCGGGCCAGGGCGGCGACGACCGGATCGGACATGCGGCGGCTCCTCAGTGCCAAGCGAAGCGGGCGGTGGCCGGGGCCCGGCCGGGCCAGGACTCGGGCAGGCGAGCCTGGTAGAGATCGCCGCCGTCGCCCTGCCCGTCCTGTGCGGTGGTGATGAACAGGGAGCGGCCGTCGCCGCCACCCAGGCAGGCGGCGGTCACGCGCGCGGCCGGCACCGCCACGCGCGCCAGCTCTTCGCCCGTGTCCGGGTCGCAGCAGCGTAGGCAGCCGCCATCCCACATGCCGACCCACAGGCGGTCGGCGCTGTCGATGGCGAGGCCGTCGGGCAGGCCGTCGGCGGCCGGGAAGGCGACCAGCGGGCGCCGCTCGCCCAGCGTCCCGCTGGCGACGTCATAGGCGAAGACATCGATGCGCCGGGTCAGCGAGTCGATGAAGAACAGGCGTGTGCCGACGGCATTCCACGCCAGGCCGTTGCTGCAGCCGAGGCCGTCCAGCATGCGCACGGTGGTGCCGGCCTGATAGCGGTAGAGGGCGCCGGCATCCGGCCGCACATCCATCGCCATGGTCCCCACCCAGCAGCGACCGTGCGGATCGATGGCGGCGTCGTTGCAGCGGTTGTCCGGTTGCGCCGGTTCGAGCTCCGTCACCAGTTCGAGTGCGCCGTCGGCAGGCCGGAAGCGGTGCAGGCCGCGCCGGCAGGCCAGCAGCAAGGTGTCGCCGTCGCTGGTCGGCAGGGCGGCGCCGACCTCCTGGCCGAGGCTCCAGCGCTCGTCGCGGCCGCTCTGCGGATCGAGGCGGTGCACCATGCCGGCGAGGATGTCCACCCACAGCAGCCGCTGCAGCCGGTCGTCCCAGCGCGGGCCTTCGCCCAGGCGGGCGCCGGCGCGCAGCAGCAGGGTGGCGGACAGGCGCAGGGTCATGCGGCGGTGCAGACCTGGCGCTGGACGCCCAGCCCGGTGATCGACAGCTCCATGACATCGCCGGGCGCGAGGAAGCGCGGTGGCTTGTGCCCCAGGCCGACCCCGGGCGGCGTGCCAGTGGTGATGACATCGCCCGGCTCCAGCGTCATGCACTGGCTCAGGTAGTGGACCACGAACAGCGGATCGAAGATCATCGTCGCGGTGCTGCCCTGCTGCATGCGCTGGCCGTTGACCGACAGCTGCATCGCCAGGCTGCCGAGGGCGGGCAGCTCGTCGGCGGTCGCCAGCCACGGCCCGAGCGGGCAGAAGGTGTCGAAGTTCTTGCCCTTGTCCCACTGGCCGCCGCGTTCGAGCTGCCAATGGCGCTCGGAGATGTCGTTGCAGATGCAGTAGCCGGCGATGTGCGCCGCCGCCTGCTCGCGGCTGGCGAGGTAGCTGGCCTCGCGGCCGATGACCACCGCCAGCTCGACCTCCCAGTCGGTCTTGGCGCTGCCGCGCGGGATGCGCACCTGGTCGTAGGGGCCGATCACGGTGCGCGGCGCCTTGAGGAACACGATCGGCTCGGCCGGGATGGGCATGCCGGACTCGGCGGCGTGGTCGGCGTAGTTCAGGCCGATGCACACCACCTTGCCGGGGCGCGGCACCGGGCTGGCCCAGCGCGCCGACTCCGGCACCGGCGGCAGGCCGGCGAGGTCGATGCGCGGTGGCGCGGCCAGCGCCTGGGCGTCCCAGTCGCGCACCACGGCGCTGGCGTCGAAGCGCCGGCCCTGGCCATCGACCAGGCAGGGGCGCTCCGCACCGACCGGACCGAAACGAGCGAGACGCATGGTTCAGCCCTTCGCCGCGAGGTTGGTGGCCGCCAGCCGCGCCGCAACCCGGCGGGTCGCGGCGATGGTCTCGTCGATGTCGGCCTCGCTGTGCGCCGCCGACACCGAACCCTGCTTGGTCGGCAGCGGGAAGTGGAAGATGCCCTCATCGGCGAGCAGGTTGCGGAAGCGCTTGTCCAGGGCCATGTCGTGGTGGCGGGCGATGTCGGTCCACGATAGCGGGGCATGGTCCATGAAGTAGGTGACGTAGGCCGAGGCCTGCTGCACCACGGTGACGGTGATCCCGGCCTCGGCGAACGCGGCGCGGGTGCCGGCGGCCAGCCGGGCGGTCAGCGCCTCGAGGCGCGGGTAGAGCGTCGCCTGCTCGGCGCGGAGCAGCTTGAGGCAGGCGATGGCGGCGGCCACCGGCACCGGATGGCCGTTGTAGGTGCCGGCCATCAGCACCCGCTTGGCCGGATCGCTGGTGGCGAACAGGCCCATGTACCTGGCCTTGCCGCCGAGCACGCCGAGCGGATAGCCGTTGGCCACCGCCTTGCCGAAGGTCGAGAGGTCGGGCATCACGCCGCACACGCTCTGGTAGCCGCCGAGGGCGTGGCGGAAGCCGGTCTTCACCTCGTCGAAGATCAGCAGGGTGCCGGTGCGGTCGCAGATCTCGCGCAGGCGCTGCAGATAGCCCGGCTGCGGCTTGACGATGCCGATGTTCTGCAGGATCGGTTCGAGGATGATCGCGGCGACGGTGCCGGTTCCCAGCACCGCCTCGGCGGCGGCCAGGTCGTTGTACTCGATGGCGACGACGTTGTCCTTCTGGTTGCTCGGCATGCCGGCCGAGAAGGGGCGCAGGCGGTGCGGCGTGCCGGGCTGGTGGCCCTCCATCGCCGCGAGCGGGTCCATCAGGTTGAAGGCGACGTCGTTGTGCCAGCCGTTGTAGCCGCCCTGCATGACGCAGACGCGGTCGCGGCCGGTGGCGGCGCGGGCGATGCGCAGGGCGAAGTAGGTCGCCTCGCTGCCGCTGTTGGTCAGCTCGACCTGCTCGAGCGACGGCACGCTATCGACCAGCAGCTCGGCCAGCTCGCCCTCCCAGGTGGTGGTGCCGGCGCCCATCAGCGACTGGCCGGAGCGGATCGCGGCGATCACCGCCTCGTCGATCTCGCTGCGGCCATGGCCGAGGAAGTAGGGCGAGAAGGCGGCGTGGTAGTCGATGAAGCGGCGGCCGCTGTGGTCGTAGAGGTAGGCGCCCTGGGCGCGCGTGAACAGCCGCCGGGGGTCGGTGGCGCGGTTGATGCTGACCACCCCGCCGGGGATGACCTTGGCGTTGCGGGCGAAGATGGCGTCGGCGTCGAGGGACATGGGGTGCTCCAGGGATGGGCCGAGCAGTGGTGGCGGCATACAATCGGCGTAGCCGATGCCGCCACGGTTCCGGAGCGGATGCGACGGAACCGAACTGCGACAAAGCCCGGGGGCGAGGCGGGCCGAGCGTAGCGAGAGCAGGCCCCAGTGGGGCCTGCGGCCCGACGAGACGCAACGCGACAGCGTTGCGCCGGAAGGCCACAGGCCGTAGGGGCGAAGCTCCTGAGCAGACATGGGTAATTACCAGTCGATGACCGAACCGTCGGCGGCGAAGCTGCGCTGCAGCACCTCCTGCTCGAAGGGGTGCCGGGCGACGGCCGCCTCGTCGATCTCGATGCCGAGGCCCGGCCGGGTGTTGGGCCGGACGATGCGGCCCTGCTTCTCGATGGTGAAGCCCTCGCGCACCACCTCGGCGCGCCACGGCACATCGTTGGTCACCGTCTCGCAGATCGCGTAGGACGGGGTGGCGAAGCCCAGCTCGAGGCTGGCGGCGGTGCTGACCGGGCCCTGCGGGTTGTGCGGGGCGACCGCCACGCGGTAGGCCTCGCACAGCGCGGCGATGCGTCGCGCCTCGGACAGGCCGCCGCAGTGCGTGATGTCCATCTGCACCACGCGCGCCGCGCCGGCCGCCAGCAGGTCGCGGAAGGCGGTGAGCGAGACCAGGCGCTCGCCGGTGGCGATCGGCGTGGTCACGGCGTGCTGGATGCGCGCCAGGTCGGCGATGTTCTCGGGCCAGCACGGCTCCTCGAAGAAGTACAGGCCGTAGGGTTCGAGGGCCTTGGCGAACTGCAGGCCCATCGCCGGCGAGGGCCGGGCGTGGCAGTCCACCATGATGTCGATGTCCCAGCCCACCGCCTCGCGCATGGCGGCGACGCAGGCTGCGGCGTTGCGGATCGGACGCTGGCCCTCCAGCGCGGCGGTCTCGGGCACCGCCATGGTCTTGAACGCGGTGTAGCCGTCCTCGACCGCGGCCTGCGCCAGCTCGGCGAAGCGCGTGGCGTTGGCGGTCGAGGTCTCGTAGAAGTCCTCCATCTTCCCGCCGCCGAGGTGGGCGTAGGTGCGGATGTGGTCGCGCACCCGGCCGCCCCACAGCTCGTGGCAGGGGACGCCATGGATCTTGCCGGCGATGTCCCACAGCGCGAGGTCGATGCCGGCGATGGCGCTGCCGCGCACGATGCCGTTGCCGTGCCAGAAGTGCTGGCGGTGCATCATCTGCCAGCAGTGCTCGATGCGCCGCGGATCCTCGCCGATGAGCAGCTGCGACAGGTCCTCGATCGCGCCGACCACGCCGCGCGTGTGCCATTCGAGGGTCGCCTCGCCCCAGCCCCACAGGCCGGGCTGGTCGGTCAGGACCTTGACGAAGATCCAGTTGCGCATGCGCGCGTGGCAGACGAGGGGCTGGATGGCGGTGATCTTCATG
>JFJP01012790.1_pt1 | contig 11349 bp, 7 predicted proteins | sample 431651 | NCBI WGS metagenome assembly JFJP01 (sample SAMN02602958, study PRJNA72255) | Microbial mat metagenome, whole genome shotgun sequencing project. | biome: fresh water; feature: sink hole; material: water; isolation source: purple microbial (photo- and chemosynthetic) mats found in... | reverse complement strand
TCGGTTGTATTCCTGTTTTTCTATTACAGTGAAAAGCGCGCAATTTTTATGGGATTCGCCGCCGTCATGGCGGGGCTTGCCGCTTGGACAAAAAACGAAGGGCTGCTTTTTGTGTTTGTGTCTGCGGGCATCCTGTTCATTGCCTCACTTTGGAAACGTTCATTTCAGGATTTTCTCGCATATCTTGCAGGATTGGCTCTGCCATTGATTCTACTTTCCCATTTCAAATTCCAAATTTCGCCTTCGAGCGAATTCCTGAGCGGCGGCATGGAGACACTTATCCAAACCCTGACAGATGCCTCTCGTCACCGATTGATTTTTGACTCGTTCAGTATGGAATTGGCATCTTCCCGATTCTGGGCGCATATCTCCTGTTGTTCCGCGCCCGCCTCAGGCAAAATTCGGAGGCGCTTCTACTCAGCCTTGCCATACTCACCGCCCAATTTTTCGGGTATTATCTCTTCTACCTGATTTCGCCCTATGACTTGAATTGGCATATTGCCTATTCCCTCAACCGTCTTTTTGTTCATGCCTATCCCGCAGTTGTTTTTGTGGTGCTGGCAGTAACCCAGCCCCCCGATCCTCATGCTTCTTACCATTGACATTGGCAATACCAACCTAACCCTCGGACTTTACGAAGGAAATCAACTTGGCGCGCATTGGCGGCTTGCCACAGACCACAACCGTATGCCTGATGAATACGGTTTGCAATTTTTGGGCTTGCTGCAAAATGCAGGAAAAACCCTCAGCGATATTCACGGCATTTCGCTTGCTTCCGTCGTACCGTCGCTGACCGGGCGCGTCATTCAAGCTTGCCGCGAATATCTCAAACAGGAACCGCTGGTCGTGGATGCGGGAGTCAAGACGGGCATCAAAATCCGTTACGACGACCCCAAAGCCGTTGGAGCAGATCGCGTGTGTGATGCAGTTGCCGTCTTGAAGTTGTACGGTGGTCCCGCCTGCGTGGTGGATTTTGGCACAGCCACCACATTCAACGCCATCACCAAGGAAGGCGAATATCTCGGCGGCGCAATCACAGCCGGGGTAAACCTCGCCGCTGAAAGTTTATTCACGCACGCCGCAAAACTTCCGCGTATTGACTTGCAACGTCCGCCCTCCGTCATCGGACGCAACACCACCCACGCCATGCAATCGGGATTGCTCTTCGGCTATGTCAGCATGGTTGAGGGCATGGTCGCAAGATTTAGGTCAGAGTTGGGGAGCGAAATGAAAGTCATCGCCACAGGCGGCATGGCAGAAGTTATTGCAAAAGAAACACAGGTTGTTGATTTCATCGCCCCCTGGCTCACGCTCGATGGACTGCGAATGATCTGGGATCTCAATCACTAAGGAATCAAATGAAAAAAATAATTATCTTAATCATGGGGTTGTCTATTTTATTGTCTGGATGTGGAACAGGATTATTTGCCAAACCGATTCCAACAGCGACGATAACCGCTACGCCCCTGCCTCCGACCGCAACTGCCACCGTCACCCAAACCTCTACCATCACCCCAACATTTACGGCTTCGCCTATTCCTACAGCCACCTGGGTTCATCAAGGTCCTGAGAATGTGTTTGTGCCGATCATCCTCTATCATCGCATTGACATATCTCCGATCAACAGCCAGTATTATGTACCGCCCGCCAAATTTGAAGAGGAGATGAAACTTCTGCATGATTGGGGGTACCAAACCATCTCTACCGAGTTGTTGATCAAAGCCATCACTGAAGGCGCAGACCTGCCGCCGCGCCCCCTGCTAATCACATTTGACGATGGGCATTTGAACAATTACACAACGGCATTCCCCATCATGCAAAAATATGGGTTTACAGGTGTGTTGTATATCGTTGCCAATTATATGGGCGTGGATCAATACATGACGGCAGACCAGATCAAGGAAATGGCGGCTGCCGGGTGGGAGGTGGGAAGCCACAGCATCAGTCATGCTGATCTGACAGCGCTCGATCCGTACCGGCAGCGCTATGAAGTTGTTGAGTCTCGCACTATACTGGAAGAAGCTCTGGGCGTGCCGGTTCGGACAATCGCCTATCCATTTGGCATAAGCAGTCCCGGCGTTATTGATTATGCACATTTTGCCGGATATATTGGCGGCATGAGTCTTGGTTACACATACGATCAGGGAGTCGGTAATTTATTTACCATGCAGCGCCGTGATATCAAAGGCACGTACGTTTTCTGCCCTGGCAGGGTGACCCAGTATTTTTGCCAACGGATACGCCCACACCCTCATTAACACCCTCCCGTACGCCGATTCCAACCTATACGTTTCCACCTACTCAAACGCCCTCACCGTAGATAAAAAAGAGACAGCCACCGCTTGCAAGTGGGTGACTGTCTCTTTTTTTCATTATCGCTCCCCAAACCGCAGCAAAATTACACCGGCAAAAACCAGCGCACTGCCGAAGAGTTGTGTGCCAGTCAGCATTTCACTCAGCAAGAAATATGCCCAAACGGCGGTAAATGCAGGTTCGAGGGTCGCAATCAGGTTGGAAGTGGTCGGAGAAAGATACCGTAGACTGAGAGTGTAAAAACCAAATCCGCCAAGCGTGGGAGCAACGCCCAGGAAGAAGAGAATTGCCCAACCGCCAAGCGAATCTCCAAGCCAGAGCATGTCTGTAAAAGGCGCTTTCCCCGTAATGAATAGGTCATTTCCAAGATTGAAAAATACCAAAAAGACAGTTGCCAGGGAAAAACTGTAAAACAACGCCGTCCATGAATCAAGGCGCGTGTCTGATGCATTTTTTCCTTGAAGGTTGTAAACAGCAAACAACAAGCCTGAGAGCAGTCCAAAAATAATTCCCAACGGATTGAGATTCCATGTGGAAGGGTCATACGCGCCAGCTACAAATACGATCCCTGCCAGGCTTAAAAGAATGGATAAAACCTTTAGGCTGCTAATTTGTTCCTTGTAAACAAAGCGGCTTAAAATGGCAGTCATGGCAGGTGAACTGAAAGCCATTACGGTAGCCACAGCCGCGCCATTGTATTGCACCGAAAATGTCCACATGGAATTAAAAATGGCAAGTGTAAAGCCATAGAAAAGCATAAATCCCCAATGCCTGCGGGCAAGATGAAAACGGGCGCGGCTGAAGACCAGCAATCCAACTGCCATGCCGAACGAAAGAAAAAGGTCACGCCAAAAGGCAAGTACAAGTGACGGCAGGGAATATGTCGTGACTAGATAGCCGATGATGACGCCCGTGAATGACCATAATATTGTGGCGGTGAGCGCGATACTATATCCGCGAGAGAGGCGGGACGATGTTTGCATATTTGCTCCAGATTCAAAAAAATAGCACCCTCATTGTGAATTTACACGGGGATGATTTACAGGCATAATATCAGTTAAGTCTTTTTTGTAGGGGAACCGTTTTCAAAGCGGATACCGCACTCCACGCCAATTTGGAGGCGAATTAATTCAGGATATTTCACACGCAAAATAAGTGACAAGTTTAGTCCATTATTTTTCTTTACGCTTTATAATTAAACGGTTTTGTATTTCTTTTCACAAGATAATCCGTTATTATTCCACCCGTACATCGGTAAATCAAAAGGAACATTATTATGACCCCAACTACATCCCCCAAATCCGAAGGATGGTCGAATCTCGACCCCGCTCAGGACATCTATCAATACACAGCTAACCCACTGCGGAGCATTTTTGCCCCCAAGAATGTGGCTGTGATCGGCGCAACCGAAAAAGAAGGCAGCGTTGGACGTACCATCCTCTGGAACCTGATCAGCAGCCCGTTCGGCGGCGCAGTATTTCCAATTAACCCCAAGCGCCCAAGCCTGCTGGGAATCAAAGCTTATCCGAGCATCAAAGACGTGCCCGATCAGGTTGACCTGGCAGTCATCGTCACCCCTTCCACCGGTATTCCTGATTTGATCGCGGAATGTGTGGATGCCGGCGTCAAAGGCGCCATTGTCATCTCGGCTGGTTTCAAGGAAACCGGTCCCGACGGCGTGGAATTGGAACGACGTATGCTCGAAAATGCCCGCAAGGGCGGTATGCGTATTGTTGGTCCCAACTGCCTGGGCGTCATGAGTCCTGTCAGCGGAATCAACGCCACCTTCGCTGCCGGAATGGCGCGCAAGGGCAATGTGGCATTCATCAGCCAATCGGGCGCGCTCTGCACCTCCGTGTTGGATTGGTCGTTCAAGGAAGATGTCGGCTTCTCCCACTTCGTCTCCGTCGGCTCAATGCTCGACGTGGACTGGGGCGACCTCATCTACTATCTGGGCGATGACCCGCACACCGAAAGCATCGTTATTTACATGGAAAGCATCGGCGATGCCCGCTCATTCATTTCTGCCGCGCGCGAAGTAGCCGTTAGCAAGCCGATCATCGTCATCAAGCCAGGACGTACCGAAGGCGCTGCCCGCGCCGCCGCCTCTCGAAGCCGCCTTCCGCCGCGCCGGTGTTTTGCGCGTGGAACGCATCAGCGAAATCTTCTCGATGGCTGAAGTGCTCGGACGCCAGCCGCGCCCCAAAGGTCCGCGCCTGACCATCCTCACCAACGCAGGCGGACCTGGCGTACTCGCCACCGATACCCTGTTGACCACCGGCGGAGAATTGGCAGAGGTCTCTCAGGAAACCATGGACAAACTCAGCGAGTTCCTGCCCGCTTCATGGAGTCACAACAACCCGATTGACATCATCGGCGACGCTAGTCCTGACCGTTATGCCAAGTCTCTCGAAGTTGCCGCACAGGACCCCAACAGTGATGGTTTACTCGTCATTCTGACCCCGCAAGCCATGACCGATCCTACGGCTACCGCCGAGGCGCTCAAGGCGTACGCCAAATCTTATGACAAACCAATTTTGGCATCTTGGTCTGGCGGCAAAGAAGTCGCCGCAGGCGAGGCAATTCTCAACAAAGCCGGCATTCCCACCTTTGAATATCCCGACGATGCTGCCCAGGCATTCACCTATATGTGGCAGTCCATGTCGAACCTGAACACCCTCTATGAGACCCCCAGCCTGACCGATGACGCTGGCGCAGGACCAGACCGCGAGAAGGCAAAGGCGATCATTGACCATGTTCGCAAGACTGGTCGTGACCTGTTGACCGAAGCTGAATCAAAGGAACTGCTGGCGGCGTACGGTATCCCCACCACCCCGACCCTGATCGCAACCAAGGCAAAAGAAGCCGGCAAGATGGCTGCTGAATTGGGCTTCCCGGTCGTGGTCAAACTCCACTCTGAAACTGTCACTCACAAAACCGATGTCGGCGGCGTGATCTTGAATTTGAAAGACGCTGCCGCAGTAGAAGCCGCTTTCAGCGCAATCCAAAAATCGGTCACAGAAAAAGCAGGCGCAGAGCATTTCCTGGGTGTGACCGTCCAACCCATGATTAAGGTTGAAGGCTACGAGCTTATCATCGGCTCTAGCATTGACCCGCAATTTGGACCCGTGCTGCTCTTTGGCACCGGCGGACAGTTGGTCGAAGTCTTCAAAGATCGTGCCCTCGGACTGCCCCCGCTCAACACCACCCTGGCGCGCCGCATGATCGAACGTACCAAAATTTATACCGCCCTGAAAGGTGTTCGCGGACGCAAGCCTGTAGATATGGACGCGCTCGAAAAACTGCTGGTTCGTTTCAGCCATTTGGTGGTGGAACAGCCGTGGATCAAGGAATTGGATATCAACCCCTTAATTGCCTCACCCGATGGTTTGATGGCGCTGGACGGACGCGTGGTCTTGCACAACGTCAAAGACGAAAGCGCCCTGCCGAAGCTCGCCATTCGCCCCTACCCGAATCAGTACGTCACCTCCTGGACGACCAAGAAGGGTCAGAAAGTTACCATTCGCCCCATCCGCGCAGAAGATGAACCCCTGATGCGCTGTTTCCACGAGACACTTTCGGACCGTTCGGTTTACCTGCGCTATCTTTCACCCATGCTTCTTAACCAGCGCGTAACGCATGAACGTCTGGCGCGCGTCTGCCACAGCGATTACTCACGCGAAATCGTTTTGGTGGTTGAGGCTGAAAAGAACGCCGGAAGCTGCATCTCTGCAGTTGGGCGCCTGAGCAAATTCCGTGGTGAAGACAAGGAAGCCCGCATCAGCTTGTTGGTCAGTGACGATTTCCAGGGCGAAGGCATTGGCTTGGAATTGGTCAAACGCCTGATTGATGTCGCCAAGAAAGAGAAGATCAAGAAGATCATTGCGGTCATGTCGAAGGAAAACGAAAACATGAAGGTCTTATGCGAGAAGACTGGTTTCTCCTTTATCACGAATGCAAAGACTGAGATGCTCGAAGCCTCGATCAATTTGTAAGATTTAATGGAAATTCAAAAGTGGACAGGTGAAAGCCTGTCCACTTTTCCTTTAATTGAGTTTGCGCGGTTTGTCCCGCTTCTTCGCCACTTCTTATTTTTCGAGTTTGAAGCGGGCGACCACCCGCGACAACTTTTGCGACATTTCCATCAGAGAGATTGCCGACGCCGAGACCTCTTCGACTTGCGCCGAAACTTCTTCGGTTGAAGTGGAGACTTCCTCTACTGCGGCGCTGTTTTCCTCGCTGACACTGGCAATGTTCTCGATGGACTGGGTCAACTCTGACGAGTTCGCTGCCATCTCTTCTGTCGCCGCTGTATTCTCTTCGATGACCGCAGACACTGAATCGACTGCCTCTACCAATTCCACTGCCGCCGCGCTCACTTTTGCTGCTGCGCCGCCTGCCTCTTCTGCCTGCCGATATACCGACTCTGCCGCGCCCAAAATATTATCCAGCGCCGTCCCTGCCAGGTTTGCCCGCGACACGCCCGCTTCCACTTCCTCAGCCGAGGCTTTCATCGCTTCTACTGCCTCGTTCACCGTTTTTTGGATGCCCTTGATTAGCCCCGCAATTTCCTTTGTTGCCAGGCTGGAGCGTTCGGCAAGTTTGCGAACTTCATCGGCGACGACCGCAAAACCCTTACCCTGCTCTCCTGCCCGAGCCGCTTCTATCGCCGCGTTCAACGCCAGCAGATTTGTCTGCGAGGCAATGTCTTCTATCGTTTCGACGATGGCGCCAATTTCTCCTGAACGCACGCCCAACTCTTCCACCTTCCCTGCCGACAATCCCACCTTGCCGCGTATCGCTTCCATCCCCGCTATCGTTTCGCGCACGGTCTTTGCTCCCTCACGCGAGTGATGCGCCGCCTGTGCGGAATCGCGGGTGACTGATTGCGCATTGTTTGACACCTGCTCGATAGCGGCGCTGATGCGTGATGTCACCAGTGACGCCTTGCTGATGGCTTTCGCCTGTTCCTGCGCTCCCTGCGCCACCCCGTCTATGGCGCGGTTCATCTGCTCTACCGAAGTGGAGATTTTTGTAATGCCCCCCGTTTGCTGGCTAGCGCCGAGCGATACCTGCTGAATGGTGGAGGCGATCTGCGAGGTTGCGCGCCCCGCCTGTTCTGTGATATTGGCAAGGTAGGTAGAGGAAGTTCCCAGGGTTTTCGCGCTTTCGTCCAACTCGCGTATCATGGCTTGCAATTGCAAAACCATCTTTTGGAAAGACTTGCCGAAGGTATCTGCTTCTGAAAGCGCCTTTACCGCGACATTCAGGTTTCCTTCCCCAATTTCACGCGCCGTCGAAGACATTTCCTTGAGGTATGCCGATATCGAGCGGAACGCTTCGGCAAGAAGCCCAATTTCATCCTGCCCCCGATAGTCAATCTGGATGTCGGTCATGCCTTGGGTAATATCCCCCGCTGCCCGCGTCAGGTCTGTGATGGGGCGCGTGATGGATTTTGACATCTGCCACGCAATACCGCTGAAGACAATCAACAGCCCCAGACTGACGAGTACCAGCCACAGCCTTTCGTACCAAAACTCCGCGATGATTTCATCCCGATAGATGACGATTTCGATCACGCCCACTGGACTGCCTGTGTAGTCGAAGAGCGGCGCCGAGATGACACCAATTTGACTTTCGTTGAACGCGCGATTTTCAAAATGGGGAGACTGCGCTTCGACCACTGTGAGCCGCGCGGCTTCGTCCAGTTCGGGCGGAATTTCCAGCGTGGAGGCGTAGCGCGTAAAAACGCTTTTTTCTTCGCCCTGACTTTCTTCGTCGAAGGATTCTACGCGGCTGGACGCTTCGTAAATATAAACACTCACCTCAGTTCCGTAGTCTGCTTTGAAGCTGTCGAGGAAGGCTTGGTCGAAATCCAGCCCAATTTCAAATGTGCCGTAGGCTTTGCCGTTCAACCACATTGGGACAATGCCGCGAATGCCATAACCGCCCTTGCCCTTTTCGATTCCAGATACCTGGGCTTGGGTCTCGTTGGCAGATAAAACGGTGGCGCGGAACGAGGATAAATCGTCGCCGAATTTTTCGGGGTCGTGCAGGCGCAGGAAGGAGGTTGCCGGTGGCAGGTGAAACTGCGCCTGCGGCACACTGAAGGATTCATCCAGTTTTTCATAGATGGGCAGGGTCAATTCGAGCAGTCTTTCGCGGTCTCTGGCGGCAAAGGCTTTTTGCACTTCTGGGTTCTCTGCTACCGAGAGCGCAATCGAAAGCGCGTTTTGTGATTGCGTATCCAGACGGGAGAGAAAAATATCATAATACATCAACAGGGTTTCTTCCTGCTGTTTTGCCTGCCGCTGGTTTTCCTGAACAATGATGAGCAGGGTTAAGAGCGTAACCGTTGCAGTCAGAATGGATGCAACGAAAAAAATCACCTTTTTTCCGAGATTATTATTTCTTTTCATTTCATTCCTCCTGAGCTATGTATTAATCTTGAAACGGGCTACCGCTTGTGATAGTTGCCGCGACATCTCCATCAGCGATGCGGCAGATGCCGAGACTTCTTCTACCTGCGCTGAGATTTCTTCGGTTGAAGCGGAGACTTGCTCTACCGCGGCGCTGTTTTCCTCGCTGACACTGGCGATGTTCTCGATGGATTGGGTCAACTCTGACGAGTTCACCGCCATTTCCTCTGTTGCCGCCGTATTCTCCTTGACCACGGCTGACACAGAGTCTACAGCCTCCATCAACTCTGCCGCCGCCGCGCTCATCTTTGCCGCCGCATCGCCTGCATCTTCTGCCTGTTTGTACACCGATTCTGCCGCCGCGAGGATGTTTCCCAACACTGTGCCAGCCGAGTTGGCGCGCTCAACCCCCGCCTCCACTTCTGTCGCAGATGCCTTCATCGCCCCCACTGCTTCGTTGACAGTTTTTTGAATCCCTTTGATCAATGCCCCAATTTCCTTTGTCGCCAAACTGGACCGTTCTGCCAGTTTTCGTACTTCATCTGCCACCACGGCAAAGCCCTTGCCTTGTTCGCCTGCGCGGGCGGCTTCAATCGCTGCATTTAATGCCAGCAAATTTGTCTGGCTGGCGATTTCTTCAATGGTTTCTACAATGGCGCCGATCTCTTCAGAACGCAATCCCATCTCTTCCACTTTGGTGGCGGAAAGCCCAACTTTGCTGCGGATGGCTTCCATGCCTGCGATGGTTTCATGTACTGTCTTTGCTCCATCGCGCGAATAGCTGGCGGCTTGGGCTGAATCACGGGTGACAGATTGGGCGTTGCTTGTGACCTGTGTAATGGCGGCGCCCATACGAGAAGCGACATGCGATGCCCTGCTGATGGCTTTTGCCTGCTCCTGAGCGCCTTGGGCTACAGCCGTGATGGTCTTTGACATCTTCTCCACCGAGGTTGCTGTATTGCTAACCGACTCTGTCTCCATCGTTATCCCTCCGGCTACTTGTTGAACCGTGATTGCAATTTGGGAGGTCGCTTCACCCGCCTGGCTTGCCGCCGTGGATAACTGTTCAGATGCCAGCATGAGAGCCTTTGCGTTTTGGGCTACATGTTGAATGGTGGCGCGCAGGCTTTCAATCATCTCCTTGAACGCATGACCCAGATTGTCCTTGGCAGATTTTGGTTGAATGTTTGCGGTGAGTTCGCCTTTGGAAATGGCATTTGCCACACCCGCCATTTCCTTTTGATAGTTGAGCATTGATCGCATGGAGTCTGCCAGGATGCCGTATTCGTCTTTACTCACATAATCAAGTGTCTGACTAATGTCACCCACTGCAAGACGGTTGGCTATATTAACCATCAACTTCACGGGCTGTGTAATTCTGCGGGCGATCACAAAAGCGACAATGGAGACCAAAATAACGGATAGGATGATGATGAAGACGCTGGTAGTTGCAAGACGGGCGGCGGCAGCGTTGGTTTCAGAGGTCTGTGTTTCAGATATTAACCCCAGTTTTAGTTCAGAAAGCCAGGTGTATTGCCCAATTACCTCTTCTCCAAGATAGTTTGCATACGTTGCGCTGCCTGATTTGGCTTTTTGCAATTCTTTACTGGCAGTTGTCTGGAGTTGATAATTCAACTCAGGGTCATCAACGATTATTCCAGCAGTTTTCATCTCATTTATAAAACGGGGCGTGGTAACAAAGTAGCCCTCTGAATTGATAAGGTAGCTTTCAGATGTTTTCCCTGTTCGGTTTTTGGCGAGAAGTTGGGTGATTGTACTGATCGGGACCGTTTCACCAATGACCCCCACGATCAGCCCGCCGCTTGACCTGATAGGGGATGCAAACACGATGATGATATTTCCAGTTGCCCTGGAAATGATAGGCTCTGATATGGATATCCTGCCGCTTATGGCTTCTTTGAAATAAGCGCGGTCAGCTACATCAAGATGGGTATCATCTGAGGTGGCAATCGAGATGCCATTTGTGTCTACCAGAAAGATTGTTTCATAGCCACCCCATAAGCGATAATACTGCTTGATTGCTTCCTTTGCCGTTTCAGGATTCATGGATGAAATTCTGGCTATGCCTGAAAGAGTCTCGATGTCTTGAGTTCGTTCGTCTGTCCAGTTAAGGATATAGGTTGTCTGATCTTTTTCAATAATGTTTTGCGTGTTGCTGGTTGCCTGGCTAAGCGCGCTGTGAGCTAGGTTGTAACTAAAGATAGCGATACCAACAACTGGAATAATGCCAATGAGCAACATAAAAAAGAGCAACCTACCAAAAAATGAGCGCTGGATGGGTATGTTCACGCTGGTTTCAACTGACTTGTCTTGGCTCATATTCATTCCTCTGCTACCTTCATCTTTTCGTTCAATGGGTTGAGTCGCTGCAATGTCATCCATTGAGTTTAAAGCGGGAAACTACCTGTGACAGTTGCTGCGCGATCTCCATCAGCGATGTTGCGGAAGAGGAGACTTCCTCTACCTGCGCCGAGACTTCCTCTGTCGAAGCGGAAACCTCCTCCACGGCGGCGCTGTTTTCTTCGCTGACGCTGGCGATGTTCTCGATGGATTGGGTCAACTCTGAGGAATTGGCTGTCATTTGTTCTGTGGCGGC
>JFJP01040482.1_pt1 | contig 11350 bp, 4 predicted proteins | sample 431651 | NCBI WGS metagenome assembly JFJP01 (sample SAMN02602958, study PRJNA72255) | Microbial mat metagenome, whole genome shotgun sequencing project. | biome: fresh water; feature: sink hole; material: water; isolation source: purple microbial (photo- and chemosynthetic) mats found in... | reverse complement strand
GCCCCTGTTGTAGCGAACGCTCCACCGCCCGTGGACTTGTAAATTGTTCCGTTATATATAGTAGCATAAATATCACCATTCGGAGCGGCACAGATATCATACCATTCAGCAATCGGAGAACCTGTCGAAAAGACATATGTCCCCCCGCGAACGGCACTCCGCACATATATCGACGGGGACGACGCGAGGAGATCGGTTCCCGTGGAGCGGCTGGTGAAATTCGCCGGATCAATGACCGACGCGATTTTCGCTTCAATACTCTTGATCCTGGCCGTACCTGTTTCCGGTACAGTCATATTGTTCGTTCCCGTTCCTGAGAATGTAGGTGCGACTGTTGTGTCCCATTTTTCTTTTAGTGCAAGTGCCACATTATCAATCGTTGCCGCTCCGACGGAAAGGCCTTCTTTGACTTTCACACGCCGGGCATCAGGATCGACCTCAAAAAGGATATCTGCGGTCAGCGGATCAACAACAGACGCACGCCAAATCTGGAAGCGACCAACGATCGTGGATGCAATTGCAGTGACGAAAAAGTTCTGTAGTTTGATCGCGAGTTTCCATATACCAGACTCTTTCCACCGCCGGAAATAGGAGTCATCCGTTGTCGCCCCAAGAAGAAATGTTCCCTCTGCATTTGCATCACCGACACCACTCGTGGACATGATGAGTTTATAGTCTGCAGTACTTCCGTTGATCGTACCAAGGTTTGAGCTGACCGACGAGAGATCCTTGACCACGAGCTGCTGCGCCACGATCTTGCTTGAGCCGGCAACGTAACATTGGGGAAGGAAGAAATACCAGTATGTTCCCGCAGTAACCGCATTGTATCCGGTTCGAATAGTTGTTGTGGTAGCGCTCCCTGTCAATTTAAGACAGTAGATAGTATACGTTTCATCTGTGTATGCAGGTGCGGGAACAGAGGAGATGTCAACAGCGGAGCCGAGAATGTATGTGCGAAAATTCTTTCGTGTTGTATGTCTATAGTCGGATACAAAATAGCAATTTGCTGATGTGCTGCCAGCTACCCATATTTTATTTGCAAATGAATAGATATATCTCTGATATGTGTCGGCCGTTGTCAAACCGAGAAATAAACCTGACTGCGTGGTGTAGTTTGGACAGGAAAGGCCAAACGAGAATTCAAGAAGCTCATTAGGGAGAACTTCGAAAGGCAAAGAGTAAAAATAGTGGCTCGGTGCCGTTACTTTCAGCGTGCGATATGCATCCACTGTGTCGAATGCATACCCGGCAGAAATGCTCCATCCTGTGATGCCATCAGCAGCATTTGCAAAAGAATTGAGCTTGTTACGTGCAACAACATTGAGATTGTCCGCGGTGATCGTTTTTGCTGATATCTGTGCAGCTGTGATGGAGTTCGCAACGATCTTGTTCGCAGCGAGCGTATTTGCCAAAATTCGATCGCCATTTATCGTATTGGCTGTCATCTTGTCTGTCGTTACGGAACCGGCCGCGAGGGCATTCGCTGCGACGGAGCCATTGACGAGGAGGTCCCCGAGGACAACCTTCGCATCCAGGACAGAGAGGGCGATACCGCCGTTGTTGATGAATACTGTGGTGTCATCGTTCGTGAGTGCCGGAAGAACGTCCGCGGCAGTAAGTACTGTTGGACTCGCGAGCTGCCAATAGGCAAATTTCTTGTTTGTACTGCCATTTGTGATGGTGTAGACAGTTCCGTTGTATGATATCTGAACGCTCGTCCACTGTATGTACCCCGCGCTTGGAGTATTATTTGCCAAACTGTATGCCATCTCATATACCTCACACGTTTATTTGCCTGTCACCCCATTATATGATGCCTATGCCGTAAGCGCAAGCATTCTATAGGATCATGTGTATTTTCACATTGAGCTTGGCAGCAGTAACTGCAGAATTTGCTATCTCTGCCACGGTTATGGCGTTGTCTTTGATCATTGACGTGGCTATTGCATCTGTCGCAATGGCTGTCCCATACACGGCGCCCGCCGCGAGCTGGGCGTTCCCTATCGCTCCCGCCACGAGGTCCGCCGTTCCCGTCGGCCGCGCGACGACGAGGTATGCTCCTGACCATGCGCCAAGAATCTGCGCCGTCGGGGAAGCGGTCGTGGGGGCTTCAGAGATCCCGCGCACGCGATAATAATAATTCGTGTCCTTCGCCGTATTGACTGTCTGGTCCTTGAGAGGAAGGCTCTGGGAGATCTGCTCGATCGAAGTGAAGAGTGTCCCGGCGCCGTCCGTATAGTTGGCCTCCGAGATGCGCGGGTCAAGGGTGAGCGCAGGGCGTACCCAGTCCCCTTCGATCGGGGCTGTGTCCTTCCGGGCGATCTGCACTTCATAACCAATCTTTCCGTACTGATTGGTCGCCCTCCAGTTGAGGACCGCCTCTCGTCCATTGCAGTATGGTGTCACAACGGGTGTCGGAGGGATCCATGTATCGTATTGTGACACATCAGGAACTACAGCGGTGCAGTATGATAAGGAAGCATAACCATAAATATTTACCGCTTTCGCTCGAACGCGCCATGCAGAAAGCGGGTAAGTACCACCGGTTTTCTCGGGATATCCATCCACATCCCTGTCAAAGAAATAGAGATAGTCACTCGCTGTTGTGGTTCGTGTGATCCATGAAACACCATCATTTGATATCTCTACTGAGAAATTCTTGAGTGTATTATGCAGGCCTACACCCACAGGGTCCCAATCTATCTCAAGATATTCTCTCCTCGCAAGAACCTTTAGCCCGGTGATGACATCTGGTGTCGCTACAGGATCGCCCTGTGTCACAACTACAACCGCCTGTGCAGCGGCCCCTGCCATTGCCATTGCACTATCCAGAGTGCTTCCGTCCACGGCTATTGAGGGAAGCGCAGGAGCTGTCGGGCCCATACGAGACATTTGTGGAGGAGGCAGAATATTGGGTACATATAGTGGAACCGTACCGATATTCTCGGCCGTGTGTGGATATTCTGAATATTCTACGAAGTGTAGTTTTGCAGAATAGTCGCTATTTATCTCTTTACCCAGCACGATATAGTCATGGGATACTTTACCAGTTAAACCTATAGCATAATATGATTCCGGTATAAGTAAATTGGTATATGCAGATACTGCAGCATACGTGACAGACCATGTTTTTGTTCTGGCATATCCGGGTTCTGTCGTGACAGCGCCTATTGGTGTACACGCAATTTCGGCAACCGCTCCCGTTGTGATACTCCAAACTTTTATTGCATAACCCTGCCCTGTGGGGAACTCACAGTCTTCATCGAGCAGAAGCGTATATGATGCACCAAGATCTGTAACAACGCGTATCCTTCCCTGCGTCAAACCGGTTACAAGGACATCACTTGCAATGCTGATGCGTGAACCTTCCGTATAGAAATACTGCTCTATGTCCACATCACATGTACAGACTGTGCGTCGTGCAATAAGCATTGCAAATGAATATCGTACATACAGTGTTGCCTGATAAATATCCGTAACGCCTGTCAGTGTACTCTCTGCATATTCAACGGTGCCATCGAGCTGTTTCGCTATAAGCTCGGCCTGTGTAATCTGTGGATTACGTGCAACAAACATTATTTTCTGATAGCCAGCATCACTACTTACAATAGTAATCTTCATGGCATCAGGCACTTTCACAAAAGACTTTGTTGTTGAGAAATTACGCGAGTTCTTTGGGCTGAGTACCGCCGTGACAACCTGCTGATTTAGCAGATTATTATATTTACCTGCATCACTGTATGCCGGCGTAATATTATACCATGCATCATGAACAATACTATACCGCGAGCCAGACATGTAGAAGCTTGCGCGCGCGGGTACGAGTACGCCCTGAAGGAAGTCTACAAGACGTATTCCTCCTGTAATTACTTTATTTATTTCACACTGATGTGCCAAAACGCGTGTAAGCTCACCTTCAATAGCTACATCTCGCGATTCATTACACCATCTGCGAAGATCGCGAAGAGCATTCCAGGAGAGTATTGTATTAGTCGTTTGCGCTGTTGCTAAGTCAATACTTCCGACGGGGCACCAGACGCCGCGAAAAGCTGCAAGAAAGATGTCCGCCGGATTAGCCGTTTCTCGCCATGCCGTTTTTGTAAAATCCCAGTCACTATATGGCGCGATTCCTGTATCTGTTGCTACAGGTAATACAGAAGATGCTATACAGTTTATCTGATCAAGCAGACCGTTCATGCGTTCTGTTGCTTTTATCTTGAAGGCGATACGGCACAAATTTTCTTCCGCTGTAGCTGAGAGAGGATCTATGTCCGTAATGGTTCTGCAGTTTACCCATGTCCATTTATCCAAGTATGTGTCTTGTGCAACGGGGACATCATTCACATAATTCTTTCTTCCTCTCCTGACACCAACCTCAATTTGAAGAGCAAGGGGAAGGCCAGGGCCTGATACTGCATCTTGTAGCGCTTGTGTATATGTCCCTGTCAAGGAATAACGAATTTCAGTCTTATATTGCCCGTTCGGAACTGTGCGTACAGAAGAAGCATCAGCAAAGTTATTCCATGTTGTCTGCCCGATTGGCCGCCACATAAGCCTGAATGTATCGGAAAGGCCCGCTTTTGTCCCATCACTCTGATATTTTATGAAACCACCGGCAGCAATTGTAACGTTCACCTGCTGCACATGCTGTGCTGTAATGCGAGCCACCATAGAAGCCAAGTACTGCGGTTCTGTGACATTTTCTGCTGGCCACACTATCTCTGTTCCGACTTGATCTTCAACAACTTTTTTGCCATAGATAAGCGATCCGTCTATAGGTGACATTTGCATAGGCCCGGGACTCTGCTTGATTGCAAATACAACAGAATCATTTGCCGCGAGCCACATTGTTGTAGCTGATGTAGGGTTAAGCGTTACATCGAAATTGCCCCTAGTTATCGCGGGCATTTCCACACCAAGGCGCATATCCCCGAGGCGAAAATCTGTAAGACGTAGCGGACCATAACCAACAGCCAAGAGACCATGTAACCATGTATCTTTTCCGTCATCCCCTTCAGTTACTTCTGTCCAGTATGAAGCTGCGAGGTACGGTGATATGCGGTGCTTGCCGAGTACAATGGGCCACTTATCACCTGCATGCATTGAATTTCGCGCTCCTGCAAGGTCGGGGCGATCCTTTATTTCTTCGCGCGCAGCGGGTACATCAGGCTCTTCAAGAGCCTTTGCGACCTTTGCGCAGAATTTTGCGATATCATCGCCCACGATAAAACCTAGACCAACGCCAGCAATAGCAATTGCTACTGGGGTTAGCGTGCCAAGGGAAACAACCTCCACTATTACGGCAATGGCTATAAAGAATCCGCCGAGGGTTTTTCGTGCAGATTCTGATCCTTCCACAAGAGCGCGTACGATAATGATATCGTCTGCATCTATCACATACTGCATGTCTACAATGCAGTTATCATTCACCCATATCTGCTTGTTTTCTGCATGCGTATGCAGATGATCTCTGAGCAATGCATCCAGCGTTATGCCAGCTGCCTCGATCTGCTCCGTTGTATGTTCCGATGAAAGAAGAATAGAATAGTATGTTACTGTGTTTGCCATTTGTATCTTCCTTTTATACGTGATGCAATGGAACAGATACCATCCTGCGTAGCAAGACCTGTAATGCACACACCGATTCCGCGAGCAGCATGCAGAATATATCCCGCACCTACGTCTATTGCAATATGTGATGCTTCTCCATGATAGGTGAGAAGCAGTATATCGCCAGGATTATCCTCATTTACGGGTACAGCCTGTGCCGACGAATGTATGCTTTTGTATATCGCAGCTGCCTGTACCGCTGTCCCTGTTGGTGCATAATCAAAATCGGGGAGATCTATACCATAGACCTCTTTATAAAACAGCAGTACAAGGCCGTAGCAATCGAGGCCATCCATTGTTCTTCCATGCGCCTTCCAAGGAATACCTACATATTTTTCAGACTGTTGTAGTAACATCAGTGACACCCTGGATTCAATACAAAATCGAATCCGCGTGACGGAATTTCTGTGTCAAGGTGTGTATCGAACACAAGCGAGGCAGAAAGAGTAATATCTGTCCATGTGACATCCCGTAGCTCAAAAGGCCACTGCTCGAGGTGCTCAACCTGTGAGAAATCATCTTTCATCACGAGTGTATGTGCAATCAGGATGGGGGCTTCCGTGATGGAGAGAATCGCGGCAGGCAACTGTTGATCCACAACACAGAGCGAAATCTTGGCTGCTCCCGATTCCCCCGCTTTTATGTCCGGCGGATCGAAGGTAAAATTGGCGGCCCTATATACAACAGCATTGTATGTGATATCTGTTCGATTATCACACATATGCCATACTGTAGTATCTGGGAATATAATATCTATAAGAGTAGCGAACACACTATTCGTGTCCTGTTCCATCAGCCTTCGAATCATATCTCCTGATAGTGCCATTATGCTATCTCCTCAAGTGTGAAAGATACATAGGCAAAGTTTCCGAATAGCTTGAATACTACATATGGTGATGATCCGCTCTGCAGGACAAAGTGGCATTCTGTATCGAGCCACAGTGCTATATCATCCTGTGCTCCTGTATTGGGGGGAAGTTTGAACAGTGTGTTCATAGTTCCCGCATATAGTGTCGTATGTACATACTCTTCGAAGGCTTGCAGCTCAGTCAGTCCTCCTATTATGGAGGTCATGCGCTCGAGACGGAGCGAAATTTTATGTTGCCAAGGCGCCGCTGTGTACCTTCTGCGGGCTTTTTGCACGCCTGCATCTGTCTGTGAGACAATCACATTCGGCATGCGATTTTTACTGTATCCTTCGAAGAGGATTGTCTGATTTATGCCCGCAGGCCACGCTACATATGCCATACAATCACTGTATGGCATATGCTCCGTATTGTCAACTTCTCCGTGTTGCCTGCGGTGTCACACCATATCGATAGCTCATGGCACCATCGAGTTTCCCCGATTGGGCCATACCGCTTACCAGCTTCTCTACCATAAGAGTAATTTGTTTTTCACCATTTTCCCCAGTAGACTCTTTTGTAGTGACAGAAGCGTCTGCATAATTATTCACAATGACTGTCGTTGCTCCGCCGGCCCCGGCTACACCGAGCTTTCCGTCTGCCCCGCGTTTCAGTGGCATAACTGCTTCAGGCCCGGCTTCTCCCATGACACCAGAGAAGGATGCACCGGAGGCGAACTTGAAGAACGTCGGCTGGGTGTAAATTCCCTGGTCAAGACCTGTAGATCCGGCAAAAGTATCGCCTTTCGCATACCTTTGCACAAGGCCTATCTGTGTATCAGAGATATATTTGGTCCGCATGGTGTCCAAGTAGAGGATATTCTGCTCGAATTGCTGGATCATCGTCTGGAACTGGTCCTGCAGATTCTGCAAAAGTTTCATCTGCAGATCGCCTTCATCCCCTCCGTCCTTCTCTTTGGACCCCACAAGACCGCCGATGAATGATGTTCCGAGAGCTGCACCAACGAGCGCGAGGGCCAAGGGCCAGTTTGCTCCTCCTGATGTCATAAGCACGCCGGAAGCAGCGGACATAAGTATTCCCGGGAGCTGATTCAGCATGGTTTTACCCATGTTCGCCACGATCAGGGCATATTTGTCATACGCATCTGATCCTTGGTCAACACTCTTTCCCATCTCATAGAAAGCGTCCGTCGCACCCTGAAGCATGGTGTCTATTGCCAAGGTTTTTATGCTCTTCCAAGCTTCCCCAAGGACTTTTCCTGCATCACCTGCATCAAGTGCTGCATCTTTCAGTGCGGTCAGCTCCTCAGTGGCCTGCGCCAGGCTGCTGAGCTGTTCTGGCGATATTTCAATACCGTTTTCCTTGCTTTTGTCCATAGCGTCGCGTATGTCAGTTACTTTTTTCGTCTGCTGGTTGATACCATCCATGCGATCGTCATTGGTCATATAACCATTCGGCTGCAGCGCTTCCCCCGTGAACCATTGCCCCACGGAAACTGCGAGCTTCGACTTTCGTTCAAGATCAGCGGCCTTTCGCTCCTCGCTCCATGCCCCCATCCCGTCCCACGTATTCCGTCGATTTTCATTGATCGCCTGTATTCGATCACGCGGAGATGCTTCAGGATTATTCATAACCGCATCTTGCATATCTTGGAAGGCCTTCCGGCCGGCGAGGGTAGAATCCGCAGCATTCTTCCAAGCGGCTTGTATTGCCTCAACAGCTCCTGCGGCTTCTTCTACAGCATTTTTAAGTTTAATGTATTCGCTTACAAGTCCTGATAGCTCCTCTTTCCTCTTGTCAAGCTCTCCTGTAGATTCGCGGCCTTCAGCCTGCACATCGTTGAGGCTTTCTGAGAGGTCGAGTATTTGTTTAAGTTTTTCTGTCAGTCCGGCATACTGCTGCAATGAACCGCCAGAATACAATTCGCTTTCATTGCCGAGACCGAGATCTCCCGCCATTGCTTTTCTTGATGCTTTACGTGAGGCTTGGTATAGCGGATCATCTCTGTAATCAACTCTGTCTACCTGAGAAAGAGCATATGTTCGAGCATCCAGTGCGTGCGTAGTAGCTGAGAATGGATCTGGTAGGCTTCCCCGCGTCTCAGTGAGTGCCTTTCGCAGCTCCGTGATACTGCCTGCTACACCAGATGCTGCATCATCACCGAATGCCTTACCTATTTTTGCTATTGCTTCTGCGAGCTTTAGCGCTTCTGGTGTAGTACTTTTAATAACTTTTTCAAAGTTTGCAAAATTGTCCCCAAGTATGCCTATCTTAGATATGTTCTGCTGTGGTATATCAAGCGCGGCATAAAGGGAATCTGCAAAATCCAACATGTTGCCTTCGCTCATGCCTACTGCAGCAAAAGCTGTTGTCATTTCAGCAAGAGCTTGTCTGTACTCCTCTGTGACAGCTACCCCTTTTATCATCAGCTTCAGATTTGTTGCGGCATCAGCGATTTCTTGCTCCGTAAAGGCTGCATTACGACGTTCAAAACCATAATATGCTTCCGCGGCGGTGCTTACCTTATCATATGCCTCTTTTGTAAGAAACAGGGTGCGGGCAAATTTTTCTGCTACCCGCGCCCGCTCTTCGCTCATACCTTCTTGATAATCATTCTCACCCTTTGTACCAATGTCCGCGCGGTCCTTGAATTTCATCTCTTCTATTTTATTGTTCTCGCGCTGAACAAGAGAGATTTCTCGCAAATTCAGTATCTGCTCTCCGAGGGCCTTATTATATTCGTCCAAAAGGAACTGTCGCTCTTTCACTTTTCCGGGACCGGGACCGGGATCGGCGTCTTCTGCCTGCTGCCCGCTTCCTGTAACCTTACCCTTGTTTTTTTCGAGCCATAGGCGCAGGTCATCCAATGTCTGTCTTTCTGCTTGCGGCATAGCTGTGCGGTCTTGTGACATAAGCACGTTGTTGATCGCACGCATAAAATCTTCTGTTGGGCCAGAATAAAATTCTTCATTCGGTGACACTGATCTACCGAGCGCTGCCGTGCCTATTGAACTTTCAACAGAATATGAAACAGGCTTGAGAAGCTCGCGCATGCTTGCAATTTCTTTTTCTGATATGCCGAGCGTCTTGCTCATAAATGTCATGAGAGCATTTATGCTGCGCGTCTGCCCATCAAGCCAGATTGCGCGCTGCTTCATTTCCTCCACTTGTGCTGAACCGCTTCCGCTTGTAGCAGATGCTGATGTCACCTGATAGGGGGAAGCAAGAAGATTTGGACTAAACGGAAGCAGTGTCCCTGCTTTTGACGCAGAGGCTCTCTGTGCTGCTGTTGTATTGACATCTGGTATCAGATACTGCTTCTGCATCGCAGACATCAGCGCCTTAAATGTTGTTGCCAAAGAGCCTTGCGGTTGCTCTCCCTTCAACAGCCTGTCCTGATCCTGTACAAGGCTCGTCATGTTCTTTTTTGCAGTCAGCTTATCATAGGCGTCTTGGATGGCGTCTTTGGAGTATCTATCATATACTGCAAGACCTTTACCTGATCGACGCTCTTCCGACTGCGATGTCATGACCATATCACTAAGTGAGGCACCTTGCCTCATATTCAGGATGGCTTCATTGGCATCAGAGAGAGCGTTTGTTATGAGTGGAAGTATATTGTTCCCAAGGTCCGCAAGAATTACTTTCATGTTATTCATGAACATGGTGAACTGCCCATTAAAAGACATGTTGGCAATTTTCTGCATGAGTTCATTGTACCTGCCGCCCTCAGATGTGAGGTCACGCAGGATGTCTCTGATCATGTTAAAAGATATTTCACCTTTTCGCGTCATATCCATGATGTCTGCTGTTGTTTTTCCGAGGCTCTTAGCCAGCGCATCAAAGATAGGGATACCAGCATTTACGAACTGATACATTTCCTGTGCTCGCGCCTTTCCCTGACCGAATACCTGGCCATAAGCCACGGCGAGGTTCTCAAGACGTTTGGAGTCTCCGAGCGCAAGGTTACCGAGCATCTTCATTTCGTCATTTACGGCACGCATGTCAATACCATAGCCAACGAGCTTTTCCGTACCTGCCGCTATTTTATCAAAAGCATAGATGGACTCCGTCGCGTATTGAATCATACCAGAGGATACGGATTCGCCGAGGTCCATAGCAGACTGCGCATTCTTGTCTGCCTCATTCCAGCCATGTGTTGCGAGGCCCTGAAGCGTTACTTGATACTGCTGCAGCTCTGCTGCGGCTTTCACGGATGCATTCCCGAGCGCAACGATCGCGCCGGCCGTTCCGACGACAGCGACTGTCGCGAGCATCCCTGTACTGGTTATGGCCTGCAGAACATATGACAGCTGAGCTATTTGCGGGTTCACAACACCGAGGCGTGCCATGTTTGACAAAATGAATGCATCTTTGCTTCCGAGGCGGGACGCGAGACCATCGCTGCTTGAAGTTGCAGACGTACTTCTATTCGCGTTTGAAAGTTCCTGTTTCTTATATGTAATCATGCGGCCTGACGTGCGCTGCGCAATACTGGCGCTTCGCTCCCGCGCCGCGTCTTTGAGCTGCTTCTTTGACCGGGGCTTTTCTATTCGCCCTTGCAGGACTGCCATCTCGGCATCCAGAGCTTTCAGTATCTTTACTGTTGCTTGACCATCGGAATTAAGGATATCAAATACCTTCATCCCCTTGGCTGTACCCATCTGATTCAGAGCTGTAGTGAGTGCTCCAACTGTATCCTGCATAGACGCGAGTGTCCGTAGGTATGCTTGCGCTGATGTGATTACTTTCTGGTTCACTTCTACAAATGCTTCCTGCTTTGTAGCCTTGTCTGCTGCTTTACCTTTGTCTACAGTTCTTGCGAGCTCACGCTGCTTCTCTATGAGCTTCAGAAGAGCCGCTTCCTGCTTTTG
>JFJP01034117.1_pt1 | contig 11350 bp, 11 predicted proteins | sample 431651 | NCBI WGS metagenome assembly JFJP01 (sample SAMN02602958, study PRJNA72255) | Microbial mat metagenome, whole genome shotgun sequencing project. | biome: fresh water; feature: sink hole; material: water; isolation source: purple microbial (photo- and chemosynthetic) mats found in... | reverse complement strand
GACTCCGGTATCGGGTTCTTTGAGCGGAACCTGACGGTCTGGGTGCTGGCCTGCATGGTGGTGGGTGTGTTGCTGGGGCAGTTTCTCCCTGCGGTGCCCCAGTTTTTGGGACAGTTTGAGTACGCCCGGATTTCCCTGCCCATTGCCATTTTGATTTGGGTGATGATCTACCCCATGATGCTGAAGGTCGACTTCAAGAGCATTGTCAACGTGGGCAAGAGTCCTCAGGGGCTGTTTGTCACCTGGGTGGCAAACTGGCTGATCAAGCCGTTTACCATGTTTGCCCTGGCGTACCTGTTCTTTTTTGTGGTGTTCAAAGCGCTGATTCCCGAAAATCTGGCCAAGGATTACCTGGCCGGAGCCGTGCTGCTGGGTGCAGCACCGTGTACCGCCATGGTTTTTGTCTGGAGCCATCTGACCAAGGGGAACCCGGCCTACACCGTGGTGCAGGTTGCCACCAATGACCTGATCATTCTGGTGGCCTTCGTGCCCATCGTGGCTCTTCTGCTTGGTGTGAGCGGTGTGCCTATTCCACTCGATACTCTGATGCTTTCGGTGTTGCTGTTTGTGGTCATTCCTTTGGCCGGTGGTGTGCTGACCAGGATGGCCGTGGTGAAAAGGCGCGGTCAAGACTACTTTGAAAAGGTGTTTCTGCCCCGGTTCAACAACCTCACCATTGCAGGGCTCCTTCTGACGCTGGTCATCATCTTCTCGTTTCAGGGTAAGGTGATTTTGGAGAACCCCCTGCACATCGCCCTGATCGCGGTACCGTTGATTTTGCAGACGGTGCTGATCTTTGCGCTGACCTACGGGGCTTGCCGGCTGTTGAAGCTTCCCTTTGACATTGCCGCTCCGGCGGGTATGGTCGGAGCCTCCAATTTCTTTGAGCTTTCCGTGGCCGTTGCCATTGCTCTGTTCGGCACGGCCTCGCCGGTTGCCTTGGCTACCATTGTTGGAGTTCTGGTCGAAGTGCCAGTCATGTTGATGCTCGTGCGGTTTGCCAACCGCACCAAGGGATGGTTTGTGTATGGATAAGAAGCGGGTCATTTTCATCTGCATCCACAATTCAGGACGCAGTCAGATGGGGGAGGGATTTCTCCGGCACCTGGCGGGGGACCGCTTTGAGGTGGCCAGCGCCGGCCTAGAGGCGGGTAAGCTCAACCCCTTGGTGGTGCGTTCCATGGCCGAGGTGGGGGTCGACCTTTCGTCCCACTATTCCAAAAAAGCCCAGGATCTGATCGATGCCGGCGAACGCTTCGATACTGTCATTACCGTCTGCGATGAAACCAATGCCGAGCGGTGTCCGCTGTTCCCCGGCAGAGGAACCAACGCCAACGCCCAGCGGCTGCATTGGGGGTTTCCCGATCCCAGCGCGCTGGCTGGCACTGAGGACGAAAAGCTGGCGGCTATCCGGCCCATCCGCGACGCCATCCGGCTCCGCATTGATACCTGGCTCAAGGAGCAACAATGATCGACCTCAAGAACGAAGAAATCCGCAAGGCGGTGCGCGACCGGTACGGCTTGATCGCCCGCGAGCAGAACGCAAGCTGCTGTGGTCCGTCGGGCGGTTCCTGCTGTAGCAGCGACTCGCAGGCGCTGGGTTACGGTATCGAGCAGCTGAACCAGGTTCCCGAAGGGGCCAACCTCGGGCTCGGGTGTGGGAATCCTCAAGCCATCGCTTCACTGAAGCCCGGCGAGACCGTGCTTGACCTGGGTTCCGGCGGTGGCTTTGATGCTTTCTTGGCTTCCAAGTCGGTGGGACCGAAGGGGCAGGTGATCGGAGTTGACATGACCATCGACATGGTTTCACTTGCCCGCGCCAACGCTACAAAAGGCGGCTACACCAATGTGGACTTCCGTCTGGGCGAGATAGAGCACTTGCCCGTCGCCGATGCCACCATCGATGTGATTCTGTCCAACTGCGTAATCAATCTCAGCCCCGACAAAGCCCAGGTCTTTCGGGAAGCTTTCAGAGTTCTCAAGCGGGGAGGCCGGTTGGCCATCAGCGATATGGTGGCTTCAGGGCCTTTCCCGGAAGAACTCAGAACGAATCTGGAACTGCATTCAGCCTGCCTGACCGGTGCCTCGCCTCTTACAGATTTGGAACTGTATCTCAAGCAGGCGGGCTTTTCCCAAATTCGTATTGAGCCCAAAGTGGAAAGCCGTTCCTTTGTGAAAGACTGGGCACCGGGAACACACCTTGAGGATTTTGTTCTGTCGGCAACCATCGAAGCAGTGAAGGCATAAAAAAAGGGGGCCCTTTCCCAAAAAACAGGAAAGAACCCCAAAAACAGGAGGATACAGGCGTGAAGAAGTCGCCTGTTCTTCTAGTGTAACCTTGAAATGAAAGAACAACAAGATTTTATTAGATATTTTAACAATATTCTAATGACAAAGTCTTAAGGATTGTTCTTACTCTTCGGCTGTGGCTCCCGTAACGGCGTCTGGACCAATCTCGACTTCGATCCCCGAGTCTTGAGGATAGTTCTTCTTGTGGTAGTCGAGGATGGCAGCACCGATCTGCTTGAGATTGATGGTAGTGACCGTGGCACCGGTAATGATGTCCACGTCAGCCAGGGCTTTTTGATCCATTCCCGGCATTTTCGCCATGAAGGTCTTTTCGATTTCGTCGCGGGTCTGACCTGCCGGTGTCACAGGGCTGTCACCCCAATAATGGAAGTACAGATTCTTGATCCGGCTTTTCGATCCCTGTTTACTGATCTCAATGTACAGCGTGGATTTCACATTGATCGATTCCTGCCGGCAGGTACACGAGGTGTAGGTAATCTGATACTTAACGTACCCCTGCGCCTCAAATTCCCAGGCGAGCCAGGCCGGACTGGGAGTCTTTGTCCCAAACCCGTCGATATGCACGAAGGGGAGAATCTGATCGACACCGAGTTGTTTCGGGGCCTTAGAGGCTCCCGCTGCCGGAGCCGAACTGGTGGCGCAGCCGCCAAGAAGCAATACTGCCAGGGGCAGGAGCAGAACAGTGAGAGCCTTTTTCATCAGTGGGCCGCCGGGGCAGGAAGCTTGTACTCGCCGTCGCCAAGGACCTTGGCGGTGCCCTTATAGTCTTTGAAACCGCCGGCATTGAAGGTCTTGTAGCCCTGCTGGTCAAGAAGGGTTTTCATAAACGCAGCACGGGTTCCGCTGGCGCAGAACAGCACAATGGCTTTGTTGGGGTTGAAGTAGTTCTTGATGGGGAAGTTGGTGTTTACCGTGGCCAGGCTGACGTCCCAGGAGGCTGCTTTGCCGTCTACCGAGCCCCGGGTCACGTAGCGGGTTTCCAGGAACTGGAAGAACGGGATGAGTTCGGTACCATTGATATAGCCGCTGTTGAAGCGGTCTTCAAGGTTGCGAAGGTCAACCACCTGCACATCGGCGCGGCCGAGGTATTGGTCCAGATTTTCCATGGTGATGGCCGAATCTTTGGCAGCGGCCGAAGTCACGGGGGCGGGTACGGCCGCTGGGGCAGGGGTGGCCGGCGAGGTGGTGGCGCAGCCAACTGTGAGCAACGCTCCGAGGATCACAAGACCCAGGGTCAATTTCTTCATAACAAGCTCCTAATTGTCGATTCCAGCAAGGCTGGTGGCTCATTGTCGACTGCCAAAGTGCTTCGCGTCAAGGTGATTTACTTTACCGATTTAGTAAAGTAGTCTGGGTTCGCCTGCTGAGCTTCGGCCAGCTCGAGAAAGGCCGACTGCAACCCGCGAGTCTTCAGCAGAGGGGCGAGCGCAAGGATTTCAGCCACGCTGCCAGGGTTCAGCACCCGGTCGAACAGGAGTTTGTGGTCGGCGGCCCAAGATTCCTTTTTTCCGGAAAGCAGGTTGAGGGCGTGTTGGCGTGACAGGTCGGCCCAGCGGGACTGCGGGTCGGCGGCCAACCCCCTCAGCCAGGCGGCCATGGCCCGTTCTGGCTGCTTGTCTTTTTCGAGCAGGTCACCCAGATACCAGGACTGTTCCCCGGCATCGGGAGGGCTCATCTGTGCGTTCAGATTGCGGCCCAGTACCGCGATCAGCGTTTTTCTCAGCCGGGGATCGTTCTGGCGTACGAGGGCGCGCCAGACCTTGGGCTGGGTCAGGGAATCGGCGTCCACGGCGCGGGCCAGGCCATACGAGTAAATGACCCGGTCACGGTCTTCCTTGGCTTTGTGGTAGGCCAAGAGAACGTCGGCACCCCAGAGAAACATGTTGAGGGTGGCTCCGGTCACAAAAAGGGTGGTGTTTGTCTTCAAACGGTCGTAGTTCAGTCCTTCGAGCGTCCCCTTGGTCCACACATCTTCCATATTGCCCCATTGCTGCCAGACGGCGGTCCCCATCAGCCCGTACGTGGCCCAGCGGGCCCCGCCCAGCACAACGGCAAGGTCGGGTTCGTCGACCAGAGCCAGAGCGTAGCCTGGCCAGATCATGCTCATACCGATGGTGAAAAAGTCGACGTTTCGGTTGAGCTCCCGGAATTCCTGCAGGGACATATCGGGTGGAATTCCCTGCTCGAATTCGGGAGGGATGTCACGGAACACAAAGGGCAGCATGTCCATTTGAGCCCAGGCCGTGAGAGTGAAGGTGGTGAGGACAAACGAGAGAACGAGCTTTTTCATAGATCCCCCTCTCCACACTAACGGGTAAGACGATAGAGAGCCAGATGTTCCAGCGAAATGTGCTCCATATACGAGAATCCAACCTCCAGGGCAGTCTTTTCCACTTGCAAGGGTGTCAGGCGATGGTCCAGTGGAGGGCCGAATTCGCCGGACTGATAGGGCCATTCCAAAATCAAAACCCGTTTTACTGTCGTTCGGAAGGCTTCCTTCAACGCAGCTGTCAGATCACTGGCTTCGTGGAGCACCAGGCCGAGGAAGGCCAGATCGAAGCTTCCATCGGGGTAGGGAAGGCTCTCCATGGAGGACTTCTGGAAGTTTCCCCCAGGGACAAATTGCCTGGCTGCTTCCAGCATTTCGTCAGAGACATCAATGCCGGAGACTGTCAGTCCTTTGTGTGCAAAGGCTTCGGCAAAAACACCGCTGCCGGTTCCGATGTCCAGCACTGTTGTGGCAGGAATACCTTCCAGGCTGAGTTCTACCACCCTGGGTATCTCCAGTCTGGCCAGCCGTTCGGGGCTTCGAAGTTTGGCGACGGTTCCTTGGTAAAGACGTTCGTTCATGTTTTGGCTCCTCCTGTGAAAATTGACATAATTCTCATTATATAGTAACAATCTAATATTATGAAGGCAATATTGTGAATTGTACCGCATGTTCCCACCATTCCTGCCGTTCGAACAAGCTCTGTGCAGCAACCAGTGCCGATTTGCCTTCGCTCCAGGAAAGTTACCAGCAGCCGGAGACCCAGGAACTGATCCAATCTGCCGCCAAGCTGGTCGATGACGGTCTGGCAGGACAATTATCCCGGCTGGAAGAACTGACAAGGTTTTCCCTTGACCGGGGTTACGCCAAGGTGGGACTGGCTTACTGCTACGGCATGGAGAAAGAGGCTCGGCAGGTCGTTGAACATCTCAGAACCCGGGGTGTCCGGGCGACGGGGGTCTCGTGTACCGTCGGGGGTATGCCACAAAGCTCCGTGAACCTGAAGAGTTCCAAGCCTGGGGTGTCCTGCAATCCGCTGACACAGGCGGCCCAATTGCAGGCGGAAGGGGTGGATTTAGCGGTGACCTTCGGGCTGTGCCTGGGACACGATATTGTATTCACCCGCGCCTTCCCCGGTGATCAAACCACCTTGGTGGTCAAAGACCGCGTCCACAAGCATAACCCCTTGGCCGCCCTGGCGACAGAATTGCCGTCATGAGGGCCTGGCTTTCGCTGAGTGCCAGCCTTCTCGTTCTCATCGGCTCGGTGTTTTGGCCATGGCTTGGCCTGGCAGTACCTCTGTTAGTTCTTGTAGCCGTGGTCAGCAACTTCTTTCAGACCAAGTGGTTCTGCCGTAGGGCTTGCCCCCGCTCCGGAATTCTTAGTGGCTTCCTGAAGCCCTGGTCTGGATACCGGCCTCTCCCCGCTTGGGCCTCCTCTCTCAAAGTCCGGCAACCTCTTTGCGCGCTGCTCCTGGTGTGCCGTATGCCCAGTTGGAACCCTGCAACAAACGCTGCAGGGTTCGAAACGCTAGGCCAGGGAACACATCCGTTGCCGGTCAGTTAATCTCAGTCTTCGGCGACGCAGATTTGCTTTCTCATGACCGCAACCGTAGTACGGACAAGTAGAACTGCCACCAAGACTGCCAACAGGGTGCCAAGCAGCAAGCCTATCCAAAGGAACGCTTGATTCTGAGATTCCTTGAACAGAGCGAAGGTGGCGATGGTGAGGGCCGCCATAGGGAACGAGTAGGCCCACCAGGACAGGTAGAACCGGATCTTGGTGAAAAGCTGGAACTGGCTCACCAGGAGGATCAGGAGAAACAGGGCGAAGTAGTACAGGATTCTGGCAAAGTCATTCACTTCACCGGTTAGTTTCAGGAGAGAAATGAAACCGACGGCGGGAGGGGCAATCAAGATGAACAGGGTTGGCAGCAGCTTTTCTGCCATGGGATGATGGAAGAAGATCCTGTAGAGGAAGATGACGAAGAGGGCAATCCAGAACACAAAGCCGACACTGAAGAAGAACCAGGAGATTTCCGCCGAGAAGTGCTCGACTCCGGCGATGGGAATGAGAATATTGCCGACGACAGGGATAAACCAGGCCGGACTCATGTGGTGAATTTCGAACTTGGTCTGTTGGATCCAAATCGAGAGGATCCGTACTGTGAAGACCAGGTGAACCGCTGTACCGACGACCCACAGGACCAGAGAGACGGTCCGGTTCAGCGGAAGAGAGGCGATACTCAGCAGAAGAAGGCTGATAGAGAAGGTTGGAAAGAAACTCAACTTGGTGGGATGGTTGAATTCTTTGATCACGGCATCCCAGTGCCGGACCATCTTAACCGAATAGAGGATTGTGATCAGAACGAATAAGGCTCCTGTAAAGAAGAGGAATCCTGTTGCCAGGCTCCACGTTCCACCCAGGAGAGCTTCCACCTTCTGCAAGGCGATGGTGAAGCCGGTTAATCCCATGATCATGGAGAAAAAAGAGACAGGCAGATTGCGGATTCTTTGGGGCTCATGCATTTCAGGATTCATATATATACTCCTATATATAGAATGAAGAATATTTGGGTTTTCGTCAAGCTTAGCTTGCCGCCTAAGTTATATTGGAACGATGGAATCTCCCGATACTCCGGTTTTTGCTCTCTATTCCCTTAAGACAGACTTCAGCATCGATCGGCTCCATGCGGTGTACTATTCGGAGCTGGGCAAGGATCATCAGTTTCATGGTGAGCAGCATGATTTCTGGGAGCTGATGTACGTTTCAAGAGGAATTGTTCTGACGACGATCGAAGACAGCAAGTTCATTCTGAATGCTGAGGAAGCAATCCTGATCACCCCGGGGCGCTTTCACACGGTGTTTGGCAACGGTCGAAACAGCTCAGACGTGATCACCATCAGTTTTGCTTGCGATAAGGGTGGTTTTCCCGATATCGCCGATCGGACCATCCGTTCAGACCAGTTCGTGCGCCAGCTTCTCACCAATATCATCGCCGAGTTAGGCGTTAAAGACACTTTTACCTACAAAGTGAACCTTTTTCTGGATGGGCAGGCTTCCAAAGCAATGTGGCACCATGCGCTCAAACTGTATATCGAGCTGATGATGGTTCACTTTGTTCGGGTCAATGCGTTGCAGGAGCATTTTCAGTCTGTGCGGATCAAGGCTGAAAGAGACGAGGACGATCAGTTGTTCGAGCTGATGGTGCGGTACCTGGAAGACCACATACAACAGAAGAATGTGGAACCCGGTGAAGTGGCGGAACAATTTCGTATCAGCAAAGCCAGAATGCGCGGAATTTTTAGAAAATGCAGTGCCCGGACTTTCAAGGAGTATTCCATGCACCTGAAAGTAGAAAAGGCGAAAATTCTCCTGCGTGAAACGAATTCGACCGTTACCGAGGTCTCCGAATTGTTGGGGTATTCGACGATCCACTACTTTTCCGAGGTGTTTAAGAGTTTAGTCGGACTCAGTCCTATGGCTTACCGGAACTCTATCTTCGTAAAGTAATACGTTCTTTTTCATGAAAATTCCGGTTGTCTTGAACAAAAGTGTAAAAAATGGACAAATTTTCCTAAATACGCCTCAAAAATTCGGGCTTACTCTGGGTTCATGGAAGACAAGTTCTTCTGAGGAGGTCTCTATGACAAGGAAGCTGGCAATGGGCCTGAGCGTCCTGATGGTTCTCTTTCTCCTGGGTGGCGGGCTATCAGCTCAAGCCCCGGTATCGACCGAGAAGGTCACCCTGAAAATCGGTTATCAGGAAGGAGGGTACGGAATTGACTTCCTCACCTATGCCATCCGGACCTTTCAGAACAAGTACCCGAATGTGACAATCAAGTTGACCAATTCTCCCGATCTCGGCACGGTTGTCAGCACGTTGGCACAGGCGGGAAACAACGCCGATATGTTCGACATTTTTACCGGCGAAGGACCTTACGCCGCGGCAGGAAAACTCGAACCGATCAACGACATTCTCGAGTCAACGTTCCCCGATAATCCCAAGCTTAAGGTCAAAGACGGCCTGTATAAGGGCGTCTACGAAACCCTCTCCAAGAATACAGCCGGTGAGATTTTCCGTCTGCCACGCGCCATCTACGTCGGCGGACTGTTCTACGACAAGGCCTTCTTCCAGAAGAACAAATGGAATGAGAATCCCAAGACCTACGCCGAATTTCTCAAATTGATGGATAGCATCAAGGCGAAAAATGTGGTTCCCATGACCTTTTCGGGCATGTACAACTACATCGGCTTCAGCGTCTGGTGGAACAAGGCGTTCGAACTGGCTGAACTCAATGGCACCCTCGACAAGGTCAAGGGCGACTTTATGGCCTACAGGTCTCCGCGGTATGACACCCCGGAAATGCGGACTTTGTACACCCGACTCTACGAAATGGGCAAGAAGGGGTATTTCTCGAAGGGTCTGTCGGCCCTCGACCACACAGCCTCGCAGATGTTGATGCTTCAGAACAAAGTCGCTCTGGTTTCGACGGCCGACTGGGTTGAAAACGAAATGAAGTCCAGCGGTGCGGTTCCTGAGAACTTCCAATGGGGCTTTATGACGATTCCTATGGGCTCAAAAGCAACCGACACCATCTGGCTCAACAACGGCGACAGCGACTCGGCTGTCATCTGGAAGGACAAGCCCGAGCTGAGCAAGGCCTGGTCGAAAGAGTTCCTGAAGTGGACACTCACTGTCGATGTTCAACGCAATATGGCGAAAGTTGCCGGAGCGATGCCCGTGCGGGCGGCCTTCTACGACAGCAAGACGAATCTTGACAGCCTGACTTCGAGCCAGAAAGCCATCTCCAGCTACATGGCCAGTCACAAGACCAGGCTTGAGAACAACTTCACTGTGACACCGAAAGTGGGACCGAGCGATGCGCAGGCCGACAAGTTGTTCGTGGAAAGCGTTCCCTTGATCTGCCAAGGCGAACTAGACCCGCTTCCCGTCCTGAAGCAAGCCGAAGCGTTGTTCCAGAAGGGCCTCGAAGAAGGTAAAGCCCTCCAATAGGCCATCGGATCGAGGAACATCGGGAGGTGTCAGAATGACCAGCAAAGGCAGCAAAGGTTTGGTTTTCAAAAAGCACGAAGCGGTCTTTGCCTGGAGCGTTCTGGCCCTCCCCCTGTTGTTCTACGTGGTGTTTTGGCTTTTGCCAAATCTGTTGTCAGTCGTCTACTCGTTTTTTTACTGGGATGGCCTGACGCCTCCCATCTGGGTTGGTCTGTCGAACTATTTTAAAATCTTCGAAGATCCTTTCCTTTTCCGGGCTTTGAGCCACAACCTGTTTCTCCTGGTTTTTGTTCCTGTTCTGACGGTGATAATTTCTCTTTTGCTTTCTTATGGTCTGGTCAACAAGTCTTTCTGGGAAAACAAGCTGTTCCAGGTCCTCTACTTTGTTCCCAACGTTCTGGCCGCCGTCGTTGTCTCGTTGCTTTGGTCGTTTATCTACAACGGAAACTTCGGCATTCTCAATGCCATCCTGATCGGCCTGGGTTTCAAGGAGTTTCAGGATTTCTACTGGCTGGCAAGCGGCAAAACGGCTTTATGGGCGCTTCTGCCCGTCTATATCTGGGCCAATGTCGGTTTTCAGGTTCTGATCTATGTCAATGCCATGAAGGCGATCCCTTCGTCGATTTATGAATCCGCCGAACTGGAAGGTGCTACCAGTTTCCAGAAAATGACGAGGATCACCTTGCCTCTGATGAAAAACATACTCAAGGTCACCACCCTGTTTCTGATTCTGATGACCTTCAAAGCCTACGATATCGTTCTGGTTTTGACGGGTGGCGGCCCGGCAGGAGCCACCGATGTCACCGGCTACTACATGTTTGGGATGGCCTTCAGCTTCAACCGCGGAACCGGTTCGTCGGGCCATGATTACGGCTATGCCTCGACCATTGGCATGTTGCTCTTCGTCATCTTGATCGCTGTCAAATTGCTCCTGGACCGCATCAAAGATGATGACATCGAATACTGACCCGAAAAAGGAATTATCCCGATGAAAAACCGAGTCACGGACGGGCTCTTTCTTCGCCTTCTGATGAGTTTCTGGGCGCTGCTGATTGTTCTCCCCTTGTTCTGGGTCGCCTATGTTTCGCTGAAGACCAACCGAGAGTTTTTTATGGACCCGTGGGCACTTCCTGCGGTGCCACAATGGGGAAATTACCTCAAAGCCATGGATAAGTTCGCCCTGGGTCAGTCCATTCTCAACACCGTGTACTATGTGGGTGCAGCCATGGTTCTGGGCCTGATCGTCACGGCTCTATCGACCTTTGCGTTGGTTCGTCTCAAGTGGCGGGGGCAGAAGTTTATCTGGTGGCTGATTATGCTGTCGTTGTTTTTGCCTGGCATCAATATCTTGGTGCCCCAATATACCTTGATGCTGTTCTTCGGCCTCAACAATAGTCTCGAAGGTTTGGTGTTGCTCAACAGCATTGGGCTGAGCGCTTTCGATCTGCTCATCCTCGGGGCTTTTATGCGCACCATCCCGAAAGAACTGGAGGAATCGGCCTACATGGACGGCGCTGGAATTCTTACAGTCTTCGTTCGGATTGTCGCGCCTCTGACCATGCCTGGACTGGTCACCATCGGGATCTTCCGGTTTCTTGCTCTCTACAACGACTTTTTGAATCCGCTGATCTATCTGACCGACCCCACCAAGTACACGATGGCCGTCAGCATTTACTACGCGAACCAGTTGATGAAGTTCCGCTCGGATTGGGTGACCCTGTTTGCTGCCGTCGTCATCACGATGATTCCTTCGA
>JFJP01012667.1_pt1 | contig 11354 bp, 7 predicted proteins | sample 431651 | NCBI WGS metagenome assembly JFJP01 (sample SAMN02602958, study PRJNA72255) | Microbial mat metagenome, whole genome shotgun sequencing project. | biome: fresh water; feature: sink hole; material: water; isolation source: purple microbial (photo- and chemosynthetic) mats found in... | reverse complement strand
TTGGCAATATATTGGGACTTGAAGTAGTAATAATTTATAAAATAATCCGCGCTGCTATACATGACCACCAACCCTGCGATGATGATACCGATTCCGAGGATCAATAAAATCGGGGCTTGGCGGGTGGCAATGGCGCGGCTGTTTTGGGATTCCACCTCCCGCACCAACTGCTCGGCTTCCTGCCAGTTGATTTTCATCCTTTCGCACAATGCCATAATGATATCATTACGACTATGCTGCTTTCCCAATTCGCTGATGATAAAGGCTGTGGCTTCGTCTTTGTTCATAGTGTGTACTCCTGATTGTAGTTTCATCCTTCGAAATTCATCCTTGCCCCACCAACTCGCCGCGGAACGCCCTATCCAGCACGGACGGTAACAACGCGTTCATTTTCTCATTCCAACGTCACAATATACTGATGGATCAAATGCGCATACTGATTTTGCAAGCGGATGAAATGATTCTGTACTGCGTCCGCTTCGGCGCCGTCGGGGGCTAGGAATTTTCCGATCTCCACACCGTGACGGGCGATCTCGCGGCACAGCAGTACCCGCCCTTCGGCGGTTGTGTCCAGCCGCCCTTGCTCGTCCAGATAAATTTTCACCGAAGGCGCGGCGGTTGCGATCATGATGCTCGAATTAACCCGATCAAAATACACTCGCTGACGCGGGTCCATGCGGTCGTCAAAGTTGATATCTGTGAAGAGGGCGTTGCTGCTCTTGGACGGCTCGATGAGGATGCTTTCCTTTTTGGAACGCACCTGCACCAGCGCCTGCGCGCGATGCTTGCCAACGTAGGCGGTCACAACCCCTTCGCCGCCGACCTGCCTGCCTTCCACTTTGATGCGCGCCTGCCCGATCATGGGGTCATGTTTGTGCGGCTGAATCACCACCTGCTGGGTCAAGACCATCACTTCGGGGCTGTTCGAAATGACCGTGACGGTTGCGCCCACGTTCGCGCCTTCCACCAATTTCACATACAACAGCAGGCTGATGGTCTGCCCGGTTTGCACATAAACCCGCTCTGGGAAGAATCCAATTCCGGAGGGCGGAAGTTCGATTTGTTTGTGCTGACCATCGCCATCTTTTCTGTCACTCAATTCGGTTAATGCGATTGAGTTCAACTCGTGCAAGGCGTGGTCAATTTTTTGGCGCAGACGTTTATCTAACTTGGTCTGTTCATCGTGGACGGCGTGTTTGCGCTCCGCCAGAATCAACGGCTCGAGCTTGGATTCCACTGCCAGTTTTAGCGCCCGCGCAAAGGGTTGACTCCAGTTGATGCCGTCGCGGGTGGCAGTTAATACAGGCTCGTCGTTTTTCATCAGCGTGTGCAAATAATCGCATTGGATTGAGCCATAGAAATAACCCGCATACGGATCGTTCTCAAACTTGAGCATGGTCAGTGAGATGATTGTTGCCTTGCTGACCACCAGCAAACCGCCGTCGGCGTAATCGCCTTCCTCGCCTTTGGTAGATAGCTGGATGCTCGATCTGAAGACTTCCAACTGCGCCCTGGCTGGATAGCCCTCGATAGCGATTTCCTCGCTGAGGACTTTTTCGCCCTTCGGCGACTTGTAGCTGAGGACGTGTTCATGACGGATTTTCCCGCCCGCTGCAATATCCCGCAAAATGATCTTGCGCTGCGGGTTGCTCATGATCGGACGAAGTTCGAAATGCCTTTGCAGGTAGTTGCGTAAATTATCGAACTGCGGCACTTTTACGTCGTCGCGCGAGATGATGATCTCAAGGATGGTGCCGTTGCCCTCTGGCATTTCGTATTGCTCTCTCAGCGTGGCATTGGCTCGGGTTGGCAGATTCAACTTGAAGGTTGGAATGCCTTTTTTTATCAGCAATGAACAGGAGTAAAAGTTCGCCCCTTTAAACGAGTACACGTGTCCATATCCCAAGCCAAAGATTGAATCTTTTAATCCGCGACCCCACATGCCGCGCACATGCTTGTCTTCTTTCAATCCGCTGGTGGCTTCGCCATACGTCCCGACGACTTTGTCCATGCGCAGATCGGTCATGCCCTCGGCATGGTCGCGCACGCGGATGACCGAGTTCTGATGCTTGCGATGCACATCAATAATGATCTCCCCGCTGACTTGCTGCCCTGTATATTCAAGCCGTGAATAACTGTCATTGCAATTGGTGATGATCTCGACCAGCGCGCGTAAAACATCCTTGCGAATTGCCTGGTCTGCCTGTTGAAGCGCCACACGATCGGCGTATTGTAATTTTCGACTTCCAGCCATTAAGTTTCCTTTTTGAAAATTCTAACTTCTCACTTCTCACTTATTACTTCTCACTTGCCACTTCTTTCACGTCTCGTTACTCATTTCTTCCTCTTCACCTTTTTCTGCGGCATAAACAAGTACGAGAATTTATCCTTGCAAAAGCTCAGGAATGTGATCAAATCCTGGTGATTGTAGATTTCGGCATAGCCTTTGAATAATTCCAGATTTTTTTCCAGCGTTTCAGGCGAGGATTCCATTGTGCAAAGCAACAGACTTCTGAAGTCAAATTCGCCGATGTTTGATTTTGCGCCGCTCTTCTTATAGTGCCGATATGCGTCTGAGGTTTCCATCATTCGCACGAATTTTCCCGCGCGCGCTTTTGCTTCCTGCGAGATGGTCACACTTGATTTAGGTTCCTGTTTGACCTTTGGCGCTTCACCCACGGGCGCGGGGATAATTTTCTTTGCTGGCGCGGCTTGCTTTTGTTTTTCCACTTTGGCAAGCGGCACAGGCGGAGCGGTTTTTTCTGCGACCTTCGGCGCTTCAATCACGGGCGCGGGGATAATTTTCTTTGCTGGCGCGGCTTGCTTTTGTTTTTCCACTTTGGCAAGCGGCACAGGCGGATCGGTTTTTTCTGCGACCTTTGGCGCTTCAACCACGGGCGCGGGGATAATTTTCTTTGCTGGCGCGGTCTGCTTTTGTTTTTCCACTTTGGCAAGCGGCACAGGCGGAGCGGTTTTTTCTGCGACCTTTGGCGCTTCAATCACGGGCGCGGGGATAATTTTCTTTGCTGGCGCGGATTGCTTTTGTTTTTCCACTTTGGCAAGCGGCACAGGCGGAGCGGTTTTCTGCTCAACCTCTGTTTTTGGTTCCTGCTCGACTTTTGGCGCTTCATCAGGCTTGGAGGGCAGAGTCTTTTTATTTGGCGCAGGTAAAATTGTTTTTTCTGTTGAAGCAGGCTGTGCTTTTTTTGACGGGGACGTTCCAGCCATCTTTTTTGGACGAGAGGTTTTTACAGCCACCCCCAATGTTTTTGCGACCTTCTCTGCAATCTTCGTGCCAATTGCCGTCAATTTGAATCCAAACTCGGTTTTGGCGGCAATGTATCCTTTACTTTGACATTCAATCCAACGCCTGCTGATCATCGCAGCGTCGGGCCATTGCGGATATTTTTTGAGTGAAAACTTTTTTGGAAACAACGTAAAGCAAGCGGAGATAATATCTTCTGAGCTGATCTCATCGCCGTCATTTTGCAGGGAATAAATGCAATAGACCACAAGGTGGTTTGAGGCGATCGGTAAGTAGATATCAGAGTTGAATTCGGGTGTGTTTGTCGCCATCATTTTTTCTCGTTTGGGTGGTGTGAGTTTGTCGTGTTCCACGCGGATTTACCTGCCCAATATATTACACTATTTTTGGAACTACTCAGCCCTGTATTTTTTCGCCAATCTTTGGAAGAGTCCACTGCAATAGATGAAAGGCTTTTACTTGGTGTTCCTCACCTGCACTGCAACAAACGCAGTGCGGCGCAAGTGTCGTGTTTAATTGGTTTTTGCAGTAGGGTCTTGGAAGATTTTCTTGGTTGTTGCCAATTAATTCGCGTTGATTAGCGTAGAGTAGGTATCATCTCAAAAAGTCGGGGTAAATGAGACTTCCGAAGTCTCGAAGACTTCGGAAGTCTGCTGTGCGCCCCAAAATATTGAGAAGATATACCGGGCGCGGGCATAAATTGCGCTTTTTGGGCTTCGTATCGCATCGGGATAAATCCCTTGCTCAGTACATGAAAGTCGGCTAAAGCCGACTAGCCCGAAGGGCTTCCATGCCCGCCGAATCAATCGTGTTAAAACCGCAGTTTGTGACCGCGTGCAGTGAACTCACCCATACGGTTTCCAAAGTCTGTGACTGCCAATGTTCTTTCAGCCAACCCAATTGGCAGCTACGGACAGACAATTCCATAATAAGAGTAGAAATCACTGGGCGGTGAGCCGAGGAAATATGGCATCGTGCCGCCAAAGAAGAATTGATTTGAACCGCCGTCCGTGGCGACAAAACGCCAGAAAACAGTGTCGTTGGAGGCGGCGACAATCAGGTGCGTCGCTTCCCAGGTGAAAACATCAGTCTTCGTCAACAAAAGGGTGCCCGGACTGCTGAAAGTGTTGTCGTTAATGCTGTATTCCACATAGACTGAGCTAATACCGTTCATATCCAGCACATCTACTTTATAAAGTTGATCACAGGCGGAAATTATGGACATGGGACCGCTGGTGTTGCGGAAAACCGTATCGGAGTTCAAGAGCACTTCCTGAGTTATGGTATCTGAATTGCTGCTGTTGAAATTCGCATCTCCGCTGTAGCTGGCGGTTACAAGTGCAGGACCGGGATTGATAAGGTTGATACTACAAGTCCAGGGCGCTGAGGTCGCTGTGCAGCTATATGCACCCTCAACGAAGGTCACGCTGCCAATGGGCGTGCCCGCCCCAGGCTCAACAATGTCAACGGTTGCGGTAAAAGTGACCGGGACGCCCAATTGAGATGGGTTGGGATCATGGCTTGTGATGGTGATGGTTGTACTGGCTTTGGCTACTACATAATTTTCCCATACCGCAGATTGTGCCGCGCTGTAGTTGATATCGCCTAGATAATTTGCAACCAGATTGAAATTGCCCGCCGAGGCGATGCCGCCAATGCAAGTGGCGACTCCAGTTGTGTCGAGAGCAGCGGTGCAGATGGGGTTTCCATTGGCAAGCAGGCTAACTGTTCCAGTGGGTACTTGCCCGCCTGAAGAAGGCACTACGTTGATGATATGGGTTATGGTTTCGCCGACTACAGCGCCTGCCGGACTGATGCTGCTAATTACCACCGTTGGCGCTGATATTGGCGTTGCCGTCGGCGCTGATACCGGCGTTGCCGTCGGTTGAGGTTCTTTTGTTTTCTTTACTACAGGAGGAATATATACCAATGGAGGGGAATCGAAGATTGTTGGATTTGGCGCGGGGCTTGGCTCAACTTGCAGAGCAGCCACAAATATTGCCGCTTCGGGGTTGTTGTCAAGCCAATCTTGAATATCTTCGTCGTTCATTATCCCAATCTGCGGAGGCTGACCGATACCCGTGATCGTGACGGTTTGCCCAGCCGTGATCTCGACACTGCCGCCTGCGCTGTTCAATGCGCAATGACCTTCCAGGCAGGTTATTTTGACCCCTCCGCTATTTGAGTCATATTCCACGCTCATGAAGGAGCCGCGCACCGCCGCCGTACCGGTGGGAGTTTCCACTTCGAACGAACCGCCGTTGAGGATGACGAATATTTTTCCAATTGTGAGTTGAAGGCGGGTCTTCAAACTTCCATCCGTTGGTTCGTTTGAAACCAAAGTAAAAAGTGAATCAGGAGCCACGCGGACGATGGTGCCGGTGGACAGGTCCAGGCGCAGTCGCCCGTCGCTTCCGGTCAGCGCCTGCCCGTTTTCATCCAAAAAGGAATCGGCTTGAGCTGGGCTGAATACATCCTGTTCAGCTTGTTTGATCTCGACCTTACCCGTTATTTCACTTACTAGGGCTGAAAGCGCAGTGGGCGCAGCAGGCTCAGTGGGCGTAGCAGAGACGGTAACGGCAGACGGCATGGCAGATGCAATTAACGTGGACACAGTGTCTGGCGTGGCGGAAGGGGTTGGAGTGTTTTGAGGTGAACAGCCATTCAGCACAACTACAAGCACAAGAAATATTGAAATAAAGACGATTTTGGGTTTGTTTTTCATTCTTCCTCCGAAATTGCAGATCATGATTATGTCAATAATACCCGCACAGGTTCCTGCTTGAAAGGTTTTTAGATCAGCTTAACTGATGGTACGCGCGAAAAATCCCGAAGGCGGTGTCAGGGACTTTTGACGCGCATCCTACGGAAGGGACTCTGTGAAGTGCCGTGATTAAAAACATTTTGAACACGGATTTGACGGATTTCACTGATGTACACGGATTTTTGTATCTTCTCAATATTTTGGGGCGCGCAGCAGACTTCCGAAGTCTTTGGCTTTGGTTGTATACTGGCGGGAGAAAAGGAGATGCCATGAAAAACATCTTGATCTTGAAGGGGAGTCCGCGCGAGCGGGGGAATAGTTCCGTGTTGGCTGATCAGCTTGCGGCGGGAGCTAAATCTACTGGAGCGAAAGTCGAAAGCGTCTATCTGCACGGGTTAGATATCCGCACCTGCGATGCCGAGAAGCAGCCAGAGTTGATGGGGCAGGCGTATAAGTTGGGTCGAAAACTGGGCGAGTTATAGATATGGCTGTTTTATCCTCAAACGAGCTTGCCAGGTTGATCGAAGAAAATTTGTCTGCAAAGTCACAGGATTTTGCAAAATTACCCGGCGGACAACTTCATAGCGGGAACCCAACCTGGTTTACATCTGGGCTGAAGCGCATTGGCTACAACGGTATCACCTGCGCTCAATTTTCCGATGAGCGCCTTGGTCAACAAATTGAGAGCGCCTTGGCTCCCTTCCGTCAGAGCGAAACACCGCTGACTTGGTGGGTGGGTCCGCTTTCACAACCGGGGACTTTGGGCAGGGCGCTGCAAGCGCATGGCTTCATCCATAATCGAGATATGATCGGCATGGCTGCGGAGTTGAGTAAACTGTCGCAATTCACGCCCCCAAATTTGAGCTATACCTTCGAGGCGATTAACACCCAAGACGGCTTGGCGGATTGGATGCCGCTATTCTCTGAAACCTTTGGCATCCCCGCCGATGATATTCCTTTCGTTTTGGACGTGTTCAGTCAACTTGTTTTTTCACCTGATTCTGAGTGGCGGCATTATGCGCTGCGCGTAGAAGGTCGGGTGGTTGCGACAGGCTCCCTGCATTTGGGCGCGGGCGTGGCTGGGCTTTATAACATTGCCACCCGCCCAAATTATCGCCAACATGGGCTGGGAACCGCCATCACCCTGCTTATTTATGAAGAGGCAAAAAAATTAGGCTATGGCATTGGCACTTTGCAAACCACCTATCCGAACGCGCTGCGCCTCTATCACCGCATGGGTTTTGAAGTCTACTGTAAGTTTGGCATTTACCAGCGCAATTAAGGCGGCGTACGGTATCTTCTCACTATTTTGGGGCGCACAGCAGACTTCCGAAGCCTCGAAGACTTCGGAAGTCTCACTCACCCCGACTTTTTGGGATGATACGGCGTACGCGTGTTACGCCGAACTCAACGCCAGCAGGTCTCTTTTTTATTTTGATAGGATGACCTTCGCACCGTTTTCTTCAACTGGTTTCAGCGGGAACATGGAGCAGGCAATCAAGGCGCTGGGGCTGAACATCGGTTCCTATCCTGAGTACATCGAATCGTATCTCGAACAAACCAGACTCTATTTGAAGATGGGCGAAAAGATCAACCCCGAAGAAACCCTCTCGAAGGCTTTATCCATCGAACTCTGCAACACTGTTGCCGAGCATTGCTGCAAAAAATCTGCCAGCCGCACGCATCCCAATTTTTTTCATCGCCTTGTACCGTCCTTACCAATTTGATAGGGCTGTACAAGGTGACGCTTATTTCCGCGTTGTATAATTAGGTTAGAGTAAACCATGAAAAACCGCAGAGGAATTCCATGGTTTGATTTTAATTTCATCCGCTTGCTGGGAGACCAAAAGGCGCTGATGGGTTGGGAGTAGTTGATGGCTTCAAAAAGATATTTAAGAAAAAACATGGGGCTATCTGTAATTGATGAACAAACACTTCGTCTGATGTTTGAAGGACATTCTGCCGTAATGCTCTTGATCGACCCCGAAACGGGAGCGATCCTTGATGCCAATCGGGCTGCGCTCGATTTTTATGGGTATTCCAAGGCAGAAATTTGTGGCATGTCAATTGAGGAAATTAATACATTACCACCTGAACTCGTGGCAGAGGAACGTCAAAAAGCGCTCAGTGAAGAAAGAAATTATTTTATTTTTAGACACAAGCTGGCGGGCGGGGAAGAGCGCGTTGTGGAGGTACATTCATCCCCGATTACATTGCAGGGCAAGCAACTCCTTTTTTCCATTATTCATGATATTACCGAGCGCAAGCGGGCGGAAGATAATTTGCGCCGCCGCACAGATGAGTTGACCTCTCTTCAAACAACCATTCTTGACATATCTTCCCCGCACTCCCTGCCCGAATTGCTGAAATTGATCGTAGAACGCGCCGCCAACCTGTTGGACGCCTCCAGCGGCGGATTGTATTTGACCGAACCCGAACAACGTAAAGTGCGCTGTGTGGTGAGTTACAAGACCCAGAGCGACTTTACCGGCATCCTGCTTGACTTTGGCGTTGGCGCAGCCGGGTATGTGGCAGAAACCGGACAACCGTTGATCATTGACGACTACAGAAAATGGACGGGGCGCGCCACAGTATATGAAGAACAACAGCCTTTTCAGGCTGTGATGAGCGCTCCCATGCTTTGGCAGGGCAAGGTCAGCGGGGTGATTCACTTATTACGCGAAGATATTTCAAAAAAATTCACCCCAGAAGAGTTGAACCTGCTTTTATTGTTTGCCAATCATGCCGCAGTTGCAGTAGAGAATGCGCGTTTGTTCAATCTCTTTGATCAGGAATTGACCGAACGCAGGCAAGCCGAAAATTTGCTGGAACGAACCCATAAAAATTATGAAACTTTTTTCAACAGCATAGATGACTTTCTGTTTGTTCTGGACGAACAGGGGAACATCATCCACACAAACAAGACCGTCACAGACCGCTTGAAATATTCGGAAGCCGATCTTTTGGGTCAATCGGTGCTGATGGTTCACCCGCCCGAACGTCGTGAGGAAGCCGGGCGGATTGTCGGCGAAATGCTGGCAGGAACGGCTGAATTTTGTCCGGTACCGCTCATCACCAAATCAGGTCAACGCATTCCCGTAGAAACAAGGGTCACGCCTGGCTTTTGGAATGATAAGCCCGCCATTTTTGGCGTTACCAAAGACATGTCCCAGGTCAAACTGTCCGAAGAGAAGTTCTCCAAGGCATTTCAGTCCAACTCGATGCTGATGGCGTTGAGCCGTTTTGAAGATGGGACATATCTCGATGTTAACGAGGTATTCCTCAAAACGCTTGGATTCACGCGCGAGGAGGTGATTGGGCGACGGTCTACACAACTTGGTATTTTTACTGAGCCTGATCAACGCAACAGGATTATAGAAGAAATAAAACAGAACGGGACCGTTAAGGATTTGGAAGTTGTGGTGCAGACAAAAGACGGTTTTCTGCGTGACGGATTATTTTCTGCTGACCCCATTTACATTGGCAAAGATCTGTGTTTGTTGACGGTCATGGTAGACATCACTGAGCGCAAGCGGGTGGATGTGGCATTGCGTGAGAGCGAAGAAAAACTCCGAAGTATCGTCGAATTTGCCACAGACGGAATTGCCATGACCGATGAGCGCGGTCTGGTCGCCGAATGGAATCCCGCCCAGTCACAGATTGTGGGGTTGGCGCGCGCAGAGGCAATCGGTCAGCCATTATGGGATATTCAATTTCAGAGCGCGCCCATTGAGCGCCAAACTCCGGCGCTGTATGAAAAGATCAAGGCTTTTTTTCAGGATGTCCTTGCATCAGGAAAAATCCCCGAAAATTTGCAAGAGAGAGAAGTCTTAATCCGCAATTCCAGCGGAATTGCGCGGGTGATTCGCTCTGCTACCTTTAGTATTAAGACCGCGCGCGGCTTTAGGCTTGCAAGTATTTCACGCGATATTACCGAGTACAAACAGGCAGAGGAAGCCCTGCGCGAGAACCAATCGTTCTATCATTCGCTGGTTGAGGTTTCACCCCTGAGCATCTGTCAAAAAGACCTGGATGGGCGCTTCACCTTTGCCAATCGACGTTTTTTGGAAGTTTCGCATATTACACTTGGCGACCTTGTGGGCAAGACCGATTTTGATCTGCACCCGCGAGAGTTGGCGGAAAAATATCGGCGTGATGATCGGAAAATAATAGAGAGCGGGCAGGTTCAGGAACTTGTTGAGGAGCATAGCATTCTTGGCGGCGAGATTACCGTGGTTCAAAGTATAAAAACGCCAATTTATGATGGAACCGGAAAAGTCAACGGCATACAGATTTCCTTCTGGGATATTACTGAACGGCGGAAAGCAGAGAAGGCTCTAAAAGAAAGCGAGGAGCGCCTGCGCGAGGTATTGGAAAATTCACTCGATGCATCCTATAAGCGCGATCTGCGAACCAACACCTATGATTATTTCAGTCCGGTTTCTGAGCGGATTTTTGGTTACACCCAGGACGAAATGAAAACCCTGCCCCTTGATATTGCGCTGGCTCTGATCCATCCTGAGGATGCGTCTGAGACTCAACGCGTGCTTGCCGAAGCCATATCTGGTTTTGCTGATTCAGCCTATAAAACGGAATATCGTTTTAAGCATAAAGATGGTCAATATCGCTGGCTGCGCGATCAGTTTAGAGTCATGCGCGATGAGCAGGGACACCCCATCGCACTGATTGGAAGCGTGGGGGATATTACCGAGCGCAAGCTTATCGAAAAGGCATTGCGCGAGAGTGAAGAGAAATATCGCACAGTGGCAAACTTCACTTATGATTGGGAGGCATGGCACGCGCCCGATGGTACCTGTCTTTATATCTCCCCATCTTGTGAACGGATCAGCGGATATAAACCTGAACAATTTCTCTCTGACCCCAACCTCATTATTAAGATTACCCACCCCGATGACATGGCAAGGGTCACTGAACATTTTGATTTGGTTGCTCGCCACTGCATGGGAGAGGATGCCCAATTGGATTTTCGCCTTATTACCCCTGCTGGCGAGATGCGCTGGATCAGCCACCATTGCACGGCAGTGTATGGCGCAAACGGGCAATGCCTGGGTCGCCGTGAAAGCAATCGTGATATTACCAAGCGCAAAGCGGTAGAGCACGAACTTCAGTCACAGCGTGATTTTGCCAACCAGATACTCAATACCATGGGGCAGGGGTTGACCGTGACTGATGTAGATGGTCGTTTTGAGTTCGTTAACCCGGCTTATGCGCGTTTGTTTGGCTGCGATGCGGCAGACCTGATCGGTAAATATCCCAGGGATGTGACCGCCCCCGATGACCGCGCATTTTTAGAAGAGCAAAAGG
>JFJP01006092.1_pt1 | contig 11354 bp, 10 predicted proteins | sample 431651 | NCBI WGS metagenome assembly JFJP01 (sample SAMN02602958, study PRJNA72255) | Microbial mat metagenome, whole genome shotgun sequencing project. | biome: fresh water; feature: sink hole; material: water; isolation source: purple microbial (photo- and chemosynthetic) mats found in... | reverse complement strand
GGCCAATCAATACCGGTAGGAATTGGCCTTGTAGGGGCCCTGCTTCGGCACGCCGATGTAGGCGGCCTGCTCGTCGGTGAGCACGGTGAGCATCGCGCCAACCTTGCCCAAGTGCAGACGCGCCACTTTTTCGTCCAGGTGCTTGGGCAGGGTGTAGACCTTGCCCACATCGTAGCCGTCGGCGTGGCAGAACAGCTCGATTTGCGCGATGGTCTGGTTGGCGAAGCTGGAGCTCATGACGAAGCTGGGGTGGCCGGTGGCGCAACCCAGGTTCACCAGACGGCCCTTGGCCAGCAAGATGATCTTCTTGCCGTCGGGGAACTTGATGTGGTCCACCTGCGGTTTGATCTCGTCCCACTCGCACTTTTCCAGTGAGGCCACGTCGATCTCGTTGTCGAAGTGACCGATGTTGCAGACGATGGCTTCGTCTTTCATGGCCGCCATGTGCTCATAACGGATCACGTTTTTGTTGCCGGTGGCAGACACGAAGATGTCGCACTTGTCAGCGGCGTATTCCATGGTCACGACCTTGAAGCCTTCCATGGCGGCCTGCAGCGCGTTGATCGGGTCAATCTCGGTCACCCACACCTGGGCGCTCAGGGCACGCAGAGCCTGGGCCGAGCCCTTGCCCACATCGCCGTAACCAGCGACCACGCAGACCTTGCCGGCGATCATCACGTCGGTGGCGCGCTTGATCGAATCGACCAGCGATTCGCGGCAGCCGTAGAGGTTGTCGAACTTGCTCTTGGTCACCGAATCGTTCACGTTGATGGCGCGGAACATCAGCGAGCCCTTGGCCGACATCTCGTTCAGGCGCAACACGCCGGTGGTGGTTTCTTCGGTCACGCCGATGATCTGCGCGCTCTTGCGGCTGTACCAGGTGGGGTCCACGGCGAGCTTGGCCTTGATGGCGGCGAACAGGCAGGTTTCTTCTTCGCCCTTGGGGTTGGCGATCAGCGAGGCGTCTTTCTCGGCGCGCTTGCCCAGGTGCATGAGCAGCGTAGCGTCGCCGCCGTCGTCCAGAATCATGTTCGGGCCTTCGCCGTCGGTGCCGGCGGCGCCGAAGTCGAAGATACGGTGGGTGTAGTCCCAGTAGTCGGCCAAGGTTTCGCCTTTGATGGCGAACACCGGCGTGCCCTTGGCTGCGATGGCAGCGGCGGCGTGGTCCTGCGTGGAGAAGATGTTGCACGAGGCCCAGCGCACCTGGGCACCCAGCGCCTGAAGGGTCTCGATCAGCACGGCCGTTTGAATGGTCATGTGCAGCGAGCCGGTGATGCGTGCGCCCTTCAGGGGCTGCTTGGCCGCGAACTCTTCGCGGATGGCCATCAGGCCAGGCATTTCGGTCTCGGCAATCTTGATTTCTTTGCGGCCCCAGTCGGCCAGGCCGATGTCGGCAATGACGCAGTCTGCGTTGATGGCGGGTGAGGGAATTCGTGCGTTCATGGATGCGCTCCTTGGGTGGTTGGTGAACCCCTGCCGGCGCGACGAACGGACAAAAAAACCCATCGCACCAAGTCAGTGGATGAGCGTCGTTGCAAGATGACTCCGAGCCTCACGCCCCTCGCCGACCGGAGTCGGGGGTGCGCTGCAACGCTCCTCGGAAGCCGCGATTCTATCGCAGGCCCGCCCGACGCGGTGTGCGAAACTGCCGGCCTTCCATGAGCCTTATCCCGCTTTCCCACTGGTCCCGCGGTTCGCGCGCCGCCGTCTGCGGTGTGCTCACCGACATCGACGACACCCTCACCACCGACGGCGCGATCACACCCGACGCGCTGGCCGCGCTGCACCGGCTTCGCAGCGCCGGTCTGCCGGTGTTTGCGATCACCGGGCGGCCCGCCGGCTGGAGCGAGGCTTTCGCCATGGCCTGGCCGGTCAATGCCATCGTGGCCGAAAACGGGGCGGTGGCGCTCAATCCGGGCGCTACCGGTCAACTTCAAAAAACCTATTTGCAAAGCGAGTCGGTGCGGCGCGCAAACTTCGCGCGTTTGCAGACGGCGGCACAGCACATCCTGCGCAACGTGCCGCAAGCCCGGCTGGCCACCGACAGCGCCGGGCGCGAAACCGACATGGCCATCGACCACAGCGAATTTGCCCGCCTGGGCGAGGCCGAGATCGAGCAGGTGGTGGCGCTGATGCGTGCTGACGGGCTCAACGCCACGGTGAGCTCGATCCACATCAACGGCTGGATCGGCGATCACGACAAACTGGCGGGCGCGCGCTGGATCGTGCGCGAACACCTGGGTCGCGTGCTCGATGACGAGCTGGAGCGCTGGGTGTATGTGGGCGACTCGACCAACGACGCGCGCATGTTCGGCCACGTCCCGAACAGCGTGGGCGTGGCCAACGTGGCGCGCTTCCTGCCCGCGCTGACGCACCCGCCGCGCTACATCACGCCCAGCGAGCGCGGCGCCGGCTTCGCCGAGGTGATCGACGCCTTGTTCGCGGCCAGAACCACCACCGCATGAGCGAACACCCGCTGCCACCACCGCCCGGCACCGGGTGTGTTGAGGCGCCAGCCCGCGCACGCCTGGGGCTGTGGGCCATCTTCGGCTCCACTTTTTTTGAACTGGTGGGCTACTTCATGCTCACGCCCTTTCTGGTGCTGCGGCTCAGCGATGCAGGGGTGTCTACCGCGGTCATCGGCCTGTTTGCTGCCACCGCCTGGCTGGGCATTTTCTGCATGACACCGTTTGCCTCGGCGATCACCCAGCGCCTGGGCCGGCGCCCCACCCTCTGGCTGGCGGCGGTGGTGCCGGTGCTCACCGCGGCGGGTTTTCTGCTGACGCCTTCGCTGCTGGCGTGGTTCGTGTTCAACCTGGTCGGCGGCATGGCCTCGGGGCTGCGCTGGGTGCTGGCCGAGGCGGTGGTGGCGGAGTTTGCGCCGCCGGGTCAGCGCGGGCGCGCGATCGGCGTTTTCGAAACCATGGTCGGCACCACGTTTGTGATTGGCCCGGCCCTGCTGGTCTGGGTGGGACCAGAGGGCGACGCCGCGCTCTGGGTGGCGCTGGCCCTGCTGGTGGTGGGCATGTGCTGGAGCCTGGTCATTCCGCGCCTGCCACCCGCGGCCGATGCCCACAGCGCCCGTGTCGGTCTTGGCGGCGTGTGGCACGCTTTTCTGGCCCATCCGCTCACCATGGCGATCGGCTTCATTGGTGGTTTTTTCGAAAGCGGCATCACGGCCATCCTGCCGCTGTACGGACTGGCGCTCGGCCTGGGTGCAGCGGCGGCTGCGCTGCTGGTGTCGGCCAGCGGCCTGGGCAGCGCCCTCACCATGCTGCCCGCCGGCTTGCTGGCCGACCGGCTGGCGCACCATCCGCAGCAGCGCTTTGGGGATGAGTTTGCGGCGCGCCGGCTGATCATGCGGGCCTGCGCAGCCACCACACTGGTGGCCACCCTGGTGATTCCCTTCGTGGCCGGTGTGCCCTGGCTGGCCGCGCCGGTGGCCTTTGTCTGGGGCGGCGCCGGGGGTTGCCTCTACACCATGGTGATGATCGACATTGGATCGCGCGAAGAAGGCATCACGCTCGTGAACAGCACCGCGGTGCTGGTGCTCTCCTACACACTGGGCGGCGTGGCGGCGCCCGCGCTGGGCGCGGCGGCGCTGCAATGGTCACCCTTGCTGGGCTTTCCAGCACTGCTGATCGGCGTGGCGACTGTGGGTTGCTGGCTGCTCTGGCGCGGTCGCTGAGCCCAGCGCGCTCAAGGCGCCGCGGCCGACGCCGATGCACTCGCCGTGTCTGGCCGCTGTTTGCGAGGCCGGTCCAGCAGAAGGTCTGCCACTCCACCGCCCACCCACATCCCGCCCAGGGTGAGCCAGGCTGTGACGGCGAAGATGGCGCCACCAGTCATGCCCGCGCCCACCGCGCAGCCGCCGGCCAACATGGAGCCAAAGCCCATGAAAATGGCGCCGATGATGTAGCGCGGCATGGTGTAGGTGCCGCCAAAGCCTTCCAGCTTCCAGTCGCCTCCCACCAGCGCACCCGCCAGCGAGCCGAGGAACACCCCTGGCATCAGTCCCAGGCCGAAGTCCCACGGACCGCCCGGCTCGGCCAGCACCCGCATCAACCAGTCGGACGATGGGCCGCTGAACGTCATGCCCTGGATCTGCACCGGCTCAAAAGAATTCGACATGACCGCATAGGTCAGCCACCAGGCCAGCGCCACCATCAGCCCGGTGCCGAGGCCGCCCGCCCACTTCCAGAACGCCCAACCGCTGTGGTACGCGAAGAACAAGGCAGTGATCAGCCAGACCGCAGCAAACACCAGGCCGTCCCAAGGGCCAACTCCGACTTGCGCCAGCAGGCTGCGCGAAGGACCACCGTCCACCACCCACCAGCCTGAAATCGCGAGCCGCAGCGGCGCCAGTACGCCACCCAGCGAAGCCTGAGCAGCCACCGCAAACACCAGTCCGGAGAGCAGCGCGCGCAAGTTGCCATTGGCCGACAGCACCAACAGGCGGCTGGCGCAGCCGCGCGTCATCACCATGCCCGCACCAAAAATCACGCCCCCGATCAAGGCGCCAGACACACTGCCCTGCGCCGACAACTGGCGCGCCGTGCTGACGTCCAGCGCGCCGGTGACGATCAGCAGCTGTACCCCTGCCACTGCCGCGCCAAACGCCAGCAGCCACACGGCGAGCTTGTCGCCGAACTTTCCGTGCCAGAACTCGATGACAGCTGCACGCAGACAAAAGCGCGAGCGCTGAGCAAAAAAGCCAAACCCCAGACCCACCAGCAACCCGCACACCGCCAGCACCGTGGGCTCACCAAAACGTTCGATCCAGCCAGCCCAGTTCATGATTGACGTCCAAATCATTTAAATACACGCAATAGTGAATGCTATGCCCGCACACAGCGATCGTGTTTGACGCTGCGCAAAGTCAGGTCAGGCACCGCCGCGCGTTAAGCTGAACAGCCAGCGCCGTTTCGGCCACTCACTCCACACACAGCAGCCAAGGATTCCCCATGCCCATTCCCTGGATGGTCGCCCTCAAAGTCATCCCCTGGGGCGACGTCATTGAGCATGCCCCCAAGGTACTCAACGCCGCGCGCAAACTGCTCGACAAAAAACCCGCCGAAGCCCCTTCTATCGACGTGTTGGCCAGCGGCACCGCGCTGGACACCCCCGGCGCCGCGCCGCCCAGCCTGGGCGAACTGAAGAACCGCCTGATCGCCGCACAGCACCAGATCGACCGCCAAGCCAGAACACAGGAAGCAATGGCCCAGACGCTGGCCGAACTGGCCGAGCAGAACGCGCGGCTGGTGGCCGCGGTGGCGGTGCTGCGCACGCGAACGCGCATGCTGCTGTGGGGCGCAGCGGTGCTGGCAGCCGGCTTGATCGGGCTGGCCCTGCGCTGATCGCGGGGCCTCAGGGCTTCAATGATTCCGGTTCCAGGCTCGCGTCGCAGCCCACCCCGGCGGCGATCCAGCGCCGAGCCAGCCGGCGCAGCAGCGGAGCCGCCCAGCGCCAGCGGGCGCCCAGCACCCCGTCAGGATCGCTGAGCGCCCCGCAGCGGTACAGTGCCTGCGCTGCGTCCCAGCGCAGCGCATCACAAGCACCCGAGCGCTTGCGCGAAATCACCTGCCCCAGCGGACAGGGCTCCGCCAGACAACACACACCACAACCGTTGCACGGCGCGCCCAGCGCGGGCTTGGTGGGCGCGGCGGGGTGGATGTGGATGACCTGATGACGCATCTGCAAAGGGTAGCGCACGGCGTCGGTGCAGTCCGACAGACGACTGGGCAGCTCCATAACACCCAGGTCGTCAAAAGCCCTGCCGATGTTGTACCGATCACCTGGTCGTCTCCAATATAGATACACTTTCGTATTCACGAAAAAGGGAGTCGACATGACCGCCACAGCCAAAGTTTTCACCACGGGCAACAGTCAGGCCATTCGCCTGCCCAAGGCGTTTCGGCTGGATACCGAAGAGGTCTGGATCAGCAAATCCAGTGACGGCATCCTCACCATTCAGCCCAAACCCAAGAAAGATGACTTGGAGGCCTTCCTGGCTGAATTGCGCACCATACCGCCAAGCGAAGAATTTTTGCAGCCACGCGACGATGCACCGCGCCCAAGCCCTTTTGAGGGTTGGGACGCGTGATGCGCTACATCCTTGACACCAACATCGTGAGCTACTACCTCCGGCGCTCGTCGCCCGCACTGGAGGAGCGCATGAACGAGGGGCTCAGACGCCGCCACGTGGCCATTTCCGCCATCACCCGCGCTGAACTGCGGTTCGGTCAAATGGGCCTGCCTCCGCCAGACCGCCGCCGGCCGCTGATTGACAGTTTCCTACTGCGGCTACCCAGCCTGGAGTGGAGCAGCGAGGCAGCCGATCACTACGGCACCATCAAGCACGCACTCAAAACACAGGGCACACCGATTGGCGACCTGGACACCCAGATCGCCGCACACGCGCTTGCGGAAAAGCTCATTTTGGTGACCCACAACATCCGGCACTTTGAAAAAGTACCAGGCTTGAAACTTGAAGACTGGATGGTGTGAACTGGGTCGATAGTTCGGATTGCTGGATCAATCATCCAGTCCGCACAGTAGGTGGGAACTGTTACGAAACAGCTGCCTTGTGGCGGCAGGGCAAGTGGCCCCCGCCTGGGGAACAACAAAATGGCGTAAGCCGTTTGCCTGCGCGTAGACGGCGAACTCAACTGGTGCCTTCAAAGAAGCCACCTCTCGGTAGCGCTGCATCCACTGATTGTAGAAATTGGGCTCCCACATCACGGCAGCACCTTGCTTCCAGTCCACCCACACAGGCTGACGGCTGAGCAATTGAAAGTAGTCGTGGCCCTCGCCGTCCAATGACAACAGAAACGGCCCCTGTAAGCTTTGCTCGCGCACAAAGCTAGTGAGCTCAGTCAACCCTGCGGGATGGGACTCTTCCAAGCGCAAACTCGGGCTCTTGCTGACATGCGGCAGCAAGGCCATTACCGCCACCGGGAGGAGCAACCATGTAGACCACCGCACAGGGTGGCCGCAGCACAGAACCACAGCGCAAATGCTCATGGCGAGCCACAGCGTTCCGTTGAGCCATGTGAATTCCCAGCGCCATACGCCCACCAAGATGACCAGCACGGAGAAAAACCCGGCGACCATATGCCGTCTTACAAACAGTTGATTCGGTATCGATTGCGCACCTCGCTCAATCCAGATTACAGCTGCCAGGCTGAATATCGAGAATAAGAGACCCAAAGGCTCCTGCGAAGAAGACAACAAAGAAAGCAAGCCCAACATCGCGAAGACTCGCACAGCACCATCTCGCTCGGGTCCAAGTCGCAGGCTCATCACAGCGATGGCCAGCACAATCGACAACCACTGGACGATGCCATCAATGCGCAACAGATGGAGGTTGAAAACGATGCGGTGGTTCACCGCGTGGGGCAGCAATGCCCCGCATGCGAACACCAACGCGCAAGCTCCAAGCACTGCCCACCAGAACCGGGGGCGCGGAGTCAACAGGGCAGCCAATAGCCCCGCCATCCCAGAAACGCCGGCGATGGCCAGTTCGCGATAGGTGGCCGCCTCGATTAGGAAATGCTCAGGGTAGTAAGAGCGGATGTAGTCGATGTAGCTGAAAGCGGCCGATGTCCCACCCATGGATCGTGCAATCCACACCAGGGCGGGTGAGGCCAACAACAAGAAAACTAGCGCGGCCTTCGGCAATTGAGCCCATGCACGCTGAGCGCCGCCCAATAGGAACGCCATTCCCAACATGGTGAGCAGCCAGATGCCGACAAAGGCGTTGATGGAGAAGACCAGTCCTGCCAACCCTGCCGCCAACACCCAGCGCCCGGCCAGCGCTGCCAGCAGCGCTGCCAGCAAAGGGCCCCAGGTGACTTCTGTGTGGGTGAAGTAGGAGATCCAAAGGCCGTGTCCTCCCACCACACTGGCGCCAATGAGCCAAGGAGAAAGCGAGCAGCACACCAAGGCAAGGGCAGTGACAGAGATGGGCGCACGCAGGTGGGTGGCAAGTAACCATCCAATCGCCAACAGCGACAGAAATCTGCTCAGAAAATGGCCGGCCAGAAATACCAGGCCGATGTTGGACTCATTCGTCACCAAGCCAACGATGGGCCACACCACTGAGGTGAACTTGGTGAGCGATGCGTAGAAAACGTCGCCGACGAACGCCGGTAACTGCGCCCAGCCCAGCACAAAGGGCACGTGAAAGACGTTGTTGCTCACGCCAAAGGAAAAACCAGTGCGGGCCACCGAGAAAAGAGCAGCCACCAATGCGATTCCAACCAGCAATCTAAGGTTTGGGACACGGTAAATTGAGGTCATTTGATCGAAGCGGTGGATAGCTGTTGGCTGTTCAAGTCGGCCTATCGGCCTACGCCGGTGGCGATCCAACGGCCTTCGAGTTTACGCATCACTGGGGCCGCCTAAGGCAAGCGCAGGCCCATACACCAAAGGCGTCGGTGATGGCACCTCAGTAGTTTGCCGCGAGCACCATACCGCCACACCGCCACAACGAAGGGCGGAGCAGGCGCCGTGGCGCTTACGTGAAAGTACCTCAGCGGGCACGGCTCGGCCAGACAGCACGCCCCACAACCCGCTACACGGCGAGCCAAGCGCGGGCTGGACGAGCGAGGTCAGGTGGATGTTGATGCCCTGATCGCGAGGTCAGGCCCGCGCCAGCACCGGCCCCAGAACCCGACCGGTGTGCGTGTCCAGCCGCACCACCTCGTCGGGCGGCGCGGCCACCACGATGCGGCCACCGCCGCCGCCGCCCTCGGGCCCGAGGTCGATGATCCAGTCGGCCTCGGCCATCACGTCAAGGTCGTGCTCGATCACCACCACGCTGTGGCCGCCGTCCACCAGCCGGTGCAGCACGCGGATGAGTTTTTCCACGTCGGCCATGTGCAGGCCCACCGTGGGCTCGTCCAGCACATACAAGGTGTGCGGCGCCTTCTGGCCGCGGCGCGTGACGTCGTCGCGCACCTTGCTGAGTTCGGTCACGAGCTTGATGCGCTGCGCCTCGCCGCCGCTGAGCGTGGGGCTGGGCTGGCCGAGTGTGAGGTAGCCCAGGCCCACATCTTTCAGCAGCTGCAGCGGGTGGCTGATGTTGGGCATGGAGGCGAAAAATTCGACGGCCTCATCCACCTCCATCTGCAGCACATCGCCAACGCTCTTGCCCTTCCAGGTGACGGCCAGGGTTTCGGGGTTGAAGCGGGCGCCGTGGCAGACCTCGCAAGGCACTTTCACGTCGGGCAAAAAGCTCATTTCGATGGTGCGCATGCCCTGCCCTTCGCAGGCCGGGCAGCGGCCTTCGCCGGTGTTGAAGCTGAAGCGGCCGGGACCATAGCCGCGCGCTTTGGCTTCGAGCGTGTCGGCAAACAGCTTGCGCACCGTGTCCCAAAAGCCGATGTAGGTGGCGGGGCAGCTGCGGGGCGTTTTGCCGATGGGGGTCTGGTCGACCTCGAGCACGCGGTCCACCACCTCGGCGCCGAGCAGCTTGTCGCAGCCGGTCCAGGTGGGGCGTTCGCCAGCGTCCCATTGCTGGCGGCCGGCGAAGGTACTGCGCTGCGACACGGCGGCGGCCGCGTTGGTGAGCAGCACGTCGCGGGCGAAGGTGGATTTGCCCGAACCGCTGACGCCGGTGACGACCACCAGCCGCTGCAGGGGCACGCCGACGGTGAGGTTTTGCAGGTTGTGCAGCTTGGCGCCGCGAACCTCGAGCCAGTGGTTGTCGAGCTGGGCAGGGAAAGACGCTGCGGGAATGGGGTCGGCGCCCGCTTTCGTGCGCGGCTTCGCGCTGCGCTGGGTGGCTGGGCCGGCATCGGGATCGGACGCCTGCTCGGCTTTCGGCGCTTCAACCGTGACGGCGCCCACTGCGCGCCGCGCCTGCAGCGGATGTTTCATGGCGTGCAGCAGGTAGCGGCCGGTGACCGACTCAGGGTTTGCCGACAGATCAGCCACGCTGCCTTGCGCCACCACACGCCCGCCACGTTTGCCGGCGCTGGGGCCGATGTCGATGATGTGGTCGGCGCGGCGGATGGTGTCTTCGTCGTGTTCCACCACCACCAGGGTATTGCCCATGGCGCCGAGCTTCTGCAGGGCGTTGAGCAGAACCCGATGGTGGGCTCGTCGAGCACGTAACACACGCCCTGCAGGTTGCTGCCGAGCTGTGCAGCCAAGCGAATGCGCTGGGCTTCGCCGCCGGAGAGCGTGGGCGCGCCACGGTCGAGCGTGAGGTAGTTCAGGCCCACGTCTTCTAGGAAAGTGAGGCGGCTTTCGATCTCGGGCAGCAGGTCACGCGCGATGTCGGCTTCGCGGGGGCTGAGCACGGCCTCTTTCAGCAAGCCCTGCACCCAGCTGCGGACCTCGTTCACCGAAAGCCGAGCCACCTCGGTAATGCTCACGCCGCCGAACTTCACCGCACGGGCCTGCGCGTTCAGCCGCGTGCCGTCGCAACTGGGGCACACCTGATCGACCAGCCCCTCCACCTCGGGTTCGGCGAAGCTCTGCTCGCGCCCTTTTTCCTTGTCGTCACGCACCGAATCATCCAGCGCCTTGCGCTGCTCGCGCGAAAGCGCCAGGCCGGTGCCCACGCAATCGGGGCACCAGCCGTGCTTGCTGTTGTAGGAGAACAGGCGTGGGTCGAGTTCGGGGTAGCTGGTGGCGCAGACCGGGCAGGCGCGGGTGGTGGAAAACACCTCCAGGCGACCAATGCCGCGCGTGGACGCACCCGCTTCCATGGCTTCGCCCAGGCCCTGCAGCGCGCTCAACACATGCACCTGCCCCTTGCCGATTTCCAGCGCCTTGGTCAGGTGACCGCGCAGCCAGGCTTCGTTGGCCGGGTCAACCACGCCGTCGGCCACGGGCAGCTCGATGGTGTGTTCCTTGAAGCGGTCGATGCGCGGAAAACCGGTGGTGGGCAGGAACTCGCCGTCCACCCGCAGGTGGGTGTGGCCGCGGGGGCGGGCCCAGTCGGCCAGTTCGGTGTAGACGCCCTTGCGGTTCACCACGAGCGGCGCCAGCAGGCCGATGTGTTGCCCCTTGTAGCGCTGCAGGATGGCAGCGGCGATGCTCTCGGGGCTTTGCGGCATGACCGCGGCGCCGTCGTGCACGCAGTGCTGCGTGCCCAGCTTCACGTACAGCAGGCGCAGGAAATGCCAGACCTCGGTGGTGGTGCCCACCGTGCTTTTTCGGCCGCCGCGCGAGAGCCGCTGCTCAATGGCCACCGTGGGCGGAATGCCATAGACCGCATCCACCTCGGGCCGCCCCGCCGGCTGCACGATGCTGCGCGCGTAGGCGTTCAGGCTCTCCAGGTAGCGCCGCTGGCCTTCGTTGAACAGGATGTCGAAGGCCAGCGTGCTCTTGCCCGAACCGCT
>JFJP01002326.1_pt1 | contig 11354 bp, 5 predicted proteins | sample 431651 | NCBI WGS metagenome assembly JFJP01 (sample SAMN02602958, study PRJNA72255) | Microbial mat metagenome, whole genome shotgun sequencing project. | biome: fresh water; feature: sink hole; material: water; isolation source: purple microbial (photo- and chemosynthetic) mats found in... | reverse complement strand
CGTCGATTTCGCCGGTGGTCACGCCTTCGGGTTCGATGCTTTTTGCATCGCTGCGGCCGTCGTCGAAGAAGGGCGAGCCGATGGCGGTTAGTTTCTGATCCAGCAGGTCGCCGCTGTCATAGATGCGGGTGCCGGTGGAATCGAGGATCGAGATCGAGCGTCCGCCGTAGGAGAGGATGCGGTCGATGTCGCCGTCACCATCGGTGTCGCCACGGAGGCCGGGCGAGTTGGAAACGACGAGGCGGCCGAGGCTGGTGTTCGCCTTGAGGGCGGCTGCGTTGGGAAACACGGTGGGATCCAGGACATAGCCGGCGTTGGCGACGGTGGTGGTCTCCGTGAGGAAATCATTCCGGTCGTCACCTTCGTTGGCGGTGATGTAGTAGGTGTTTCCACTCACGCTGAAGGAGGTGATGGCGTCCGGCATGTAGAGTCCGAAGACCGGTCTGCCAGTTGCAAGGTTGATGCCGCCATTCGTTGCCGTGTCCTGGTCGCTGAAGTCCGCGAGCAGGGTGCTGTAGTCTTTTTCACCGAGAGGAACGATGGCGGTGAAGGTGGCGGTGGCGATGTCCAACAGGGCGACCGCATTGGCCTCCTGCAGGGTGACCATGGCCTTGGTGCCATCCGGTGAGACGGCGACGTATTCCGGTTCGAAGTCGAGGGACGGATCCTTCAACACGCCGGGGCTGGCTTCAAAGATGCGGACGCCGGCGGCCTTGAGGGAGGCTTTGTCAGCATTGAATGAGGTGAAACCGACGACATTGGCAACGGGAGCGTTGATGTTGGTGAGGTCGATGATGGTCACCGATCCGGGGGCCAGGTCGAGTCCACCGGGCAGCATTTCGCCTTCGTCGGCGGTGAGGACCTTGCTGCCGTCCGGAGTGAAGGTCAGGCTGTCGGGAAGCACGCCGACCTGCACCTTGCTGATGAAGGAGCCGTCCGCCGCATTCAGGAAAACGACGTGACCGGGGAGGTCCTTGGTGGCGTTCGGCACGGCGACGGCGACCTTGCCGTTGAAGACATCCACACTGGTGATGTCGGTGCTGTTCAGTCCGATCGCGGGGATCTTGAAGTCCACGATTTCGATCAACTGGGGCGAAGCGGGGTTGCTCAGGCTCACGATCTGCAGACCGATGTTGGACGTGACGAACATCCGCTTGCTGGCGGCATCGTATGAGGAAATCTCCGAGCCGAAGAGCGGGATGGATGAAACTTGCCGCATCCGGAGTTCACCGGCAGGAACCGCCGTGATGTCCGGGGTGATCGCGACGGGTGTGGGAGGAATGACATTCACGGGAAGCACGCCGACGGTCCCGGGTGAGCCGATACTTGTAAGGGAATTGCCCTGGACCCGTGCTTGAAGCGGACCCGTCAAAGATGGCACATTGACCGAAGCGGCGACATAGGCCGGGCTTGTCGGGGATACGCCATCCCAAACCGCAGAGGCGCCATCGCCAAGAAGTCCTCCCGCGGAAGGTCCCACATGGCCGCCGAGCGGGGCTGCCGCGCCGGGGCGGGCGAAGGGCTGCAAGGTGATCGAGTTGGCGGTGAACGCGGCGGACTTGTAATTGAAGGAAGCGATGACGTTGTTAGTGTTGTCGAAAAGGATGACGGCATCGCTGCTGCCGAGACCGATGTCTTTATTGGCTGAATAGACTTCGACGTCATTTCCAAGTCCCCATGCGGTTTTGAAAGCAGGAACGTTTGCGGTAGTTCCCGTGAAGACCACAAGAACGCCACCCGCAGGGATCGTGACCGCGCCGAAGGTAGCCCCGGCGGTTGGTGATAGGGAGTCATCGTCCCATTTCCAACCGGTGAGGTCCACGGCGGACGCTCCGGTGTTATGGAGTTCGAAGAAGTCGCCGCCATTGGAGTTGACCTCGGTGATGATGATGTCCGCCTGAGCCAGCGGAGTGGTTGCCGCGAGTCCGCCCAAGCAGAGGGCCGCGATCGGGAATTGGAGTGTTCGTTGTTTCATGGTTGTCGATGTTCGAGAGACGTCGGCAAACTATGAATCAGGAGGTTCCTCCCAACGGAAATCCGGTGACAAAAATATCACCTGTGTGACCGGTTTGTCACACGGGAAGTTGGCGCGGCTCATTGCTTCCGACATTCCTTCACGTCGAGTGGCGGTCGTGGCATGGGTGTTCCCAAGCAGGTGACATTTCCGTCAATATTGACAGCTCGCCACCCGGGTGCCGCGGGATGATTCTCCCGGGTATTGGCAATGGAGCTTTTTCTCATCGATGCGATCGGCCCGTTTTTCCGGGGCTACAACCGGATGCGGGTCAATTGGTCCAAGATTCCTTTCATGCACTTGCTCGATGCAGGCCCTGACGAATGGGTTTTGATAGAGAGCGAATTGCGGGATTTCGCGCGCCAGGTTTCCGCGCAAGGGTACAACGCGGTCACCTTGGATGATCTGGCGCACCTCGCGCTTCATCCGCTGCACGAACCGGAGGTGGCGGAGCGGATTCATTTCCTGCGCGGGAAATTCACGAGGTTTTTCGACATGCTGCACGGCGAGTTCGGACTGCGGATCTATCTGACGACCGACGTGTTGCCCATGACGCCCGCCTTGTCGGCGGCGATGGGCGACGATCCGGCGGAATTGGAGAGCTACTATGTGGGGCTCGTCCGGGGGATTCTTGATGATTTCCCCCAACTCGCCGGATTGATCCTCCGCATCGGCGAGAGCGATGGGAACGACGTGCGGGATCCGATCCGGACGCGTCTCCATCTGCGCAATGCCGGCGAGGCGAACCGCCTGCTGCGCGTGCTGTTACCCGAGTTCGAACAACGCGGCAAGGACCTGATCTTCCGGACCTGGACGGTGGGTGCCCACCGCATCGGCGATTTGATCTGGCACCGCGGCACGCTCGAAAAGACGTTGGCGGGCCTCGACTCACCCAATCTAATCGTCTCGATGAAACACGGTGAGAGCGATTTCTTCCGCTACCTCCCGCTCAACCGCGCGTTCTTCCGGGTGAAGCAACGCAAGCTGTTGGAACTCCAGGCCCGCCGGGAATACGAGGGCGCGGGCGAGTATCCGTCGTTCATCGGCTGGGACTGTGAACGCTTCGCGCAGGAACTCTCACTAACGGAAAACGTCGCGGGGATCTCGGTGTGGTGTCAAACCGGCGGCTGGCACCGCTTCCGGCGGCGCGCCTATCTGGAAGCCGATGGCCGGGACATCTGGATCCGTCTCAACACGGAGGCGGCCATCACCGTCTTCCGGCATGGCAAACCGGCGGACTCCGCCGTGGAAAACCTGCTCGGGCCGGAGCGGGCGTCCGCTGCGCTGGAGCTTCTCGATCATGGCGACACGGTGATCCGGGATCTTCTCTACATCCGCGACTTCGCCCGGCAGAAGTTGTTTTTCCGGCGCGTCCGCATTCCGCCGTTGCTGCATGTTTACTGGGACTCGCTCTTCATCAATCATGGCGTGCGCAAGCTGATGGGGCATTTCGTTAGCAATCCTGAAGACGCCCTGTCGGGTGGCGAGGCCGCCGCGGCGTTGTTCCCGCGGATGATTTCGCTGGCGCGCGAAGCCGGGCTTCCGGCGGACGACATCGAGCACATGGGCGATTTCTTCGACCTCGTCCTGTTGGCGCGCCGATACTATTTCCTGCCGTTTGACGAGTCCGTCGCCGCGCGGATCCGTGCCGGGAAAGCCGCTTACAAGCTGCGCTGGCCCAAGGGAATGCGTGAGCGCTACCGGATCAAGGTATCCTTCGAGCCATTTCCCGTGAGCCGCCGCACGCTTGCGGTGGCGGCGGTGTTTTTGCTGCGGCGGAAGCGCGGTTACCGCTGGGTGGACCGCGTTTTCATCCTCTATCTATCCGGGGTTGTGTTTCGCGCCCTGCGTCCGCGTGATCCCGCGGCGATGCCCAAGTTCCTCCGCAAGTCCGCCATGGGGGTGGACACGCTTTTCAAATAGGCGTCCGCTCAGATCATGCACGCGGATTGCAGCGATGCCTGATCGGACTGTGGTTCCGGCGGGGCGTCACGCCTCAGGCTCTCGATGAAACTGGCATAGCGCACCAGTTCCATCCGGCCGTCATGATGCTCGATGATGGCCGTGAGGCTTTCCACCCAGTCGCCTGAGTTGAGGTAGTGGATCGCGCCCACCTGTTTGTCTTCGGGTGTGTGGATGTGACCGCAGATGATGCCATCGCATTTCCGGTGGCGGGCCAGATCCTGGAGAAGCTCCTCGTAGCGGTCCACAAAGCTAACAGCGGACTTGACCTTGGCCTTCACCCGCTTGCTGAGCGAGAAATACTCCTTGCCGCGCCATGCCCGGTAGTGGTTGTAAAAGCGGTTCACCCGCAGCAGGAAATCATAGCCCACCGCCCCGAGCGAGGCGAGCCACTTGTGGTTGGTGGAGACGCTGTCGAAGCCGTCGCCGTGCACGACGAGGTAGCGCATTCCCGCAGCCGTGGCGTGGATGTGTTCCTTGGTCAGGCGGATCCTGCCGAAGGCCATGGGTAAAAAGCGTTCGAGGATCTCATCATGGTTTCCGCGCAGATAGATCACCTCGGTGTCGTCCTGCTCGGTCATCTTGATCACCTTGCGGATCACGCGGCTGTGGCGCGATGTCCAGCGGCCGCCGCGCCTCAGCGCCCAACCGTCGATGATGTCGCCATTGAGGACGAGCTTGCGGCATTTGATGTGTTTGAGGAACTCCACGACTTCATCCGCCTTGCTATCAGGTGTGCCCAGATGGATGTCCGACAGGAAGACCGTGCGACAGGAAAATTTCGGGCGCTTGGATTTTTTCGGCCGGGCTGCCGGGATTTCCTCAACGGCTCCGGAGATCCCGGAGAGCCTGCGCGCGAATTCCACCACCACCTGATCCCATCCCAGGGATTCCGCTGTTTCCCGGGCCGCTTCCCGCAGTGGGTCGTCTATCCGCAATGAAAGGGCGTGCACCGCGTGGCGGATGAATTCCGCCGAGTCACCCTTGGCCGCCTTGAGTCCGTTCTCACCCGCCCGCACGTGCAGCGCCGAGGCGGCGTAATCATAGCTAACCGTGGCGAGACCGCTGGCCATCGCCTCCAACAGGACGTTACCGAAGGTTTCGGTTTCGCTGGGAAAGACCAGCACGTCGGCGGAGGCGTAGTGTTTGGCGAGTTCCTCACCGGATTGGATTCCGGGGAAATGAACCCATGGGAATTTCAGGGCGAGTTTCTCACGCAGGGGTCCATCACCGATCACCACGCACTGCACGTCCGGGAACACCTTGCGCATTTGCTCGAAGGTGTTCATCGCCAACTCGAAATTTTTCTCCGGCGCCACCCGGCCGACCATGACGGCGACAGGTGTCGCCGCCCGCGCACCCCAGCGGGCGCGCAGGGATTCACAGCGTTTCCCGGGGGCGAACAAATCCGTGTCCACGCCGCGTCCTAGCAGATGGACGTTTTGAAATCCTACGTTGGCGAGCCGTTCCACCATGTCCTGCGAGGGCGTCAGCGTGCAGTCCGCGCGCTGATGGAAGTTTTTCAGATAGGCCATCGCCATCGGGTGGAATCCGCCCATCCCGTATTGCTCCATGTATTGGTGGAAATTCGTGTGAAACCCCGAGGCCACCGGGATGCCCAGCGCCTTGGCCGCCTTGATCGCGGATTTCCCGAGCGGGCTTTCCGTGGCCACATAGATCGCGTCCGGGCGGCGCTTTGCCCAGCGGGCTTTGAGTTCGAAAGGTTTTGGCAAACCGATCCGCACCTCCTTGTAGCCGGGGAGGGGGACGGCGGCGACGCAGGTTTCACCAATCTTCGCCGAGATTCCCGTGTGAATCACATGGACACGGTGTCCCCGCCGCCGCAGTCCCTCGGTAAGGCGTCCCAAGGTCATGGCTACCCCGTTCACATCGGGAACGTAGGTGTCCGTCACAATGTCGATTTTCATGATGGTTTGGAAGGAAGGATCACAGGCCATGCGATCCAACAGAATCTTCCGCCGCCCGGTGCAATTGATTTGTGGGGCGATTTTGTCACAATCCTGGAACCTGCGGCCGGGCGGGTGATCCATTCCCGCGGGAACTCCTTTTCACGGGCGGCGAAGAGGCGTTGGAAGATTGGGGCGCCGAGGGTGGGTTCCTCATCACTCTGATGGCGGATGGTTTGCGGCGGAATGCCCGGACCCCGCGGATCCGCGCGGAACGAACGCCATTGACACCTTGATGGCTTCATGGCCCCATCCCGGCGCCCGGGATTGGGTCCGCCGGATCAAGGCGCATCGGGCGCGTACGCTGACCGCAGCGCGTCTGGCGGACCCCAAAAACCGGAAATCATCCACAATCCATCAACTCATGCCCCTTAAAGTCGATTGGCACGGCGTTTATCCTGCCGTTCCCACCCAGTTCCACGACGATTTCACGCTCGATCTGCCGTCGACCCAAAGACACGTTGAGGCGCTGCTGGCCGAGGGCATCCACGGGTTGGTCATGCTCGGGACCATCGGTGAGAACTGCTCGCTTTCCCTCGATGAGAAAGTGAAGGTGCTCAGGGCTACCAAAGAAGTTTGCAAGGACCAGGTGCCGTTGATTACCGGCGTCGCCGAGTTCACCACCGCAAACGCCTGCGAGACCGCGAAGGCCGCCGCCAGTGCGGGCGTGGACGGCCTCATGGTGATGCCCGGCATGGTATACAAGTCTGACCGGTGCGAGACGGTGAATCACTTCCGCACCGTGGCGGCCGCCACCGACCTGCCGATCATGTGCTATAACAATCCACCGGTTTACCGGGTGGACATCACGCCGGAAATGTTCGAGGATCTGGCGGATGTGGAGAACATCGTCTGCATCAAGGAAGCCGCCGGCGACACGCGGCGCATCACCGATTTGTTCAACAAGCTCGGTGACCGGTATCTCATTTTCTCCGGCCTTGATGACGTCGCGTTGGAGAGCATCATGCTCGGCTGCACCGGTTGGATCTCGGGGCTCGTCGATGCGTTCCCACGGGAAAACCGCCTGATGTGGGACGCCGCCGTGGCGGAGGACTGGAAACGCGGGTTGGAAATCTACCGCTGGTATATGCCCATGCTGCACTTCGACTCCGATCCGAAGCTGGTGCAATACATCAAGCTCGCCTGCGCGGAAATGGGCTATGGCACGGAAACCGTCCGCGCCCCGCGCCTGCCGCTCGCCGGTGAGCAGAGAGAGGCGGCGCTGAAAATCATCCGCGAGTCCGCCGCCACGCGTCCGGCGTGATTTGCTGTTAGCCGACCGCTGTTTTGTAAACGAGCCCCGCGCCCACCAGGTCGCTCAGGGCCATGCCGATGGATTTGAACAGGGTGATCTCGTCATCACTTTGCCGCAACGGGGCGCTGCCATTGCACATTCCGGCAAGTTCGGCGACGATGTCTTCTTTGCTGAAAACACCCTCGCTGACGGGCATGAGGATTTCCCCGGCCTCCTTCATCGCATTGACATAACTGTCCACATACACCCTGGACTTGGTGATCAATGCCGTATCGCACTCGCGCTTGACCGCATGGTGGTTGCCGATGAAGTCGGTGTGGGTGCCGGGTTTGATCCAGTCGCCGTGCACTAACGGTTCGTGCGAGCCGGTGGCGCACACGACGATGTCCGCCTGCGCGCAGGCCGCCTCGCGGTCTTCAACGGCGGTGAATTCGATGTGGGGCAACTGCGCGCGTGCCGCAGCACAGACCATCCCGGCCTTTTCGCGGCTGCGTCCCCAGACCATGATCTTCTTGAGCGGGCGCACGCTGGCATTGGCGCGGATGATATAGTTCGCGAGGTTTCCGGTTCCTAAAACCAACATCGTCGCCGAATCCTCGCGGGACAGCAAACGGGTGGCGAGCCCCGAGATGCCGGCGGTGCGCCAGAAGGTCACCGTCGTGCCATCCACCAGCGCGAGGGGCGCGCCGTGCGCCCGGTCAAACAACAGGATTTGGGAATAGAGCGATTTGTAAGGAGCCGTGGCGGTGGGGAAATAAGTGAAGGCCTTGACGCCGATGAACTCGCTGCCCCACGAGGGAAGCACGGCGAAGGCTTCGTGGTTGGCCTCGTCGTCATCCAGCAGGAAGACCTGCCGCGGCGGCATCTTGAACTCGCCCGCATAAGCTTCCCCGAGCGCATCGATGAGGGCTGGATAACTGAGAGCGGCGTGGACTTGTTCGGCGGTGATGACTTTCATGAGTTGGAAATGTTGAGGACTGTGTGGTGCATCACCGCCTCATGGAAAGCCAGCGCAAATCCGTTGCAGCCGACACCAAATTTTGTCGCAGCTCCATTCCTGAAGACCGTCGCCGGTCAGAACCGCGGGTCCTTGGGATTTCCGCCGGAGAGGATGTAGGCGTAGAGGTCGAGCAGCTCGTCCGGGTTGAGCGCGTTGAGCAGGCCGGGCGGCATCATCGAGACGTCGTGCGGCTTGCGGGCGGTGATGTCGGCATCGGCGACGGGTGTTAGGGCGTTCGGGGCGAAGGCGCTGGTCATGACGAAGAGCGTGTTGTTTTCCTCCACGACCACGCGGCCGACGACGGTCTGGCCGTTTTTGAGGGTGATGACTTCGCTCGGGTATTGGTCGCTGATGACCTTGGACGGCTCGGTGATGTTCTCGGTGAGGTCGCGGATGGTGTAGCGGTTGCCAGAGCCGGTTAGGTCGGGGCCGGTGTTGCCGCCACGGCTGCCGAAGTGGTGGCATTGGATGCAGAGCACGGCGGAGAACATGGCTTTGCCTTGCTCGAAGTTGCGCTTCTTCAGGCCAGTCTCGGCGAGGGCGACGATCTCGTCGGTGGTGTAGGTTTTGCCGGGGCCTTTCGGTGAAACCACGGGTGTCACTTCGGTGGGGATGACGGTCTCGGCAAGCGTCTTGAGGGCGGCGCGCTCGGCTTCATCGGTGACGCAGTTGGCGAGGGCGAAGTTCCGGATGTTATCGAGGAATTTGCGGAAGCTGTTGCCGCCGCTCCACGATGCGGTGGTGGGGAACCAGATGAAATAGGTTTTGCGTAGCTCCGGAGTCCAGCCGGCGCGGGCTTCGCGCAGGACGTTGGCGTAGAAGATCGCCTGGCGGTTAGGGCGGTTCCCCTGCATGCCTTCGACAGCCTTCGAGTAGCGGTCGTTGCGGGCCAGCACGGCGGCGGTGGCGATGGTGATGTCGGAATCGCTGACGGTGGCAAGCTGCGGCACGAGTTTCCCGACGAGGGTGGGGGAGTCGAGGAAGACGAGCAGCGAGGCGAGTTCGCGGTTGACGAGGGCGTCGGAGTTCGGGAACTGCGGGTCAAGGCGCGCGGCGATTTTCTGGCAGATTTCAGGGGCTGGCTTGCCCATGCGGATGAAGGCGAGCTGCCAGGCGCGCAGGTAGGGAAGCTGCAGGTTTTTCGGAAGCTTGGCGAAGTCGAGACGTCCGAGCGCGACGATGATTTTCGGCTGGAGCGATTTGTCGCCGAGGCGGGCGAGGGCGATGAGCGCCTCGATGGAGGCTTGCGGATCGGTCTCGGCGAGGGCTTTGTCCGCCCATTTTGCCACCGGCTGGCGCTCGATGGCGGTGCGGGCGGCGAAACGCAGGAAGCGGTCCTTGTTGGACAGGTTGGGCCACGCCTGGGCGAGGGCTTCCGGCGTGTCTGACTCCAACAGATGGCGGAGTTTCGCCTCGGCGGTCGGCGGGGTAGGGGAGGCCGGAGCCGTGGACTCGCTGCCGGTGTAGGCCACCCGATAGAGCGCGGCCTGGCTGCGGCGTCCGCCGGTGGTGAAATACATGGCTCCGTCCTTTTTGCTGATGATGGCATCGGTGAAGGGCATCGGCTTGCCGGCGACGAATTCCTCTTTGACGGATTTGAAACTGGCTCCGTCCGGTTCGTTGTGGATGGCCCACATGGTGCCGAAGGTCCAGTCGAGGGCGAAGAGGGCGCGCTGGTATTTCGCAGGGAATTTCGCGCCGGTGCCGAAGACCGATCCGGTGGGCGAGCCCGGGCCGACATCGACGGTGGCGGGCAGGGAATCGGCATAATACGCGGGCCAGCGGCCGGAACCGGAACGCCAGCCATAGTCGCCGCCGGTGACGACGTGGTTGATGCGGGTGGGCATGTACCACGGGGTGCCCATGTCCCATTCCATGTCGGAGTCGAAGGCGAACAGCTCGCCGTTAGCATCGAAGGAGATGTCGTACTGGTTGCGGAAGCCGCCAGCGAAGAGCACGGTGTTTTTGCCGTCGGGATCGGTTTTGCAAATGTAGCCGCCGGGGGCGAGGATGCCTTTGGCGTGGCCGTTAGGATCCCACATCCGGGGGACGAGGTGGTCCTCGCCGGTGGCGACCATGCGGTTGGCGGCGAGGTCTTTCGGGACCGCGGTGTGGTTGCCGTTGACGAAGAAAATGGATTTTCCATCCGGGGAAAGCACCAGGCTGTGGACGCCGTGTTCGCCGCCGCCGCCGCCGCCGAGCGGAATGAGGAAGTCGGCCTTGTCGAATTGGTCGTCGCCGTTGGTGTCCTTCAAGCGCCAGAGACCTTTGCCCTGGAGCTCGTTGTTCATCAGATAGAGGCTGTCGAACGCGTAGAGCAAGCCGTGCGCGCCACCGATGGTTTCGCCTTTGGGGCCTTTTGGCAGGGTCAGCGACTCGACCTTGGTCTCGGCATCCGAGCCGCTGGCGGGCACGGTCACCCGATAGATCCCGCCGTATTGATCGGCGGTTAGCAGCCGGCCTTTCGGATCCTCGGTGAGGGCGACCCACGAGCCTTCCTTTTCCTTCGGCACGCTGTAAAGCCGCTCCGCCTTGAAACCGGGCGGGACTTGGATCTGGGTGGCGTCTGCCGATGCGCCGGCGTCGCTGGTTTTGGCGATGAGCGCTTTTCCCCAGGGACCGTCGCCGTATTTGCCGACGACGACCGCGGGTTTGGAATCGGTGCTGCCGGTCGGGGAGACGAGCCAGTCCGGGCCGGTTTCGACGAGGGTTTCCCCGCCGCCGACGAGGCGGATGGCGATGACTGCGACGAGGCCGGCGACGGAGCCGTTGTTCCGGGCATCGATGCGGATTTCGTTTTCGCCGGGTTTGAGGAATTCCTTGAGCTTGGTGCTGGTGGGCTGGTCCCAGTTGGTGTTTTCCGCGACCTTCCGGCCGTTGATGAAGACGGTGGCTCCGTTGTCGCAGGTGAAGTCGATTTTGGCGGATTTGACCGGGCCGGTGAGGTTGAAGGTTTTGCGGAAGGTGGCCGTTTCGCCATCTTTGGCCGCCTTGTTGACCCAGACCCACTGCGGATCGGCGTGAAGCGGAAGCGTGGCGAGGCCGAGGCCGAGGCAGAACGAAGTGGGTTTCATGAAGGGTGCGGCAGGCTGGAAATTTCTGGAGCGCCTTACGAGGGGATCGCCCGGGACATTTCAGATTCCCCACGGATCATTT
>JFJP01036332.1_pt1 | contig 11355 bp, 4 predicted proteins | sample 431651 | NCBI WGS metagenome assembly JFJP01 (sample SAMN02602958, study PRJNA72255) | Microbial mat metagenome, whole genome shotgun sequencing project. | biome: fresh water; feature: sink hole; material: water; isolation source: purple microbial (photo- and chemosynthetic) mats found in... | reverse complement strand
GGATCTCTTCCTGCGTCGTTTTCTGCGTTTCGAGCTCCGCCTTGATCTGTCCGTTGCACATGACGACCACCCGGTCCGACATGCCGAGGATTTCGGGCAGTTCGGAGGATACGAAGAGGACGCCGATGCCCTGCTTTTTCAGTTCGTTCATGATGTTGTATATTTCGACCTTCGCCGCGACGTCGATGCCGCGCGTGGGCTCGTCGAACATGACGATGCGCGCGTCGCGAAGGAGCCATTTTCCGACGACGATCTTCTGCTGGTTGCCGCCGGATAGGTTCCGGACGTACTGCTGGAGATGCGGGGTCTTGATCTTGAGGTTGTCGACCATTTTCGAGGCGAGGCTCGTCGCCTTCCGCGGATTGATGAGGCCGAGGGAAGAGATCATGTCGAGGTTGGGCATGGTCAGGTTGTCGATGACGTTCAGCTTGACGCAGAGGCCGTCGTGCTTGCGGTCCTCGGGGACGGCGAAGATGCCCGCCTTTATCGAGTCCGATGGCTGGCGTACCGTAACGGTCTTTCCGTCGAGTATGACCGTACCGCTTTCCTTCGGGTCCGCCCCGAACAGCGCGCGGATGGTCTCGGTCCTGCCCGCTCCCATGAGGCCGGCGAAACCGAGTATCTCGCCCTCCCGCACCTTGAACGAAACGCCGCGCACGTTCTTCCCGGCGTTCAGGTTTTTCACTTCGAGTATGGTCTTGCCCGCCTCGCATTCGATGCGCGGGAACTTTTCCTTGAGGTTCCGGCCGACCATCTTCGCGATGACTTCCGGCAGGGTGATGTCCTTGAAGGCATGGGTCGAGATGAATTTGCCGTCGCGGAGGATGGTGATGCGGTCGGCGATCTTCGACAGTTCCTCGAGCCGGTGGGAAATGTAGATGATTCCCTTTCCCTGTTTTTTCAGCTCGTGGATGATCCGGAACAGGTCGTCGATTTCCTTGTCGGTGAGGGCCGAGGTCGGCTCGTCCATGATGATGATGGAGGCCTTCATCGAGAGGGTCTTGCAGATTTCGACCATCTGTTGTTTCGAGACCGGCAGGTCCCGTACGAGGGCCTTGGGATCGAGGTCGACGTTCAGATGGTCGAGCAGTTCCTGCGCCATCCGGTTCTGGTCCCGGTTTTTCGTCACGCCGAAAGCCGTCGCCTCGCGGCCGAGGAAGATGTTCTCCGCGACGGTCAGGTGTCCGCAGAGGTTCAGTTCCTGGTGGATGATGCCGATGCCGAGTTCCTGGGCCCGCAACGGGGTGTGGATTTCGGTCTTTTCGCCGCGAACGAAGATTTCGCCTTCGTCCTTGATATAGACGCCCGAGAAGATTTTCATCAGCGTCGATTTTCCCGCGCCGTTTTCGCCGAGGAGGGCGTGCACTTCTCCGCTCTGCAAGTCGAAACTCACGTCGGAGAGGGCCTGTACCATGGAGAATGATTTCGAGATGTGTGTTGCCCGCAGAAGCGCGTCGCTCATCCGGTAGCCTCCCTGACAGCCGGACCGAAGCATCGGTGCGGCTGTAGTTATAATTTGACTATAACACGGGAGGTTTGGGAGCTACAAATCGAAGGGGGGTTTTCGGTACCGTTTCGGTACACGGGTACCGGCGGAATAGTACCGCGGTACTAGCGCACAAGTACCGCATTCCCGGAGCGGAGGTAGAAAAGCCAGGTCGGTAGACCGCCATCTGTTCGGCATGGACTTCCGGATCTTCGGACTTGTCGGTCTTGTAGTCGACGACGTATACCTTGCCATCGAATTCGAATATGAGATCGATCTGGCCGGAGACCGTCAGCTGCCGGTCCGCGAATTCGTAACGGGTGACGAAACCGTACTCGTTTTCCTTCCATTTCGCGCTCAGAGCTTTCTTGCCGAGTTCCGACGCGAGGAAGCGGTCGGCCATCGCCTCGGCCGCAGGCCGCAGCTCGGCGGGCATGAAGGCGGGGAATCCGGTGAATCGCGCTTCTATCGTCTTGTGGGCGTAAATGCCGAAATCGGCCGCGCTCGTGACGGTTGCCTTCAAAAGCCGGTCGAGCGGATCGGCCATGTCGGGCTTTTCATCCGCGGTCGCTGTTTGCGCGGCCGGTGCGGGGACCGCGGGCTTCCCGACAGCGAGGGCCTGGAGCGCAGTCGCGCTGAACCGGGTGCGGGGCGAACTGTGGTACGAGGCGAGGGGCAGGGACCCGTAGAGCGCCGCGAGGCCGGATGCCGATGCTGCGGCGTTTGCCGCCGGCAGGGCGGCGCTTCGCCGACGAGGGAGGATTTCCGTTATGCTCAGGGCGGGTATCCCGTCAGGGACGAGAGCGGGGAAGAGGAAGTCGAAGAAGCTCCGTTTTACCGGCGGCTTTCCGTCCTTCCCTGCTTTCCTGTCCTTTTTGTCGAGCGCCGTCGAGATGAGCGCGAGGATGTCCCCCTCTATCCCCTGATCGCCGGATGCGTCGCCTTCATCTTCGGCGGCTTCGTCGCCTGCGAGGTTGACGGTTCCGCTGAGGCACAGGCGCGTTTCGGCCCGGGTCATGGCGACGTAGAGGAGCCGCCTGATCTCGGCCTGACCCTTGTTTTTTTCCTCTTCGCGTCCTTTTTCGTAAAACCAGTTCGCGCTGGCCGCGTCCGCTTCCTCGGCCCCGCCGGTGTTCACCGAGATGCCCGTTTCCTCGGAGTAGTAGACAGGCGCGGTGTTGCGGTCGGTGTTTCCGTAGTTGCCGCAGTCCACCAGAAAGACGACGGGAAATTCGAGACCCTTGCTTTTATGCACGGTCATGAGCCGGACGCCGCCGGCGCGTTCGACGGGAATATCGAGACCCTCGATTTTTTCGCCTGAAGCCATGAGAGCGGCGATGCGGTCGAGGAAAGTCGCGAGGGTTTCTCCCTTTTCGTCGGCCTGCCGGGCAAGCTCGAAAAAGTAGTCGTAGAGTTCGGTGTACCGGTGCAAGCTGCAGTCGTCGAGAATCGCGTACCGGTAGCCCTCGTCGTACCAGAGCCGGCTGACGAGTTCCGCGGCGCTCAGCCGGTCCGCCTTGTCGCGGATGTCGAGCCAGAGAGCGCGAGCGCGGGCGAAACGGGGGCGGTCTTCGGGATCGAGGGACGCTTCGAGCGCCTCGCTGAAGGGCGGGGGCATCGGGCGGTTTTCGAACCGTGCCGCGGTGCGGTCGATCATCGCGAGGGCGAAGCCCGCGTCCGAAAGGGTGACGAAGGGCGAGCGCAGGAGGACCGCGTAGGCCGAATTGTCGGCGGGATAGACGGCGAGCCGGAGCAGGGCATAGAGGTCGTTTACCGGCGCGTCGCCGAAAAGTCCGCGCAGGCTTTCCGCCTGGTAGGGGATGCCGTTTTCCCTGAGGTGCTTTTCGTAGTACTGCTGTTTGGTTCCCGAGCGGAAGAGGATGGCCATGTCGCTCCAGGCGCAGGGACGGATGCCGTCCTTTCCCCGGATCGGCACCGCTTTTTCCACGAGGTCCCTTATCCGGATCGCGACCTCGGCGGCTTCTGTGTCGGTCGGGGAAAGCTGGAGGAAATCGCCCGCATCGAAATTCGCTTCGTTCACGACGAGGACATCGAGGACGCTTTCGATGCCTTCCGTGTTCCTGCTGGCATCGATCGGCTTGAAGGAGGCCTCGTACAGCGGGTACGTTCCGGAATCGTAGAAAGCGGGATTCAGGAACACCCGGGGGAAGATATGGTTGAAAGCCGCGATCAGGTCCGATTCGGTGCGGTAGTTGATGCCGAGCTCCGGGCCGCCGGACAGTCCGAGGTCCTGCGCGAGCTTGCGGAACACGGAGACGTCCGCACCCCGGAAGCGGTAAATCGACTGCTTTTCGTCGCCGACGAAGAAGAGCTTGTCGGGGCACAATTCGTCCGCTTCGGGCACGGAACGGTCGTTCCGTTCTTTTTTCTCGGCTATCAAGAACAGCAGATTGCGCTGCATCTCGTTGTCGTCCTGGAATTCGTCGATCATGACGGCGCCGATCGACTCCTTGTAGGACCGGCGCAGCAGTGGATCGGATACGAGGGCGTCGAGGGCGAGCCGCGATACGTCGGCGAAGGTCATGATGCCCTCGGCCCGTTTCGTCCGGTGGTAGAGCGTCTGGAATTCCGCCAACAGGTCGAAGGTCGCGATTACGAATTTTTCGTTCAGGACGTAATTCGCGAGCGAGAGGAATTCCGGGAGCAACCGCTTCTTGAAATCCGGAAGCAGCTCCTTCAGCATGACGATGCCCGGGTCCTTGCCGTTGGACGGAACCGGAATCGAGCGCAGCCGTTTGCACGCCGCGATGAATCCGGCGACCGACTGCGGGTCTTCCGCGGCGGGAAGCCCGGGGAGATCTGCGAGCGCTGCGGTTACTTTAATCCAGGTCTTGCCCTCCGCGGGGGGAAGTTCCTTCAGCGTCCGCATGAGATCGAGAATCGCCTTCGCGGACTTGGGGAATCTCGCGGCTATCTCTTTCCGCTGGACGGCGAGGAAGGCCTCGAAATCGAGCGGACTCGAAACGGGAGAGAACCGGACCATGGTGTCGGCGAAAAGGGACGGCGCAAGCTCGGCAAGACCGTACCGCTTCATGAATTGGCGGATGGCCGGCGAGGTGCGGTGCTCGAGGAAAAAAGGCAGCGCGAGCTCTTCGGCAAGGCTCGTCGCGCGGTCGTTGTCGATTTCGAAATCGGGCGAGACGCCGTACCGGCGGCAGGCGTTGCGCGCGATGGAATTGCAGAACGAGTCGATCGTCGAGATGCGCGCGAGGTGGAACGAGGCGATAGCCTCCCTCGCGAGCGGATGGTCGATGTCGCGGAGCGTGGAGTAGATCCGTTCGTACATTTCCGACGCGGCTTTCTGGGTGAAGGTCAGCGCGAGGATCTCGTCCACGGGCATTTCTTTTTCGATGACGAGATGGACGAACCGGGCCGCCAGAACCCGCGTCTTTCCCGAACCCGCACCCGCGGCGATGACCGCGTTCGTTCCGATTCGCGAGGCCTCGCGCTGGTTTTCGTCGAGCTCCCCTATCAGTTGTCCGTATGTTTTCATCAGGGCCTCACCGCGTAGGTATGGCGGCATGTTTTTTGGTAGTCGCACCGGGTGCATTCTTCCCAGGGAAGATCCGCCGGCCGGGTGAAGTTTTCGGTTTTGATCGCGTCGGCGAAGGCGGCAGTCATTTCGCGGAACGCTTTCATGGCGCCTTCGAATTCGTCGCGGGTGCGCATGCCCTTTTTCCTGCCGTGGTCGAAGCATTCCCCGTCGTCGATGATGGGCCGGTAATCCGCCTCCCGGATATCGCCGAACCAGGCGTTTTCGATTTTTTTCCCCTTGCAGCCGCTCTTGTCCGAGTCTTCGGCGAGCGCCACGTACATCGGAATCTGGTAATCCCTGATCCGGCCCTTTGCGTCGGGAACATAGTCCGCCGGTCCGGACGGCTTTCCGCTCTTGTAGTCGATGAGCACGGCAGTCCCGTCGGATCGGCGGCCGGAGATCCGGTCGATCATGCCGTAATACAGGACGCCGTCCTTCGGGAAGGAAAGATCGTCCTCGAGCAGATCGGGCTCGAATCCGTCGAGCAGTTCCGTATCCCTCCCCAGCATGCCGGCGACGCCGTCGGTGATCTTGCCGGCGAGGGTCGAGATGAGCGGCGCGGCGAGCGGTCCGCGGAATTCCGCGTGTTCGGCCGCCGCGTTGACGGCAAAGTCGGCCGCCCAGAGGCGGTAGTGTTCGAGATGCGCGGCGACGAACGTGCGGTCGGTGTCCTTGATCCTTTGATACACGTTTTTGAGTACGTCGTGATACAGGAGGCCGAGGTTTCGCTCGTTCATGAGTTCCGCATCGGCGCTTTCCGCCTCTATGCGGAGGATGCGGTCGAAGAACCAGCGGGTGTTGCACACCGCGAAGGTGTTGAGATCTTTTTGCGATACCCGGATATCACCGTCTTTCATCTGCCTTGCGCGAACCAGTGCGGTGAGCCGCTCCAGACGTCCGCCGTAAGCTTCCTTCAGGCAGGAAAATCCCCGTTCGACATTGCGGCCGGTCCAGGCGGTACGGCCGGCTTTTTGCACCGGGTAGAGCCGGTCGGGACCGGGAAAGGGGTCGGCCGCCGAAACGCCGTCAGCGGGCGCGGCGAGAAATCGCAGTTCGTCGGCGAAGGGATCGGTTATGGGCTCTTCGGCTTTCAGTTCGCCGTTGAAATATCCGTGCGGGGTGCGGTAGCCCGAGAACGTGCGTTCCGAGAACGAAAAGCGCGCGTTGCCCGATATACGGTACATGCCGAAAAAAGCGGCGGAGGCATCGTCTTCGCGAAGATTGAGCGCACCCCGCTTGTCCTCGCGGAGGAAGGTCAACTGCCGGTAGAGGACGGTCGCCTGGTTCTGGCTGGCGTCGAGCACGAAGTGGTGCGGGAAGGGCGTTCCGGCGGCTACCCGGTACGGAAAAACGCTGACGCCCCCGTTTGCCCGCTGGGGAACGTATTTTTTTTCGTCGAGAAGCGAGGTGAAGAAGGAGAATGGATTGTCGGGGATGCAGTCGGCGTACGCGCTTTCCAAAGAAGCGAGCGCGTTGAGTTCGTCGATGCAGCGGGCGACGACGGCATTGTCCGCGCTTTCGTAGCGGTCGGGATCGAGGAAGCTTTCGCGAAAGGAAAAATAGCGGTTGCGGATTTCCGTGAAGGTCCGCGCTCCGGTCATTTGGGTGACTGCGTTCCTGAAACGGCGGAACCAGGCGCGGATGTCCCGGTCTCCGTATTCTCCCTGCGACGGCGCCTTGAAGGCTTCCTCCCAGATGTCGACGTTTTGGCCGTTTTCCTTCCATGAAGTAACGCAGTGGTTGCGGATACCGAAGCCGGTCAGGTCTTCGCTCATTTGCCGGTCTTTCCAGGGGATGAGGCGGTCGAGAAGCAGCGCCTTGACCGCTGCGAACGAAAAGTGTGCCGAAGCGCATTCCTGCACGAGCGAAAAAAGCCTTCCGGCCGGGCGGCTCCCGAGCGGAGAGCCGGCGCGGAATTCGAGGGGGATGGAACGGAGGGAAAACTCGCGGAGGAGGTACGGCGCGACCGTATCGAGGTCGCACACGCTGAGGGCGATTTTTTCGGGTGCCGTCCCCGACCGGACAAGCTCCTCCACCTGAAGCGCCGCCGAGCGCAGTTCGCCCCGGGTGTTCTCGTGGACGGCGACCGGGGTCTCTTCGCCGATATCCGGGACGGGTACGGGAACGCAGGTAATGAACGGTGCGCTGCCGATGAGGTCGGCGTATTCGCCGAAATCTTCGATGGCCTCGGGGAAGAAAATGAAATACCGGTCGCCCGAATGGACGAGCGGCGGGCGCTGCCAGGAAGGCTCGAATAAAAGGTGCGAATCGAGAAACTTCCGGTAGTCGGTTTTGAGGAAGGCGAGATCCGCATCTTCGGCATCCCGGATCCAGTCCGGCGCCTTCGCCGTTTTCCGCTCCCACATTTCAAGCTGCGGCAGAAGGCGTGCGAGCCAGGCGGCGAAGATGTGACCGTCCGCGGCGAAGTCCCCCGGTATGAGCGACGAAAAAAGGGGGAGCGGTTCCGCCGCGTTCCGTTTTGCCAGCTTGAGGGCATACAGTTTGCGGATAACCGCCGAAACCGGTTTTTTCCCGGCTACCGTCGCTTGTACGGCCTGTTCCTTGAACCGGTCCCAGGCGATGAACCGGCGGGCGGGCAGGGTGTTTCGTCCGGTGATTGCGAGAGCCTCGTCCATCCAGAGGGACGCCGCGATATCGGACGGAAAGACGAACACGGCCTTGTCGTCGCCGCCTTCCCGCCTGATGAGATCGATGACCGGACTGGAGCTCATGGTCAGGCGCCGGCGGCCTTGAGACCGTCCAGTTCCTGCTTCATCTTGGCGAACTCGTTCCTGATCTGCACGGTTTGCGTCGACTGTCTCGCGAGGCGCTGGGCGAGGAGGCGGGACAGGAATATGCCGTAATGGGGGTTGGCGCGGATCAGGGTGATAAATTCCATTTTCGGAATTTTGACGAGCGAGCCCGTCCCTATCGAAATGATCGTGGCCGAGCGGCGGTCGTTGAGCAGGAAGGACATCTCGCCGATGAAGATGTCGTTCGGGGTAAGGACCGAAACGAGCTTCCGCTGGACGTAGACGGCGTACTTGCCGGAACGTATATAGAAGAGGTCGTTCGACGGGTCGTTCTCGCGGCAGACCAGCTGTTTGTCCTCGTACGTGAGGAGCTGCTGCTCCTGCATGATCACCGGTATCGAGTTTGTCGAGTTCTTCTGGTTTGCGATTTCGAATGAGGCTTCGTTCCCCTTCGCGTTGTACGAGACCGACGTGACGAAGGATTCCGCGAGCTTGATGCCCATGCCGTGGAGTCCCGCTTCCATGTCCGCAGAGAGGCGAGACCGCCAGTCGAAGCCGTCGCCCTCGTCCCTGATGGAGATGCGGGTGCGGAGGTTCGATATGTCGTACGAGATGTATACTTTTTTGTTTATCGCCTCGGCGGAGATGCTCTTGAGCGCTATCAGGTCGAGCATGTTCTTGCCCGCGGCGAGCCAGGCGGTTTTCTCGTCGTAGCCGATCTTGCAGTTGCCGTGCTCAACCGCGTTGAGGAGCAGCTCCATCAGGGCTCCCTGCAGGGCCGCGCGGCTCTCGTCGTTCACCCGGTTGGTGTTGTAGAGATATCCGGTTATCAGGTTGCAGTAGAACAGGATGTCCGTCGGATCGTTGTCGCTGACGAAGGATCCCGTTTCGTTGGTGTTCATCTGCTGCTGCATGCCGCGGTTGAAGAGGAATTGGGTGTTGCGGGTGAGGATGCGCAGGATGCGGTCGGTATTCTCCTCGAAATTGCTGCGGGTCAGGACGAGCAGGATGTTGGGGTCGCGTTGTTTTTCGAGGCTGGTTTTTTGCTGGTAGTTCTTTACGATCGCGATGATGCCGCCGTAGAGGAGCCAGGGATCGCCGTGGATCACTTGCATGAGGGCTTCCGCGTCCAGCTGGTCGTCGCCGAAGTCTATGATCTTGATTTCCGGAAGCTCGTAATTGAAGTAGGATACGACCTCGTCCTGTTTGTCGAGGACGACGGGTACGAATTCCTTTGACGATTTGTCGCATGCGGTACGGAAGGCTTCGATGGTAGAAGCTGTTTTACATACAATCGGTATACTTTTCATATAAACTCCACACGATTATTCTAGCATAAAACCCCCGCACGCACTATAATTTCAAGAATTATATGGAAAAGTTGCGTTTTTTACCGGGTAAACCGCTCCCCCAGGGCGCTACAGTAATGTCGGGCGGGGTGAACTTCAGCGTTTTTACCCGGAACGGTACCGGCGTCATCCTCGAACTGTTCCGGAACCCGGAAGACGAATCTTCATATCAAACATACCGCTTCGACAGCCATCTCAACCGGACCGGGGACATCTGGCATGTTTTCGTAGCCGGCCTCGGGAAGGAAGCACTGTACCTGTACCGTGTCGACGGGCCTTTCAGACCGAACGAAGGCCTCCGTTTCAACGAACACCGGTTTTTGCTCGATCCTTACGCCAAGGCCTTGACTCCCTGTTCGATTTTCGCAGGTTACAACACCCCCTTCGTTCCCCGTCCGTCCTTCGACTCCGATCTTGCCTATCAGACCGGTCATTCAGCCGCCGGTTTTCCCAAATGCATAGTAATCGACGATGACGACTTCGACTGGCAGGGCGACCGACCGCTCAACTATCCGCTGCGTTACAGCGTACTGTACGAAGCCCATGTCCGGGGCCTCAGCGTACATCCCTCATCGGGACGCCCGCATGCGGGAACCTACCGCGGCGTCATCGAGTCCATCCCCTACCTGAAGGAACTTGGCATAACAAGCCTGGAGCTCCTGCCGATCAACGAATTCGACGAGAACGAGAACAACCGCACCAATCCCCGCACCGGCGAAGCGCTCAAGAACTATTGGGGCTACAGCACCATCGCCTTTTTCGCGCCGAAGGCGACCTATGCCGCCGACCGCGCCGGCAGCGGACCGGTCAGGGAATTCAAGGAGATGGTCCGCGAGCTCCACAAGGCCGGCATCGAGATAATCCTCGACATCGTGTTCAACCACACGGCCGAGGGGAACGAACGCGGTATCACCATGAGTTTCCGGGGCTTCGACAATCCCATCTACTACATGCTCGAGGACAACCGGCGCTACTACCGCAACTATTCGGGCTGCGGGAATACGGTCAACTGCAACCATCCGGTGGTGCGCACCCTGATCATCGACTGCCTGCGTTACTGGATAACCGAAATGCACATCGACGGCTTCCGGTTCGACCTCGGCTCGATTCTCGGGCGCGACCAAAACGGCCGGATGCTCGAAAACCCCCCGATGCTCGAGCGCATCGCCGAGGACCCCATCCTCCGCCAGACCAAGATCATCGCCGAGGCCTGGGATGCGGGCGGCGCGTACCAGGTGGGCTGGTTTCCCGGCGGACGCTGGGCCGAATGGAACGACCGCTACCGCGACGACGTACGCGTGTTCTGGCGCGGCGACGCGGGTACGGTGCACCATTTCGCCACCCGCATCACCGGTTCGTCCGATCTCTACCTGCGCGACGGACGAAAGCCTTTCCATTCTATCAATTTCCTGACGAGCCACGACGGCTTTACCCTGAACGACCTCGTTTCGTACAACGGCAAGCACAACGACGAAAACGGCGAATCGAACCGCGACGGCAGCGACCACAACGCCAGCTACAACTTCGGTTTCGAAGGACCGACCGTCAATCCCCAGATCGAGGCGGTCCGCAAGCAGCAGGTCAAGAACATGCTGCTTTCGCTCCTCGTTTCGCTCGGCACCCCGATGCTCCTCATGGGTGACGAGGTCAGGCGCAGCCAGGACGGCAACAACAACGCGTATTGCCAGGACAACGAAATATCCTGGATGAACTGGACCGACAGGGAAACCCACGCCGACATCTTCCGTTTCGTGCGCGAGACCATCAAGTTCCGCAAGAGCCACCGGGCCTTCCTCCGGCCCGAATTCCTTACCGGAAAGGACTCTTCGTCACACCTTGCGCCGGATATTTCCTGGTTCGGCGAGGACGCGAAGCCGGTCGACTGGGAAAAAGCAGATCATTTCATCGCGTACCGGCTTATCGGAAGCCAGGCAAGCATCATCGCCGACTGCGACGACAACGATTTCTATATCATGTTCAATGCCTCGACCCGCGACATAACCGCCCTGATATGTCCGCCGCCAAAGGGCAAGAAATGGTTCCGCGTGATCGATACCTCCTATGCCTCCCCCCGCGATATCCTCGAACCGGGCAGCGAAGAATTGCTCGGGAATCAGGGTAAATACGTGATTCTGGCGCGGAGCAGTGTTGTTTTCATTTCCAGAATCGTGTAAAATCCCCTCCATAAACCGGTTTACCCCTCCAAGGAGC
>JFJP01043512.1_pt1 | contig 11356 bp, 14 predicted proteins | sample 431651 | NCBI WGS metagenome assembly JFJP01 (sample SAMN02602958, study PRJNA72255) | Microbial mat metagenome, whole genome shotgun sequencing project. | biome: fresh water; feature: sink hole; material: water; isolation source: purple microbial (photo- and chemosynthetic) mats found in... | reverse complement strand
TTGACAGTAGGTACTGTAGTTCCGATACCAACGTTCCCCGTTACATTTAATGCCGTCAGAGTGCCTACGGAGGTAATAGCCGTCTGTGCCGCACCAGATACCACATTCGCCGTGCCGACAGATACGTTTGAGGCTGTGCCTGTTAGGTTGGTTACAACACCTGCGGAGGGTGTTCCGATGTTCGGAGTGGTTAAAGACCAGTTTGTGACAGCAACACCATCAGCGATCGTCAAAGCACCCGACCCAGTAACCTCGCCCGTATGATACGTTAGAGCCGTTGATTGTTCCCGTGGCAAGGATGTTGCCGACTACGTTTAGTTTTTGGGATGGTGTCGTTGAGCCGATGCCGAAATTGCCTGTGTAACTGACAGACGTTCCGTTGTATATAAGTCCGTCCACGCCTCCGAAAGCACCTGCATTATTGTACTGAATTTGAGTGGATGAACCGCCCGGTGTTCCCGATCCGGCAGATGAATTGTCAACAGCACACGCCCAGGCAGAGCCGTTCCATTTTAGCAGTTCGCCGGAGGAGCAGGTGTGTCGGTTACAACGTCGTTATTACAGACCAGACCCGTTCCCGTCACATAGGTACACAACTTGCCATTAGTCAGCGTTCCGGCATTAACAGAGAAGGTCGTTGTTGATAAGTTTAGGAGCGTCCCGCTTGCCGTATACGTCGTATTGGTATCAACCGTCATGGTGGTGTCGCAATCAATCTCCGTACCGGCAGAATCGTAGGTACAGACCTTGGCATTGGTCAATGTACCGAGATCAGTTCCTTCAACCGCGCTAGCATTGACAGCCGTACCGCCCGCTGCGAGAAAATCACCCGTAGCAGATTGGGCAGCCGTTCCCAACCCTAATGATGTGCGACCGGTCGCAGCGACCAATCCCGTTGCCCCGCCATCCCACTTGAGCCGGTCGGTGTAAGCCGTGTTCCAGTTCGTAGAATTGTCTGTAATGGACGTTCCCCATGCACCGGACCCCGCAAGAGCAATACCGGCCCCAGGGTAAACCATCCCTGCGGGAAGATTGGATAATTGTGAGCCATCCCCGTATAATTTCCCATCGACCTCGATATTCCCTTTTACATAAAGGTCATATCCGGTAATTGGCATGGCGTTAGGAGCAGAAGCCGTGCCGACATACAGTTTCGCTGTTGGAGCAGACGAACCAATGCCGACATTATCTGTTGCCGTGGCAAGATAGACCTTCCCTGTGGCGCGAGTCCAACCAAGTGCTGCAATCGCAGCCGGATCATCCCAATTTATTTCTGCGCCACCGCTTGAAATCAGTTCATCGAGCGTTTCAAGCGCCTTTTGAACGGTATCGTCTGCCGTTGAAAGGTTGTTATTGAACGCCGTGGTATCTGTTGCAATCTGCTTCGCTAACGGATCGCGGGCGAATGCAACAGAAACACTAAGCAACAATATAATGAGCGTCGAGTATATCGTTCGCATCTAAACCCTCGTCTGTTGTTAAGGTTGAACCAATGATGGTGTATTCATCTGCGCCCAATAGAATGCCGTTCTTGAACACTTGTGTGCTGTCGGCTCGCGGGATTGACGATAAATTAAAAACTGTCTGATTGGCAGTTGCCGTGAACGAGTGCTGTTTGTGGACTTCCTTCTGTTGGTAAATCGGAAGAACCTGCCCAAGTTCAACGCTGATGTTCTCGCTTGTGATGCTCACATTGATGTCAGGCATTTACGCCTCCCTGATCGTTGTGCGAGGCAAGAATGTAACCACACCGAACCCGAATGTGCTGATTAAGCCATCGCCATCGATATATTTAAGGTCGTAGTAATAAGACCCGTCTAATGTGCTTGTGGTCGATGCCGGGATGGTAACAAGAGCCGTTCCGCCAACACCGCTGACGATCGTTCCCTCCGCGCGTATCACGCCCGTGTCCGTATCAGTAAGCAATCTGTCCTTCTTTAGCGTGAACAAGATGGTGTAATTCGTAATGTTCACGGCAGAGCCGGACAAAGTAAACGCGAGGTTCATTACAAAGTCATTACCCGCGACCTTTTCATAGTTTGTTGGTTTCATGCGAACCTCAATGCTTTATATCTATCAAGTGCGTTTAACGCTTCTTTCTGGATGCGTCCCTGCCTGTCGTCGCCCTCATACTGCTGAACAGAATTGATGCTACCCTTCGCCATGAGATATTCAGCGATGACCAACTTCGAAATCGCAATCTTTAAATCAAACGGCATCGTGGACGGCGTGTACCCTCCGACATAGACAATCTTTACTGCCTGCGCCCAGGGTATCATTATCTTCGTATCAAGTTTGATGATCCCCGCGTTCGCATCAAACGAATAATCCGTTGCCGGAATAAGCGTGTCTGCTCCGAATACCCTGCTGATGTCGTAATGGATAGACGTAATGCTTGCAATCGGGTAATTCCGAACAAGAATCGTATTGCTACCATCGCCATCAATGATCTCGGTATGTGTTGCCTGCTCGAAAGACCGCCCGCAAATGAACGTCTGAACCCTATCCTCAACAGCCTTTTGGAACTCCCAAAGGATGTCATTGTCGGATGTATCGGTGTCGGATATACCGCCAACACGCTTAATTGTTTGAAGGTCTGTTATCATTTTGAACCTTTCTCAATATTGTCGCCAACCTCTGACCTGCAATCTTCCATGTGAACTTCGTGCGTATGCGCTCGCTTGCCAACTTACCCTTGCGCCGCGCCTTGTCGTAATTCTTGGTTACACTAATCATCTTGTTAATGACATCCTGTGCCTTTGGAACATACCCACGCGCCCGGAGGTCGTAGTTCTGAAGGTCATGCTCCATGATCGTCCAATCGATAGGATATCCGACTTCCTCATCAAAGAAATCCGCACACCCTGTTATAGCCGTGGCGATTGAAGGACAACCAGTAGCCATCGCCTCGCAGAGCGTCAATCCCCACCCTTCACCGAACGTCGGCAAGCAAAAAGCGTGTGCGGAGTGATAAAGAGCAACCAAATCATCGGTGGGAAGTTTCCTTGTATCAAAAAAGATGTTCTTATGCTTTCCAAGAACCGTTACCTTGCCCGCCAAGTCCGGCAGAGGCATACGCTCTACAACGCGGTTGAAACTTGCGCGTATCTTCTTGCCGTCCTCATCCTCTGGATTGTAAATCGCCTCTTTGTTCTTCTCGATAGCCTTGATGGTCTGTTCCCAGTTCATCTTCGGCATCGTCGTCTTGAGATAAATTTCAAAGTTCGGGCATTGTTCAATGATCTTGGATGCCTCAACCATGAACGGATAGCCTTTGCGCGGGTTAGGCGCACCAACCCAAAGGAAACGGAAACGATCGCCTTTGGTATAGTCCGGCGCGAAACGCTCTTGATATGTATAAATGCTTTCGTCAACGCCCTCGAAGCAGACATATATCGGCTTGGTCGTATACTGCTTGAACAGGTCACGGCAGAACGTGGACGGGACGATAATCACATCTGCTTGATTCAATGGCTTGATATAACACTCTGGAACGTCCAAGAACTCCCACATCGTGAATAAGACGTTAATCTTGCCGGGTATCGGGCGGAAATGATCGCCGGACACAATGTGCAACGCAACGCTCGAAAACGGGTCAAGGAATACATGAGGCTCGGTGTGCTTCTTCATTTCTCTGTTGTGTGTCGCGTAACCAAAAGCATTACCAACAACGTCCCTGTCGGGATTAACCCAATGGACAGACGGCTTGCTGTTGATAATTGCAGAGAATTGACCGATCATTATTTCCCTTTGACGATAACTGACCGCTTCTTAATCTCAACCATCTTCGCCCCGCACAGCCAACATTTCTTCATCTGCCCGGACATAGACACTTCAACGTGGCTTTTGTTTTTATTACAAACATACTCTGATGCAGAATTACGCGAGATCATGGATAGTCGCCTTATCTCTGTCGCATCCACCGCATTGACCGCCGAACGCACATGGTTTCATTCCGTCAAGCAACTTGAAATTCGCATCAAGAATATTCCCGACAACATCAAAATTTATAAAACTGCCCGTCATACATCTGTGAGCATCGCCGTAAGGGTTGACCATGAGATAATCATGCCCTGCGGAACAAAGAACATTGTCAGCGCGTGTTTTGCCTGCGCGGAACATCCTATCCCAGCCAACGTACTGACGCATAAACGCCTGCTCGGTTTCGTTGTTGCCATGCTTATTCTCACAGGACGCATACGGGTCTACATGAAACGGGATGCCAAGAAACTCGAACTCCCTCTTGAGCATTCCAGTAAGATAAACCTGCTCTGGATAGGTAACGAAGTTCACATTGACGCTGAACCCTGCGGATTGAAGCATCAACGCCTTACCAATGAAAATGTCTTTGCTCATATTCTGTGTCGGGTGATAACTCAACGTCATGTTTACAACCTTCGACGGGTGAACCTCGCGCGCGAAACGGATCATGTCTTGTGACATATTCGTTGTAATGCCAATGGCGCAATCAACTCCATTGATAATGTCAACGATGTTCTTGTTCAAGAAAGGCTCACCGCCTGTAATGTCCAATGTGGTAGGACGTAATTTGTTGAACGCGTCAACAAATAGTTTCCAATCCGGCAATGGTTTATCTTGCGGTAATGCAAAAATATTGCAGTATGGGCATTTAAAACTGCATTTATATCTCTCTTGCCAAACGATTGCTTTCATATTTCCTTTACTTCTTTAGGGTGAGGGTATTTCTACCCCCACCCGTCAGAAGGTTACTGATTAACTCGCGGCTGTGATTAAGCGAGCGAACGCAGACGAACGACCCTGTGCAAACGCCCAACGCGATGTCATACGGAAACGCGTCGAGTTGTAATTGAACAGACCGTAAGGATCAACGTCAATCGCCGTAGCACCAAGCCTACGACCAATGAGGAACTTCTTGAGATTACCGAACAGCGCAACAGCCGTGGAAACAGCCGTGGTGTTGGTCATCTTCTCGCTCACGAAGTAAGGATACTCATAAATCGTGCCGGGAACATTCGCTGACGGGAACGCGAAGATCGGACGACCCTGGGAATCTTTCAACGTGCGAACATACCCTGCACCAATGCGGTTCAGGATGAACTTCGCGCCTGCCTGATCCGCAGATGTCAACTTGACAATCAGCGCATTCAGGTGATCGGCTGTGATAGCAGAGAAATTCGTGCTACCAGTAGCCATGACAACGGAATACCCGCAAGCCGCGCCAAGAATGCCGCTGACAGGATCGCCCGTGCCGTTAAGAACCTGATTATCAAGTTCCATCGCGATCGCATAACCGAACTGCTCGTTCAGCATAGACACGATGTCGATGCGGGAATCAGAGAGCATATCGTTGTTGATCGTCGCCATACCTGCAAGATGCTTGCAGTTCAGCGGAACTTGACCGAACGTACCTTCGCCATCAGCGATGACAGCGGCTTCGGCTCTCCAACCAACGGATGCCAAAGTTGCCTCGGTCGGCACATACATCGTGTCGGAGGTCATCGGGATAACGGTACATTCACGAAGCGCGAACGTCGATTCACGCGCCAACTGCACCATGTCCCAAATATATTCTTCGGGAACGGTGTAACCGCCTGTGCCACCCGCGCCATTCGCGTAAGCGGCTTTCTGATCCATCGAAGCATAAAACTTCTGGAGGTCAGATTTCGCTTCCTGATCCCCGAACTTCGCGGCTTTGATGAAATCGATCATGAACTTCGCCATCTTGTCAGCACCCTCATCAGTACCGCAAACCTCAAACCCGTTCGGGTTCTTGGAAGCCATCTGACGCAGGTTAGAACCCTGCTTGCTGATGTTATAACCCTTGTACTGCTTGCTCTGGATGATAGCCGGAGCGTTCTCCGCTTTCATCTTCTCGATACCTTCAATGCGCCCTGCGAGGTCAAGAACCTTGCCCTCAACAGTTTTGATACCATCAGCAAGCGGCTTTACAGACGCTTCGACGGCTTCTTTAACTTCCTTGATTTCCACTTAATTGCTCCCTATGATTGAACTGATTGATTGTTTGATTGCTTCTTTCATTTCCTCGACACCAATCTCGATTGAAGGCTTGGGTTCTTCGACCCGCTTCTCAAGAATGTTCGCGGTGTAATGTTCTTGTTCTGCTTCCTTTACCTCGTTCAACTTGAAATCTTCATCGTTAAACGACTTCGATACCAACTCCATCATCTTCGTCTGCTCATCGGCAACAGACCGCCCGAACTGCAACGCGCCACGATTGGAAGGAATAAGCACCTGCGACACTTCCAACAACTCAATGCTTGTGAACTTCCGACCAACAGCGATACCCTGCGCGTCTTTGATAAACTCAAACTCGTTGGTCATAAACCCGATACTGAAAGCGGCAACCCCCTTTTGAGCCAACTTCCACGCCCAATCAGCGTTCTCGTTGCCCTCGCCCGCGTAATACTTGAACTTGGCACATACCTTGCCCGCCTCAACCTTCACATCCTCCGCAACGCCAATCTGATCGAGGACGTTGTGATAAGAGTGAGAGTTCAAGAGGACAGGATGCCTGCGGTACGTTTCAAGACCCTTTTCAATCGCTGACGGAAGAATGATGTCGCCATCGCGGTCAATCTGGTCTGTGCTGATAACGCACTCAATCGTTTTATTCTCTGCATCCACCGCTTTAATCGCGGAGTTAAATAACTTTAGAACTTTCTCTGCCATTTACTCATCCCCTTTAATTAACGGAACTGAAACACACCTGCAATTTATAACCTCGCCCGCGTCACCATGCGCCTGATCGCCGGGAAACAACAACCCGTTTGAATAACTCATGGACGACATCTTGACTTCGCCGTTCATTTCACGATGGCTTTCACGAACCGCCTCATCAGCCGCCGTGACCCATTTCATCTTCTCAACACCAGATTCCTTGTAATAAATGTCAGACCCGCCATTGACAGCACCCGCGCTCTCTGTCCTTGCGATCATTCTTGAACGAACAGACCAATCGTTGTACATCCCGCGTATCTCGCCCGCGATCTGCTCAACGCTCAAACCCGTCTGAACGCCGTTATCGACAATCTTGTTAATCTTCGTCTGCGACGTTTTGTTGATGCCAACGATACGATTCATCCTCTGACCGATATACGCGCGAAGCCGGAGCGCAAGAACCTCATCAGCGATAGACTTATGCTCGCCCAGGTGTTCCTTCGCCAAGTTGATACCCTCACGGACGCTTTCTTCAATCACAGGACGCGCGTACTTCATCAACTTGAGGTCTTGTTCTTCCCAATTAATGACCTTTGCACCCTGCCGATAATTAGATTCGTTCATCGCCTTTAAGACTTCCGTCCTCTGCTCAAAGAAATAACGGCTGATGCGCTTCTCGAATGACCGCTCAATAGGCTCTTGCTTGTTGACAAACTTCTGCCATGACAAAAGGTCAAAACCCTTTAATTCGTGCGGAATAGCCTTTTTAACGGTCTTTTTATCTTCCTCGCCCGTTTCATCGTCTTTATCGGAATCGCCCGCCACAGGCGCAACAGACGCAGAGGCGGCGTTATCAGCCTCCCTGATGTCAGACGATTGACTTGCAGGTATCATCCCGTAGTTAATCCACCATTCATCGCGCCAATCGGTTTCCTCAAAGCCAAGATCAAGACGCTCATTGACCTCGTTGGCTGTGAAACCCATATCGAACAAGGTCTTGGCTGATGTGACCTGATTGCTGAAGTCCTCCGCAAACGCCGGTACGTTCTTAACATCAAAGCGGATTTCAAGCCTCTTGTCATACGCCTCGCATAATCCAAGCGTCAGCGTGTCCTCAAAGTTCCGAAGGATGGGAAGGATGCCGTACTGCCAAAACACCTTCATCTGACCCTGAAATGTCGCATAATTAAGCGTGTCTGTGATATTGAACAACGCTTTTGGTGTGCGCCATGTGCCAAGCAGTTCCTCGCGGGCGTACTTGCGCTGTTCAAGGAAATCCATGTCTTTATGTGACGGCGTGATGGTCTGCGCTTTCATGCCACCCTCTAAAACGTCAATCCTGTGCTTATTCGCCGCGCCGGAATGCTTCTTCGTGAAATGCTCTCTCAAACGCTTGACCTGCTCATCCGTAAGGTTCTTGTCCGTTGAAACTTCTTTCTTGATGGCAAGAAGCGGCGACATACCACGAATAAGGTCATAAGGATTAAACTCACGCGAAAACATCATGTCCTCAAGCGTGACAATGGTCTTTCCGACCTTCCACCCAGTTAGCACTCCATCTGTGTTAGTGATAGCCGAAACATCCCCAGGACGATAAATGTTCAACTCTGCCGGAAGTGCGCCCTTGCGTCCCAATGTCTGACCAACACTCTTGACCTTATAAATGAACGCCTCGCCATCAAGCGCGTAGTGACCAACGAGGTCACGAATGAAATTACGCTCGGTCATCCCCTTTGAAGGACGGCGTAACAACTGAACCAACGGATCGCTTTCATCAATCGGAGTGTTCGACTTCTTGTCGTACACGGTCAACACAGCCTGCGGAGCGTTATCGCAAAGAGCCTTAACAGCCTTGTTCACAGCGGATACTTGGCTGTAAGGACGATTGACACCCGCGCCGTCCAATATCGCAAGGTTCTCTTGAACCGTTGCCCAAAGGCGGTCATAAGACTTTGTTTCCATAGCGGGAGCAATCTTCTGCTCGCCCCATGTCATATTGAACTTGCCAATCTTGATTTGACCCATGTTCTATAAACTCCAAACTTTAACTTCGTTTGACTTCATATAAGGTTCAAGCGCGTAACGAACGGCATCCGTTGCGTGGTTTGACTTGTCAACTGGTATCGGCAGAACATCGCCTGTTGTCTTATCGACCTTCCAACGGTAATTGCTGAAATCCCCAATGCTTCCAACGCACGAAGGATGTATGACAATGGCTTCAAAGTTCTTAATGAACTCAATGCCATCCTCAACGCTCCCTGCGCCTTTCTCTGCGCCCTCAACATTAAAACCCTGACGGCACATATAACTGATCGTGTCGGGTCGGCTACTGTCCCCGCGAATGACCCACTTCTTTGAACGCTCAACCTTCTCAAAGCAAGCCGGAAGGTCGTCAATCTCAATCCCATACCCGTAAAACTCTTGGTCAATATAGAGTTTGCGGTCACGGATAAAGCATCTAACCAGACAGGACGGGTCTGTTCCGAAACCCCAATCTGCTCCGAAGTAGAATTGGGTTGTGTCTGTGTTTGCGGGTTCGAAGTTTTCGATTCGGAGTTTGTTTTTGAAGATGACGCTTTGCCCGTACTTTTTAGGATGACCCGCCCAAACATGGTCATACTTCTCTGGATCGTTGACCTTGCAGTATTCCATTTCAGACCGAAGGACATCAGGAAACCACGGGTTGTCCCAATAGTTGACGAAAGCCTTAACAATGTCTGGTCTGTCAATCGGCTTGCCGTCTTTCTCAATGAACATGGTGTAAGTCGCAGATTTCTCATCATCTGGATTGAACGAGATAATGATTTCCGAATCAGGCTTACGAATAGTCGGAACAAGAGTTTCCCAAGACTCGCGGCTGACCTTATCTGCTTCCTCAACCCAACAGACATCGATCCCCTCGGTTGACTTAATCTCGTTGATATTGTGGTGCAGACCTTTAAACAAGAACTCTGACCCGTAAACGCTTGTGATTGAATCCTTCTGAATAACAAAGTATTTACCCAACCCGTGATAATTGATGCGGTCAACAAGCAACCTGTGGACAGAATCGCGGATGCTGTTCTGCATTTCCCTTGTGCAGAGGATGCGGAACGCGCCGGAAATAGCCTTGTGGATAAGATAGTCAGCAATCGACCAAGACTTAGCCGACCCGCGCCCACCGAACAAGACTTTGAACCTTGCCTTAACATATAGAACCAACCTTATGATTCTCGGTACGTCTATTGTCATTTCGCATCTGCCACAGCCTCATTGATTACGATAGTCGGAGGTGTCAGAGGCATCCCACCCGCGCCCGCTAACTCCATCGGCTGTGATACCTTGCCGTCAATGCGGTCAGATACTTCCTTGATCGCGGCGACATCACCAGACTTGGCTTTCTGAATCAAAGCACAGATAACAGCATCAAACGCGGTCATCGTCACCCCATTAACATCAATCTTGGCTTTAAGATATTTCGCAAGCCGTCCCTTAAAAGACAATGCGCCTTTTGGTCTACCTTTAGGGTTGCCGCTTTGACCCTTCTTGAAACCATGTTTTGCGATGTCTTTGTTCATATTGTTTTTAAGTTGATAATTAACTAAGCCTCAAACCCCTCGCGCCCGTACCTTCCATGCCTTGAACAAAGACATGACCTGTGTTCGTAGTTGATTTTGGCAGTTCGCCAGTTTTCTTATATCTATCCATGTCAAGCCAGAAGCAATAATCTTCGAGGCTTTTCTTTTGTTTTGCGGTAAGGTTTTGGTATATGGTTTGCGTCATATTAGGTGGGATGGTCTTTATTACTCCGTCTTGTTAGCCTACGCTGACGGCTTTTTCCACCATCCCGTTTCCGACATTCCAAAGGTATGCCGAAATATATAAGAACAAAAAAGAAAGGGACGCTCTTGCTTGTCGACAAGAACATCCCTAGAAAACATGGGACACAACGAGAGCCGTCGCCCTCAATACAATACTATTACACTTCGGTTGTTTCAGTTATGGAAATATCAAATGGCGTGTCGTGCGACATTTTCCGACGAGGAATCAAACGCCCCACGCTTTGTCAATGCGACGTAACTTTCTTTTGTTCGCCCTATCCTTTTTTAACTTCCTCTGGTTTCTGATCCACAGCAGACATTCCTTGAACATTGCACAAGTTGCCGGACACTCCATTTGAAGCCTCCATTGGTTTAAAGAGCCTAGAGCAAACACACTCGTTGCAGTTTTCTTCTGATCGGTTTGAGCATTGTCTGAAACATTCGTTTACAGCGTATCCTCCGCGACTTTTGTAACCCATTAATCAGCCTTTCTTAATGAACGACTACAGCAAACTCTACAATAGTCCGTGTATTTATCGCCATCCAAAGAACATTGGGATTAACTTATTAGAGCCATCTTCTTGCATCCACAAACCCTTGTTCCACCCAGATTTTATCTTCAGCTTTTTATTCCCTTGAAAGTGCCTTCCGACAAGTTGTTCGTCATGTGGAAGGTCTGCAAGTTTTATATACTTCATTTGGTCATCTCCTTTTTAAACTTCCCACATTGAGAACAAAAATCTCCGTCTGGTAATGGCTTCTTGCATTTGCAGGTCACTTAACAACCTCCTTGAACTTAACAATTTTACAATCCATGCACGGCTTGTCATCTCTTGCTTCTTGCCGTGTTTTATAAGCACCACGGAACGTACTCCATTTGCAATCAAGGACGACCC
>JFJP01022112.1_pt1 | contig 11356 bp, 9 predicted proteins | sample 431651 | NCBI WGS metagenome assembly JFJP01 (sample SAMN02602958, study PRJNA72255) | Microbial mat metagenome, whole genome shotgun sequencing project. | biome: fresh water; feature: sink hole; material: water; isolation source: purple microbial (photo- and chemosynthetic) mats found in... | reverse complement strand
GAAAGCAGAGGTGCGGAACTGATTTATCTTCCTCCGTATTCTCCCCGTTTATCACCGACAGAAATGTGTCGGTCGGAAGTAAAACAGTTTCCGGGAAAAACAGGAGCCGGGACAGAAAAATCTCTGAATGAAGCTGTATCGGAAGCTTCGGATATGATCACAGAAAATGACTGCAAAGGCCGGTTCGGACATTGCGGACATGTTGTTTAATAAATAGAGAAACACTATACACGGTCTGACGGGGGGTTGAGGCAAAGATGTCAACGAAATCATGATCCGCCCCACAGATCAGAGCTATCCGTGATACGGGTTCATGACTGATTCCCCTCCTGTTTTCGGGGAGGGGCAGGGCTGCCGATTTATAGAAAAAAATTGAGGAAAATCCGATTTACGGGCGAATATCAAGGGTAGGATACAGTCCTTCCAACTCTCCGTTGGGATAGGGCTGGATAATGTTGAAGGAAATATTCTGACCTTTCTGGGCATGCCCTATGTTTTTCTCATCGTCAAAATACGCGCCGTTGTCTGTCAGAATATGCTCAATGCGATGTCTGAACGCCTCGACAAACGCCAGACCGTTTCCGTTGAAGCGCATATTTCCCCAGCTTAACTCGCCGCGTATATCTGCAAGCTGTTCCAGAGAAATGCTGTGATTTTCAAGGTCTTTCTGATCTACGATCCGTCCCCAGACCAGACGGCGCGGCGGAATCTGAAGCGGCACTTTAATATCAATGATGGTATGCGGCAGCACAATGCTTTCTTCGCCGATGGTCAGCAGCGCGTCAGCCCTTCCCTGTAAAAACGCATTGAACCCCACAAATACTTTCTCTCCGAGATTGGAATAAATAATCGTTGCGCCGTGAGCGGTAACATCATAGCCCTCCAATCGTGAATGGCTGATATAGCAATTTTCCTGTGCATTCGCACCCTTGCCCAGCCATGCGTCTTCCAGAAAAGCTCTTTGCGCCACCAGCACATTTTCGCTGACATGGCTTTGTCCTTTGACAAGCGCGTAACGATTGACCGAAGCGCCTTTGGGAACAGCAATCGTCTGACTCAGATGAACCACATCGAAAATTTCCTGAAAATCCGTCTTGCGATCTTCGGCAAAATCCATAAACAAGCCGACCGGAGCTTTGTCGGGTCTGAAGGCAAGATATCGGGATGCCAGCACATCCGGCGGAAACTGGTATCGGAAATCAAACGCGCCTTCTTTGCGAATCCATACCTGTCCCGCCTCAATCCGCCGATGCGATAATTCTCCGACCTGAATATAAGAATACGCGCCGATAATGCAGTCATACAGCGTGGTTAAGTCAACCGTGCTGAAAGGTCCCATAAAACAGCCTTCTACCGGAGAGCCGTGAATATTGGCATAAGGACCTGAAACCGTATTTTTGATTAAAAACAAATCCGTCTGCTCAGGATCATGGGAATAACTGTGAACCAGGGTTTTGATCAGAAAACTGTCCCGGATACGGATGATTTCATCTTCCTCAGCCTTTACATCAAATCCGCCCAGATGATAGGTTTTGCCTTTTTGTTTCAATTCATCGCCGCGAATATCCGATTTGTAAAGAATCGAATTATATATCTCGCATTTGCCAAGAAAATAGCTGCCGGACAAATTTGAATTGCTGAAATGAAAATACAGCGGATGATGGGGCCATATTCCGTAAAACGCATAAAATTTGCCCAACTGATTTGTCGGAACAATATTTCTGAGATACGGACCCGCATCAAACGCAAATTCCTGCAAATTTATATTTATCCGGCGAATAATCCGGTCAGTCAGTTGTTCAACTCTTTCCATGAAACTCCTCCGAAATAGGGTTACATTCCCCCCCTGAGAGGGGGGTGTATTATTTTAAAGAACAAGTTGAAATCATTTCAAATACTCCCATAAATACATCTGTCAGTCTGAGTATGCCCACAATTTTTTTGTTTTCCGTAACCAAAAGCGACTGATGATGCCCCATGACCAACTGATGAATCGCTTCATTCAGCGTGGTATTGACATCAACATATTCGCCGTCTTCGGGAGAGTACATAAATTCTTTGACTTTTTTAACACCGGCTTTTTTGCAAACATCATACAGCGGCATATCCCACAGTTTGAACCGATCCAGTATTGCCCTCTGAAAATTTCTGCTGAATCCCAAACGCTTCATGCTGTCGCCTTTTGTGCTGATCTGCTCGTATTTCGGCTCCAAGCCGCGTAAAATATCCAACTGACTGACTTTTCCGACAATATCGTTGTTTTCATCACAAATCAGGATTGCCCTGTGCGGATAGCGGTTTTTATCAAAATCCCTCAAAGCTTTTTCCAAAGCCATCACAGCTTCATACAGCGTGGCATCCTTTGAAACAACCACATATTCTTCCAAAGGAATCATCAGGTCTTTCACCAATCTTGTTTTCACAGCAAAATCTCCTATTTGTCGCTTTTTTCTAAAATCGCTTGTCTGATTTTTTCTCTGTTGCGTTTTTCCACCAGAATCATCTTTTTGGCATGAGCTTCTTTGATTTTTTCCGTCAGCGTCTTAATATCAATCGGCTTTTCCAGAAAATCCGTTGCGCCGAGCTTCATTGCCTGAATACCGGCATCCATAGTGGCATATCCGGTCAGCAGAATAATCTGAAGATCGGGATTTTTTTCCCTGAGTGCCACCAGTGCCTCAATGCCGTTCATCTCCGGCATCATCAGATCAAGAATAATGGCATCGTAATATTCATTATCTGCTTTCTGAAGCCCTTCTTTGGCGGATGTGGCGGTGGAAACCTCCATGCCTCTTGATCTCATGCGCTCCGAAAGCGTTTCCACAAAATATTTTTCATCGTCTATCAGCAATACTTTCTCTGCCATATCGTTCTCCTCAGTGCAAAGTGTAAAATGCAAAGTGCAAAATAAACGTTTAACTTTACACTATTTCAAGAATAATCTCTTTACCGGAAAAGCTCAGTTTTGCATTCAGCATTTCTGATAATTCCTTTTCCTCTGCTGCCGGAAAAATTCCGCCGGGCTGCTCTGATGTCAGAAAATGAATCCGTGCGCCCTGATCTGTTTTTTCAGTCCGAATCTCAATCCGATGTCCTTTGCTCAATCCGTCAATGGCAAATTTCAGACAGCGATAAATCAATGTTTCAGCAATAAAAACATGCGTACTGACCACCACAGCCTGCTCCGGTGATGTCATATTCAATGAAACATTACGCATGACTGCGAATCTGTCGCACAACGCCGTCATCAGCGATACGGTCTCTGCCACATCAATCATTTTAACCGGCTCGTCCGTAGTGTGTGCAAAGCGATTCAGATTTCTCAGAATATCACTGCCCCGATAAACCTGTCCTGAAATCGTCTCTGCCAATAATTTCAGCCTCACCGGATCAAAGGGCATTCCTTTTTCAGACATAAAAATTATGTCTTCCAAAAGACCGGCATTTTCATTGATGATTGCCAATACATTTTTCAATTCGTGGCTGACAGATGCGGCAATCCTTCCGAAACATCCGAACCCCGCCTCAGCGACCCTATCCCGATCCATCTTAAAAACCTCCTTAAAAGAGTTCAAAGTTAAAAATGCAAAGTTCAAAGTTGTAAAAACATTTTGCATTTTGCACTTTACACTTTGCATTTATCCGCCGCTGCTTTGATTTTTTCAATCAGCACTTCGATTTTAACCGGCTTGACAAGATAATCCGTAACGCCGAACTCGCTGGTTCCCTGCTGGAAATCGCTTTCTGAGCCGTGTCCGGTCAGAAAAATGAATTTCATATCCGGATATTTGTCATCCAATATCTGCTTGAGCCTGATTCCGCCCATTTTCGGCATTTTCACATCCAAAACAGCGAGATCATACTGTTGCGTTTCAACCTGTTTCAATGCCTCATCTGCGCTGCCTACCCAATCCGCCTCTATTCCACGCATGGATAGTCGCTCGGCTAAGGTTGAAACCAATTCCTGTTCATCATCCACCAGCAGTATCCGCATTTTCAGTTCCTTTTTTTTAGTGTTAAGTGTTAAGTGTTAAGTGTTAAGAAAAATACATAACACATAACACCCTAACACATAACACCTTAACACATAACACTTTTAATCGGCAGCGCAATCAGAAAAATCGTTCCTTCTCCGATAATGCTGTTGACATAAATTGTGCCGCCGAGTTCATGGATAAGATTATATGTGATTGACAATCCCAGCCCGGTTCCGCCTTTACCGGATTTGGTGGTAAAAAACGGCTCAAAAACTTTTTCAATGTCCGCTTCGGGAATGCCGCATCCGTTATCCTGAACATTGAGCATGATGGTATTCGCATTTTTCCGTCTGACGGTAATTTCGATCTGCCCGCCATCTTCAACTGCTGCAAAGGCATTGTTGATCAGATTCAGCAGAATCTGCTGCAATTTGCCTTTATCGCTTTCAATCTGCGGCAGTTCCGGTTCAGCGTCAACCGTAACACTGATTGAACGATACCCTGCTTCTTTGCTCAGAAATCCGAGAACTTCATTGATTACATCTTCAAGATGCAGCAGCCGGATACTGACTTCCGTATGCCGGGCAAATCCGAGCAATCTTTTTGTAATGGCTGCACAGCGTTCAACCGATGATATTATCGAATTGACAAGCCTGAGCAGTTTTTCATCTTTGGCATACTCGGCTTTGAAGGTGAACAAATCCGAAATCAGCCCGGCTTTTTCATTGATAATCGCCAGCGGATTGTTGATTTCATGCGCCACGCCCGCCGCCAGCCTTCCTAACGATGCCATTTTGTTATCATATTCGGCATGATGCAGGGTTGCCACGCGCTTTTTGTCAACAAGCCAGATATTATTGACAAGATAGGTTGACATGGTTAAAACCACGATCAGAATCACGGTAATGCTGATAATCATAAATACGGACAGCTTGAGCCGGGTGGATTGCCACGACTCCATCTGTTCGGTCTTTGGCTTGACAATCATCAGAATAAACGGCGTATCTGTGATATACGCATAGCCGATAATCATGGGCTTGTCATTCAAATCGGATGTTTCAAATACCTGAGTCCTTTCAGAATATTCAGGAACCGGCAGGGACATTTTTTCAAGTACTTTGCCATAATATCTGGACGGCGTTTGAAGAATGCCCTGCTTGTTGATGATGAAAGCGTCTCCTTGTTTGCTCACTTCCAACTGAGCGAGCATGTCTCTGAGTTTTTCCGTATCCAGACTTGCCCTGAGAACATAAAACTGACCTTTGGGCGACGTATGTCTGATGGCAATCACAAAATGCGGCACATTGCGAAATCCCAGAAACACATCGCTGATATACACGCCTTCTCTGACCACATGCCGGAACCAGTCCTGAGAGATATAATTGATGCCTTCCATTTTGTAATGCCCGGCATATTCCCGCATATTTCCGTCAGCATCAATCAGGCTGAGATCAATAATCTCGCCTTTGGCTTTATTCAGATTATCCATAATAACATCAAGGCGGCCGGGATAATACAGGATGTCAAACGTATTATCCTGAATAATGAAATTCAGCGCGAACCGCCGTTCATCCAAGAAAAACGACAATGTCCGGCGGGTATTGGAAACCAGTCTGCTGGTGCGAAGCAGGATTTCGGATTCCATTGCGTCTTTTGTAACCCGATAATCAAACGCCGCAATCAGCAATAGCGGAATCAGCGCAACCGCAGCCGTAATCAGCACGGATTGTTTCCATATCCGCCTGAAATTGAACATATATTTGTATGTTCCCGACGCTTCATCCGTCTGTTCCCAGAATTTGGGTATGAGTTTTTCCAGCAATGACATTGTTAATCCTTTGCAAGCCCCGAAATAAATTTCAGGGCTAGAAGCTAAAGCGGGCTAAAGCCTGCTGTTATTTTCATAGCGTCATTTATGACGCTTCAGCTTCTAGCCGGGCGATTTATCGCTAGGCTGCTTTGTTCTGCTGCATCTTTTCTTTAGCCTGCTTCAGCGTTGCACTCAGCACGTCAATATTGACCGGCTTTTGCAGATACGCAAACGCGCCCAGATTCATACAGATTTCTTTATCAGCCTCAGAGCCGTGTCCGGTCAGAATAATGACTTCGATTTCAGGGCGGCTCTTTTTAACCCGCTTCAATACTTCGATACCGTCAATGCCCGGCATTTTGAGATCGAGTATCATCACTTCCGGTTCATCATCATTGATCAGATCAAGCGCGGATTCACCATCATAGGCAATGGCAGACCCCATATCCCGAATCAGAAGACGCTCTGACAGAGTTTGAACAAATTCCCGCTCATCATCCACCAAAAGCAGCTTGGGCAGTTCAAAATCATATTTCCTATAAACGTCTGTCTGATGATAGCCCTTTCCCACGCGTGTCTCCACAGATTTGACGCCGGGAACTTTCTGGGCAATGGTTTTCAAATCTTCTTCCAAACGACTGAGCATCAGAACGTGCTTGTTGATGGTCAGCGTAACCGCGCCGTCTCTTGCGCTGACACCCACGATATGACCTTCTTTTGCCAGCGCCACTTCGACATTTGCGGCAAATACAAAATCTGCTGCTATTTTCTGGGATAAATCCGTAGGCTTGATGATTTCACTTCTCAGATTTTCTTCGATAAATCCTGAGATAAACGGAATCTGTGTTTTATCTGTCGGAAAAACAGCGTCATACAGCGAAGCATCCCAGGGGTCTCTGAGTTTGAATAAGGAATATACCCATGCGGCTCTGTCCTCATCGTATTTGTGAATCAGACTGTTAGCTTCTTTTTCAGACACTTTCCGCTCTTTTTCCGCAGTCAGAACCCGCGATCTCATATCTGCAATCAGACAGATTCTCAGAACATGGGATATTTCTCTGGGAATCAGCATCCCGCAAAAGCCTTCAATCAGCAGATTATCGCCCGAAAGAATTTCTGCCATAGCAAGCCTCAGCCATGCCACAGAACGCTCTTTTTCATGGGTGAATTTGTTGAACACGGAAGTTTTGGCTGAAAACGCGCCTCTGATTTTATCTTCGGACATGCCGGAAAGCTCGGCGGCTTTGGCAGCCACATCATGATCCGTTACTGCCGAATATCCGGTTTTTTTAAGAATATCATCAAACACAGCTTCTTTTCTGCAAAATGTACCGCTGAATATGGTAATGACCGACATGATTATTCTCCTTACTCAAGTTCCTGTTTTACAATACGGCAAACTGTCAGAAGCGGACATCTGTCTTCATTGCTGCCTCTGTGCGCTTTTTCATGGATAGCACAAATCGCTGTTTCCATTAAAGGATAAATATGATCTTTACCGATTTCCTCCAGCAGATGTGTGCGCTTAAAAACTTTCATAACAGATTCATTTACGCCTGAAAATGAAATATCTGCTCCCGAACTTCTTACATTGTTGATAATCAGCGCAAGAGATTCTTCGCCGGAAGCATCCATATCATTGATACCGTTTGCCGCAATAATGATATGTTTCAATGTCTTTTTGGCTCTCATGCGCTCGGCAATCTTATCTTCCAGATAACTGGCATTGGCAAAAAACAACGGTCCTTCAAAGCTGATCAAATCAACATAAGGGCATTCCATAAGCTCATGCGTCAGAACATCGCGCAGAGAAGCATCTTCATGCCGGGACAAAGACGATACCACAGGTCTCATGCTTTTATACAGGAATACGCCCAGCGATAATGTAACGCCGATCATAATGCCTTTATCCAAATGAGGCGCAAATAACAATGTGAAAATAAATGATAATACTGAAATAAGCCCGTCATACCACTGCGCCCGCCAGGCATGAATAAAGCCGGCGACGTTGATTAAGCCGATTACTGCCATCATAATAACCGCAGCCAGCACGGATTGCGGCAGATGATACAACAAAGGCGTGAAAAACAACAGCGTAATTACGACCGTCAGTCCTGTGAACACGCTGGATAAGCCGCTGACAGCACCTGCCTGAAGATTGACCGCTGACCGTGAAAACGAGCCGGAAACCGGATAGCTTTGGCTGAATGCTCCCAGCATATTGGAAATGCCCTGACCGATAAGCTCCTGATTCGGATCAATCCGATGCCCGGTTTTGGCTGCCATGGCTTTGGCAATTGAAATGGCTTCCATAAATCCCAGAAGCGAAATAATCGCGGCAAACGGAAAAAGCCTCAATATAACTTTCATCTCCATTGCCGGAATGCCCATGCCCGGAAGTCCCTTGGGAACATTGCCGACTACCGCGCCGCCGCCGGTCATGGGCAGATTTTTGACATCAAGCGGCTTGTTGCCGACTCTGATCCGCCACGTCCGCCCTTCTTTATCCGTAATTTTTTCTTTGGGATAAAACTTGGTTATGCCGCCTTCTTCTGCCCGGCTGAACAGGATATGGCGAAGTTTTTCACGATTGATCTGTGATTCGCGGTTAGATTTTTCAATTTTGGTCGAAATCACATTGAGATTGTATTCTGCTTCCAGAATAGCAAGCTTATCATGCGCTTTATGGGCATTGTCAACAGCTTTATTTGCCTCGACTCTTTCTTTTGCCAGATTCGGCACTGCATTGACCGCTGCATTGAAATTCACAATCTGCTCTCTGGTTTCCGGTGATTCGATAGCAGAAATATCCGCACTCCGATTATGCTCAAATCCGATCAGCCATGAAATCACAGTAGTAACCGCCACAGCCACCAGCACATTGGGAATTTTAGGATTGATTTTTTTCAGTGCGTACATAATGGCAAATGCGGCAATGCCCAGAATCAGAGATAGCCAATGCGTATAGTGCATGGCAGCCTGACAGACCCGGATAACAGTTTCATAATGATGTTCCGCATTATCCACATACACGCCGAACATGCTGGCTAACTGAGATGTGGCAATGATAATCGCCGCGCCGTTGGTAAAGCCGTTGACCACCGGATGCGATAAAAAATTCACCACAATGCCGAGTCTCAGCACGCCTAAAAGAAACTGAAAACCGCCCACCATCAGAGCAAGCAGAATCGCATACGCGATATATCCCTCGCTGCCTGCGGTTGCCAGAGGCTCAAGCGAAGCGGAAGTCATCAGCGATACAACGGCAACAGGTCCGGTTGCCAACTGACGACTTGATCCGAACAAAGATGCAAGCATCGGCGGCAGAAATGCGGCATACAATCCGAAATACGGCGGCATTCCGGCAAGCTGTGCATACGCCATAGACTGAGGAATCAGCACCAGCGCGACTGTCAGCCCTGCAAGCGCATCTGCTTTCAGAGCATCTGTGTTATAATCTTCAAACCAGACCAGAAACGGAAAAATCTTTTTAACCATCAGCATCTCCTCTAAGGTATTAATATCTTTCGACAGGATTCTATAAGCTCCTGATACAATGCGCCGGCGTCATAAAGCCTGTTGATGTCAAACCACACCAGACCGTTGACCGTTGAAAACAGAATCAGCGCGATTTTCCGGGTATGAAGATTTTTCTGAATAGAGCCGTCTTTCTGTCCCGAAACTACCGCAAGCTCAAAAATATCTGCAAAACAGTTGTAAATCGCTCCGAGAAGTTCCCGGCATACCGAATTGCTTTTGGCAAGATCATAAGGATAGTGCCGATGCAGAATCAGAAACCAGTCTTCGTTTTTAGCCGCCAGATCCAGATAAAATGAAATCACATTTTCCATCATATCCAGACCGGTCTTGAATGTTTGTCCCGCGATATACTCTTCAAATTCCCGGATAATTCCTTCTTTCATCACTTGAAGAATGGTCATAAAAATATCTTCTTTGCTTTTGAAATGATGAAAGATCGTACCTTCGGCAGCCCCGGTCATTTTGGACAACTCCGCCACAGTGGTTTCTTTGAAGCCTTTTTCGGCAAACAGCCGGGCAGCGGCATTTAAAATCGTATCTTTTTTGGACATTGTTTCAAACCCCGAAATTAGACCGAGTACTCACTCGGTTTTTCAGATACAAATATAAAATTTTTCAGAGGATGTCAAGGATTTTTTTTCGTATCTGAGGCACCTCGCTTTTTTTTCTGAATATAAAAAAGTTCCGGAGATAAAACAGTTCTGAATTATGTCAGAAAAGCCTTGAAAAAAGCAGGTTTGCCTGATATATGTTTTCGCAGAGCTGCAACAGTTACAGCCTTTTGAAAAGGTGAGTTATGATGAAAAAACTCAGACTCGGCGCCCAACTGAATATTTCTTTCGGGCTGGTATTATTCGTTCCGCTGGTTATCGCAACGGTTTTCTCTATCGTATATTACAGCCATAAAATTGAACAAGGTGCTGTTAATACAATAAATTCTGACTTGAAAATTGCCGAACTGATTTATCAGAACGCGCTTGCCGAGATGAAAAATCTTGCGGATGCCTACGCTCAGAAAAAAGAGGTTACGGTGCTGCTCGGATATAATCTGGGAGAAAAGCTCGGCGATGAGTTGAACAAGTCTGCTCTGCGCGATAACCTTGACATGATTACGATAACAGACACGTCTTATACGGTTCTGGTGCGTTCCCACGCGCCGTCCAAGATCAATGAACCTTATCCCCGTGATTCCTATATTGCCGAGGCGATTTCCGGAAAATCCCTCAGTTTCACAGATATTCTTGATGTTAAAGAATTGGCGGACGAAGGATTTAACATCAATCTGAAAATTTTTTCAAAAAATACAATGGCGTTTACGCTGACCGGCATCGCTCCGGTATATGATCGTCAGAAGGGCAATATCACCGGCGTAATCATTGTCCGCCGAATATTGAACAACAAGCCGAATCCCATACAGCATATCAGCCGTTATCTCAATGTCAGAGCGGCATTATCCGAGCATGAGCATTTTATTCAGGTTTCCGAGCCGCTGATAACCGCAGAAGGGGTGAGACGCTTTATTCCGCCGACCATTGATATTGCCCGGATAGTTGAGTCGAATATCCCGTTCAATGTCAAAGATATGCACGAAGGCGGCAGCATTTCAGCCGGGCTGCCTGTCAGAGATTTCAGCGGCAAGCCCATCGGGATTCTGATGGTTCAAAGCGGCGTGGAATCCTTTCTGCAAACCCGCAACATTGCTGTTATCACGCTTCTGAGTATCTTTGTCATCGGATTTGTTCTGGCGTTCAGCATCAAAACCATTATTGAGCGGCGCATTGTGATTCCGGTGCAAAAGCTCAGAGAAGAGTCGGAAAAAATCAGCATCGGAGAATACGGATGTGTGCTGGAGGTAACTTCCGGCGATGAAATCGGGGAACTGACAGAATCTTTCAATACCATGTCTCAGGAGTTACATCAATATGACCGGCAGATCAGGGAACACAATCTTCAACTTGAGGAACGGGTGAAAGAACGCACCGCAGAATTGCAGATTGCCAATGAACAGCTTATCAGCGCCAATACCGTT
>JFJP01020583.1_pt1 | contig 11358 bp, 10 predicted proteins | sample 431651 | NCBI WGS metagenome assembly JFJP01 (sample SAMN02602958, study PRJNA72255) | Microbial mat metagenome, whole genome shotgun sequencing project. | biome: fresh water; feature: sink hole; material: water; isolation source: purple microbial (photo- and chemosynthetic) mats found in... | reverse complement strand
GCGCGGCGGCCAGGGCCTCGTCGCCGGTGCCCGGCGGCAGATCGACCACCAGGCAGTCGAGCGGACCACCCCAGTCGGTCTGCTGGATCAGTTGCTTGATCGCTCCGGTTTTCGCCGGCCCGCGCCAGATGACCGCCGTGTCGCAGTCGTCCATGAGGAAGCCGATGGAGACGGCGGCGAGACGTTCGCTCGCCCAGATCGGCATCAGGTGGGTGCCGTTGTTGTCGTGCCGCTGGCCGGAGAGCCCGAGCAGGCGCGGGACGCTCGGTCCATGGACGTCCGCATCGAGGATGCCGACCCGGGCGCCGCGCCGGGCCAGGCCACGTGCCAGTTGCACTGCAACCGTGCTTTTGCCGACGCCACCTTTGCCCGACAGAACCAGGATGGGATGGCTGATGCCTTGCGGATGGTTGGCCGGACAGCCGTTCGGGGTGCTGGCACAGGCGGCGGCCTGGCCGCAGGTGGCGGGATCGCATCCATCAGTGGCAGAGGAACAGGAGCACGAGTCGGACATGTGGCCTCAGGGGACGTAGCGTTCAGCGGGAACAGGACGATCAGGTTCGCAGCGGGTCTTGGCATCCAGGGTCGCCCGCAAGCGTTCCCACACGCGCTGGATCGCCTCGCGCAGCGTTGGCCCGGCAACGCCGAGGACGCTGGTGCCAGCCCGCTGCGCGGCCCTGAAGGCCTGATCGGTCGGCAGCGAACCCAGCGGATAGCCGCCGCGGATGCTGGCTGTGGCCAGCATGCGTTCAGCAAGGGCCGGATTGCGGTCGCAGCGGTTGACGATGAGGGCAAGCGGTACACGCAGTTGTTCGGTCCGCTGCCAGAGGCGTTCCAGGTCCGCTTCGGCGGCTGGGGTTGGTTCAGTGACCGCGACGGCCAGATCGACCCCGGCGATGGCGGCGGTCGCGGCGCAGCCGATGCCGGGCGGACCATCGATCATCACCAGATCCAGATTCCGTTCAGCAGCCAAGGCCCGACCGCGATCGCGCACCGCGGTGGTCAGCTTGCCGGCGTGCTCGGCCCCCGGATGCAGCCGGGCGTGGACCAAGGGACCCACGGCCGTGTCAGCGACCATCCAGACTCCGGTGCAGCGGGGATGGAAGGAGATGGCTTTGACGGGACAGATCAGGGCGCAGGCGCGGCACCCCTCGCAGACGGCTTCGTCGACGACAGCCCGTCCGTCGTGCTGGCTTATAGCCTCGAAACGACAGACGTGGGCGCAGGCCATGCAGACCATGCAGTTCTCAGCCGAGATGCGCGCTACCGGCAGGCTGAAGTAGTCATGGCGTTCGCGTTCTTGGGGAGCCAGCACCAGATGGAGGTCCGCCGCGTCGACATCGGCATCGACCACCACGACTGGCGCTGCCAACTGGGCGAAGGCCGCAGTCAGGCTGGTCTTGCCGGTGCCTCCTTTGCCGCTGACGATGGCGATCTGCCTGATCATGGGGCTACCGGATCATCTCGGGATCAGCCAGACGACGCGACAGGTGCCCTGGGAAGTGGATGATCGCCGGCGCACCCTGGACCAGCCCGGTCTGGTTGGCCACGACCGCACATTTCACCAGCAAGAGGTGGACATGGTCGCGGCTGCTCGGTTCCAGGGACTCATAGTTGCCCTGGCCCTTGGCGATCACCAGGTCGGCCTCCGAGATGGCCTCCCAGGCTGGTCGGGTCAGGTCGGTGACAACCGTACCCGGGGCATCGCTGCCGTTGTCGATGACGCGGGCGAAGTCGGCGAGTCGGGCCTGGACTGCATCCGCCATGGTGGCGTCGTTGATCACGGGGCCACCGCGCACGATCACCGTTACGCGCCCGGCGGGCAGGCGCTCCAGCAGCAGACGGTCGAAGACCACTTCGCCGGCGTTGTCGGTGAGGAAGACGATGCGTCGTGCTGCGCTACAGAGACGTCGGACCCGGTCGACCAGTTCCGCGTCCAGCCTGATATCGACCATGCGTTCCAGCGTCGCCAATACCTCGGGTTCGCCTATGCCATGCCCTTTGCCGAAGTCGATGCAGTTGCCGGCGATGCTGTAGCGTAGGGCCGTCTCGAAACGGTCCTTGGCCGAGGCGACCCTGGCGGCCACCTCTGGCAGCAGTCTCCAGGCGAGGGCGTTCGAGGTTGCCTTGATCACGGCGTAGGGATCAGGACCAGCGATGGCGCGCAGGCAGCGTTGGACCTGCTGGCCGAGCATGGGCGGGCTGCACCTCGGGTCGTGCCTGGCTGCCAGGCTGCCCGCCTCGCAGGCGAAGCGCTGTTTGTCGGCGTTGGGCAGATCGAGCAGTCGCGCGGTTTCGATGGCTCCGCGCATGAAGCAGGGCACGCAGGCTGGATCAGTACGCATCGGATGGTTCCAGGCACGGTTGCGCCAGTTCGGTGGTCAGGACGAGCGCCAGGGTTCGGCAGACGGCGGCAAAGGCCGGAGCCTGTTGCCAGGGATCCAGGCCCTGCGCTCCGGCCCGATTCAGATCTGGGTCCTCGTTGATCGTCGCAGCGACGGGAACGTTGTGCTGCGCGCACCAGGCGAGGGATTCGTCCAGGTCTTCGGGGGTACAGCGATTGAGGATGATCCGCAGCGGCACGCCGCGATCGCGCACCAGTTGGACGGCAAGCGCGGCGTCATTGCGCCCGAACGGAGTGGACTCGACCACCACCAGGGCGACATCGGCGCCGGTCAAGGCAGCCACGGCGCTGCAACTGGTACCCGGAGGTCCATCCACGATCTGGCAGCCGTGGGAACCGGCTTCGGTCAAGGCTGCGCTGATCACCTGGCTGGCACGGGCCACGCCGACGGCGGTCCGGGCCTCGATGAGTTCGCCCCAGGGCGCTGATCCCCGTCGCACGCTCCCGATCGGGAATGGCTGTCCGTGGATCGCTGCACCATGGTCCTTGCAGATTAGGGCGCAGGCGCCGCAGCCGTGACAGAGGTCCGCGAAGACCAGCGGTTTCGCACCTGCCATGGCCAGGGCGTTGAACTGGCAGCCCGCGGCGCACGCACCGCAACCATCGCAACGCTGGGCGTCGATCTCCGGCACCCGCAGATGCACAGCGGTCGGTTGCTGCCAGCGTACCGGCAAGGTCATGGCGGCATCAGGTGCCTCGGCATCGGCATCCACCAGCGTCACCGAGTGGCCAGTCGCCCGCAGGGCCTGGGTCAGGCCACAGGCGACCGTGGTTTTGCCAGCGCCACCCTTGCCGCTGAGGACGGCGAAGCGCATGCGTGTGATGGTGGCCGGCACGGCTCTCATGCTGGGCCTGGGTAGACCCGTTGGGCAACCAGACGGGCCGCTTCACCTACGCACTCACTGCAGGACGCTCGACGGAGCTTGCGGATCTCCCGGCAGGCTATCGCCCCCGTGCGGCTGACGAAGGCGGCCTCGATGGCGGCGTGGTGCTCCGGCTCAAGGAGATCGAGGGCGGCATGCAAAGCACCGCAGCGCCCACCCGGGGCTCGACCTGCGCCAGCCATGCGGGCAGCGGCGATGCGCTCGTCGTCGACCTGGCAATGTTGCTTGAAGGCATGCAGGATAGCCTGGCAGCAGTTGTGCCCACGGGCATGGGCGGCTGTGGCAGCGGTGATCGGCATCAGTTCGCCCACCGCCGACGGCCACAGCCGAAGCCTGGGCCTTGGGGTCCACGACCGAGCCCACGCCCAGTTCCACCCTGGCCGCGGCAGCCGGGTTGAGCCTGACGTTCGACGCTTGCCGAAGCGGGGGTAGCGTCGGCTGATGTACCCGATGTGGTGGTAGGGGCTGGGCGTTGGGCCCAGCGCGGACCAGTTCCATCACGGTTGGGCATGGGAGGTCTCCTTGGCAGGGGCTGGTTGGGAGATGGAGCCGGCCCCAGCGGTTCCATTGACGCAGGACAGGACGAGGGCGATCACAGCAACACAGGTGATGATGGTGACGCCCCAAGCGAATTGGCAGGGGCCTGGCATGCGTCCGTTGTTGCAGGTCAGACGCATCACGGCACTTCGCTGAGTTTCCCGCCGCGCAGTTCAGCGAGAGCGGCACGGGCCGTGCTGGCGGTGCTGGCGTAGGCCTTTATGCCGGCGGCCCGCAGCACCTGCATGGCCTTGGGGCCGACCGCGCCGGAGATCACCGCCTGGACGCCCAGACTGGCGACGAACTCGGCAGTGCGGATGCCGGCGCCGTGTTCGGCGTTGACCGCGGTCGGGTTCTCATGGTGGGTCACGACCTCGGTGTCGGTGGCGCAGACCACGAGGTGCCGGGTGCGACCAAAGCGGGGATCGAGGGTCGCATCGAGATCAAGGCCGGAGGTGGAGATGGCGACGCGCATGGTGTTTGCTTCTGTAGGGACAGGCGGAGGGCGGGCAGAGGTTCGTCGTGGATGGCCAACACGACTGGCGCATCCGTGCCGCTCACCTCGCCAGCGATGGCACCCCGGCATACGCCATTGCGGCTGGGCGATGGTGCCGGTGAGCCAGGCCTCCAGCACGGCAGCGCTCGGACCTGAGCACCCGTCTACGACGGCAATGCCCGTTGCGTCCAGTTGCTGGTCCAGATGCCGGGTAATGGCACCGCAGATCAAGGTGGAGATGCCCTCTGCGGCCAGTCGAGCGCACCAGTGTGAGGCGTCCTTGCCAGGGGCGTCGATTTCTCGAAAGGCGCAGATCCGGCCATGTTCTATCTCCACCACCATCAGGCGCTGGGAGAAGTCGGCCACCGTCGCAATGTGGTCATTCCAGATGGTGAGGGCGACGAGCACGACTACCTAGTAGCGATGGGTGTGCCACCGGAGCAGCCACCTAAGTCATTGTTGGCAAAGGCTCATTCCGTACTAGGGTAGCAGAAGCGCTACTGGGTAGCAATCGTGGTTGCAGCCAGAGACAGTCTTGTCGGCCGAGTGCCTCTCGGTAAACTCGGGCATGCGTTTCCCAATCCCTGTCCAGTTGGCCCTTATCGTCATGATCCCCTTGGGCCTCCTGCTGTGGGTGGGTGGCACGAGGATCATGGGACAGCGCGCCGAGGCCGAGATCATGGACGGCATGGCTCGTCGGGCAAACCTGATGGTGGCAACGACCCGGTTGATCGATGCCTTGCAGCGCGAGCGCGGCGCCAGCACCGTGGTCGCAGCTGGAGGTTCGGTTGGCGACCTGACCTCTATTCGTGACACAACCGACGAGCGACTGGCTGCCTGGCGGGAACCGGCCGGAATCGCCCGATTCTCTGTGGCCCCTGACCCGACGGAACTGGGCCGGAGCGTCACGGCCCTGCGTAGCGGCGGCGGTGACGCCGATGCCCTCCGCGACCGCTACAGCGTGCTGATTGATCGTCTGATCAGCGTCCAGTTCGCCGTTCCAAACGCTCCGACCAGCCGAGGTCTGGGCAAGACCTTGTCGGCGGCGGCCACGGTGGAGAATGCAAAGAATTGTGCCGGCCTATTGCGGGCCAAGCTCACCGCATTGGCGACCTCCAACAAGCCGATCGCAGACGCCGACTACAAGGAACTCAAGCAGGATATGAGTCATGTATCCTCCCTGCTGGAGACCCATCAGTTGACCCTGTCGGAGGATGGACTGAAGCGGCTTCGCGCGATCCCTGACGGGGCGCCCTGGGAAGCGGTCGACCGGGCCTTCGACTTTGTCGCCCAGAAGCGGCAGGCCGGCGGTTATGGCCTGGAACCGGCCACGGTGTTCAAGGAGGCCTCCGCTGTCGTCGGGGTACTGGGCGAGATTGTCCAGGGCGAGACGGACGCCATCGCCGGGAAAGCCAAGGTCCTCGCCGCCGAAGCCAGCTTTGAACTGCACCGCGATTCGTGGATCTTATCGCTGAGCATGGTCAGCACGCTGATCCTCTCCATATGGCTGGCTGTCGGCATTACCCGTGGGCTTGGTCTGGCCCGACGCCGGTTGGATGAGGTTGCCCAGGGCCGCATCGCTTCCAGCGACCTGCCGCACGCCCGTTTGGAGCGTCTGGCCCGCCGACGCGACGAACTGGGCGATCTCGGTCGCGGTCTGGCATCGGCAGAGGGCTACCTGACCGGAATGGCCAGCGCAGCCACTTCGCTGGCCGACGGCGATCTCGGCGTACAAGTTGCTGCCCGTAGCGAACGCGACGAATTCGGCGCCGCCTTCGCCCGCATGGCTACCACCCTCAGTCGTACCATAGGGGATATTAGCCAGGCAACCCAGGCGCTGTCGTCGGCTGCGACGGAAATGGCGGCCACGAGCAGGCAGTTGACCGGCAATGCCGAGGATTCGCGGTCCTCATCGACGACGGCCGCCGCAGCCGCCACCGAAGGCGTCACCCAGGTGCAGTCCCTGGCCGCCAGCGCCGAGGAACTGTCGGCCAGTGTTCGCGAGGTTGCCGGCAACAGCCAGCAGATGGCGACCCGGATAACTGAGGCGGCCTCTGCTGCCCAGGCCATGTCCCAGGCCACCGGCAAGGTCGGTGGCATCGCTGCCACGATCTCGGCCATCGCCGAACAGACCAACCTGCTGGCCCTCAACGCCACCATCGAAGCGGCTCGGGCTGGTGAGGCCGGTCGTGGGTTCGCCGTCGTTGCTGGTGAAGTGAAGCAGCTTGCGCAACAGGCGGCAGCGGCGGCGGCTGACATCCAACGTACCGTGGGTGAGATCGCCCCGCGCATGGCGGCGGTGGACGAAGGGATGCGTGCCTCGCAGACCGCAGCCCAGACCATCGCTGCCGCGGTCGAGGAACAGTCTGCCACCACCGCTGAAATGGCGCGAGGTCTGGGCGAGACCGGCAAGGGCCTGGGCGACATCGTCCAGGGTGTGCAGCAGGTTTCGACCCAGAACGGCGAGGTCGCCCAGGGTGCGGCCCAGGTCGAACAGGCCGCCCAGGAACTCGATCGCCTGGCCCTGACCCTGCGTTCGGCGGTCGCCAACTTCCGGACCAGCAGCTTCCTGGATACGGCCATCGAATTGCACCAATCCTGGAAGAAGCGCTTGGCTGAAGCGCTGCGGTCTGGTCAGGCGATTGATACGACGCGGGCTTGTGACGATCACGGCTGTGATCTCGGACGCTGGATCGACGGTGTTGGTGGCCAGACCCACCACGACAGGCGGACTTTCGTCGCCCTGCGCGAACAGCATCAGGCCTTCCATGCCAGTATCCGTCAGGTTGCTGAAATCGCGAACCGTGACCGCGCCAAAGCACTTGATGACCTGGAGCGCGGGGAGTTCCACCGTCGTTCCCTGGCGGTGTGTGCCGCCGTGCAGGAACTCAAGCGTGACTTGACTAGGCAGGCCTGAGGCGGGCGGCGACATCTACGCCTGATTGCGAAGACCACTCGGTCTACGCCTTCCTCCACGACCAGTTGGCGATTTGCACGTATCGATGCTAGCGGTTATACTGAATCAGCTCTGCCAAGGATGACCCCATGCCCGACTGCGAAAAGCTCCTCTAATGAGCCTTCTTCAACGACCGCATGGCCAGCAAGCCAGCTACTGCGGGGATGATGATGAAGAAGCAGTACTGCCAAGGCGACAAGTCGACCTGCGCCCGCTATCTGGTCTGCACCAAGAATGGACCGGAGGCTGTGCCTGGGGATCTCTTCCCCAACATGCTGGACCGGGCGAAGGCGATCCTGGGGAGTTGAGCCAGCATTGCTGCAACTCGATCCGCATGCCCGTGGTCCGTCGTGGACCGTGGCGATGACTGACAGACCAGCCCAGATTGCATACGGCACCTGTCGCCGGTAGCTTCACGACTACACTACTTGCCCTGGAACCTCGCTCATGCGTCTCGGCCATACCATCGCCCTCGGCTTCGCCGCCGTGCTGGCCCTCACTGCCGCCATCTGCGCCCTGGCCTATGTCCGCATGGACGCCGCCGCCGGCAACGCTCAGCGCATGGAGTCGGCCTACCTGGCCGAGATGAACCTGGCGATCCGTGTCGAACGGCGCCAGCGCACCATCATGTACGCTGTGCTGCAGTGGCTGAACACCGGTGAAGACAGCTGGATGCAGGCGATCACCACGGCCCAGGGCGAACTGCGGAAGACCCTGGACGACTTCGACAAACTGGCCACGGCCTGCCCATTCCTGGCTGACGAGCATGCGGTGCGGATCGAGGCGGCAGCCGGCGGCAGCCTGACCCACAACGAACGATTCCTGCCTCTGCCGACGACCCTCGGCGAGATGCGCACCCAGGAAGGGGCCTATACCACCCTCATCCCGGCAACGGTTGCCATGCGCAACGGCTTCGCCGCCGCCCAGGCCGCCGCCGCCCAGGCCGGGCCAGCCTTCGAGGCGGGCTGCAATGCCTTCCGCGACCGCATGCGCAGCCTCTATGACGAGGAACTCGCCGCCGGGGCCAAATCCGCGGATCTCAAGCGCCGCATGGACCGGGTCTACACCATCAACGCGGTCATCGATAACGGCAACGCCGTACGCATCGCCTTCTGGAACGCGCAGGCGATGCGCAGTCCAGAACCATTGGCCGATGCTGAGAGGCATTTCACCGTCATCCGCGATGGCCTGAAGCCGCTGCTGGCCTCGGTGCGCGATCCCGGCCAGAAGCTGCGGCTGGAGGACGCCCTGCGCCAGGCCAACATTTACGCCGCCGCCATCGCCGAGGTCCGCCGTCTGCTGAGTGAACAGACCGATCTGGCGCGCAAGCGCGTGGAATCCGGCACCAGACTCTTCGAGACCGCCCTGGCCCTGGCCCGCCAGGCCCGCGACCAGACGGTGGCCCTGGCCAAGAGCAGCGAGGCGTCGCTCAGCGCGGCCACCCGTTGGATGCTGGTCGGCGGCATGGCGGCGATCCTGCTCGGCGCCATCCTGGCCTGGGGCATCATCCGCCGTGTCGTCAGCACCCTGGCGCGCATCATCGGCGACCTGCGTTCCTGCTCCGATCAGACGGCGTCGGCCTCGGAACAGGTCGCCCAGGGCGCCCAATCGCTGGCCGACGGCACCTCGCAGACCGCGGCCGCACTGGAGGAGACCTCGGCCAGCCTTGAGGAGATGAACGCCCTGGTCCGGCAGTCGGCCCAGAGCAGCGAGGCGGCGAACGGCGTCGCCAACCAGGCCCGGACGGCTGGCGAACGCGGCGCCCAGGCCATGGCCGAGCTGGCCCAGGCGATCGCCGCCATCAAGGCCAACGCCGACCAGACAGCCAAGATCGTCAAGACGATCGATGAGATCGCCTTCCAGACCAACCTGCTGGCGCTGAACGCCGCGGTCGAGGCCGCCCGCGCCGGCGACGCCGGTAAGGGCTTCGCCGTGGTGGCCGAAGAGGTGCGCAATCTGGCCCAACGTGCCGGCGAGGCGGCCCGCAACACCGCCCAACTCATCGATCAGTCGGTGAAGGCAGCCGAGGGCGGGGTGGTCCTGTCGGGCAACGTCACCGCCGTGGTCGGCGAGATGACCGAGGCCTCGCGCAAGGTGAACGACTTGGCTACTGAAGTCGCGGGCAGCACCAGGGAGATCGCCCAGGGCATCGGTCAGGTTGCCAAGGCCATCCACCAGATGGACCAGTCGACCCAGGGCAATGCCGCCTCAGCGGAGGAGAACAGCGCGGTCGGCGAGGAATTGAGCGCCCAGGCCCAGTCGCTGGCCGAGCTCATCGTGCAGATGGAGTCGCTGATCCGCGCCAGCGGTCCGGACCGGATGGCCGGGCCGGTGCCGGTGCCGGTGACGCGCAAGACCCTGGTCCCTGTTGACCGGTCGGACCATGCCCGTACCTGACGCCGGGGCAGATCGCCCGGCCTGCTCTGTATTCATGCCATCGTCGGCACCATCGTCCTGGTCCTGCTCTATTGGGGTCTTAGCCACCTCGCCTGGTTGATCTTCCACGCTCTGGGCGTGCTGCCGCTAAGCCGTTCCGCATGGCGGAACTCAGGCAGGCGGTGGCTGTTCTGCGCCATTGACGCCGTCCGTGGGTCGCGAGGCGTTGACGGTGCGTTCAACGCCGACAGCGACTCCACAAACATCGCCAAAGGCGACAAGTCGACCTGAGCCCGCTACCTGGTCTGCACCAGGAGGGGGCCGGAGGCTGTGCCGGCTGTGCCTGGAGGGTATCTTCCCCAACATGCAGGATCGGGCGAAGGCCATGCTGGCCAGTTGAGGTTCTGGATGGCAGGTAGCACGACAATGGCGCTACCCGGCTTGCGGTGGCGCGACCCGCGTTCTGCTCATGTGCGTTGCATCAAAGGATTGCGTGGATCGGGTGCATTGGCGCGCAGGGCGCTCTGCCATGGATATCCCAAGGAGGATACCATGCAGATCAGGAACCCCACCCCCACCCTCACCCTTGCCGTCATGGCCGTGGCCCTTGCCGTTGCCGCCGGTTGCTCGTCATCGCGTGATACCGCGTGCAGCGGAGCGAAAGGCGCTCAATCCGAGCAGGATGGCCTAGAGGCCTCTGTCACCTGCTGCCGCCAGGATGCGGGTGGACTGCACGCACGGTTGACCATCCGCAACACGACTGACCGGGATGTGATGCTTGGCAAGGAAGCCGAGGCGTCGTCCCCGGTCTTGTTCGATAACGGCACGAAGCAGGTCGCTGGAATCGTGTATGTGGAACGGCAGGAATACGAGCTGGATGCACCTCCGTCGACGATCCTCGTGAAGGTGCCCGGCATGCTGCGGATCAACTGTCATACGTCCGAGATCGTCCGGGTAGATGTCCCAGGCGAGGTTGCCTCTGACGTCACCGCTCCGTGGCGCATCCGGGTCGCCGGATCATGGAGTTCGGGTACTCCCGTCTTGGTGCAGATCCCCGTCCCCGCCCCGAAGGCACCGACGAACGGATCCTGAATCCTGGCCGGCAGACGCGTCCGAGGATCGTCGCCCTCGCCGCGCTGCTCGAAGCCGGGCGGACTCTCAGTCATGCGCAACTGCACGAGCGCCTGCCAGAACTCGATCGCGTCAGCCTCTACCGTGCCCTCGACTGGCTGGCCGAACATCGCCTCGCCCACCGCCTGACGGATGGCTATGGCGTGCGGCGCTAAGGCCCCAGCGAGTCATCGGACTACCACCACCACGCCCATTTCCACTGCACCAGTTGCGGGCACACCGCCTGCTTACCGAAAGTCCTGCCACCCTCGATCACCCTGCCGAAGGGCTACCGCCTAGCGGGTGTCGAGGTGCTAGTGACGGGGCTGTGCTGCGGCGCGCGGCCCTGGCACGGCTGGTCGGCCTACCAGTTCGCGGCTTGGACCTCGAAATGCTCCTGCGGATGGGCGCAGGCCGGGCAGGCCTTGGGGGCCTCGTCGCCCTCGTGGATGTAGCCGCAGTTGCGGCAGGCCCAGGTGGTCTTCTCGCCCTTCTTGAACACCTTGCCCTCTTGCACGTTCTTGAGCAGGGCGCGGTAGCGCTCCTCGTGGTGCTTCTCGGCGACGCAGATCTTCTCGAACACGGCAGCGACGGC
>JFJP01041925.1_pt1 | contig 11360 bp, 9 predicted proteins | sample 431651 | NCBI WGS metagenome assembly JFJP01 (sample SAMN02602958, study PRJNA72255) | Microbial mat metagenome, whole genome shotgun sequencing project. | biome: fresh water; feature: sink hole; material: water; isolation source: purple microbial (photo- and chemosynthetic) mats found in... | reverse complement strand
TGTCCCTTCCGACGTAATAACGCCCAGTGAGCTTGGAGATGTGTAGTTTCCCGAAGAGGTGTAAGCCAATTGGTAGGTATTGGGTGTGATGAAACCAAAGCTATAAGTTACCCCATATTGGTAAGCAATTATTGCGCCAGCCTGGCTTGTAATCGTGAACGTGGAGTCGGCAAGTGTAGATTTGTAACCTGCTGGCTGCGAAAGGTTGATGGCATCTTCCATTTGGGTCATGGTGCCTGCACTGCCAGTGCAAAAGGAGGTTGCAACGATAGCAGCGGCTTCTTCGGTAGTGGCATCGGCCACAGTTTCGGTTTCGTCCTTTTTGCATCCTGAAACTGCTACTACAGCCATCAGTAAAATTGAAATTAATTGGGTGTTTTTCATGATTTTAGATTGTTTAATTGATTGTTTATTTGGGTTAAAATTATTTTTTGATCATTTCGTCGGTTACAAAACGCTGTTGCGGATCCCATAAGAGGAAAGCCACAGGAAGATTGTATTTTATGATTTCCTTATTTTCAATTCTTCTAACTATTTGTTTGCCACCGATAAAAAAGAATTTCGAGTCGAGATAATCTTTTGCAATGTTGGCGATGTCGTTCTTCCAAATTTCCATGTTTTTTGATTTTTCGTTCAAAAGCACCGAAATTTCCTTTTCATGATTGTCGGCAATAGCCCAAGCTTGCGCCATTATCCTCCGCATTTCGTCGCGATCGGCTTTTTGGCTGGCCTTTTGGGTTGCGCTCAGGGTTGGGATTTCGGTAAACGAAAACCCTTCGGCAGCAATAAATCCAACTCCTGAATCATGTCTTTTTGCGATCAGATGCCGCAAACGGGCATTCAGTTTTGCGATTGCAACCTTCTCTTCTTTGCTCAGGTTCACATCCAATTTTGCCCTTTGCGGAGCCATGGATGGTTTTACGTTTTTGTCTAAGTAGTTTCGAATAGTTGAAACTAATTGTGCGCGATCATTTTCAGTAGGCGGACGGAATGCGGAAAATGCAATCCCCACCAAAAGAAGCGCTGAAATTGCTAAAGCACTCCTTAATGTTTTACTTTTTGTTTTCATGTTGCATGATTTTTTTGTTTGAATTATGAATGATGCAGCAAAAGTATAGAGTGGAAATGGCGGCGAGGAAACAATTCAACAAACGCCATAATTATCATTATCAACAACTTGTGAAACATTAAAATGCTTGGTTTTTTGGCTTTATGTCGTTGGTAGGGGTTAAAATACAGTTGGTTGAGGCCGGATTGCAGTTGGTTTAATAAATGCTGTCAGCATTTTGTTTTTATCGCATCATTGCAGTAATTTTGATGGGCATGTAATAAAAACCGTCAACCCAACTGCGATGCAATTTATAAAACGTAACCTGAAAGTGTTTTTTCACATTAGCTCATGGCTTCTTTTCATGCTGCTGAGCATGGTTTTTTATGCCAATTTCTGGTCGTGGGAAATGGCCATTTTGCGCGGTTTACTCATTTGCCTTGTTTTTATAGCTGTTTTTTACATTAATACCAGGGTCCTGATACCATATCTTTATAAAACAAAACGTTACTTTCTTTATATAGTAACCAGTTTGATGCTTTTGGCTGTTTATTTTGGAATCCGGGTGGTTTATCGCGATTATATTTTTGAAACACCGGCAAATATACTTTTAGTGGCAAAGCCTTTTCAAAGCGAATTTTTGATTGTTACAAGTTTCCTTTTCATTTATTCGTTGAGTGTTTTTTACTCTTTGGCCGAAAATTATTTTGTTGTAACTGCCCGAAACCGCGAAATCCTCAGGCAGCGCGACGAATCGGAACTGCGTATGTTAAAGGCTCAGGTGAACCCGCATTTTTTGTTCAACACGCTCAACAACTTGTATTCATTGGCTTACACCCGATCCGAAAAAACGCCTTCTGCCATCATGGCACTTTCCGAAATTATGCGCTACCTTATTTATGAAGTAGGCGAGCCACAGGTTTTGGCCGAAAACGAGGTAAGGTTCCTGCAAAATTATATTGAACTGGAAAAATTGCGGATTGAAGAGCCAGATAAGGTGAGCCTTGTCATTGAAAAGCCTTCACAAGGATTGATGGTTTCGCCCCTTATTTTTATAAATTTTATCGAAAATGCTTTTAAGCACAGCAACATAGATACTGATCCCGAAGGTTTTGTACAAGTTTTTCTTGCTTTCCGCCCAAGCGAAATCCTGTTTACTTGCGAAAACAGCATATCGCCTATAGTAACCGAAAATAAAACTGCTGGTATGGGTTTAACAAATGCCCGTTCGAGCCTTTCCTTGGTTTATCCCGGAAAAACCGACTTGAAAATCAATCAAACCGGACTTGTTTATTCTGTTTCTTTAACCATTAAACTATGAAAATCCGTTGCCTAATTGCAGATGATGAACCGCTGGCCATAAAGCTGATTGCTGATTATGTTTCGCGCATCCCGCACCTTGAACTCGCGGCTACCTGCAAACGCGCTACCGATGTAGCAGGTTTTGTTGGTCAGGTTGATTTGTTGTTCCTCGATATTAGGATGCCCGGGATTACTGGATTGGAATTGTTGCGTTCATTAACGGTAAAACCCTTGGTCATACTTATTACAGCATTTTCTGAACATGCCATTGAGGGTTTTGAACTCGATGTGGTTGATTATTTGGTTAAACCTGTAACGTTTGAGCGGTTCCTGTTGGCTGTAAACAAAGCTACACGTCAGTACCAGCTTCAAAAACAGGATGTTCCAAATGTGTATCGCAAAAGTGAAACTGATGAGCACGAAACGGAAGCAACGAAAGATTATTTTTTTGTGAAAAGTGGGTTTAAGTCGGTGCGCATAAATTTCGACGATATACTTTACATCGAAGGGCTGAAAGAATATGTGAGCATTTACACTGCCGATGGACGGAAATTTGTAAAGTTGGCTTCACTTCGTGATTTGGAAAGGATTTTGCCTACAAACAGATTCCTACGCATTCATAAATCGTATATAGTTGCTGTACAAAAAGTTACCGCTGCTTATGGCAATATTGTTGAAGTGGGAAAAATTGAATTGCCGGTTGGGAGGAGTTTTAAGGAAGATGTGTTGAAAGTGTTTTCTTAATTTGAAAATGTGGGAATTTGAAAATGTGGAGATGTGGAGATGTGGGAATTTGAAAATTTGAAAATGAGATAATTCGGAAATGTGAGGATTTGGAAATTCAAAAATTTGGAAATGGATGATTTGGAATTTGATAATCTACGTCTATAAATCACTTTATATAAATGAAATTGATAAACACACTGAAAATGAAAACACTAAGGGTTAGAATATGCTTGTTACTGTTTATGTTCTTGCAACTTTCAATAGGTTATGGTTTGCCATGGAACGAAGAAAACACTTCCCAACTTGGCCATGTAACAACTGCACATTCCGCAGCTGATGTGCATAGTACCATTCATTACGATTTAACCAAATTGTTGGCCATAAAAGCCGGGTTTTCTGTTGATATGGCTGAAAAAATTGCCAGGTACTGCGTTTTGGTTGACCAAATTAACCCTAAACCAAATTATCCTTATCAGATTGCCCTCAACAGCATCAGTATCCCTGATACGTATGCGGGTTGGGACGAAAGCCTGGCTGGCACCGAGCGTGGAAGCCCGCAGCAGAATTCGTACAAAGAGTATCCGCCACAATACTGGCATTTCCCTTACCGCGACCCATCCGATTCAATTTCGGGTGCAATGACTTTTGGTGTAAATTATCCCTTGCCTGCAGACTTGAAATACCGTGATAAACCTTATTTCTGGCGTATCCCATTATTAAATAATTACAACCTTAGTTCAATCCGCGACTGGGCTATAAATTCTTCGGGTTTTCCCGGTAAACCGGATAATTCGTGCCCAAGCCTTATTTATTATTTTAATTCCACTACACAGCAATACGAAAAGGTTCAGCCAGGAAGCATACAAACCCTTGGCATTTACTTACATTCGTTGGCCGATTCCTATTCGCACGAGCATTGTATGGTTAACGACACCCTTCGTAGCCACCCAATCTGGAGCGATGCTTGTGGGCTGACGTATCATTCGTTCCATGAATTTGCGTACGACACGGCTATTCAGGCAATGACTCATGCAACGCCTTGTTTTCAAGCACTTTGGAGGGTACTCATCGCTTATAAGGCTGCAAATGGTATAACATCGCCATCTCTTTGGACGATCGATAGCAACGGATTTCAGGATGGCGACGGCATTCCGGATGAACTCGAAAACGATGAAGACCTTTTAACCGATGAAACTTTTCTCGAAAAGTGGATCAAACCTTCACTGATTGATTTTAACGAAGATGGAGACATTGATCATTCCGACCATACTTCATGGCGAATTTTCCTGATCAATCAGGAAATACAACCCATATATAAAGTGCTCACTCTTAATGTTATGATAGAAGGTTTGTATATGGGTTCGGGCGTGCTTAAACAAGCAATGGATGAAAACGGGCAGCATTTTAACGGGAATATTGCTGATAATATCATTGTCGAATTGCATGATGCGACCAATTATAGTTCTATTGTTTTTAGCGATACCATCCCTTTGACGAAGCATGGCCAAGCTAACCTTTTTTACCCGTACAGCCTCAACAACAATTATTTTATCACAGTGAAGCACCGCAATTCTATTTCAATAACTACAGCCTCGGCAGTTGCTTTGCAAGGAAATTTTGTTGAATATGATTTTAGTTCTAACCCTGCTTCGGTCTTTGGCAATAATATGAAATTGCTTTCATCAGGGTTGTATGGCTTGTATTCAGGCGATTGCAATGCTGATGGCCATATTGACCAGAATGATCTGTTGGCAATCCAAAATTCAGTGACAGGATTTTCAAAAGGCTATCTGAATACCGATTTGAACGGAGACGGCATAGCCGATGCTGCCGATTTGGTTATTGCCGATAATAACGCAGCTCATTTTGTTGTGGCACTCCATCCTTAAATTTACAGTAAATTACGGGTATTTAATCAACTATTTTGCAAAAGGCATTTCACTTTTGGTGAATTGCTTTTTTTGCATTGCCTATATCAATAAAGTGAAAGTCACGAATGAGGATTGCAATACATTTAATTAGCATAAAACAAGTATGTAGTGGTCGGTTGCAAACCTAAAATAAGCGTTCGGCTGAACTCACACTGATTTCTGTTGACATGTATTCGACCCTGCTGACAGAACCCTTACTTAATGGTTATACTACAATTTAGGTGTGTAAATCTATTTTGTCGGAAGTCGGAAAACAGGTGTCGGAAGCTGGAAAAGCTTAAATAACCCACTCACGTTTATTTTTCAATGGTTCAACCGTCAATTTCTGGGATTCATTGTATTTTGATTTTATTTTGATAAGGCCAGAAATATCTTTGCGGATTATTTGAAGAAAAGAAAAAAACTACGGTTAGAAGCTTAAAAACAAACACTTTGTTAAAAGAAAAATATATAAATTGGCAGTTCGAAAATCTTTTCAAAATGACATTTAAAGAACTGAACAAAATAAACGGCGAAAGTGCTTTCAAAGAGTCGCGTTTGCAGCAGATTAAAAGTATTTTGCTACTGCTTACCATCGGTGGGATTATTATCGTCCTCTTCTGGCAACTATTCGACAAGTATTATTTACAACAAACCGAAACCACTTTATTCTGGCTGAGAATCACTACAGTTGCTGTGTATATTGCAAATTTCATTACTGCATACTTCCGCAAATCGGACCAGGCTTACAAACAGCATCTCACCGCCGGATTTTATTTCGGCACAACTTTCTGTATGTTGCTGGCCATCTTCACAGGCGCAAGCCAGAGCCCTTATTGGTTTGCACTATTTTTTATCCTTATCGGCTGGTTTGTGCTGGTTCCTTTTAACTACAGGGAACTTATAATCCACAGCCTTGTATTTTTCATCATGTTTATGGCTGGACTGTTTGCGCAGACAAAATTTCAACTTATTGATTATGAAATCGCTAAAATGGTTTTCCTGTATTCCGGAACCTTGTTTATTGGTTTTTATGCAGCTTTCAGCCGCAACCAGGGCGAAGCGGAAAGCTATTTGCTAAATAAAGCTTTGAAAGAGAAGAACAAGGAACTCCATAAATTCATGAAGGTTCTGGAGCAGGCCCCTGGCTCGGTAATGATTATGGATACCAACATGAATTTTGAATATATAAATCCAATGTTTACACAGCTTACTGGATATACAGAAAAAGATTTGCTCCATAAAAACATAAACGACACCATATACAAAGGCAAAACCCCTGAATCGCGCGCTGAAGTTGCCCAGGCGCTCCGAAATGGGGAGAAATGGCAGGGAGAACTGCTGACTTATCATAAAACAGGTAAAAACTATTGGGCCAATACTATTGCAGCACCTTATAAAGACGAAGATGGAATTACCGAAGGTTTTATCATCATTCAACAGGATATTACCCAGCGTAAAAAAATGGATCTCGCTTTGCAGGAGAGCGAACAGCTATACCGCACGTTGATTGAAAAATCAGTTGATGGGGTGGCACTCACCGTGAACCGCAAGTTTTACCTGTTCAACAAGGCTTTTTGTAACATACTTGGCTATACAGAGGAAGAACTTCTTTCAATTGACCCAACTGAACTGTTGGCTCCGGACGACAAAGAAAGGGTTTTGACGTTGCATGATAAACGCATGGCTGGGGAAATGGATTCGTTGCATTATACAGCAAAATTTATCCATAAATCAGGCGAACTGCTCATGGTTGAAATGCATTCTACAACGGTTCAGGTTAATGGACAGAATTCCTCGTTTGTTACCTTGCGCGATATTACCGAGCAAAATGCGCTGAAAGAAGCCTTGGAACTGAGTGTTCAGAAATACCGTGATCTGGCTGATTTACTTCCGCAAACGGTTTATGAACTCGACAATCAAGGTAAAATAGTATTTATGAACCAGGCTGGTATTAATGCTTTTGGAAAGGTTTTACCTTCCAATGATCTGTTCGCTCTCGATTTCATAGCTCCTGAGGACCAGCAACGATTGATACAAAATATACAGGCTAGCTACCAGGGTAAAAAACCTGATTCAGGAAGTGAGTATATAGCTTTGAGAGCTGATGGAAGCCGGTATCCGATAATGGTTTATAGCACTCCTGTGTTTACTAACGGAGTTCAAACAGGTACCAGAGGAATAATTATCGATATCTCGGAACGGAAAGCGATTGAAAATGCCCTGCGCGAAAGCGAATCGAAATATAAAACCCTGGTCGAAAATTCGCAGGATGGAATCCTTATAATAAGAGATAACAAAGTACTTTTTGCCAATAATACAATTGCAAAGTTATTAGGCTATTCAATTGATGAATTTTATCAGATAGCTTCTGCCAATCTCCTTCATCCGGATGACAGGCATAAAGCAGCACAAATTGCCATAAAACGGCAAAATCACGATAGTACTCCAATCAACGAGGAGTTTCGCATGATTGCCAAAAACGGGGAGGTAAAAGCCTGTGAAACATCTTCCACTTTAATTGAATTTGATGGGCACTGGGCGAGTTTCTTTACCATTCAGGATATTACCGAAAGTAAACGCATGCAGCTTGAGCTGAAAGAAAATGAGGAAAAATACCGCCAATTGTTTGAGGCCGAGTCGGATGCCATTTTTATGATTGATGCCGATACTGGCGAAATATTAGATGCAAATCCTGCCACAACGCTTATATACGGTTATTCCCATGATGAACTGCTTTTGATGAAGAATACCGATGTGTCGGCCGAACCTGAAAAAACAAGCGAAGCCACTCAAAACCATATCAACCTTGTGCCGATTAGGTACCATAAAAAGAAAGATAGCACCGTATTTCCGGTTGAGCTTAGTGCCGGATTTACCAGCATGGGAAACAGGAATATACAGATAGTAACTTCGCGTGATATTACCGAACGTATTCAAAACCAGGAAGCCTTAAGCAAAAGCGAACAGAAATACAGGGAGCTGACCGAAATGCTTCCGCAGGCAATTTATGAACTTGATGCTCAAGGGAAACCAAAATACATGAACAAAGCCGGCTTTAAAATATTTGGTATTGAAAATGGCACCAGCGACAAAAAAGCTTTTGATTTTTTTGTAAAAGAAGATATTCAACGAATGAAACAAGCATTAAAAATGGAGGCTGCCCGAATGACCGTGGATGAAGGCGCAGTTGAGTCCATTCCTTCCGACCCAATGGAATTTACAGCCCAACGACCTGATGGAAGCAGGTTCCCAGTATTAATTTATGGAACTTCCATTATCGAAAATGGTGAAGTTGTAGGGTCGCGTGGCATGATCATCGATATTTCGGAACGTAAAGCCATGGAAAATGCGCTGCGCGAAAGCGAATCGAAATATAAAACCCTGATTGAAAACTCGCAGGACGGTGTTTTTGCAATAATTGGCGATAAAATTGAATTTGTGAACAGCACTTTGTGTAAAATGTTAGGCTACAGTGCCGATGAGTTATACAACATGCCAGCCATAAATATGGTAGTACCCGAAGACCGTGAAAAAGGACTCGAAATCAGCCGGAGACGGTTAAATGGTGACTGGACAACCGTGAATGGTATTTTCCGTTTCCTCGCAAAAGATGGTACCATCCGGGAATGTGATACGTATTCATCAGTGTTGGAGCTTAACGGGCAGATTGTAAGCTACATAACAGTTCACGACCTGACTGAAACCCGCCGTATGCAGGAGCAGTTGAAACTTAGCGAGGAAAAATACCGAACTGTGATTGATAACGCAACCGATGGAATAGTAATTACACAACAAGGTAAACTGAAGTTTGTAAATACGAGCATGTGTGAGATGCTGCAATACACTGAAGAAGAATTGATTGAACTTCCTTTTCTAAACCTGGTTATGGAAGAAGACCAACAGATTATGATGGATTATCACAAACGACGGATGGCCGGTGAAGATTTCACTTCGTTATACCGAAGTCATATTAAAAGAAAAGATGGTTCTATTGTTACGGTGGAACTAAACTCACGGACTTCGGCCTACAGCGGTTCCCCTGCAGCATTTATTATTATCCGCGATATTTCAGACCGTGAAACCTCGAAATGCTGAATCGTGACCTTGAACAGCGTGTAATCGAAAGTTCCGAAAGCCTTACCGAAGCACGCACACAACTTATCAACCTACAAAAGGAGAATCTACAGTCGCAGTTTGATGTACTCAAGCAGCAGGTTAATCCACACTTCCTGTTTAACAGCCTTAATGTGTTAACCTCGCTTATAAAACTGGAGCCCGACCTGGCGGAGAAATTTTCAGAGCACCTCTCGAAAGTTTATCGGTATGTACTTGAAAATAAGGATAATGAACTTGTAGATCTGAATACCGAACTAGTATTTCTGGATGCCTATATTTTCCTGCTTAATATCCGGTTTGTGAATAAACTTCAAGTAAATATCGATATCCCGGAGGCTAAACGTAGCTATCAGGTAATTCCCCTGGCTATGCAACTGCTTATCGAAAATGCGATTAAGCATAACATTATGTCAAAATCCAATCCGCTCCAGATTGATATTTTTATTGATAGCAAAAATTTCCTGAACATTGTAAATAACTTACAAGAGCGGCCTTCACAAATAATTTCAACTGGTGTCGGACTGAAGAATATCCAAAACCGATACCTGTTGCTTAACAATACAGAGCCTGTTTTCGAAAAAACCAAAACCCATTTTATTGCAAAAGTACCCCTTATAAAAATTGATTAAAATAGCCCAAAATGAAAATTGTAATTATTGAAGACGAAGAGTTTGCCGCCCGAAGGCTTGAAAACATGATAAAGGAATACGATCCCAAAATTGTTGTTTCGGCAAAACTCGAATCAGTAAGTGAATCCATTGCCTGGTTCAAAGCAAACGAAGAGCCTGATCTGATATTTCTCGACATCCATCTGGAAGACGACCTCAGTTTCGCCATTTTTAAAGAAGTTCCGATCTGCTGTTCTATTGTGTTTACAACAGCTACCGATGAGTTGGCGGCCCGTGCATTTCACCTGAAAGGAATTGATTACCTGCTGAAACCTATTATTCAGGCCGATCTGCACCAGATGATCAACAAGTATAAAAACCTGCCAAAATCGAAAACTTCCGTTAATCCTGTTATTTTCAACGAAATAATCAATCCCATCAAACCATGAAGACCATTATTATCGAAGACGAAGAATTTGCTGCACGCCGCCTCGAAAACATGATTACCGAATGCGACAACTCCATCGAAATTGTTGCCAAGTTGCAATCCGTCAGGGAATCGGTGGCCTGGCTGAAGTCGAACCCGCATCCCGAACTAATTTTCCTTGATATCCAACTGGATGACGACCTGAGTTTCGCCATATTTGACCAGGTAACGGTACAATCGCAGATTATTTTTACAACCGCTTTCGACGAGTATGCCATTAAGGCGTTCAAGTTAAAAAGTATAGATTACCTCTTGAAACCAATTATTAAAGAGGAGTTGTGCAACGCCATAAAAAAATACAAGGAAATGACAGCGCCTTTAAAGCAGGCAATTGACTTTTCGTCGCTTTTCAGCCTTCTTAACAAAAAAAATGTTTCGTACAAGGAGCGTTATTCAGTTGTTGTCGGTCAAAAGATTAAAACCTTTACTGTTCCCGAAATAGCTTATTTTTATTCCACCGAAGGCATTTCGTTTATGGTGCTTAAAAACAAATCGGAATACCCGGTTGACGACAGCCTTGAGGAGCTGACCCAGCAACTCAACCCCAAGGATTTTTTCCGTATCAACCGAAAATACCTGGTAAAGATTGATTCCATCGCCAATGTTCATATTTACCCGAAAAGCCATTTGAAACTGGAACTGGCGCCATTGCCAAAGGAAGAGGTTTTTGTGAGTATAGATAAGGTTACGGCTTTTAAGAAATGGCTGGATAATAAATAGAAAGGGAGACTTGGAGAGGGGAGACACGGCGAGGAGCGGCAAGGCGAGGAATTGTAAAGCAATGAGATAATATAAGTATTTAACCCAAATCAAAGTTCAAAAATGAAACCTTCCCAAATACCTTTTCAGTTAATCGACTGGTCAATAGTTCCTAAAATAATGCACCCTGGAGAAAGTGGCATGGCTACATGGCAAACAATAGAATTTGAAGGTCTCCGCATCCGGATTGTTGAATACTCTGCTGGCTACCTTGCTGATCACTGGTGCAGCAAAGGCCATATTGTTCATTGCCTCGAAGGCGGATTTGTAAGCGAAATGGAAACCGGCGAAAGTTTTACGTTTACAAAAGGAATGACTTATGTGGTTTCGGATGAGTTGAGTTCGCACCGGTCAGTTTCGGAACAAGGCGTAAAATTGATGATTATCGACGGGGATTTCCT
>JFJP01040374.1_pt1 | contig 11360 bp, 29 predicted proteins | sample 431651 | NCBI WGS metagenome assembly JFJP01 (sample SAMN02602958, study PRJNA72255) | Microbial mat metagenome, whole genome shotgun sequencing project. | biome: fresh water; feature: sink hole; material: water; isolation source: purple microbial (photo- and chemosynthetic) mats found in... | reverse complement strand
AAATAGGGTCAAAAGTCAACTACTTAGTACGGATGAAGTTTGTTCTGCCGACGAGCGTGATACTTCCAACCTTTCCAGCTTTCAGCATGGGCAGCTGCATCTTCATACACCGTAACCTGGTGACGTTCTTCCAGTACCATGTCTTCAGGCACTTTGAGTTTGTATGCAATTACGTACCGGCCAGAGTTGTTGAAGTAGCCAGGCCCAAACCCTTTTTGAGAAAGCCAGTCCAAATACTTCAGACCAATCATTTTGCTGTCTGCAACTACACACTTCGAATCTTCTTTGGAGTGCAATTTCTTCCACTGCTCGTCACCAATGTAACCATTGTACATGATCCAAAGAGTTTTCTGAGGGATCTTCTGTGCCATTTGATTACTCCAGATGTTTAGTAAGTAAGAACATTATACAGTATCAGTGGAATGAAGTCAACCCTTTTTTACACATGCCCCACTTCATTCCAGTGCTTGCCACAGTCGGGGCAATCAAAATCGGTCCAGTATGTATTATCCAAGTTACAGCCAATCGGTTGAGTCCTATCCCAGATAACTGATTCATGTTTTTTAGTAGCATTTGGGTGTTCACAAATGGTTTGTAGTTCTTTCATTTGTTTGTGAAGCATATTGTACTTCAGGTAAATATTTTCACGGATGGCTTTAACCTGGTCTGGGGTCATTTCAAACCCCAAGTAATAACTTCAATGCATCAGTGGAAGCAATCAAGGCATCCACATTTTTCCGGTTTGTCGCATCTAAAACTTGACTCCATGCATCATTAATGCTTTTGAGTTTTTGCGAGTACGCCTCTCTGATTTCCATATCTTGAATGGATTCAATATATGCAGAGTGATATTCAATAGCATTCTTTTCAAGGCCGGTACGGGAACTAAATGTACGTTCATATCCATCTGTTTCACGAGCCAGGACGACACGAACTTTATTGGCATTTTTGACAATGTACACACCTTGTGACCGACCACAGTATGCAACAGATACCTTCTCACCTGCTTTCAGATTTGACAAAACGATTGTGGTCATTTATTTGCTCCGACTGTTAAGTAAGTAAGTAAGAACATTATATCTGAACTCAACAGAGAAGTCAACAGTTAAATCGCATGAGGGGTCAAATACAAGCCGGGAGTGACGCCAACCAAAGATTGAAATTTTTCAACCTGGTCTTTGATATTTGATGATTGTGGTAGAGGATAAGGTTTATATGTTCCAGCCTCATGCAAACAAAACCCCACAATAGTATCCCCCACATCACAATCAAAAAATGGAAAATGACACACAAGACCATGATCCTCAATCACATCAACATCTTGAAACTTTTTAGGGAGATCTTTAAAGGGTAACCCTAGCACAATACATGCAGAGTATGATATTGACATTATTTTCCTTTAGCATGGCGGAATGAGGTTTTCAAATCAAATCCATATTGGACTATACGGTCTTTATTTGATACAGTTGCTGGGGGTGCAAGATCCGGACTTTCACACATCTTATTGCTTATAAAATAAGCCAGATCTTGATATAGTTGCTCTGGTGGATAGATTGCAGGAAATCCCTCAATAGATCCCAAGACGGGGATATTTGGGTTAATAGAAATCATCCAACCTTTTCGTTCATGCCGATACTGGGTTCCATCAATCATAAACACAGGAGCCCCAATCTCACGTGATACTTTAATCAGATCTGGATCTTCACACCCAACATAATACTCCATTATTGAACCAGTAGATCTTTTATGATTAAACATAGATGTAGATCTTTTAAGTGATTCAGTGATTTCGGGGTGGTGTTCAGGATTTAGAATCTCAAACTTTTGACTGAAATCCTCATTTCGGGTTATGACCACCAAGTAAAACTTTCCGGCAACCACAAGGTACTTCAGGATAAAGTTTTGAGATAGAGATATGGAGATTGCTGGTGAAACACTACGATCAATCATATCACCCTCAATAAACACAAACTTCTGGATCTCATTTGGTTTAATGATTTCTGTTTTGAGACGATTTCGATTATACACAATCTTTGGATCACCCCCACCATATTGGTGGGCAATGAAATCGTAGTAGTCTTTGAATGGTGATTTGATTAGCATTTAGATGATTCCCATGTAGTTGTTCACTGTGAACTCAAGACAGCATTACCAGTTTGACACATCTGTGATATCTTCTATTGCCTGCCCAACCAATACTTTCACCCCTGTTCCAATACCACTGGATGTATCAAAGCTAAGGGTGAGTTGATCAATCTCAGGATTATTATTTGCGATTTCTTGAAGTGAAAAAACTTCGGCTCGGGAAAGGGTGAATGCAGGAGTTTGAAGAGTTAATGCAATCCCCGCCCAATCAGGATTCTTTTCAGCCGTTGATACCATGTCATAAATATCTGACTTTGGGATTGAATAGGTTTGCAGGATGAGTTCTCCAAACCTTTCAAACTCTGCTGAATAATCGCAAGACCAATCGATATTGCCGGGACCTGGACCCCAATCCTCATCACCCCAAAAAATAAATCCTGCTTCTTTTGCCAAAGTCATAATATGGGTATTCATCAATATTTCCTTTAATTAAAATCCAAGACGGATTCTTTCGTTGTTTAAGTTTTCTCGGGCTTTATATTCCAACTTTTCAAGACCCCATGCCGAGTGAAATATTGTGGGTCTTCCCAAGAACTTTGAAATAAACTTACTTCTCCCCAACTCCCACTGCTCATCATTTAGGTGACTAAACTCAGTTCTGATTTTATGACCGGTTTCAATATACACATCTTCAGGTTCAGCAAGACTGGCCAAATCTAAATCAATCACTAACTTAGATTGTTCATGTGTTGGTAGATGTTCTTTGGTATCCATTATAATCTTACTCACAATAAAAATAAACTCTGTATGGTAACCTTCGGCCATAAGTTGTTTACATGCTTTAAATGATGAGTCTTCTTCATTCAGTGAAGATATAGGATTATACACAAAGTCATGATACCATATTGCTAGGATTTGTTGATCACTCAGATGCTGTTTATTTTTTTCAGCAGTGTTGAGCATATATACAATATGATTAAGGTTGTGATACTTACGGTGTGGTTCTTGATAAGCCCTTATAAGGTCTGTAATAGAATACATGTATTTTAAGACTCCGTATTTTAGTTTGTGTTGGCGGGTTTATTATATACAGAGTACTCAGACCTAACAAAGGGGGACCTTTAAAGGTCCCCCTTTGTCTAATCGAACTTACTTAGTTTTCCGACGTAATACTCCGGCAAGACCCATTAGACCCAAACCCATCAATGCAACCATAGAGGGTTCAGATACTACTTGAACTTTACCACGAACAGTACCGGCACCGGCAACATCCCAACCAATATCAGTTGCAACACCATTTGAGTCATTATACACAACATCAAAATAAAGATCACGTGCGTTGCCTTGTGTATCAGTCATTGCGTTGGTGTCAAGAGTTGCAAACATTGAACCACCAGTCACATCCATATACCCTTTACCATTACCAGACATTGATTGTGTCTTGGTGGAAGCAACATATGAATATGGTAATCCTGCAGCAGCAGATCCTGCAAACACTGCGGTCAATGCAACATCACCAGATGTGATACCAGTGAAGGTTGTTGAAGATGTACGACCATCGGGACCAATGGTAGGATCATAATCAACAGTATTATAATACATATTCATCCAACCCCCAGTCGTATATGAATCAGTTGTTTTTTCGCCACTCAAACTGGAACCAGAAATATCAAGGGCTGCATCTTGCATACCACCAAACAAACCGGTTAAGTATTGGCCATCAAGACCACGTGTCCAAAATGTAGTGCCTGTTGAGATATTTGAGATCGCAGCAATAGAGAAGATACCCCAGATATCATCACCATATGCAAATGGTGCAACAGTGTGGGATACTGCATCACATGCAGCCACTGTGCCACAAAGAATACCATTTGTGGCTGTTGAGTAATCACCAGAACCAGTTGCATAAATGTCAAATGTAAACTTGACATCTCCGGCTGTCATGGTGATAGGTGAAGCAAAGGCCGTAGCCGATACCCCCAAAGATAATGCCAATGCAATAACTAGTTTTTTCATTTCAGTTTTCCTTGTAAAATTAAACACTCTTCCCAACCTATGTATATTTAGGGATCTCTAAAATATATCCAGTTGTTTGGAGTCTGTAATGAGTAGTGCAAAATCACACCCTGCACCCCCCAAGTTTGCATAATCGATTTTAAGTTTGAATAAGTTATTCAAAACCCCATCAAACAAACTATTCATATCAAACTCATCCAATGTGATTTTTTGAACATTAATGATAACAGTTGCTCCCGACCCGTTATGATCAACATAACCAGCAACATTATATTTATTCATCACAGAGTTCACAGACTCAAAAAACTCTGAATATTCATCTAACACTTCATCTATTGCGCCAGGATAAAATGTGGTGCTAAACTTAAGTTCTTGATCAATAAGGAGTTTCATTTATTGTGCCCCCAAAAACTGGATTTGTTTCATTACTTTGAATCTGGTTGATAGTTCTCCGAATGTATTTACATCAGCAAGATCCTCAGACCCATCATTACTCATCATTATAGTCTTACTAGTTGGTCCGTGTTCAATCCAGGCTTCTGTTACATCATCATTAAAACCAACACCAGTCACCTCATCACCATCCCACTCCACCCTATAACCATTAGCCGTATACACACGTATACGATGCAATGTGTTGATAAGAAGATTAATTTTTGATGCTCTAGTAGACACTATATTCCCTTTCATTATCCAACTTAACTGGCCACCCAGTCACTTCTTTAACCGGAACACATTGATAATACCCATCAAAGTATTTGAGATACTCTTCTTCACGTTTGATCCCTTTATCATTACATTCTTTGAAGGTTTTTGTGAAGGTAACTGTTTTTTGGTGATGGGTAATCCAGGATTGATGGGGTTGACTCCAAGTATTAATCCAGATAACTAATGCAAACAGTTCCATATCAATCGTTCCAAATCCGAATAACCCAATCGGCAAGATTGGGAAACTTACGAACATCCTCAGGTACTGGACACAACTCCCAGAAGTTGATTTCATTTTCATTACCACGGTGGGTAGACTCATGAAACCACCGAGTTGTGATCCCAGTCTTATGAGATGTTAACATGATCCCAACATCACAAGCATCGGGATAGATCTGAATGAAACTGGAATCACCAATCTCTGACATGTCACCACTCATGATTTTTTCATGAGAGTTGATACTAAGTTTGGTTGTGGATACTGTGGTCATTTGGATTTTCCATTCACATTTAAGTAAGAACATTATACCGCAACAAGATTGTAATGTCAACTACTTTTTTAAATCCTCGAGCCTATCCAACAACCTTTTGAATCTGGGGACATCTTCAGGCTTCATCAAAAAACAATCAAAATGACCATACCTACATTTATACCCAAAAACATATTTGATGGCTATCCAAACCCGTGCATACCATGATCGATATTGACTCAAAAATACTGAGGTGTATATTTGAGGGTCATCTGGATCATCATTTAAGTTAAATCGCAGAGTATGTTCCGGCGAATGGCAATCACACACAAAGAACTCGTGGTCACTCATTGTGAGATAAAGATCTCGGCTAGTTGTTCGGGGGAAGTGATGACGATTTGTTTATCATCTTTAAACGCAATCTTGTGATCACCTGAGTCATACAGATACCAGTTACACCACTCAAAGTTCTCTTCACCCATCAACTGATTCATTGCTGTGTCGTAAAACTGATACAGTTCGTAGGCCATAGATTCCACCACAGGATGCCCATCACAAAGTACAGCAATCCCTGCATTGATTTTTTCATTACGCATATCATTGGCCTCAACAGCCTTAATGTAAGCAACTGCAAGTTCTTGGTTTGTCATGTTCACTTTCCTTGTTTAATATAAGTTTTTAGTCCGGCTGGATCTAGATCAAAGTCGGAGAATGCAAAATTTGTACCACTGATTAGTTTTCGGGTCTCTTCTTCAGACAAGAAGTTGGGGTCTTCAACTGTGATGATGGGTTGAATCTCTTCGAAGGTTCTCATATCCAGTAATCGACACCCCATACCCCCAACGGAAATAACCATGTAGGTAATCTTACCATTAGTCATGATTAAACTACCAGCCCCAAATAGTTTAGGGTCTATCTCAGATTTAGTTTTTCCACGAAACATTACTGTTTGCTCCGATATGTGCAGATCATGTTATCGACCAAAACGACAATAGTGAATACTAGCACCACAATGAGAAAAATAAAAATAGCATCAGTCATTGCTTAGATCCTGGTCAAACCGAAGATTAGTCACATACTCATCAAAGTAGTCTTGTTCAGACATACCAGCAACATCCTTACCGTTCTCATCATACCCATACCAATCAAAACCATCGGATGCAACTTCGACACGACCTTCTGTACCTTCTTTCCACCCAGTAGCCGCAAAACCACCGGTTCTCACGTGGGGAGAATATTTGCCAACTGACATATTGAACTCCTAGTTATTGATGTAAGTATTATACAACATTCATCATAGGAGTTCAACACATTTCACCAATCACTCTCGTATTGTTCTTCGTATGATTCTGTCATATCAATGATATTGGAAAAATCAGAAGCCCCTCTCCGGACGTAGGATTTACCACCATCTGTAAAGATCTCACCACACTTACATCGCACGAAATCATGAACATGTTTTGACTCAATAATATCACCACACAGTTTACATTGGCATTTGTTTTTAGTGACTACTTCACGAATCCTAATATTCTTTGGCTTTACTGCAGTAATGATGTCACGAACAAAAACAGTATCATCACCGCCATATGGGATTGCATCCCCACTCCAATGGAGTGGGAGTTCATCCATACATGTGATTTGACCAATCACTTCAATATGAGGATCTGAATCATCTCCACATATATCACACACACATCGTTTTGCAACCTGTGCAGGATCCTCTCCATCTTGAACAATCACCACAGAGGTATAGGTGATTTCAACTGTGTGTAGTTTAGTCATTCTCATTCATCACTTTAATATATTTAGTTGAGGGAGTGTACGGAAAATCGATTGGAGTTAATGAGGCAACATTAGTGAAGTAATCCTTATATTCATTACCATCCTCATCCTCTTCCTCAATATACCAGACAATGCCATTTAGATCATATGCTTGACCACCAAACCTAGTTGAATCTTTAAACACAGTGGGGTATCGTTTGTTTTGGAAAATCCCGGGTGATGCCTCAAACCATTCCCATTCTTCCCCAGTTAATGGCGAAAGGGGTCTTAAGCATGCCAACTTGCCAAACATTTCAATAACAAATGCTGCAGAGGCTCCTGAATGTCCTTGCTTTTCAAGTACCTCCAACAACTCCATAATATTATTCATCGTCATCAGATTCATTTCACCTACTGGATCACTCAATAATCCAATAGCCTTAAACTCTTGTTCAGCAAAAGCCTTTAACATCATTATTTAACCTCAGCACAAGATGATTCTGTTTTGAAGGATACTTGGACACAAGATCTAACCCAAGCAAATGTGGGTGCTACTTGCTTTTGAATAGTTTGTGAAATATGGGTTTCACATTGTGTGAGTGAGTCAAAATACATAGCAGGTTGCCATACCACGCCACCACCCGGCAAAAGAAAGAATGCTGATAACATAATACTATTCATTGGGGTTCTCGTTTAAAGATGAAATATTTTGACTTCTGAATGACTTTAAGTTTATGGAGTTTTGCAATAGACTTAAAGTGTTGTGATTTGATTGCCTTGGTATATAAGTTTGTCAAGTCTTGATCTGCACCTGTAAAGATAAGATAAGTTCTCGAAGTGTTCAATAACTTAATAATGATACCCATTAGATTATCAAATAAGACTGATAGTGTTGTGAATGGGGTTGAACCTGTTCTGGTCATATCAGATTTTGTCATCAACTCAACAATATCATCATCAGGGCTTGGGTCTTTAACAACACTAAACTTTAGTTCAGAATCCGGATCCACCCTAATACAAAACAACTGGGTTGGGGTGGATATAAAAGTCACATCAGACCCACCCCTGGTTTCAATAATCATATCATCAAACTCAGGATTATTCAACCCATATTTGTTTGATGGATTGAACAACTCATTTAGATATATATGTGGATCTACCAACTGATGCTCAAACACAATCTTTTTACCTGCCGGGGTCCCATTGGGTTGATTTAAAAACCCTTCAAGTAACCGGCAAATGCAAGATTCAAAAGTCTCACTCATCACACTTACGTTCGGTCAAATCAACAACTTCGGGAACCACCTCAGCACATTGAAACTTCCAAGGATTGCCCGTCTTATTCAAAGACCCGGCCATGTGTGCAACTTTGAGTTCACATTGAGTCTTATTTTCATAATAGGTTCCTGGAGCCCAATATGTGGAACCATTGGGGAGAGTCATAGATAGCAAAAGCATAACGGTATTAATCATTTTCAGTTTCCTTTAAAGGGGTTGGGGTACAAATAGTTTGCCGGCCATACCACAGACTGCAAACCAACTTTTCTTTTCACGTTCACTTATTGTTGCGGTTCCAGCAAACACTTTGTTTGATAGAGCCCACGGATCTTTTGCATTTACTTTGGGATTTTTACATCGCAAGGAGATATCATTTTTGTCAAGGGATGACCATTTGCATTCACAACATAGTTTTACTTCCATATCAATATCCTCTCAAAACTCAATATGTTGATTACCAAGAGCAAACACCTTCAATCCATGTTGTGCCCACATTCTAACAATTTTTGGGCGGTCATCAAATACACCAGCAATATTATAATATGGTTGAATGTATTTTTTGTACATTTCCCACTTCACTTCTGTGTCCGGTCGGCGATCATTTTGCTCCCGCATATATAGTTCAGCATATGTGACATTGTGTGTTTTTAACCACTCTATTGTTTGATGACGACATATGGAGTCCCTACCAGATAATAGAATGATTATATACTGATATCTCAATGATTCAAGTATGTTTCGTAATACGACGTTGACAGAATCTTCACCCACACGATTCCAATCATATGGTGAACGATTACTCATTGTTGCAAGTGTCCCATCAATATCGCAAATGATAGCAGACGGGAGTTTTGGGTCATGTACTATTTTTTCAAACCTATCATGGATGTGGAGATAATCAAGCCATTGATCATATTGTCTTGCAATAACTGACACGCCAACACCATTGGGTCTTGCGGTATCACGCAAAACTGCTTCTTCAAAGGTTATATTAAACTCTTTAATCTCAATCTCATAACCTAACTTTAGTAGGACTACTATCATATCACGACGTCGATCGGTGTTGAGATTTGTGTCTGCAACAATAATATTGTTTCCCCATTTGTGGTGAAACTTTACCTGTTCAGTCCAACGAACATTAACTTCATTTTCCCAAGCCCATTTCCATTTGGCCCAAGGGATACCGGCATTGAAGTCTTGGATTAAATCCTTCTCTTCTAAGATATTAAACCGAATATCATCACGGCACACAATACCCCAGCCATTTGGGTTGTTTTTAAGAAACTCATGAGCCCATGTGGTTTTACCACTTGCGGAAACACCTATTGTCAGGATAGCCTTCATTTTTTCAACCCAGGTTGAGATATCAATGAAGTTGCTACCTCATACACCATTTGAAGTTCTTCAAAATCAAGTCTAACCACACCCTCAGAAATCTCATCATCTGATTGAGAAATCTTGATAAAGGGTCCACCACCCTCATCATCAATCGATACATGGATAGAGCCTTCACCATATACGGGATTGGTTTTTTCAGGGTGGATACTAATCATTAGGATCGTTGATGATAATTTTTTCATTGAAGTTTTTTGATGCATATTTAAATGTTAAAAGGGAACGCAAGATTATGATTTGATCAGCATATGAGGCTTCTTTGCCAGTTTCTGAATCACGCCAAATAAAAAGATTGTCACTAACCCAGCATCTGATCACCCCGGGTTTGCCAAATATTTTTCGTAATATCCCAGGATTAAACTCAACTTGGATCTCATGTTTGGAGTCTTTATTCTTGGCTGTATATTGAACATTTTTAAACTCAGCCATCAAATCACCTCATCAACCAAAGTCCCACGTACCGGTAGGACCTTATTCCAATATGAATCAAACACAGATTGGGCTTTTTCTTGTTCACGTCTCTGGACATCCTCATTTACTATACCGCAAATAAGGAGTGTCCAGAAATCTTTTTCTTGGGGTGTCATATGCCGTATGTTGCAATGTCAGAATCAGTTCCCAAGATCTCCATCAACCTGGTAGCATCTCGATTGTACCAACCCATGATTTCTTTAACAGATTCTGCATCATCTTTGCGATCAAGTTTCATTGAAACCCTATTTGAGTAAACCAACAAACTATTGATCAAGATTGCAATCTCAGAAGGATCAACTTTGATTTTCTTGGCCATTTGTAACTCCGTAGAACTGTTTAGGAGTTATCATTATCACACACCCAACCCCCAATGTCAACAGTTATTTTCAGGTTTGAAAAGTGATGGGGCAAAAACCTTCAACTTTTCTGCCTTATTATTGACAGCATCCAAAATATCCGCATCTTGAATATCATACAGTGGGTTTAACATGGTGATCAATGCCAGAACATCCCCCATTTCTTGGACAAGTTTTTCTTTATTGCTTTTACCATCCCACCCTGAATCCATCCCAAATCGTTTAATCTTGGAACAAATCATGATGAGTTCAGCAGCCTCTTCTTGGAGAATATCTAATATGAGGCGTTCTTGATCATTCATTTCAGGCCACCCAGTGAGGATACGATTTCAATATTGCTCACACTTTGGAGGTAATGGTCTTCATGGGCTTTAGCAACTTTATCAGTCCATGCAGCAATACCTGATCTATTAATAATGATACCCTCATCCTCACCCAACAATAGCATTGGAACAAAAGATGCACCCATGCGACCACCACCGGCATCTTGTAACATTAGGACTCTGGGGTTGTTGACTTCAAAGTGGGTATCACTCACATCAATCACTTTTGCAATCACTTCATCACCATTGGTGAGTTTCATCACGACAACATTAAACATACATTTTCCTTTGATCAAAAAATACTAACACACAAAAATTTACTACTTGCACAAACAATCCCAATCTCGGTTAAGAGCATGCATCATGATATATGGTTTGTGGGAGTCAAACAACTCATTACACCGTTCATTTAGGTGTTGTTCATTACATGCAATTACAGCATGGATATTGACTACTTCTTGTTTTACACCTTTACGATCAATCTTTAACTC